>Ga0070708_100004515_pt1 | contig 10953 bp, 8 predicted proteins | sample KBSK5503metaG_FD_65469 | JGI IMG/M metagenome (GOLD analysis project Ga0070708, IMG submission 65469) | Corn, switchgrass and miscanthus rhizosphere microbial communities from Kellogg Biological Station, Michigan, USA - KBS K5-50-3 metaG | ecosystem: Host-associated > Plants > Roots >...
TTCGGCGAGAAGGTCGTCATGCGGCTCCTCGACAAGACGAAGCTGCAGCTGGACATGACGCTCCTCGGCTTCGAGGCGGAGCCCCTGCGCCGCTTCAAGGACTCCATCGACCGGCCCTACGGCATCGTGCTCGTCACCGGGCCGACCGGCTCGGGCAAGACCAACACGCTCTATTCGGCGATCGCCCAGTTGAACGATCCCACCGTCAACATCCTGACGGCCGAAGACCCGATCGAATACAACCTGGCCGGGATCAACCAGGTCCAGATGAAGGAGCAGATCGGCCTGACCTTCGCCTCGGCGTTGCGGTCGTTCCTCCGGCAGGATCCCGACATCATCTTAGTCGGCGAGGTCCGCGACTTCGAGACGGCCGAGATCGCGGTCAAGGCGGCGCTGACCGGGCACCTCGTTCTCTCCACCCTCCACACCAACGACGCGCCTTCCACGATCAGCCGACTGATGAACATGGGAATCGAGCCCTTCCTCGTCGCCACCTCGGTCAATGCCATCTGCTCCCAGAGGCTCGTCCGTCGCATCTGCGCCGGCTGTGTCGAGGAGGTCGAAACGCCACCGCAGATGCTCATCCAGGTCGGCTTTGCCCCCGACGAGGTCAAGAGCCTGAAGATCAAGCGCGGGCGGGGCTGCGACCGATGCGGCAACTCCGGCTACCGGGGACGGATCGGCCTCTACGAGGTCCTGCAGTTCTCCGACGAGATCCGGGAGATGGTTCTGTCGGGGGCGACCTCGATCGAATTGAAGCGCAAGGCGATCGAAGAAGGAATGGTCAGCCTGCGCTCCTCGGGGCTCCAGAAGATCCGGGGGGGAGTCACCACGCTGGAGGAGGTTCTGAGGGAAACGGTCCTGTAGCCGGTTTTCGGTGCTCGGTTTTCGGTGCTCGGAAAGGCTAACTCGGAACCGATCACCGAACACCTGACAAATAATTACTGATAGGCTTCCTTTTTGTCCGTCCGAGGCTTAAACTTGACAGTTACCTAAATAAACTATGCCTACAGATACGACGTTACACCAGCTCTTGAAGCAAATGGTCGAGATGGGCGCGTCCGACCTCCATCTGACGACCAACTCCCCGCCTGTGGTGCGTCTGGACGGGCGGCTCATCCCGCTCCCCTATCCCCCTCTGACCGTTTCGGAGACCAAGCACCTTGCCTACTCCGTCCTGACCGACAGCCAGAAACACCGCTTCGAGGAGACTCTCGAGCTCGACTTTTCCTTCGGGGTCAAGGGGCTCGCCCGATTCCGCGCGAACAACTTCAACCAGAGGGGCGCGGTGGCAGGCGTCTACCGTCAGATCCCGTACCAGATCATGGGCTTCCGCGAGCTCGGGCTCCCGTCGATCATCGAGACGCTGTGCGACAGGCCGCGCGGCCTGATTCTCGTGACGGGGCCGACGGGCTCCGGCAAGACGACGACGCAGGCCGCGATGCTCGACAAGATCAACCGCGAGAAGCAGCTTCACATCGTAACAGTCGAGGACCCGATCGAGTTCCTCCACGGGCACAAGAAGTGCCTCGTCAACCAGCGCGAGCTCCATGCCGACACGCACTCCTTCGCAAACGCGCTGCGGGCCGTTCTCCGCGAAGACCCGGACGTGGTCCTGATCGGCGAGATGCGGGACCTGGAGACGATCGAGTCGGCTCTCCGCATCGCGGAGACGGGCCACCTGACGCTGGCCACGCTTCACACCAACTCAGCCGTCTCCTCGCTCAACCGGATCATCGACGTGTTCCCGGCGCACCAGCAGACGCAGATCCGCACGCAGCTCTCCTTCGTCCTGGAGGGGATCATGTGCCAGTCGTTACTCGAACGCGCCAGCGGCAAGGGGCGCGTCATGGCGATGGAAGTCCTCGTGCCCAACGCCGCCATCCGGAACCTGATCCGTGAGGACAAGGTCCACCAGATCTATTCGATGATGCAGACGGGCCAGTCGAAATTCGGGATGCAGACATTCAACCAGTCTCTGGCCACCCTGTATCACCGCAAGCTGATCAGCCTCGAAATGGCTCTCTCGCGGTCGTCGAATCCCGACGAGCTGCAGGAGCTCATCGGGCGCGGAGCCGGGTTGAACGCGCCCGTGCCGCCGGCCATCGCCGGACGACGCGCTTAAGCCGAGGACAGAATGCCCAACTACTCCTGGAAGGGGCGCAATCGCGCCGGCTTGATCAAAGAGGGGGTCCTCGCGGCCGATTCCAAGGAGGTCGCGCTCGCTTCCCTGCGGCGCCAGAACATCGTCGTCACGGGCATCCGGGAGCGCGGCAAGGAGATCTCCCTCACCAAGATCGGCCGCAAGGTTCCTCCCAAGACCCTGGCGGTTTTCACGCGACAGTTCTCGGTCATGATCGACGCCGGCCTGCCGCTCGTGCAGTGCCTGGAGATCTTGGCCAACCAGCAGGAGCACAAGAACTTCCAGAAGATTCTCCTACAGGTCCGTCAGGACGTGGAGGCGGGATCCACGCTGGCCGACGCCATGCGGCGCCATCCGAAGGCCTTCGACACCCTCTACGTCAACATGGTGGCGGCCGGGGAAGCGGGGGGCATCCTGGACACGATCCTCCAGCGGCTCTCGGTGTACATCGAGAAGGCCGTGAAGCTGAGGTCCCAGGTGCGATCGGCCATGATCTATCCGGTCGCGGTCATCGTCATCGCCGCGATCGTCGTGGCCGTCATCCTGCTCAAGGTCATCCCGACGTTCGCCGCGCTTTTCACGAGCCTCGGAGCCGAACTGCCGCTCCCGACCCGCGTCGTCATCGCCTCCTCGAACTTCCTGGCTCGGTACTTCATCTTCTTCGTGATCGGCATCGGTGCGCTGGCGTATGCCTTCCGGCGGTACTACGCGACCCATTCGGGCCGCCGCGTCATCGACGGGACGCTTTTGAAGCTGCCGGTCCTCGGGACGATCTTTCGCAAGGTCGCGGTGGCCCGCTTCTGCCGCACGCTCGCGACGCTGACGTCTTCCGGCGTCCCGATCCTCGAGAGCCTCGACATCACCGCCCGGACCGCGGGCAACGCCATCGTCGAGGACGCGATCTACGAGACCCGCCGGAGCGTCGAAGGGGGCAAGACGATCGTCGAGCCGCTCCGTCAGACCAACATCTTTCCGAACATGGTGGTGCAGATGATCGGCGTCGGCGAACAGACCGGCGCGCTCGACGCGATGCTCAACAAGATCGCGGATTTCTACGAGGACGAGGTGGACGTGGCTGTAGCGGGGCTCGTCAAGCTTCTCGAGCCTATCCTCATCTTCATCCTCGGCGTGGTCATCGGCGGGATCGTGATCGCGATGTATCTGCCGATGTTCACGCTGATCAACAAGATCGGCTGACGAGGGGAGTTCGGGTCCGCGTCCATGTCCCTCGGCTCTCGACTCTCGGCTTCCAACTCTCGACTGGTCATAGACGACTCGATGCGTCGCTCGCTCAACTGGCTGACCGCGATCCGCATCGCCGTCCTCCTGGTCATCCTCGTCTCGGCCGTGCTGCTTCACGCCAGCTCCGGCGGCGATCTGCCCGTCGAGTTCCTGCCGTTCCTGCTGGCCTTAAACGTCACGGCGATTCTTCTCGGCGTCTTTCAGTGGACGGTGGGCCGGTGGCTGCCCTGGGGGGTGTCGGTCTACCTGCAGATGCTCGGCGACATCGCCCTCGTGACGGGTCTCGTGTACGCCTCCGGCGGGCCATATTCCGTTTTCAACTTCCTCTACCTCGTCACAATCGGCGTCTCCGCCTTCTTCCTCTTCCGGCCGGGTGCGGTCATCGTGGCTTCCGCCGGCGCCTTGTTCTATGGCACGCTCCTGGAGCTCCTCGCGAAGGGCATCCTCCCCGCTCCGCCGCTGGCCCCCGTCCTGGACTGGGCGGGGAGCCGGGTTCGCTACAACTTCGTCATCACGGTCGTGGGTTTCTATGGGGTTGCGTTGATGGCCGGCTATCTCTCCGAGAAGCTCCGCGCGGCCCGCGCCGAACTCGCCCGTCGGCAGAAGACGCTGCAACGGCTTCAAAACCTCCACGGCAACGTCATCGCGTCCATGTCGTCCGGCCTCATGACGACCGATTCGAACCAGCGGATCACGTTCGTGAACCGCGCCGGCGGGGAACTCTTGAACGTGGACCCGACGCTCGCCCCGGGCAAGTCTCTGGCGGACTTCGATTTCGTCCTGCCAGAGAACTGGCCGACGATCTGGAACCGCGGGCGGGAATGGGACACCTTCCGAGGAGAGATCGAGACCAACCGCGGGCACTCACGCCGTGTGCTCGGCTACTCGCTGCGCGGGTTGAAGGACACCGACGGAGAGCTGGGCCTCCTGATCCTGTTCCAGGACCTGACGGAGATCAAGAAACTCGAGCGGCGCGCGCGCTTCAACGAGCAGCTCGCGGCAGTCGGAGAGCTCGCGGCCGGCATCGCCCACGAGATTCGCAATCCGCTGGCTTCCATCTCCGGGTCGGTCCAGGTCCTCTCCAACGAGCTCACGGTCGGCTCGGCCGAACGGAGACTCATGGAGATCATCGTCTCGGAATCCACCCGTCTCTCCAAGATCCTGGAGGATTTCCTCAGGTTCGTCCGTCCGCAGGAGCGGCAGGTGGCCGAGTTCGACGTGGCCACCGCCGTGACGGAGGTCATGGATCTCTTCCGGCTGTCCGACGAAGTCTCCGACGCGCACCGGATCGAGGTGAACGTCTGGCCTTCGCGCTCGGTCCTGTCAGGCGACCGGGACCAAATCCGGCAGATCATCTACAACATCGCGAAGAACGCCGTGCGCGCCATGGCGGCCGGAGGGACGCTGTCCGTGCTCGGGAGAGAAGAAGACTCCTGGTACAGCATCCGATTCACCGACACCGGCCGGGGAATGAGCGAGGAGGAGCTCGGCCGCCTCTTCACCCCCTTCTCCACGGCCTTCGACGGCGGAACCGGGCTTGGCATGGCGATCGTCCGCCGGATCGTGGAGGATCACGGAGGCGCCATCGACGCCGAGTCCACGCCCGGAGAAGGGACGAGCGTGACCGTTCTCCTCCCGCGCCAATGCGTCCACATCGAATCGGCAACGGCGCCCGCGACCCAGGAGGTGGCGGCGTCATGACGAGCGGCTCGCGCCTTTTGATCGTGGACGACGAGGCGTCGATCCGCGACATGCTCGCCTTCTTCTTCCACAAGAGGGGCTTCGAGGTCCTGACCGCGTCCAACTACGCGGAGGGCTCGGCCTCCGTCCTGCGCTCCTCACCCGACCTGATCCTCTGCGACATCAAGATGCCCGACGGCAACGGCCTCGACCTCCTGCGAAAGGCCAAGGCGGAGAATCCGAAAACCCCCGTCATCATGATCACCGCGCACACCTCGGCCAAGGACGCCATCGAGGCCATGAAGGCCGGGGCCGTGGACTACATCTCCAAGCCCTTCGACGTCGAGGAGCTCGGCTTGCTCGTGGATCGGGCGCTCGGAGAGAAGCAGCTCCACGACGAGAACATCTACCTGAAGCAGGAGCTCGCCGCCAAGTACACCTTCGCGAACATCATCGGCAAGGGCTCGCGGATGCAGGAGATCTTCCGCACGATCGAGAGGATCGGAAGGGTATCGTCGACCGTCCTCCTGACCGGCGAGAGCGGCACGGGCAAGGAGCTCATCGCACGAGCCATCCACTACACGTCGATCCGCAAGGAGAGGAAATTCGTCTCGATCAACTGCGGCGCCCTTCCCGAGACCCTTCTCGAATCGGAGCTCTTCGGGCACGAGCGCGGTGCGTTCACGGGCGCTGTCAAGGAGAAGCGCGGGCTCTTTTCGGAGGCGGACGGCGGAACACTGTTCTTGGACGAAATCTCCGAGACCTCGCCGACGATGCAGGTCAAGCTCCTGCGGGCCATCCAGGAGAAGCTCATCCGGAAGGTGGGCGGCAACGAGGAGACCAGCGTGGACGCGCGCATCATCGCCGCCACGAACAAGGACTTGACCGAGCTCGTCTCCTCCGGGAAGTTCCGCGAGGACCTCTTCTACAGGATCAACGTGATCCCGATCGCGCTGCCGCCGCTGCGGTCTCGGGTCGAGGATGTCGCTCCCCTGACCCAGCACTTCATCGCAATGATCTGCAAGGAGCAGAGGATCGGGGAGAAGAAGATCTCGACGGAGGCGATGCGGCTGCTCGAGGCGTATCCCTGGCCGGGCAACGTGCGGGAGCTCGAGAACAGCCTGGAGCGAACGGTCGCGCTCGAGGCCGGAGCCGTCATCACGGCCTCGAGCCTCCCCGAAGCGATCGCGCTTGGAGTGCGCACCCGGGTGCCCGATTTCGAGAGCCTTCCGGCGGAAGGCATCAACCTCGAGGCCTACCTCGAGGCGGTCGGCAAACGCCTGATGCGGGAGGCCCTGGACCGCTGCGACGGCGTCCAGACGAAGGCCGCCGAACTCCTGCGCATGTCGTTCCGGTCCTTCCGCTACTACGCCAAGAAGTACAACCTCGTGCGGAAGGAGGACCTCTACGAGGAGGGACCGGCGCAGGTGGCTGGCGTGGAAGGCCCCTGACGATTTCGGATTTTAGATTTTAGATTTTGGATTACGGATTAGAAGCATCATGTCCAATCCAAAATCCAAGATCCAAGACCTAAAATTGCTCCTTCCCGCCTTGTTCTTGATGGCGGCAGCCTGTGGCGCGGCGCCGAAGCCGCCCCAGGCGGCGCCTCCTCCTCGACCGAGGGTTATTCTTCCTTCCGGCGCCGTGTACTCCATCGAGCTGGCCCGGACTCCCGAAGAACAGGCACAGGGGCTCATGTTCCGCGAGGGTCTGCCAGGGAAGACGGGAATGCTCTTTCTCTTCTCCGCCAACGGGGTTCACCGCTTCTGGATGAAAAACACGATGATCCCGCTCGACATGGTCTGGATGGACGGCGGCGGAAAGGTCCTCTTCGTCTCGGCCGACACGCCGCCTTGCAAGGCCGACCCCTGTCCGAGCTACGGGCCCGAGGCCCCCGCCGCCAGCGTCCTGGAGATCGCGGGAGGCAAGGCCTCCAAGGAGAAGATCGGCGTCGGATCAGTCCTTCGCTTCGAGGGAGTGAAGTAGCGGTCTACGGTTCGAAGAGGAAGAGGCCGTCTCCCGTGGTTCCGACATAGAGGCGCCCACCGGGCGCGGGGGCGGCCGTGGCGAGGGCGAGGCCGGCCCGCGGGCTCGTCACGGCCAGGCGCCGCCCTCCCTCCTCCCAGATGAGCTTCCCACCCACCTCCTGCAGCGAGCTGTAGGAGCCGGCGGCGGACGATCCTCTCTCCTCGAGGAAGATACCGCCCTTCAGGAGGCCGACCCTGTGGTTCATCCAGGTCTGGCCGTTCCAGCGAAGCAGTCCCTCGCTCGAGCGGACTTCCAGGAGCGGAGAGCCGGTCGTGTCGGAGAGCAGATCCGCCGCGACCGGGGCGGCCGGGCCGCCCAGGGCGACGAAGTCCTCCCCCGAAACGGACATCCGGAAGACGCCGGCCGTCGTCACGAGAATCGGCGCCGCGAAGGGCGAGCCGAAGAGCGCGATCGGCGCGCCAGCGGGGGGGGTCGCCGGCGAAATCCATCGCTCACCCAGGTCCCGCGATAAGCGCAGACCCGAGGAGGAAGACAGCGCGAGCACCGTTTTGCCGGAGCCGTCGCGGAAGGCGACGAGCGAGGCGGACGGCGGAAGCAGATCGCGAGAGACCCGGCGAACCTTGAGGCCCCGGGCTTCCCAGACGCCGCTCTCCTCGCCCCCGTATGCGCGGAAGAAGAAGAGGCGCGAGGGGTCGTTGGGGTCCGCGACGAGGTCGGAGACGCGTCCTTCCGTCAGTCCGACCGAGCCGTGCGAGAGCGTGGCGCCCCCATCGTCCGAATAGAAGACGCCCTCCCCTTCGGTGCCGATGTAGAGCCGACCGGTCGCCGGATCCACGTCGAGCGCCGTCACGACGAGGCTCTCCCGGGAGACTCGGCTCCAGGTCTCCCCGCCGTCGGTCGAGCGGTGCAGGCCGCCGACCGTCGCGGCATAGACCACGCCCGGCCGCCTGGGATCGCGGCGGACCGCGTGGGACCTCCGGTTCGTGAACCCGTTCTTGAACCGGGTCCACCGGTCTCCTCCGTCTCGCGTGCGGTAGACCCAGCCGCACGTCGAGACCCAGATGTCCCTGGGATCCGCGCCGGAGAAGTCCCAGGAGTACACGCTCGCGTCGAGCACCATGCCTTCGGCGATCCTCGACCACGTCGCTCCCCCGTCGCGGGTGCGGAAGGCCTGGCGCCAGGTCCCGGCATAGAGGACGCGCGAATCCGCGGGATCGAAGGCGAGCGACTCGACCTGGACGAGACCGGGCGTGTCCGTTCCCGTCCGCGACCAGGTTTCGCCCCCGTCGCGCGAGAGGCGCACGCCGTCGTCCCCGGCCGCGGCCAGGAGCACCGGGTCACCCGGAGCGAGCGCGAGCGCCCGCGTCGCCACGGTGTCTTTCCAGCTCGCGAGGATCGTCCAGTCGGCGCCGCGGTTGTCGCTCCGGACGACGAGGCCCCCGGAGTACTGGCCGGCGAGGGCCGCCCAGAGCCGGCCGGGGGTCTTCGAATCGGCGATGAGAGCCGTGACGATGTAGCCCGGAAACGCCGGACCCTGGCGCAGTGGCGCCCACGAGGCGCCTCCGTCGGCGGAGCCGTAGAAGTTGCCGCGCGAGGTGCCGCATAAGACGGCGCCGGGGCGGAAGGGATCGGCCGCGAAGACGCGCACGTCCGCCCCCCAGATCGGAAGACGCCACCAGGTCGCGGCCCTGGCGGGGGCGGCCGCCGCGGTCAGCGCAATCACCGCCGCCGCGAAAAGAAAAAATGAGCGGATCGAGCTCACTGCTTGAGAACTCTTTCGCGCGCCTGTGAACGAGCGCCGGCCCTGCGCCGGACTGCGGTCATCTCGGCCAGGATCGAAACCGCGATCTCCGCGGGCGTCACCGCGCCGATCTCCAGGCCGATCGGGGCGTGAACGATCCGGATCTTCTCCTCGGAGAGCCCTTCCTGCCTCAGCCGGTCGAAGACCCCCCGGATCTTGCGGCCGGACCCGATGAGCCCGAGGTATCTCGCTTTCGGCGCGGCGTCAGAGAGCCAGGGGCGCAGAGCGGCCAGGTCCGTCTCCCAGCATCGCGTGACGATCGCGACGTAGAGCTCACGCCCGGGCGGCAGGACGTCCGCGGGAACCGCGTAATCCCGGCCCGCACGAACCGCCCGCACATCGGGCGGAAAGCGCTCGGGACGCGCATACTCTTCGCGATCGTCGGCCACCACGACTTCGAAATCCAGAGAGGAACCGTGCCTAGCAAGAGCCAGGCCGACGTGGCCGCCGCCGAGGACGACGAGCGCCGGGGCCGCCTCGAGACGCTCGACCAGGACGCGCGCCGACCCGCCGCAGATCATGTTGGTCGGCTCCCGCTCATCTCCTCCGATCTCCCGCTCGAAGAAGTCGTACCACTTGACGAAGCGTCGGAGTCCTTCCTCCCGGAAGAGGGCCGCGGCATCGGCGACGACCAGGGCCTCGAACGGGCCGCCGCCGATGGTGCCGGAGAAGGTCCCGTCCTCGAAAATCAGGAAACGCCTCCCCTCCTTCGAGGGCCCCGAGCCCTTCGTTTCGACGACTGTGGCCAGGGCCAGCCGCCCGCGGGCCTGGAGTTGTTCGGTTAAGTGACGAAAGAATCGGTCATCCGGCATGGACCCTCTATCTTAACCCGGCTGCAGCGATAAACTGGATCGGACCGGTGCCAGGTTTTCGGTTTTCGGTCTTCGGGAAGTTAACCGGGCACCGAACACCGAGCACCGGACAACCGGCTCACCGAGTTAGGATTCTCCCGATGCCGCCGTCCGTTCGCGTTGCCGTCTTCCCCGCGGCCGGACTGGGCACCCGCTTCCTGCCGGCCACGAAAGCGCAGCCCAAGGAGATGCTTCCGCTGGTCGATCGACCGCTCGTCCAGTACGTCGTCGAGGAAGCCCGCGCAGCCGGCCTCGAGCGCATCGTCATCGTGACCGGGCGCGGAAAGAACGCGATCGAGGATCACTTCGACACCTCCTTCGAGCTCGAGCGAATGCTCGAGGAGCGGGGAAAGACCGAACTTCTCGAAGAAGTCCGGGCGATCTCGGGCCTCGCCCGTGTCTCCTACGTCCGGCAGAAGTCGGCCCTGGGCCTGGGCCACGCCGTTCTGCAGGCCCGGGACCTGGTGGGACACGAGCCCTTCGCGGTCATGCTGGGCGACGACATCGTGGACGCGGCGGAGCCCTGTATCGGACAGATGATGCGCGTCTTCGAGCGGCGCGGGAATCCCGTGATCGCTCTCCAGCGAGTCCCCCGGGAGCAGACGAGCCACTATGGGATCGTCGCCGCCCGGCCCTTTCCGTCAGACGGACGCATCGTTGAGATCCTGGACCTGGTCGAAAAGCCTCGCCCCGAGGCGGCCCCGTCCGATCTGGCCATCATCGGGCGCTATCTGCTCCCGCCGGAGCTTTTCGAGATCCTCGAAGCCACGATCCCGGACGTCGGCGGCGAGATCCAGCTCACCTCGGGACTGAGAGCCCTTTTGAAGCGGCGGCCGATCGACGGCTATCTCTTCGACGGGAAGCGTTACGACGCCGGCGACAAGCTCGGGTTCCTCGTCGCAACGGTGGAGTTCGCTCTGAAGCGCAAGGACCTGGGAACGCCGTTCAAGAAATACCTGAAGAGCCTCAAGCTCGACTGAGCGAAGAACGACTTGTGATGGGTGATCGGTGATGGAGCCGGGAGAGAGTTCCTTCTCACTCCTTCTTGGACTCCTTCTTCGATTCTGATTTCGTTTCGGCGGGCTTCTCCTTCTTCTCGCCGCTCTTCGACTCCGCTGCCTTGGACTCGGACTCAGTCTTGCCGGCCGATGGGGCCTTTTCCTCCTTCTTCGCGCGGGCGTAATCGGTGATGTACCAGCCGCTCCCCTTGAATTGGATCGCGGGCGCCGAGAAAGCCTTCTTCAACC
>Ga0070708_100004516_pt1 | contig 10953 bp, 9 predicted proteins | sample KBSK5503metaG_FD_65469 | JGI IMG/M metagenome (GOLD analysis project Ga0070708, IMG submission 65469) | Corn, switchgrass and miscanthus rhizosphere microbial communities from Kellogg Biological Station, Michigan, USA - KBS K5-50-3 metaG | ecosystem: Host-associated > Plants > Roots >...
CCGCCGCGTGCCAGGTGACCGGTGAACCATGGCAGCACCGCCCGCTGGCCATCTGCGCGCGCGCCATCCCCCGCCTGCACCACCAGCTGACCGCGCTCGGCATGCCCGCCGCGGCCAGAGACCTCGAAACCGGCGTGTACCACTGGACGCGGACGGTGAAACTCGCGCTCGGCCTCCGCACCCCCGACATCTCCGTCGGCGGGGACTAAGCCGCTGATTGCGGCTGGCCCACCGCGGGCACCACCACCTCATGTCCGCCAGCCCTGCCCGCGAACCTGCGCCCGACCCCGTTCCCCTGAGGACGCCGTCCCGATCTGCAGCTCCCGCCGGCCGAACCCGGCCGCGTCACCGGCGGCGCGGGCTGCGCGCCTGAGCTGCCATCCAGTTCGGCTTGGACCACAACCGGTTTCCGTAGCCGCCAGGACGTGATGAGCCGCCGACAGGACGTGATGAGCCGCCGGTCGGTCAGCACGTACGCTGACCGCCGGATCCGCATCCGGCGGTGGACGAGGCGGCCAGCCGCCGGGTACAAGCCGCCCAACATGGCGAGGGGGATGACAGCAGGGCTTTGTTATGCCCAGACGGGAACATTTGGCAGACACGCGGACGGACAACGCACCGGGCGGCAGCCGACGGCCAGTGAGTTGCTGCCGTTAGCTGGACTAGGGCGGACGGCGGCGGCGCAGCGTAGCGGCCGCGGCCTGATCTCGTCGATGTGGCGGAGGTGCTCGAGGGCCAGTCGTATTGGCGGTGTTCCGGCGCTCAGTCGGGGGCGGAGCGGCGGCCGGCGTCTCGGGCGCCGAGGAGGGTGCCGGCCGCGATCCCGGCGGCGAACACCAGCGCGGCGCAGATGGCCGCGCCGCGGTCGTGCGGCGGCCGGGCCGGCCAGATCCACGGCGTGGTCCAGCCCGCGGCCAGGACGGACTCGGTGGCCAGCCAGTAGGCCATCGGGCCCGTCCAGCCGAACGCGCCGCCGAGGACGGCGGCGGATAGCAGGCCGGTGCCGGTCATCCCGGTGAGGTTGCGGAGCAGGGCGAGGGTGCCGCCGGGCAGGACCCCGCCGGCGGCCCCGGCCGCCAGCGCGCCGAACGCGGCTGCGGTGAGCGCGACGGCGGCGGCCAGCCGCAGCCAGGGCAGCCAGCGGCCGGTGGCGCGTTCGGGGCCGCCGAACGGGCCGTGGGTGGTGACCGCGATGACCGCGGCGGACCCGGTCTCGATCGTCAGCGGGATCAGCTGCTGCGCCGCGAGTCCGCCGGAGATGTTCCACCGCCAGTGCAGCGCCGCCCACAGCAGGGCGCCGAGCCCGGCCAGCAGCCCGAGGGCGGCCGGGATCCGGCGGCTGACCAGGTACAGCCACGCCAGCCGCAGCGAGGCGACGGCAGGCCGGTCTGCCAGCCGGGCGGGGACGGCTCCTGGCGGCGAGCTCTGGACCCCGGCGGCGGTCATGGCAGCTGTCCCAGCGTGAGCTGGCCCGACCGCAGCGCGGCGAGGTGGGTGGCGAGCCAGGCGTGCCGGGCGGCGGCAGGCAGCGCGGCGAACCGCCGTGCCGCGGCGTAGACCGGCCCGCCCGGCGACGTCCCTGGCCCGCAGCACGGCGCTGATGCCGGGACTAGCCCCTGAAGGTATTCCTGCCCCCACGACGGCAGCCCGAAGATGGTCAGCGCCTGGAGTTGCGTGGCGAACGGCAGGCCGGCGTGCTGCAGCAGGGCCGCCTGCACTGCCTCCTGCGCCGTCGTGCCGGCGCCGTTGCCCGCGCCCACGAACGCGTGTACCGACAGCAGCCGCAGCTCCTGGTCGAACTGCGCCGTTGACCCGGGGGTCGCGCTCGGCAGCGTGTTGAACTCGTCGAGCGGCACGCGCAGCACCGGCGGGGTGCCGCTGATCGTCACCGTCACGTCACTCTGATTCTCGAACATGCCGCTGGTGTACCGGCCGGCCACCTGGGCGACGCGGGCCGGCGCGCCGGACAGGCCGGCCACCTGCGCGAGCACCGGCCGCAGGTCGGCTGCGACCTCCGGCAGGTAGCGGCGATAGGCCGGATTCAGGCACACCGGCACACCGGCGGCCTGGGCGCAGACCGGGGTGTAGCCGATCGGCCGGTCATTGGCCGCGTCGTGCAGCGCGGGGATGGTCATGCCATGGGGCGTAAGCCAGGCGGTCCGGGCCAGCCCGGAAGCGGTCCCGGCCGCCGCCACCCCGGCCAGCGTGACCACCGCGGCCGCCCGGCGCAGCCACGCGCCGCCGGCCCGGGCGGGCAGGCCCAGCAGGCCGAGCGCTGCCACGGCGATCCCGGCCAGGAACATCATCCGGGCGATCGGCAGGTCCGGCAGGTAGGGATAGAAGATCCCGGAGACCGGCTGGTAGTTGCCGTTGGCGTTGGTCGGCAGGATCAGCGGCCACCCGCTGGTGTCGCCGAACCCGTTCTGATCCGACACGATCACCGCCAGGAAGGCGCCGAACGCGGCCACCGGCGCGGCGAACCGGCTGGGGAAGAAGGCGCCGACCGCGAACCCCGCGGCGCTGAACGCGGTCACGGCCGCGGCGCCGACCGCCACCCACCACCACGGCGGCGAGCCCTGCAGGCCCTGCCTGGCGTAGACGGCGAACATGACGCCTACGAAGACCAGGTAGGCGCCCACCGCCCAGATCGCGGCCGCGGCCCAGGCGGCGAGCTGCACCGCCCACCGCGGCCAGACGGCGCCGGCCACCAGGTCGGCGGTGCCGCGCCTGCCGTCCCGCGACCCCATCCAGGCGGCCACGCCGGCCACGAACGGCGCGAAATCCAGGAAGGTCCGTCCCTGCCCCATGTTCCAGAACGTGCGCAGCACCCAGTACGGCGGCGAGCCCGCGCCGAACCGGTAGGAGTCGAACCAGAACAGCGCGGCGATCACCGGGAAGATCCACGGCATCGCGCTGCGGCGCAGCTCAATCCGCAGCAGCCGGGCCGCCGTCAGCGTAACCGCGCCCCCCGCGCGCGGCGACCGGTGCCGCACCGGGGCGTCGGTCGCAGCGGTCATGACCGCACCGCCGCGGCCGATCGCGCCGCGGCGAGCGCCGCGCTGTAGCCGCGCTCCAGCGGGGCATCGCCCGCCGCGCCGGTCCTCTCGCCGCGGGCGGTCAGCTCCTCCGGGGTGCCGCGGAAGACGATCTTCCCGGCGTCCATCAGCGCGACCTCGCTGCACGCGGCGCCGACGTCCTCGACCAGGTGCGTGGAGACGATCACGGTCGACCGCTCGCCCAGGCCGCGCAGCAGGGCGCGGAACGCCACCCGCTGCTCGGGATCCAGTCCGGCGGTCGGCTCGTCCAGCATCAGCAGCTCCGGCTGGTTCACGATCGCCTGCGCGATCCCGGCCCGGCGCAGCATCCCGCCGGACAGGGTGCGCAGCCGTGCTCGGGCCTTGTCGCCCAGGCCCACCTGCTCGACGGCGGCCGCCACGGCCCGCGGCACCTGCCGCGGCGGCATGTCCTTCAGCAGCGCGAAGTACTCGACGAACTCCGCCACCGTGAAGCCGGGGTAGTAGCCGAGATTCTGCGGCAGGTACCCGGCCCGGCGGCGGATCTCCTTACGCGGGCCGTAGGAGCCGGGGTCGCGGCCGAGCAGCCGCAGCCGACCCGAGCTGGGCGGGATCACGGTCGCCATCATCCGCAGCAGCGTGGTCTTGCCCGCCCCGTTCGGGCCGAGCAGCCCGAACACCCCCGCGCCGGCCTGCAGGCTCACCCCGTCTACCGCCCGGGTCCGGCCGAACCGCCGGGTCAGGTCGCTGATCTCAACGTTCATGACGTTCCTCTCGGGATACGGGTGGCAGCCCAGGCGATCGCGGCGCAGACGGCCGCGAACCCCAGGTAGGGAAGGACAAGCGCAGTGTCGGTGATCACGGCGGTGAGCCGCCCGCTGGCGGACTGCCCGGCCAGCACCACGATCGCCCAGCCGGCCAGGCCCACGATCACGCCGACGTTCGCCGACCGCGCGAGCGTCGCGGCGGCCAGCGCCAGCGCGCACACCGCGGTCATCGGCACCAGCCAGCCGAAGGTCACCGCTGCCGCGGCGCCCGACGCGGCCGTCGCGGCCAGCCCCATCGCCGCGTTCAGCGCGAACACCGCCAGGGCCCGCGCCAGCAGCACCATCCGGTCGCTGACCGCCATGCTCCGCGACAGCTCCCAGGCCGGGTCGATGCCCGGCCCGTAGGCATAGGCGATGCCGGCCCCCGCGACCGCCGGGGCCAGCAGCGGCACATACGGCGTCCCGGTCCCCAGCGTGGCGAACAGCCCGGCTAGCAGCACCACCGCGGTCGCGATCAGCCACCCCGCCAGCAGCGACGGCGTGGTCACCAGCGCCCGCGCCAGCCCCGGCGAGCGCAGCAGCCGCCCGGCGGCCCGCTCAGCCAGGCCGGGACGGCGGCGCCACACCTGCGCCGCCACGCCGAGCCAGACCCGCCCAAGATCGACGTCGCCGGGCCCGGGGCCCTGGCCCGCCAGGCTCTCCTGGTCACTAGGCATCTCATGCCCGCCCGTCATCATCGCCCGCCTCCGTCCGGCGTCGGCTCCCGGCGCCGCAGCGCCGCGCGCAGCTGCTTCCTGGCCCGGTGCGCGCGGCTTTTCACCGTGCCCACGGGAACGCCCATCAGCTCCGCCACCTCGGCGACCGGCCGGTCCTCCACATACACCAGCCGCCAGGCCTCCCGGCTCGGGCTGCCCGCCGGCCCGAGCGCGCTGACCGCCTCGGCCAGTTCGGCCCGCAACACCGCGGCCTCCGCCGGGTCTGCCACCTGGCGCCCGCCCGCGTCGATGGCGGGCAGCAGCAGCTCGGCTGGCCCGCGGCGGCGCAGGAACAGCGCGGCCTGCCTGCGAGCGATCCCCCACACCCAGCCGCCCGCCGACCCCGAGCCGCCGGGCCGGTAGCCGCCCGCACCTCGCCACACCGCCAGGAACGTCTCCTGCAGCACGTCCTCGACCTCCGCTGCGGGCAGGACGGCGCGCAACCGGGCCGCCAGCCATGGCGCATGCCGCGAGAACAGCTCCCGCAACCCAGCGTCGTCACCAGCCGCCACCGCGGCGATCAGCTCGTCGTCGTTCATCGCTTCTCTATTGCGTTCTGGCGGCCACCGGTTCGCTCAGGCGGCAATATTTCTTCAAGCCCTGCCCTGCAGGCTCGTCGTGCACATCGAGCCTGGCAACCCCTGCGCCAGTCCAGACCACGCCACGCACAATCGGCACCGGGCCGCCTCGCCCGAGCTCGTGCGGCTGCCCCCACCCCGCCAGCACCTTGCGGTCGGGTGACCCGGTAACGACTGGTTCCCGGGCACGTCTCGGACCGGCTGGCCTGACCCGAAACTGGGCCCTAGCCGGCGCGCGGCATCAAACCCCCGCCCGTGACATCGGCGAGGGATCGTAAGGCGTTTATATGCGCTCACCGGAGGTGATCAGTGAGCCGTTTTCATCCGTTGATCTCGCGGGCTTGAAGGACGTGGATGGCCTTGGCGAGCTGCCCAGCGCGCCACGGACAACAGCGGAGTTTGCGCAGGATACGCCAGGTCTTGAGCTGGGCCTTGGCGCGTTCGCCCGGGGCACGGAGCCTGGCATGGGCGCGGTTGGCGTCCTTTTGCGAGGCGGGCTTGTTCCGTCCCTTGTAGGGCGTGATCACCGGATCGCCGGCTCCGGCATAGCCCTTGTCAGCCAGGACGATTAACCCAGCGGCGGCCAGCTCGCGGATGATGCCCCAGATCCGGACGGCGGTCAGGTCGTGGGTACTGCCGGGCAGCGGGCCGGAGACCAGCATGGGAGCCCCTAGGCAGGCGAAGGGTTGTGGTGATCGCTTCGTCTACCAGCGGCTTCGCGCTGCCTCAAGCCGACACGCCCGCCTGATCACCCCTGCGCGCATCTGACCCAAGATCAGGATGAAGGCTCATTCTGGCGGGAACACCACCATGGCAGTCTGCATTACCGGCAGCTTCCCCTCTTCTCCGAGCCGCAGCAGGATGCTGTTGAGCGCCTTGACCCAGGCCGGGACCGGCGGGGCCAGTTCGGGGAACGGGCTGCCCTGGGCGTCAGCGGGTGCTCGACGGCCCGGCGGGGTGACCCGCTGGCCGTCGCTGAGCGCCTCGGCGATGTCGATGAGGGTGAAGACCCGCTTGCCGGTGCGGGCGTGCAGGTCGTTCACCGCTGCTAGCACCGTCTCCTCGTTCAGCTCCATCAGTTGAGGATGGCATAGAAGCACGCCATGGTCGTCATACGCCGAGCTGCCCCAAGATCAGGATGAAAAGGGCTCAGTGATCTCAGCGCGATTCACGCGATGTAACCGTGCTCGAAATGGGTGAGGACCAGGGCTGCCCGCGCGATATCGCCGATCTTGCTGGGGCTGAGGATAACGTGCTGGAGTGCCCCGCCACCGGCCGGTGAGCAGGGCAAAGCCGCGCTCGCCCAGGCAGCGCAGGGACCGCTGCAGAGCGTTGCGGGTGCGGTTGCCGATATCGAGCTCGCGGCCCGCGGGCTGGCGGACCGGGATGTGGATGCCGATGCCCGCCCCCTCAGCCCTAGCCCTGCGTTCTGGGATGAGCTGGCAGGGCACCGCCTGCGCGTGCCACGGTCTGGGACTGTCCCGGGGGTTGCAAGGCTCGATGTGCAGGACGGGCCTGCAGGGCAGGGCGAGGAAATCTTGCCGCCTGGGCGAACCGGTTGCCGCCAGAACGCAATAGAGAAGCGAAAGGCTCAAGCGCGCGGCCTTCGAGCAGACCCTCCCCCATCCCGAATCAATGCCCCGACTGAGGCGCAGACTGGCGGTACGAAGATGAGCTTTCTCGAGTTGCACGAAGTTTCAAAGACCTACGGCCAAGGCGCGGCGGAGGTAGTCGCCCTCCACGGGATCAGCCTGACGGTCGAACGCGGTTCGCTCGTGGCCGTGATGGGGCCGAGCGGTTCTGGCAAGTCCACTCTGCTCACGATCGCCGGAAGCCTCGAAGATCCGACGAGCGGAGAAGTGTTCGTCGACGGGCAGTCTCTGTCCAAGATGTCGCGCAATGACAAGGCCCGCTTGCGCCGCCGCACGATCGGCTACGTGTTCCAGGACTTCAATCTGCTCGCCGGGCTCACCGCGGCCGAGAACGTGGCGCTCCCGCTCGAGCTAGACGGGACCTCGGCGCGCCGCGCCGCCAAGCCGGCCGCCGCGGTGCTCGAACATCTCGGCCTCGCCGACCGGGCCGCTCACTACCCGGACCAGCTCTCGGGTGGTGAGCGCCAGCGGGTGGCGATCGCCCGGGCGATCGTGGGCGAGCGGCACCTGATGCTCGCCGACGAGCCGTCCGGCGCGCTCGATTCGTCCAACGGCGAGGCGGTGATGCGCATGATCCTTACCGCCTGCAAGAACGGTCTGGCCGCCGTCGTCGTGACGCACGAAGCGCAGCTCGCCTCGTGGGCCGACCGCGTCGTCTTGCTCCGCGACGGGCGGATCGCCGACCAGAGGGTGCCACCGCCGAGCCCCGAGGCGATTCGCGAATCGAGCGCGGTGCGATGAGCGCGCCAGCAGGCACCGGCGCGCAGCTGCTCCACTCACCGCGAGAACCGGACAGCGGGGGAGGCGGCATGGCGGCGCGGCGCGCCGTGAGCCGCTGGGCATGGCGGCTGTTCCGCCGCGAGTGGCGCCAGCAGCTGCTCGTTCTGGCGCTGGTCACGGTGGCCGTGTCGACGACCATCCTCGGATCCGCCGTCGCCACCAACAATCCTCCGCCGGCCAACTCGGGCTTCGGGACGGCGCAAGATGCAGCCACGTTCTCCGGTGCCGACCCGCACCTTTCGGCACAGATCGCGTCGCTGCACCATCGTTTCGGACGGGTCGACGTGATCGCGGACGAGACACTCAGGATCCCCGGCTCAGCCGGCACATACGAGTTGCGCGCCCAGGAGCCGCACGGAGCGTTCGGGCAGCCGATGCTCGACCTCCTCTCCGGCCGCTACCCTGTCGCCGCCAGCGAGGTCGCACTGTCCCCGGTACTGGCCTCGCAGCTCGGTCTCAGTACTGGTCAGGTCTGGCACCAAGGCGGTAAGGCGCGCACGGTCGTCGGCATCGTCCAGAACCCGCAGAGCCTGCTCGACGAGTTCGCACTCGTCCGGCCGGGGCAGCTGCCCACGCCCAGCCAGGTGACCGTTCTCTTCGACGCTCCGGGCCTTCCGCCGGGCACGATCGGCCCGAACGTGTCGACCCCCGCCTCCGTCGCCAACAACAATTCGCTCAACCCCGAGACGATCTCGCTCGCCGTCCTCACGCTCGGCATGATCCTGATCGCTCTGGTGGCGGTGGGAGGCTTCACCGTGCTGGCGCAGCGCCGCCTGCGCTCGCTCGGCATGCTGGCGTCGATCGGCGCCACCGACCGCAACGTCGGGCAGGTGGTGCGGGCAAACGGGCTGGTCGTCGGCATCGCCGGCGCGGTGCTCGGTTCGGTGCTCGGCTTTGCGGCGTGGCTCCTCTATAGACCGAGCCTCGAGCAGAGCGCGCACCACCTGATCGGTGCGTGGGCCCTGCCATGGCCCGTCGTCACGGCAGCGATCGTGCTGGCGATCGTCGCGACGTACCTCGCCGCGGCACGACCGGCTCGTTCGGTGACCAAGATCCCGATCGTGGCCGCCCTCTCCGGCCGGCCGGCCCCGCCCAGACAGATCCATCGCTCAGCTGCGCCGGGCATCGTCTTCCTTGTGATCGCCTTCCTCCTCCTCGGATATTCGGGCGGTACGAACGGCGGCGCCGGGAGCGGAGGATCCCTCGAGCTCGTGCTCGGGCTGGTGGCGCTGATCCCGGCCGTGATCTTGCTGGCGCCGTTCTGCCTGACGCTCCTGGCACGGCTCGGACGGCGCGCCCCGGTGGCGATTCGTCTCGCCCTGCGGGACCTGGCCCGCTACCGGGCCCGGTCGGGCTCCGCACTGGCGGCTGCCAGCATCGGGGTGATGATCGCGGTGATCGTCGCGGTGCTGGCGCAAAGCCGCTACGCCGACATCCTGGACCCAGCGGGGCCGAACCTCGCGCCGAACCAGCTCCTCGTCTGGACCAACCTCGGCAATCCGAGCACCGGCCCCACGACCAGCCAAGTGGCTGCGATGACCAAGTCGGCCGACTCGATTGCGGCCGGAATCGGCGCTCAGTACGTGATCCCGCTCGAGATGACTGGCGCCGACGGCAGCGCCAACCTCGAGCACAACGGCAGCGGGCGCCCCTGGACCGGGTCGGTGTACGTCGCCACGCCCCAGCTGCTCAAGGACTTTGGCATCACGCCTTCGCAGATCAATCCGAAGGCCGACGTCCTGACGTCGCTGCCCGGCCTCTCGGGGATCTCCAACATGTCGGTGCAATGGTGCAGCGAGTTCGGCACGGTTAAAACCACCACCGGCGGGAGTGGCTCCACGATCTCCTCGTCCCCGTGCCTCGCAGGCGGGGGGATCCATAATCCCGTCATCCAGGAGATCGGCGCCCTTCCCTCGGGTGTGCATGCTCCCAACACCGTGATCACCGAATACGCGATCAAGAAGTTCGGGCTCGAGAATGAGTTCTCCGTCCAGGGATGGCTGATCCAGACCGCTCAGCCTCTTACCGCGGCCCAGGTCCACGACGCCCAGTCGGCAGCCGCCGCAGCCGGCAACGTCTCCATCGAGAGCCGCAACGACGAGCCCACCTCGGCCGAGCTGGTCAACTGGGCGACCGCGGCCGGCATCGCGATCGCACTGTGCATCCTGGCGATGAGCGTCGGCCTGATCCGCAGTGAGACGGCGTCCGACCTGCGCACGCTGGCCGCCACCGGGGCCAGCAGCCTCACACGGCGGACCATCACCGCGGCTACGGCGGGAGCCCTGGGTCTCCTCGGGGGCGTGCTCGGGACGTTCGCCGGCTATGTCGGGGTGATCGGCTGGCTGCGCGACAATTCGCTCAACGGCGGGATCTCCGCGCTCGGCAACGTCCCGGTCAGCAACCTGCTCGTGCTGCTCATCGGGACACCCATCGCGGCTGCCGCCATCGCCTGGCTGCTCGCCGGGCGCGAGCCGGCGGCGATGGCGCACCAGCCGATCGAATAGTGCAGACATCCGCCCGGCGGCACGCCCGCCGCCGGGCGCCGGCCGCTAGGAGGCTGCCGGCGGGCGCAACCCGTCGAGGACCATCGTCAGCAGTCGCTGCGCCCGGCGCTCGGCGAGCGTCGAGCTCGCCGGAACCCCCTTGGTGGCCGCGCTCGCGGGGCAGGCTCCCCGGCACCAGTGACGACGCAGAGGGTCGCCGCGCCAAGGAACCCCACCTACGCACTCCGGTTAACGTCTCGGGGCGCTCAGCGACGCGCACAGAACCGGAAAATATGGGCACGCCCACGGCAGCGACTGAAACGCCGACCCAGCGTGCCGAATCGGCGATCCGCGCGGCGCCGGGCCAGGAACCGAGTCACAGTCTGTAATCAGCGCTGGTCGGCGCCAGCGCGCAAGTAGCCGCCGATATGTATGGCAACCTGGTCGTCAGCGTCGCCGACCGTGCCGCGCCCGAACAGGGTGATCTGTATGCGGCCACGCGCGTGGCCGACATCGCTGACCGACGCCCCTAGCCGAGAAGCGGATGGATCGGCAGCTGCATTTCTACGCAGCGCAGTGCATACGGCCGCGGTCGGCGCCCGCCGGGCCGGCCGTCGCCATCACTTGCGCCGCGTAGCGCAGCCAGTTGCATGTGCAGTCCTCCGATGACTCGGTCGGCGCCGTGCGCGAGCAGCGTCTGTCCGCTCTGGAGTAGGAGTGCGCCCGGTTGGCGTCTGCTCGGGCCCTCAGCGCCGGCATGGGGGGCGGCGGCTGCACTCCAGGACACCCGGCGGATTTGCTGACCGTAGAGGAGGCCTGGGCCCGGTCAGTGAAGGTGCCTGTACCGGCGCCGGGTCGTTGTTTTGCGTTGGCGCCGTCTTCGGGCCTGACCGGCGGCTCGCGTGCCGCCAGGACTCCGAGCCC
>Ga0070708_100004518_pt1 | contig 10952 bp, 8 predicted proteins | sample KBSK5503metaG_FD_65469 | JGI IMG/M metagenome (GOLD analysis project Ga0070708, IMG submission 65469) | Corn, switchgrass and miscanthus rhizosphere microbial communities from Kellogg Biological Station, Michigan, USA - KBS K5-50-3 metaG | ecosystem: Host-associated > Plants > Roots >...
TGGCGATGGCCACGTATTCACTTTCCTCAAGAGCCTTGGTGAGCAATGCGTACGGACGGCGTCCAGCTTCTTCGGGCATCAGATAATACGAAGATTCAAAGTAGACAGGGTCCACTTCGCTGGCCTTCACGAATTCCAGGATCTCCATGGCCTTGGCGGTCTTGGGTTCGATCTTTTTGATCTCTTCCGGCTCCACGACCACGTACTCGTTCTTCCGGTATTCATACCCTTTAACGACTTCGTCGCGCTCGATGACACGATTGTCGGCCGGACAATAGAGCTGCTGCTTCACTCGCTGCAGATCATCGCGATGCAGCATGTTGAACGAAATGCCGGAGCTGCGAGCGCCGGAGAAAAGCCGCACCGGCATTGAGATCAAACCGAAGGTAAGATATCCAGACCATACGGAGGCTGCCATAGTTCCCTCGCAAGTGCAATTGGCGCCAGAGCGCGCCGGGTAGCAGTTTAGACTACGCTGAGCGCTTTGATGCACAGGATTTCCGTGGGTAATCGAATCTGGAAGCGGGACAGATGGGGTTCGCCGATTCCGGCTAGCTACCGGTGGTGTTTACATCTGTGAGTCCCACGTTCCCGGTGGAGCGTCACATCAAAACGGAGCCTTTCTGATTGAAAATACATGACTTACTATATAGTTTTGGCGGAGCTTGGTCTTCCTCTCCGGCTGACAAATTGTGGGCTTTTGCCGCTTTAAGCCTGCTTTTTGCCGCTTTGGGCCGGGTAGTTCGTGGCGTCACCACATCCGGTGCGGTGGCGGGAGCTCTGGTCTGCTTCGCCCTTTTGAGGGGTGCAGGACTGGGTGGGTTTATAACGTTGCTGACCGTCTTCCTGCTGACCTGGACCACGACTCGTATCGGCTACGCACGCAAGCAGAGCCTGGGGACCGCCGAAGCGAACGCAGGCAGGGATGCGTCTCAAGTTTTCGCTAATCTTGGCGTGGCAGCGCTGTGTGCGATGTTTCATTTGGTCTTGCCAGACCAGCGGCTTCTGATTGCGATGGGAGCAGCTTTGTCGGAGGCCGCCGCAGATACTGTGTCCAGTGAAATCGGGCAGGCCGTGGGAAACGCTCCGCGACTGATCACCAATTGGAACCCGGTGCCGGCCGGGACCGATGGCGCGATCACTGTCGCCGGAACCCTGGCGGGACTGGGAGGGGCCTTCGTCGTAGGCCTGACCTGTACGCTCAGCCATATATTTGGATGGCGTTCTTTTACTACCTGCGCTGGAGCGGCCCTGACGGGCATGCTTGCCGATAGCTTTTTGGGTGCGACTCTCGAACGCAGAGGAGTCCTGCGCAACAACGCGGTGAACTTTCTCTCAACCGCTAGTGCGGCGCTAATTGCATTACTTTTTTCATGAGACTGCAAAGATCCTGTAGCTTTGATGTGGTCAAGATCATCTTTCTGCAAAGAGTGGGAGACAAAAATGATCGACGCACGATATCCAATAGGAAAATTTAGCTTCGAAGGCGTTCTCTCGGAAGCTCAGCGCAAACGGTTTATTGAAGACATCGAGCAAGCTCCGGCGGCGCTTCGTGAGGCTGCGAAAGACTTATCGCCGCCGCAGCTCGATACGCCTTATCGCGAAGGCGGATGGACGGTGAGGCAAGTGGCGCACCATGTCCCTGACAGCCACATGAACGCTTATGTCCGCTTCAAGCTCGCGCTCACCGAGGACGAACCGACCATCAAACCGTATGCGGAAGACCGCTGGGCACAGCTTGCTGACACCCAGGCAACTCCGGTCGAAGTGTCGCTCGCATTACTTGATTCACTCCACAGTCGCTGGGTGCGGCTCTTACGGTCATTGAAGCCGGAGGACTGGAAACGGACTTTCCGCCATCCCCAACTGGGGCTGGTCTCTCTGGAGAAAAACCTGGCGCTGTACTCCTGGCATGGCAGGCACCATGTAGCCCACATCGCCGAGCTACGGAAAAGAAAAGGATGGTGAATAGAATTCCTAGCTGCGAATTCCTGCCCGCCACAGCAAATAACTAATGCTCTCTCGCATCACTGCGACTCCGCGCTGCCAAGCTGATTTCGGCCGGGAGTCGGGACGGGGTGCGAGAAAAACCTGCACACCCTGATGTTCAAGCAATTTGCGGATTCGGAACACGTGGTACGCATCGCTCACCGCAATACTGCTTTTCATGTGGTTGACACGCATGATCACCGCTACTCGCTCGGCGGACTCCGCGGTATCTGAAGCCTGGGTCTCCGCGATGAGCGCGGATTCAGGTATTCCCCGTCGCATCAAGTAGTCGTGCCCCACTCCGCCTTCACTGAAATTTGGGTCGGAAGCGTAGCCTCCGGTAGTGATCACGACCGGCGCGATGCCTGTGCGGAAAAGATCGTAGGCATGGTCGAGACGGGCACGGAAAACCGGAGAGGGACGGCCATCATATTCGGCGGCACCGAAAACGATGATGGCGTCAGCATGATGAAGTTCCTGTTTTCTGGAATCTTGAACGACGGCGTGAGTAACGGACGCAAATGCTGCCACCAGAAACACCAGCGCAAGCACTGCGGTCCAGAACAGCCAAGGGTGGACAGTTCGTTTGGCGATGGCCGTCTGCATCACCCCTTTGCGAAAAATTCCGAAATCTCCTGAGAAGAAATCGCGCCCTCGCGGAGGATTTTCCAGCGGGCCTCTTCGTCCGTAAGATCCACGATGGTGGAGGCGATTTCGCGGGGCGAAGTGCCGCCGTCGACGATGATGGGAATACGCATGCCAAGCTGGTCACGCACCGCCACTGCCGTCGTACATTCGGTTTCGCCGCTGAGGTTGGCTGAGGTCGCGGTGATCGGAATGCCGGCGGCCTGAACCACTGCAATCGGGATTTGCGCATTTGGCACGCGCAGGGCCACGTTTCCGGTGTTTGCAGTCACCTTGAGCGGAAGGCGAGAAGCCGCTTTCACGATGATGGTCAGCGGCCCCGGCCAGAATTTTTTGGCGAGTGCGTGGAATTCTTCCGGCAGCGGCCTTGCCAGTTCTTCCGCCTGCTCCACATCCTCGATGAGCAACGACAGCGGCTTGTGGCGGGAGCGTGATTTAATCTCATAGACTCGTTCAACCGCGCGCAAGTTGAACGGATCCGCAGCGAGCCCATAAAACGTGTCCGTCGGCATTCCCAGCACTTCTCCAGCACGAATCTGGTCAGCGGCATACCGGATGAGGGATGGTTCCGGGTTTTCGCTGCTGATCTTGACCATTTCCACGCGCACGGATCTCTCCAGGGCTGCCGGTATTTGCGACAGCTAAGATAACACGAGCGCGCCAGCCGCCCAACCGATGATTACAAGCTCGCGTATGATTTCTGCCTGAGGGAGCTCCGTCTTGACCAGGGCCAGCCAGAAAGATGCGGGTCGTTTGCGCCGCGTCGAGGGCCGTCATAACCCATTGGTGAAAGAGTTGCGCCAGGCGTTCAGCCGCGCGGAACTGACTACTACTGGCGAGTGTGCAATCGAAGGTTTTCGAATCATTGAAGAAGCCGTGCGCAGCGGAGTGAAGTTTCGTGCCGTCTTCTTTAATGAATCCGCGCAGCCCCGGGCGGCACGCCTGTTGCCACAACTCGGCTCGCATGTTGAAACTCTGCTCTTGCCGGACAACCTGTTCTCGAGCGCCGTTCCCAGCGAGACTCCGCAAGGCGTTGCGGCGCTAGTCCATTTGAAGAAGTTCGCGGTGGCGGAAATCCTTGATCTTGTCTCGACCGGACCGCTGCTAGTTATCGCGGGAGTGCAGGACCCCGGGAATCTGGGCACGATTCTGCGTTCTGCTGAGGCATTTGGGGCAGGGGGCATACTTCTAGGTGAGGGCACGGTGAGCGTCTACAACAGCAAAGTGGTGCGGGCTTCCGCAGGGTCGGTTTTCAGAGTTGCGCTGGCGAAGGTCGAATTGGCGGAAGCAATCGTTCAACTGCGCGCTCACGGCATTCGCCTGCTGGCCACTTCTTCGCACAAGGGGACTTCTCTTGCTCAGGCGGATTTTTCCGGGCCGGTGGCAGTTTTTATTGGCAATGAGGGCGCCGGCTTGGACAAGAAGGTCCTGGCGCAAATGGATGAACTGATCACAATCCCACACTCGCCGCGCGTGGAATCGCTGAATGCAGGGATAGCGGCGAGCATCGTGTTGTATGAAGCTGAGAGAAGAAAATAGTGAGAATGTGGAAAGATCTCAGTCTGCCGAGGCCGCTCCGAGTTCGTCCCCGGTCAGGCTGGAATTCATTAAGGCTCTTTTCAGCCGGAGCTTTTTGTCCATTAACGTCTTCAACTGATCAACATCGGATGTACGTACCGAGTTGAGCTGCGTCTGGATCTCTTGCAAGCGGCGTCGAATTTGCACTCTTCGCAATGCCTTGACCGCGCCTTCGATCTTCTCAGCCGTCAGCTCCTCGTCGTCTTTCATGAGCATGGCCGCAAGCAGCCGCCGATCGTCATCGGAAAGCGGTGTCTCCATGAGGTCGCCAGTTTCCGGCGCGGTGTTGAGCAGCGCTTCAATCAACGACTCGGTGCCGAGCCCAACGTGCAAACGTTCCGAAGCGAGCACATAATGCGCCTGCCGCGCAGGATCGAACGCGTCGTCCGCGCCAGAGCGGTCAGAAACATATTCCTCACTCTGAAATTGCTGCCCCGAAGTTAACGCGCGAATCAAGATTTTTTCTGCGTCGGTCACCTGCGATTCCGCCGAGGTCTTTACCGTCGCGCTGGTGCGACTGGCCACCGCGTGCTTGAGTTCCTGCCGGAGCACAGAGGAATCAATGCTCAGCTTCTGCGCAATTTCTTCGGCCAACCCGTCGCGAACAATCCGGCTAGGCACGCGCTGGATGTGGGGCAGCAGATAGTTCACGGCCTTTTTCTTGCCCTCGCCGCTGCGCACCGGAAACTGCGTCCGTGCCCGCTCGATGAGATAAGAAAAGTACGCCTGCGAACCCTGTTTCAACTGCTTCGCATAGGCTTCTTTGCCTTTGCGGCGAACGAACAGGTCGGGATCAAATCCCGGCTCCAGCGTGAGCACGCGAATATCGAATTCCTCTTCGATCAAGAGTCCCAGAGTGCGTTCCGTGGCTTTAGCTCCAGCCGCATCGGGATCGAAATTCACCACAATCTGCTTGCTGAAACGGCCGAGGAGTCCCACCTGAGCCGCCGTGAACGCTGTGCCGGAACTTGCAATCACATTGTGAAACCCCGCCGCAAACACCGAAATGCAGTCCATCTGACCTTCAACCAGAATGGCGTAATCCAGCGCGCGAATCGCCTCTTTCGCCAGATGAAGGTTGAACAGCACTCGCGATTTCGAGTAGATCGCCGTCTCCGGCGAATTCAAATACTTCGGCCCAGCTTTCTCGTCCGTCGAAAGCGTGCGCCCAGTGAACGCGATCACACGCCCGCTCTCATTCGCAATCGGAAACATGATCCGGTTGCGAAACTTGGAGTACATCGAAGAAACAGCGGCTCTAAGCTCTGAAACTGCGGCTTCAGGCTTTAGGTTTTCGCCGCTCCCCTCGTCAATCTTGTCATCCCGAGCGGAGGCGGACGATCCGCTTGCGGATTGTCCGCTGGAGTCGAGGGACCTGCTGTTCGGCTGAAGGCTGAGAGCTGACAGCTGAGAGCTTTGCTGAAGCCTAGAGCCTGAGACCTGGAGCCTGCCGTCCTCTTTCCATGAAAACAACCCACTCTCCCGCAACACTTCCTCGCCAAACTCCCCTTTCAACCGATCCCTCAGCACAAATCCCGAATCCGGCGCGAACCCAATCCGAAACTGGCTGATCGTCTGCTCGTTTAACCCCCGTCCGGCAAGATACTCACGCGCCCGCGCTCCCTCAGGCCTTCGCAAACAATCCTGGAAAAACGCACACGCCCGCTCATGGATTTCCAGCAGCACCGTCCGCAGCCGGGCATCTTTCGCCTCCGTCTCGCTGCCGAAAGTTTGCTTAGGCAGCGCCACGCCCATTTTCTGGGCTACCGCGCGCACCGCCTCCGGAAAAGTGATGTTCTCGATCTTCTGGACAAAACTGAACACATCTCCCGAAACCCCGCACCCAAAACAGTGATAAAACTGCCGAGTCGCATGCACCGAAAACGACGGCGTCTTCTCTTTATGAAACGGACACAGCCCCGAGTAGTTCTGCGCCCCAGTCTTTCTCAGCGAAACGTACTCGCCCACAATGCGGACAACGTCCGCTTGCAGTTTCAGGCCCTGCGCGAAATCGGAGTAGAGCGTCATGCAACCTTGCAGAAGGAATTGTGAGCCAGAGCGGGGCTATTAGGAATATAGCCGACCGGGATAGCTGTGGAGAAGTTGTGGGAATCCGTACTTACACGTTCAAGCGAGAGGAAAATTGAGTGGTAACCGTTATGTGGGGTGGGCGCCCTCGCCCGCCTACCTCACAGTATCACCCGCGCCTCCCCCACCCTCATCGTCACCCGCTCCCGGTCGAGATACTCCAGCAGGGGGATGGCGTACTTCCGGCTTACTCCCGTCAGCTCTTTGAAACGGGCCACATCGAGTCGGGGGGATATCTGTTTTTGCGTGGCCAAGCTCTTGCGCAGATCGGCAAGCGCGGATTGGTGAAAGACCAAATCCTCGGAAACTTTGATCAGGTTTTTTTCACGCAGTAGCAGAGTCATGATTTTCTGGGCTCGGGCTTTGTCAATTTTGAGTCCGGCGAGGACGTCTTTCAGAGCTGGGACTTTCAGTCCAGCTTCGGCGAAGGCTTGCTCAATTATTTTTTTTGATTCCGTTTCTTCGTCTCGCATGACCACGCCGCGGCCTGGTAGCCGCACCAGTTCGCCCGTAGTCTCCAGTTTCTTCTCGGCCGTGGCTTTCGAGCTTGCGGAAGAATCCTCCGGGGTACCGACTTTGGGAAGGGCACGACTTACAGTCGTGCCCTTACTCGCTTGGGTATCAGTTTCGGCACGGCTCGAAGCCGTGCCCTTCCCGGTGATGGAATTTGAGTCTTCTGCGGCCTGAGTGGCGAGTGCCGCTTCAAATACCTCCGGCGAAAGCCGCGCCTGCTCACGCAACGATTCCTTCGAGATTCCCGTGACCAGCGGATTGCGATGGTGAAACTCCATGACCAGCTGGTGAAGTCGGGCGGCCACATCGTTCAGCGCTCCACGATCGATTAGCAGGTCAGCGCGCCGTGCGACCACGCCCTGGCGGACAAACTCCGACAGCAAGTTCTCGACGCGGTCCGTATCGTGGCCCATTTCAGCCGCCAGTTGGTCGAGAGTGATCCCTTGCGGCCCTCGACGCGCAATTCGCGCTAGCAGGACAGCTTTCGCATCGCCTTCGAGCTGAGTTTTCAAGAACTCCAGACGCGCCGCCAGCGGCGTCTTCTGCGGCGGCATGGCATCCAGTACCACCCCACCTCCAATCGTTAGCACAGGCGAGAATTGGCGGACGATGAAGCGGTCTCCGGGCACCAGGCACAGCGGAGCGCTCAAACGAGGCTGCGCAAACGCCTCCGCTCCGGGCTTGAGTTGCTTTTCTTCGTAGAGCGTCACGCTCGCGATTGTTTCCGAGGTGAAAGTGTGGAAATGCACTCGCGATCCGTTCTTAAGTGGTCTCGCCGAAGAGAGCAGCGACAGCCTTACATCCAGCCGCGACGATGTCTGAAGCAGCCCTTGCGAGGCCAACATCATACCGCGTTCGAGCTCATGCTTTTCGACTCCGGCGAGGTTGAGCGCGGTACGCTCTCCCGCTGCGGCCTTTTCTGCAGCTGCTCCGTGTACCTGAATTCCGCGTACTCGCACTCGTTTGCCTGCGGGAAGTAATTCCAATTCGTCTTCTTTGCGGATTGTGCCCGCGACCAGTGTCCCCGTGACGACAGTGCCAAAGCCCTTCATGGTGAATACGCGATCAATAGGAAGCCGCGTGATTGCCTTTGAGTCCCTAGACCGAGTCTTGCCTCCGGCCCGTACCAGTTCCTGCTTCAGGTCATCGAGGCCCGCACCCTTCAATGCACTCACCGGAATAATGGGCGCTTTCGCGGTATCAAGAAACGAACCGCGCAGAAAATCTGCTACCTCCAATCGCACCACTTCGAGCGTCTCGTTATCCACGAGATCCGACTTGGTCAAAACCGTGATTCCGCGCTGGACGGAGAGCAGGCGGCAGATGTCGAAGTGCTCGCGAGTTTGTGGCTTGATGCCCTCATCGGCGGCGATGACCAGCAGCACCAGATCAAACCCGCCAACACCGGCCAGCATGTTGCGGATGAAGCGCTCGTGGCCGGGAACGTCCACGAACCCGAAGCGCAGGCCGCCGTCGGGCCCCGGCAGTTCGAGATGAGCGAAGCCAAGGTCAATGGTTATTCCGCGGCGCTTTTCTTCTTTTAGACGGTCGGCATCAATCCCTGTTAACGCCTTGACCAGAGCGGTCTTTCCATGATCAATGTGGCCGGCGGTGCCGACAATGATGGATTTCATGTCGACAGTCAGTATATTCGCGGAAATTCATGAGTGTGGGGACAGCCGCGATGCTTTAGGTGCTTTTAGGAGCTAGTTTTCATCTACCCATCGCAATCAGGAAATGCGACAATGGAATTTCCCCACATGACCACTTCGGCGACCCTCGCTATAACTCTCGAAACCCTGCGCAGCCACGGGCTGACGGGGGATGAATACGACCGGATCAAGTCCCTGCTCGGAGGCCGCGAGCCTTCACTCACTGAGCTTGGCATCTTCAGTGTGATGTGGAGCGAACACTGCTCCTACAAATCCTCGCGCGTGCATCTGAAGCGGTTGCCGACGCATAGCCGACGCGTGCTGCAGGGGCCGGGTGAGAATGCCGGGATCATCGATATCGGCGACGGATGGGCCTGCGCGTTCAAGATCGAGTCGCACAATCATCCGTCGTTTATTGAGCCATTTCAGGGGGCGACCACCGGAGTCGGCGGTATCCTGCGCGATATTTTTACCATGGGCGCGCGGCCTGTGGCGGTGATGGATTCGCTGAGATTTGGACCGATTGAAGAGTCAAAGGCGTCGGACAAGAGTGTCCGACCCACACAGGCTGAGGTCACGCAGACCGAGATCCGTCGCAACCATTCCATTCTTGAAGGAGTAGTCAGCGGCATCGCTTCTTACGGAAACTGCTTTGGTGTCCCTAACGTTGGCGGGGAGACCAAGTTCGAGCCTTGCTACTCCGGCAATCCTCTAGTGAACGCGTTCGCGCTCGGGCTGGTGCGCAAAGATCAAATCTTCTACGCCAAGGCATCCGGCGAAGGCAATCCGGTTATTTACGTCGGAGCGAAGACTGGGCGGGATGGGATTCACGGCGCCACCATGGCCAGCGAGGAGTTCAGCGAAGAGTCGGAAGCCAAGCGGCCCAACGTGCAGGTCGGCGATCCATTCCTGGAGAAGCTCCTGCTCGAAGCGTGCCTTGAAGCCATGCAGACGGGCGCGGTTATTGGCATTCAGGACATGGGTGCCGCCGGGCTGACCTGCTCTACTTGCGAGATGGGAGCGCGTGGCGGCGTTGGCATTGAAATCGAAATGGACCTGGTGCCGCAGCGCGAAACTGGCATGAGTGCATACGAGATTTTGCTCAGTGAATCCCAGGAACGCATGTTGCTGGTCGCGCAAAAGGGCCGTGAGGAAGAAGTCTATCGCGTGTTCCGTAAGTGGGGACTCGATGCCGTCGAGGTCGGCCGCGTGATCCGTGAGCCTCGCATGCGGGTCCTCGAGCATGGTGAAGTTGTCGCCGACATTCCCAACACCGCGCTCACCGACGATGCCCCGGTCTATCGTCGCCCGCTGGAACGTTGGGAACCCTCGATCGCGTGTGAGAAACCCGAACATGTAACTCTCGGCCAAGGCACCGACCTCACCGGCAATCTCAAGCGTCTGCTCGCCAGTCCGAACATCTGCAGCAAGCGCTGGATTTACCAGCAGTACGATTCCATGGTGCAGACCAACACCGTTGAAGGCCCTGGTGCGGGTGACGGTGGAGTGATTCGCGTGAAAGGTTCGCAGCGGGCGTTGGCCATGGCGCTCGATGGCAACAGCCGATGGTGCTATCTCGACCCCAAACTCGGCGCCATGCACGCGGTCGCCGAAGCCGCACGCAACGTAGCCTGCTCGGGAGCGACTCCCGTAGGCGCGACCAATTGCCTGAACTTTGGCAATCCCGAAAAGCCGCACATCATGTGGCAGTTTTCGCAGGCGATTGATGGCATCACCAAAGCCTGCGAGGAACTCGAAATCCCAATCACGGGTGGCAACGTCAGCTTTTATAACGAAACTTTGGGCGAGGGTATTTATCCGACACCGGTTCTCGGAGTGGTTGGGATCCTTGAGGACGTCAACAAAGCCATATTCCCGCATTTCCGCGAAGCTGGACGCGCAGTGGTGCTCTTACGCGGATCCGATCCCGGCGATGCCACCGATGCTGAAGTCGAGTTTGGATCGTCCGAGTACGCCAAAGAGATCCTGGGGGAACTCTGGGGATTTCCGCCCGCGCTGGAACTCGAAAGAGAAGCCGCACTGCAAAAGGCGACGGTTGAACTGATCGCTGAGGGCTTACTCGAATCGGCTCACGACTGCTCCGAAGGCGGGCTGGCTGTGGCACTGGCGGAGGCCTCGTTCTCAGGGGATATTGGCTGCAAGGTTGAGTTAGCGCAACTGGAACTGCCTGTGGAATGTGTGCTCTTCGGGGAAGATGCCGGCCGTATTGTGATCTCCTGCGACCGGTCAAGGCTGGCACGAATCAAAGAGGTAGCGGGGAAACACGGCGTTTCGGCAGACGTGTTAGGGGAAACAGTTTCCGGGACGATAGAAATAAAGGTCGATGGCCGAGTGGCCGTGTCGGCTAAAATCGCCGAGTTGCGGGACGAGTATGAAGGCGCGCTGGAAAGAGCTTTGCGAAGTGAGCCGGCGGCGGTAGCAGCGGATTAATCTGGACATGTAGGCCCAGACGCCCTCGTCTGGGTG
>Ga0070708_100004520_pt1 | contig 10951 bp, 7 predicted proteins | sample KBSK5503metaG_FD_65469 | JGI IMG/M metagenome (GOLD analysis project Ga0070708, IMG submission 65469) | Corn, switchgrass and miscanthus rhizosphere microbial communities from Kellogg Biological Station, Michigan, USA - KBS K5-50-3 metaG | ecosystem: Host-associated > Plants > Roots >...
GTGGCCGCAGCAGCGGTCGTCTTGCACCGTGTTCTGCTCAGGCTCGTCCCGGCGACGCTCGCGGGTCTCGCCACGATCGTTTTCGCGCTCGGCACCCCGATGTGGCCCATCGCCACGACCGCGTTGCACGAGCACAGCGCCGTCGCGCTCGCGCAGTCGGTCGGCCTCGCCGGATTGTTTTCGCGTTCGCGCTGGGCGCCGGCGGTGGCCGGCATCGGCTTTGGGACGGCCACGTTCGTACGTCCGACCCAAGCGATCGTTGTGGCGCTCGTCGGCCTCTTTTATCTGATCCGGGAACGTCCTCGCGTTCTCGCCTTCGCCTCCGGGGCGTTGCTGCCCGTCGCCGGACTCGTCATCCAGAACCGATGGCTGTGGGGAAACTGGCTGACCGGCGGGTACGCCAACAACCCCCAAGGGTTCCACGGCAACGTGCCGAGCGCGCTATTCGGTTTGCTCTTCAGCTGGTGGCGAGGCCTCTTCATCTACACGCCGGTGCTCGTGCTCGGCTTCATCGGCTGGTTCATCGCCCTGCGCCGGCGGAAGGGTTTTGTCGAGGAACGGATGGTGTTGCTGGGGGTCACATCGGTTGTGATGATCGGGCTGTACTCGCTCTGGACAGAGTGGTGGGGAGGCACCAATCAGTACGGCTATCGTTTCCTGCTCGAGATCGTGCCGTTCCTTGTGGTGCTTGGTGCCTTCGCGGTTCATCGCATGCCAAGGCTCCGTCGCGGAGCGTTCGTGCTGGCGGTACTGTCGATCATTAACATGGCTTTCGGAATGGCCCCGAATCGGTTCGCATGGGACGGGGTCAAGTTCCCGTCGCGATTCTCTGATTCTCCCGTCGGACAGGCGTGGATCGTCTTCGCTCATCGCCCGGCCGGGTCGATCCTTCGGCTGGCTGGTGTCGGTTTGGTCGCTGCAGCCGTCGTTTGGGCGGGTGGCCACATCGCGCGGATACGAAGTCCGTTACCGGAATCCGTGGCCATATGAGTAAGTCCACCCAAGCTCGAAGGATTCCGCGCCTGTTCACTCCGGCCGGCGTCGCGGCGGTGACCATCCTCGCTTCCATCCCCGCGAAGGTGCTCGCCGAACGGATCATCGATCCGGACCTCTGGTGGCACATGAAGACCGGGTCGATCATCGCCTCAACGCATTCCATCCCCCACGGCGACCTCTTTTCGTACAGCGTCCCCGGCAAAGCGTGGGTGGTGCAGGAGTGGGGCGCCGAGGTGATCCTGCACTGGATCCGTCAGGCCTTCGGGTTGTACGGCATCTTCGTTTGGCGGGCCGTGATGCTCCTCGCCATCTACGCTCTCGTGGCGAGGCTGCTCGTCAAACGGATGGGAGCGGGGATCGGAACTTGGGTCCTGTTGGGGCTCGTCGCCTACGGCGGCGCTTCGAACTGGACCGAACGGCCGAACCTGTTCTCGTTCTTGCTGTTCGTCGTCACGCTCGGACTGATCGAACGGCACGACGGGCGTGCGATGTGGTGGTTCGTTCCGATCGCTGCCGTTTGGGCGAACCTGCACGGCATGGTGATCCTCGGGGTCGGGCTCGTCGCGCTCGTCGCAGCGGCCGAGTCGTTGAAGTCGGCGTTCCGTTGGCAGCGCGCCGACGCCGCTTGGGCGAAGACGTTGTGGCTCGCCGCCGCCGGCGGTTTGGTGGCGACATTCCTGAACCCGCGAGGGCCGGGGCTTCTCGTGCACGCGATCGGTCTCGTACGGACGGTGAACGCCCTCGTGACCGAGTGGGCGTCGCCGAGCTTCCACGACCTGACCGGCATCCTGTTCCTCATCTTGCTCGTGATCACGATCGCGGCGATGGCGCTGAACCCAGATCGTCCCGATCCGACCGACGTCGCGCTGGCTGGCGCGTTTACCTTCCTGGCGCTCCAGGCAGCGCGCAATCTGGCCGTGTCTGCGATCGTGCTCGGATACGTGACCGCGAGATGGTTGCCGGGGGCGCTCACGTCCGTGCGGCGGCCGGGCTCCGCGGTCGCCGGCGCCAAGGCTGCTCCTTCGATGGTGATCGGCGCCGTCGGGCTGGCCGTTGCGCTCGGCTTCCTCGGCGTGCACGTCTGGCGAGAGTTTCCATCCTCGGGCGATCCTCGTCACATCGTGGACCGCGAGTATCCGATCGGGTCGCTGCAGGCCTTGAACCAGCCGGGCATGCGCGTATTCACGGTTGATTTCTGGGCGGGATACCTGATCGACCAAAGCTGGCCGAACGTTCGCGTCTACCAAGACACGCGGGTTGACATGTACGGCATAGCCCAGACGCGCAGATACTCACGCGCGATCGCCGGGCTTCCCGGGTGGGAAGAAACGCTGGACGCATCGTGTACGACGCACGTGCTGTTGCGACCTCGGCGAGACCCATTGGCCGAGGCACTCCGAACGTCTCCGGATTGGAGCGTCGAACGCGAAAACCTCGTTGCGGTCACGTTCATCAGGCGGACTACCGCGTCCGGATGCGATCGATTCCCCATCCCGCGGGGGTAGAGCAGAGCGCGCTATTGCGGTTAGATACGTTCGCGGAGTCGCGCGAGCGCGAGGGCGACGGCCAATCCCGGTGCTGCCTCGGTCGCCAGGTCGTTGAGCCGGTCGAGGTCTTGTTCGGTGAAGCGATCCTGCCCCGCGATCACGACCGCGACACACGCGCCGTGGACCACGGCCGGGACGGCCATGATGGCCTCCGTCCTCGCGCCACCGATCCCCGCGACGAGTCCCTGCGCGAGATCGACCGGCTGGATCAAGATGCCCTCACCCGTCTGGAGGACGTCGCTGAAGAGCGGCTGAGTTTCCGGCACGACCATCCCCGACTCAACCTTGCTCAAACCACGGAATGCGATCACGTGATAGCCATCCTGGCGGCGCACGAACACCGACGCGATCTGAGCCGAGAACTGCGACTCAACCTCGGCAACGAGCCCGTCTGCCATCGAAGAAAGGTCGCCGAGGAACGGCAGCTCTTCGACGAGAGCCTCGAGTTCCGCGGCGTTCAGCGCGGCCTTCTTGAGTCGTTGGACGAGTGGGGATTCCGTCGACTCGATCAATTCCGGGGAGGGGGAAGGTTTACGACGCAGACGCCAACGACCCTGGGCTCCGCTTTCTTCGATCTCAGGCGTCGCTGCTGTTGCGGTGACTGTTTGCTGCTGAGTCTGGGGCGTCGTCTGGACAGGGGGCGCTTGCCGTTCCTGAGTGACGATCGCCGGTGAAGCCGGCTCCGGCTCTGCTTCTGCGAAGATCTCTTCCGGCGGTCCGACTTCCCGGGGTTGATCGACTTCTGGAGGTTGTTCGACTTCTTGCGGCGGAGGGACGACGGGTTGCTGGGGCGGAACAACCGTGAGAGGCCGGCCCTTCTGCGGTTTCGAGACCGGCGGCTCGGGTGGTCTGCTCGGCTCAGATCGGGGCTTGGGGGCAGCCGTGGTGGTTGGCTTCTTCACTCCGACGGTCGCCGCTCCATTGGCCGTTGTAGCGGTGGTTTCCGCCGCGTGTCCAGAATGCCGCGAGGCGACGGAGGGCTGTGTCGAAGCGTTCTGCATTGCCGACGCAAGGTCATCAAGGGAGAAGGGCCGTACGAGAACCGGGACGGCTTCGTCGGAGGCGGGTACGTCTCCGAGGACGACGCAAGGGATCGTGACCCCTTGCTGATACAGCTCCACAGAGGCGGAGAGGCCCTCCTGAGTGGTTCCGAGATCGATGAGTGTGATCGTCGACCCGGGGCCCTCTTTCAGGGCGGATTCCACGTCGCGCACGTTGACGACTTCCCATTCGCGCATCATCGAGCCCAGCGCGACCAAAAGTGAGGCGTTCCGGGTCAATGCCAGAACCCGCACGACCGGCTACCTACGGATCTGACTGAAATTCTGGTAGATCGTGATGACCGCCGGTCCAAGCAGGATGATGAAGAGGCTCGGGAAGATGCAAAGGATCAACGGGAACACGATCTTCACCGGTAGCTTCTGAGCTTGCTCTTCCGCGCGCTGACGCCGCTTGATACGCATCTCGCGCGCCTGTACCTGGAGCACCTTCGCGATCGAGATACCGAAAATGTCCGCTTGGATCATCGCGAGCACGAAGCCCTTCAACTCAGCGACGTTCGTGCGGTCTCCGAGATCGCGCAGAGCGTCCGCGCGCGTCTTTCCGATCTGCATCTCCTGGAGCACTCGGTGCAGCTCCTCGCCAAGTGGCCCACCTGCCTGACGCGCGACGCGTGCGACCGCTGCATCGAACCCGAGCCCGGCCTCGACCGTGATCGAAAGAAGGTCGAGTGCGTCTGGAAGCGCTCGCTGGATCGCCTTCTGCCGCGTGCCGGACTTGGATCGGAGGATCCATTCGGGGAGATACCACCCGAAGAAGACACCCAACAAACCGAGGATGAACGAGCGGACTGAGGAGAAGTTCGCGAGTTGTCCCAAGAAGAAGAAGGCAACGGCAAATACGACCATGCCCAGGATCTTCATCGCGAGGATGCGCTCGGCATCCCAGCCGACCGGGCTCCCGGCGAAGACGAGCTCCTTCCCGAGGCGTTCGGTGACGCTCGCCGGCGTGAATTTGCGTCCCATCCCGCCGACGGCCTTCCCGGATGGGATCAGGACGCGCTGGTAGAAGGGGATCGCTAGCTCGCGTTTCCGCACATCGGTTGGTGTCAACTCGATCGCGCGCACCGAGCGAAGAGCTTTGAAGACCTGTCGCCGCTCGAGGACGAAGTCCTGAGCGGCGATGAAAGCCAGCATCATCGCACCGAATGCGAGCAGTACTCCGATCCATGCCGGCATGACAGTCTCCTATACGTCGATCTTGATGATCTTGCGCATCCAGAGGATCCCGATCACCATCAGGCCGATTCCACCGGCGATCATGATCTTTCCGATCGTCTCTTTGGTCATGACCGTGAGGTATCCGGGGTTCACGACCGAGATGTAACCCGCGAGCAAGAAGGGCAGCGCGACGAGGATGATCGCCGACAAGCGACCTTCTGCCGACAAGACCTTGATCTGACGCCTCACCATCTCGCGCTCGCGGAGAGTGCCGGAGACGGTCGACAGAAGAGCGGCAAGGTTTCCACCCACCTGACGCTGGATGTTGATCGCGAGGACGACCCAGCGGAAGTCCTCGCCGCCGACGCGGTCTGCCATCGAGTTCAGCGCGTCCTCCACGGGCATGCCGAGACGCGACTCCGCCAGCACCCGTGAGAACTCCGTCGAGGCCGGCGGGTTTGCTTCCTTCGCGACCGTGTCGAGCGCCTGCATGAAACCGTAACCAGCTTGCAGTGAACCAGACAGGAGCTGAAGAACGTCCGGCAGCTGCGCAAGGAACAAAGCTTCGCGTTTGGCAACGCGGTTCGAAAGGACGAGCCGCGGGAGGATCGCGCCGCCCGCCATGAGAACGAATCCGAGCCAGATGCGACCGAGAAGTCCGAAGCCGAGGAGAGCTCCGGCGACGGCACCGCCGATCTGCAGGACGATGAATTCCGTCGAGCGCAGCGGCCAAGCCGCGCGATCGAGCAATTGCTGGATGCGGGCCTCGAAGGCCTCCGAACGCGGCACCTTGTCGACGAACTCGACCGCGCGCCGTCCGACGGCGGTGCCGGACAGGAACCCCTCCTGGCGCTCTTTGCTCTGCTTACGCTCGGTGCGCGAGTAGAGACGCAGGCCGCGGTTCAGAACCTGAGCTGCCCTTCCCTCTCGTGGTGAGTAGAGGAGTACCCCGAGGAACATCAGCACCGCGGCGAAGACCGCGCCGATGCCGACATAGAAGCCGGTCTTCGTCGCGAAGAAGGAGATCGGCGCTCTGGGCTTATAGATGCTCGGCCCCTCGCCGGGCTTCGCCACCGGCCCGCTACGGTTGTTGATAACGGTGGCCGAGTCACTCGCCGAGACCGCGCCGACCTTCGCGGTGACGACGATGTCCAGGTCCTTTGGTTCCTTGCGTTCGGAAACGTATGAGATGACGTATTGCGAGGAGATCTCACGGGCGACCTGTGTGAATGCGCTCGCGAGCTGAGCGGACTGACTCACGCGCAACGAACGGCCGCCCTTGACCGCGCCGGCGAGCCGGTTGAGCGCCGCGGGGTCGAAAGACGGGGTGACGAGTCCGACCGAGGTCACGGGGGACTTCGCGCGCTGCACGGCGTTGATGGCGTCGTTCAGCTTCGCGGTGCTGTTCGTATCTCCTCCGTCGGAGAAGAGGACCATGTTGTGCTGCGCGCCGGCGACGCCCTCGAGGAGGCGGCCGGCCGCGACGACGCCGTCGTAGAGCGCGGTACCGCCGCTGGCGACGAGCTTGCCGATCTCCGCGGATATCCGCCCTTTGTCGGTCGTGAAGTTGGCCTTCGTGGATACACCCTGGTTGAAAGCGATCAATGCCACGCGCACGCTCGCCGGAAGCTGAGACACGAACGATCGCGCGGCGGCCTTCGCGTCGGCGATCGGCTTGCCCGCCGTGCTGCCGCTGATGTCGATCACGAGAGCCACGGTGACCGGCTGAACCGATGAGGACGAGAGCGATTCGACCGTGAACGGTGTGACCTTCTGGCCCGCTTCGGTCACGGTGAAGTTGCCGTCGCTCAGCGCGGAGGTCACCGCCGTGCCTGCGACGGCGACGATGAGCTTCGTCGTGCCGTCGGGAGACAGCTGCGCTCCTCGGAGAGCCACCGTGAGCGCCGCTTGCTGTGCGAAAGCGGCACCCGTCGACAGCGCTGCGACAAGCGCGACGAGCGCGATGGCGGAGCGGCGGAGCGTGCGACTCATACCGCGGCCCTGTTCGACGCGCGCGCGAACGGCTCGGGTTCGAATATCTCGCGGTCGAGCTGCAGGCCCACGTCTTCGAGGCGGTCGATGAACTTCGGACGAAGACCCATCGACTTGATGTGGCCGCGGAACCGGCCTGCTTCGTCGACACCCATACCGAAGTCGAACATGAACAGGTCCTGAAGGGTGATGACGTCGCCCTCCATGCCGACGACCTCGGTCACGTGCGTGAAGCGGCGGGTGCCGTCCTTCAGACGGGACTGGTGCACGATGATCTGGATCGCGCTCGCGATCTGCTCGCGGATGGCGCGGATCGGAAGATCCATGCCGGCCATGAGAACCATCGTCTCGACACGCGCGATGACGTCGCGCGGCGAGTTGGCGTGGACGGTTGAGATCGAGCCGTCGTGACCGGTGTTCATGGCCTGGAGCATGTCGAGCGCTTCGCCCGAACGGACCTCTCCGACGACGATCCGGTCGGGACGCATACGCAGCGAGTTGCGGACGAGGTCGCGGATCGTAACCGCGCCCTTGCCTTCGATGTTCGGCGGCCGGGCCTCCATGCGGATCACGTGCGGCTGCAGCATCCGGAGCTCGGCAGAGTCCTCGATCGTGATGATGCGCTCGCCGTCGGGGATGAACGACGAAAGAACGTTCAGCGTCGTGGTCTTTCCGGCGCCGGTACCACCGGACACGAGCAGGTTGATGCGGCCGCGGACGCACGCTTCGAGGAACCGCGCCACCTTGCTCGAAAGGGTCCCGAAGGAGATCAGGTCTTCGGCCTGGTACGGGTCGCGCGCGAACTTTCGGACGGTCAGTGCAGGCCCGTCGATCGCGATCGGCGGGATCGCCGCGTTGACACGCGAGCCGTCGGGAAGGCGCGCGTCGACGTACGGCGAGGACTCGTCGATGCGGCGCCCGACCTGACCGACGATCTTGTCGATCGTGCGGCGGAGATGCGCGTCATCAAGGAACTTGGCGTCGACGCGGTAGATCTTGCCTTCACGCTCGACGTAGACGACGTCGTGTCGGTTGACCATGACCTCCGTCACGGTCTCGTCGCGCAGGAACGGCTCGATCGGACCGTAGCCGAGGATGTCGTCGGTCGTCTCCGCGATCAATCGCGTCCGGTCGGCGGCCGAAAGGGGAGTCTCCTCCTCCTCGAGCACCTCCTGCAGCTTCTGGCGTACGCGGAACTCGAGCTGCTCCGACGTCATATTGAGGTCGTAGAGCTTCGGTCCCAACGCTTGAAGCAGACTCTGATGGATCTTGCGCTTCAGCGTCTCGAGGGGATCGACGATCCTGGGCGCGGTCTCCGCACCGAAGAGCTGGGTATCGGTCGACGGCGCCGTCTCCGGCTGTCCGGTCCGTGCCTTCGACAAGCGCTCGTAAAGACTCATGACTTCCTCCGTGACTTGAAGAGACCTCCACCACTTTGCGATTGCTTCGGAGCTGCATCAACGCCGGATCCGATGATGTCGACCAGCTTCATGATCGAAGCGACGACCGGCGACTTCGGATCCTCGAGGATCAACGGCGTGCCGCGATTGATCGACAGAGGAACTTCCCGACTGGACGGGATGGACACGTCGATGCGCGTGCCGAGCGTCTTCTCCACTTCCTGTACGCGCAGACCGACCTTGCTGTCCGCGCGGTTGAGGATGAGGCGGATCCGGTTCCGCGTGAAACCGAGAAGCTCGAGCGTCTGGAGCGACAGTTTCAGGTTCTTGATGCTCGGAACGTCCATCGAAGTGATGAGGACGCTCTCGTCGCTTTCGTCCAAGGCAGCGAGGACGTGATCGGTGAACGATGGGGGAGTGTCGATGATGACGTGCTTGTAGTTGCGCTTCATGAGCCGGATGATCTTGGCAACCGACTCGGCCGAGATCGTCTCCGACAGACCCGGTTCGAGTGGTGCCGCGAGCAGGAAGACCTGTCCACGATGCGGCGTCAGGTATCCCTTCATCGCGTCGGCGTCGAGGCGATCGAGGTTCTGCGCGGCGTCGTAGATGGTGCGCGCCGGGAAGAGCTGAAGCATGATCGCCAGATCGCCGAACTGGAGATCGAGGTCGATCATCGCGACGTCTTCCCCGGTCCTCTGAGCGAGCGCGACGGCGAGGTTGGTCGACACGAAACTCTTCCCGCATCCGCCCTTCGAACTGAAGACCGTGATGACCTTTCCATCGCCCGCGCTTGCGGCCTCGGTGGGGTGAACGTCCTGGCCGACCCGCCCGCGGATCTGAAGCGAGAGAGACTCCGCACGAGTGACGGTGTCGACCAGCTGTGCGGAGGTGAACGCCGCCGGAAGCACGTCGCGGATGCCCGACCGGATCGCCTGTTGAAGGACGTCGGGGGTGAGCGCGTTCGCGACCAGGACGACGCTCATCTCACCCATCGTCGTTTGGATCCGGCGCGAGACCTCGAGCGCCTCTTCCATCCCGAGGTTCGGCCCGAGAATGACGACGGTGAGCTGGCCGGCTTTGTCGTGCAGCACCTTGTCCAGCAGCAGTACGGAGTCGACCATCACGAAGTTGTCCTTCCGACCCAGGGCGTCGGACACTCGCGCTTGAAAGCGCCGGTCCGGGTCGGCGAGAACGATCATCTCAAAGTCACCCTATGCGCTTCTAGCCGAACAGGTTCGCGAACGTGCGACCCCGAGTGACGACGGGCTTGGAATCCGCAGGCAGCAGCGTGAAGTAAAGCGTCGTGTTCAGAGTCGCGAACACGAGCTGCTCTGCCTGGGCGGGAGTCACGGCGAACGTGAAGATGCCCGCAGGCGCTTCAGCCGTCGTTCCAGCCGGGACGGCCGAGGAAACGATGCGGGTGCCGACGGCGATAACGTCGAGATTCTGCATCAGATACCGCACGATGTTGCCCGCGCCGGCACCGACCACGGGCAGTCCGCCGGCTCTGCGGTTCACGGTTTGGACGATGAGCGAAACCTGGTCGCCCGGCTGCACGAAGCCACCGACCGCCGGCGCGCCCGCGATCGCGACGGAAACGGCTTGCTTGCCCGCAGGGATCGGGAGAACGTTCTTCACTCCCTGTCCCGGGGCGACGAAACGCTGCTGGACGATGATCTCGTCCTTGTAGATCTGAACGGCGGCGAGGCGTCCGCTGATCTGCTGGAGCGACGTGATCGCACCTTCAGGCGCAACCTTGGCCGGAACGTTCGTCTGCTCGATCAGGCCTTGCTGTGAGGCCGTATCCCCCGTGACGCCCGCCGCGATGTCTTGCTTCGCGACGAACACTTTGACGCTGATCTGACCCTTCAAGGCGCTATCTTCCAAGCCGTTGATGTATGAGATGAGTGCAATCGTGGCAAGTGCCGCCAAAGCCACTGCCATAACGAGCGCGATCGTGCGCCTGGACATCCCTACTGTTGCCACTTTAGGACCTCCCCCAGGGAAATTGATTGCTCTTGACGCTTATCGGCGGATGACCGCCTTCACATAAGGCACGATTTATCGAAACTCTCCGAGGCTATCAAGGTCACACTCTACCGCCGTCAGGATGGGCAGAGGGGCAGGACAACAGGCTATTTTTCGCCAGGAACTCCTCAGACGCTGCACCGGTTGGCCTGCGAGTCGTGGTCGACCCCACAGAGGTCAGTCCCGCGTGGGCTGACGTCGGTCGGAGACGGATTGTGGCCGATGGTGCCGGTCGTTTGGATCGAGACGAACTCGAAGTCGAAGAAGCAACCCGAATTCCCGTTGCACGGGTTGTTGCTTCCGGGGTCGCCCCATCCCCTCATGATCACGTTGACGAAGGCCACTTGATGAACCTCGTCGTTACCGCTCACGAGGAAAACACCGTTATCGAGGATAACCACGATCGTTTTTCCGTCGCGCACACAGTCGGCCGACGTCTCGGCGGCGGGACACGTGATGTAATCGAGAGAGTCCTTGACGCCGTTGTGACCCCCCGAATCCTCCCGGCACCACGGAGATGACGCGTTATTGCACTGTGGTGAAGTTGAAGGAACAGGAGGGATCGCGGTCGGATCACCTGGATCGCCGACGCTAACCGGCGCCGGGTTGCCGTTGTACCCGATCTTGAGCATGCATTCGAGGGTCTGGAGCTTGTCGCGGGGTGGTGGGCATTGGGAATCGACGCTGCCTCCTCCGTTGGCACCACCGTTGAGATCGACCCATCCGCGCCACTCCGCCCCGCCGTTGCAGCTATCCCGTGAGTTGA
>Ga0070708_100004521_pt1 | contig 10951 bp, 7 predicted proteins | sample KBSK5503metaG_FD_65469 | JGI IMG/M metagenome (GOLD analysis project Ga0070708, IMG submission 65469) | Corn, switchgrass and miscanthus rhizosphere microbial communities from Kellogg Biological Station, Michigan, USA - KBS K5-50-3 metaG | ecosystem: Host-associated > Plants > Roots >...
GCGCTGCCCGATGGGCGTGGGCTGGCGGCATGGCGCGTCTTCCTGCGCGCGCATGCCACCCTCATGCGTGAGCTCGCCACGGATCTGGCGTTGCGGGCGCGCCTGCCACTGGGCGACTTCGACGTCCTCGCCCAGCTGGCACTTGCGGGCGGCGAGCTCCGCATGACAGACCTCGCGGCGAAGGCGTTCAGCTCGCGGTCGGCCATGACCCGGCGCATCGACCGCCTGGTTGAGGAAGGTCTCGTCCGACGCACGAGCTCCGATGCGGACGCCCGAGGAGTCGTCATCGCACTGACCGAGACCGGCCTGACCCGGCTCTCGGAGGCCGTGCCGATTCACCTTAGCGGCGTGTCGAAGCTCTTCATCGAACGACTCGACGACAACGAGCTCGCGGTTCTCGAGCGCGCGCTCGTCAAGGTGAGCCAGGACTGCTCGTTTGGTTGACCGGCGCACCGGAAGCCGCCGCCTGCGGGGACGCTCTTAGGCGATCTGCGTCGTGGCGAGCCGCTCGTTTGCACCCACAAGTGGAGTTCGGATATTCATGGCATCCGCGCCCAACTCCTTTTGGGCGCGCCAATGCCACAGCACTGCCCGGCCTCGATCTTGACCTGGCTGTAATACGGCCGCCGCTTGCGCGTTAACGAATTGGCCGCACGGTGACCGTTGCGGGACGGGACGAACCTGAATCCAAGCGGCTAACAGAAATCAGGGCTCGCCGGATCGCGGCGTCTCCTTCGAGGACCGACTCTCCTGCCGCTCCCGCTCTGCCTGACGCTCGGCCGCCTGCTTGGCCTCCGAACGGTGGAGGATCTCCATGGCGAGCGGACGCAGAATGCTCGGCGTGAGCGGGGGCGGCGTTCCGATTGCAGTAACGGTGATGCGACGGGGTCCGCGACGGGGCATGGTGTTGTACCTCCAGTAGATGCTGTTGGTACCGCATGCTCGCTTCGTGCCGGTGGAACGCGAGGGGCGGAGATCACCTCGTCCAGGTCGAATCGTGCGGAGCGGCGACGCGCGGCGAGCCCGGACCGTACTACTCGACTGGCCATAAGGGTCCAGATAAGGGTCCCTCTGCCAACTGGTCAAGGGATCGGGACCAAAACCACAACATGTCGTAGTGCGGGCCGAATTGGGACCCAAGATGTTGTGGTGTAAGAGCTGGCAGCGCATACCGGATTCCCACGGCTTTGGGAAGCTCAGATAACGCCCAGCCGGGGGTGCACACAGCCCTTCACGACCTCAAGATCTAGAGGCGTTTCTATTCATCGTCATCTCCGATCGGGGCCATTCCTTGACCGCAATCGCCGGTCGCGGTTCTGGTATGGCGGCGTCTCGCGAATTCGAAGTGGACCGTGCCGCCACGACCCGACCGCGCGATTGACGCAGCGGGACTTTCCGACTCTCCACCTTCGTGACTCGACCTTTCCCGAACAGTGGATGCCAGTACGGACGTTGCCTTACGCCGTTCTGTCGTTCATGGCCTCGAAGACGGCGCTGAGCGCCAGATCAGGCACTGGGGCTAGAGGGCTCAGACGGTCGACTTTTGGCGCGACCGCCCACGAAGTCAGCTCTCGGTTCAGTCGCCATCTGGCGACGGCTCCTCGTCCGTCTCGCCTGCCGCGGTCGGGATTGGCACCGCCTCGCCTGCCGCGGAGCGTAGGTTCCGTGCCCTCTCGGCTTCGCGTGCCAAGAGGTCAACGATCTTGGTCTCGTCACGTGAGAGCTCATCAACGTCCGCCCCATCCATTCGCACGATGGTGAATGGGGTGTAACGAATGACCTCATCCACATACGTGGAGGCCGGCTGCGTGAATACTCCAGTAGTCAGGAGAACGATGACTGTTGAACGGTTGCGGACGGCCACGCCGACCTCTTTGGCGGCGTGGTCGACGTGCAAAGAGCGCGAGTTCTTGCACTGCACCTGCCAGCGAGCATGCACCGGCGCAAACCCTTCCGCCGTGGCGTCGATCTCCTCGGCGCCAACCGGACGGGCTCGAAGCTGGATATTGCTCAACCCTAATCTGCGGAGAAGCCGGAGCGCGAAGAGCTCGAGGGCGCGTCCCCGTTGATCGCGGCTCAGGCTTCGATCGCGCAGCTGCGCGACGAGCTCGGAGAACGGCATCTCTAGGTCAGGGGCGGAGACGGTGATCCCGTATCGTCGAATCTGGTCGAGGAACCGTCGGACGACATCCTGCCGGAAGAGTTCGGTGCCTGTAACGCGCGTCGCGGCGCCGCCTCGTCCGCCCGTCGCCTTCTCGATCTCGATGAATCCCGCGGCAGCCAAAGGCTCCAAGTGGATCTTCTTGAATCCTGCCACGTCGATGCGCAGATCTAACCTAGGACGCAATAGCTTCACAAGCTCGCCAGTCGTTGAGGCCTGACCGGGAGCCAAGGCAAGCTGCTCGAGGATCGCTAGGCTCTCAGCATTCAGCTTTGAGCTCTGGCGCACGGTCCCGACACTTATGCCTGCGAGCTCCTCGAGGCGGGTCCCGTCGAGCGCGTACCATCCCGACTGCGAGTAGACGCCAGCCGCTCGCAGCCAGCTAGCCACCCCGTTGATGTCGGTCCCGTCCGCATTCGATGCCAGCCCGTGCCCTGCGAAGTAGCGAGCGAGCGCCATCTTGTCCGGGTGCTGACTAGCTCCGGACAACGTTTCGATTCCGTGCACCATCTCAAGGCCGTTCAGGTTGAGCAGGATGTGCCGGGCGAATTCCCTGAGCAGCGACGCCTCATCGCCCGCCTCGGCGAGCAATGCGGCCCCGAAAGGAGTGAGGGAATCCCCACTGGAATTGACTAGGCCATAGTGCTGGGCGGAGAGGATGGCGTTGTACGCCATCGTCCATTTCTCGCTGGTGCGATCCAGGTTCGCCGCTGGTTGGAGATAGCGAAAAACCGCGGCTTGGACCTCGTCCCGATCCTTCGGGGCGTCGGCGACGACACGGAGGAAACCGCCGAGCGAAGGTAGCTGTGCCGGGGTGAACTGCTTTGAGAAGGGCAGCTGGCGCGGGGCGGATTGGCTCTTGGCAACCCGGCGGCGGCCAACGCCGGCGACCGCCCGAGCCCCGAGGTCTACCAGGGAGAGGTTGTCGCCGGTTCGCTGGACGTCGGATGCCTCGGTTCGGGCCTGAGCGGGTGCAAAGAGCAGCCGGGACTCAGCCTCGCGCGGTTTCTTGCCCATGTGCCGCCCTCGAGACCGCGGGTGCACCAGCCGTCAACTGGTTACGAGTCACTACTGCCCAGCGGCCCTCCCCGTCTACGTTGAAATGCTGCCTGCAGATCTCGCGGACGAGGTCGTAGCCGCCGACATGGAGGCCGATGTCACCGTTGAAGTGGTGCTGAACGAGCAGGGAGTGTAGGTAGGGCAATCGGCGAAGTTGGTCGTCGGTCTGGTCTCCAACCGGCCGCAGTCTGGCGAGGTGGCGCTCGAGGATATCGGCTGCATGTCGCTGGCGGCGCTGGCGCGCGGCTCGAGCCGCACCTGACGTCGGGCGTCGATTGCGAATCGCGAGGACGACGTCGTAGGCGGCGACATCTTCGCGACCGTCGGCACCCTTGTAGCCCTTGTGCGAGAGCTGCCGTTTGTCGAGGTACGTCGCACCCTCGATCGAGAGACCCGCGTCGGCGGCGGCGGTCTCGATCGCCCGCCACACGTTCACGTCGGTACTATGGAAGATGAGTGTCAACCACCCAGCAGGGCGGAGTACGCGGCCCATCTCGGCGAAGCTCGCGCGCATAAGCTCGCCGTAGTCGGTCAGGGTCTTACCGCCGGCAGCCGGCTTCAGGGAACGGTTGACAACGGCCTCCTCCGCTTGGTGCGTGTGCTCACCGAGCCACGCCTCCCAGATGAGGTTGCAATCGGCGTAGAAGAGGTTCGAGCCGAAGGGTGGGTCGGTGAAGACGTAGTCGACGCTGCCGTCGGCGAGTCGCGGTAGATCGGTGGCGGACGCGACATCGACCTGTACTGCGCCGTGGGCCGACGCTCGGAGCCCGGGCTCCTGACGGTAGAAGGCCTCGAGCTGGCGAATCTTGTGGCTGAAGACGCGCGCGACGTTGACCTCGGACGACAGGTGCGGCACGTACAGCGTGCCGGTGAGGGGGCGCTGGCCTCCTCGGACGTTATATCGACGCATGATCGTGCCATGCCATGCGGTGTTGGTGAATGCAAGGGCAAGTGCCTGGCGCACCCGCAAGTCCTGGACGCCCCCAATCGCCGCCCACAACGCGGCGAGCACGCGGAGGTTTCGTGGCGTATAGAAGTCCGCCACCGTCTGGATGCCCTGAAGGTGCAGCGCGGATCGAAGGTACATCTCGCGGGATGGCCCAATCGGTGTGGTCGGGTACCAATCCGAGCCCCCGCCTTCGGCGCCCGTCGTGGCGTGATCCACGTCCGCGCCGGTCGCGGGCCGCGTACGTCTTCCGCAAGCGACGCAATCGGTCGCGACGTGGCTGAGACGGCGGGCTTCGCGCTGCGCGCCTCGCCGGCGGACGACCGTCGCGCAATGAGGGCAAGGGAATCTGTCGACCAGCGTGCCGGTGAGATGGTCTGTCGCCGCATCCCACACGCTCACATGACCGCCACAAGCGCTACATCGGAGCACATCCGACCAGATGGCGTATGCCATCGCCGCCGGTCTTCCGCAGCCGTCACAGCGCGAGGCGTATTCGGCCGCGACGCGCGGTCCGATCTCACGAAGGACATCGGCCGCAGCAGTCCGGAGTACTGCTGGATCGCACGGGTGCGTTACGTTCCAGGCAATATGGGCCGCCGCCGGTGCCAGATCGCTCAGGACGACCCGCCGTCCGAGCCGGAGGGCGGCCACCCCTGTCATGCCGGATCCCGAGAAGGGGTCTAGCACAAGCTGTCCAGGGCGGGTGTGGTGCGCGATGAACGGCTCGATTGCCTCGGGGGGAACCTTCGTGTGGTAGCTGTGCACGTTGAACACCGGAGTCGCCCGACTGCCCCGACCCGGCTGCAGGAGCGGCTCCTTGCTCGGATGCGCTCGGCGGTTCTGAGTGGCGGCTCCCGCTCCAAGGGCGGGGTAGAGTTCGCGGAAGGTGGTCATCGGCCGAGTCCGAGAGAGAGCTGGTCGATCGGATGGGCGATACCGCCGGCCAGCTCTCTTACGCGCTCGAAGGTCCAGCCTGTCGTGTCAAGGCCGACGTCGAGCAGTGCCGAAATGGCAACCGCGTAGAGGTGCGCCGGGGAGCGCAGACGGGTAGTCGACGCTGAGAGGATCTCACTGGCGAGCGCTTCGCGAACCACATGCTCAGCTTCGGGGGCCACCGTGACAGCTCGGAGGTCGCGTCGCGGCGAAGGCGACAGTGTCAGAACCACGTCAGAGGCGGCGACCCGCTCGCCGGCTTGGATGGCCTTGACGCCCTTGAAGCTGGGCTGGGATTTGTGCAGCGTAGAGGCGGCGAGCAAATGGAGCCCCGCATCGAGCGCCGCGTCCTGGATGGCTCGCCACACGGTTTCGTCGGTGTTCTGGAACACGACCGTCGCCAAGCCGTCCGCCCGCAAGCATCGCTTCATCTCGGCGAAGCTGCGGCTCATCAGGTCCTGGTAGTCCACCAAACCCTTTCCCGCGCGGCGACGACTGACGACAGCCTCAAGGGATCGGTCGGTGAAGCTCCCCAGCCAGCTCTCCCACATGAGCGAGGCGTCGGCGTAGTAGATGTTGGCCCCGAACGGGGGGTCGGTGAAGCAGTAGTCCACGGACCTGTCCGCGACGTGCCGGAGGTCGGTCGCAGATCCCTGCGTCACAGTCACCACACCCTGTGCCAGCGGGACCGACCGGTAGTAGTTGGTGATGGCCCGCACCTTGCGCCGAAAGAGGGAGAGGACGTTGAACTCGTAGCGAAGGGAAGCAATGTACAGAGTGCCGCCGAGTACGTTGGTCGGTCGCTTTGCGTTCCATTGGTAGCGACGAGAGGCGCGGTTGACGATCGCGGTAAACGCGAAGAGCAGTGCGGAGCGAAGCCGCTCGTCGCGCTCGCGGCGGACTCCCTCGAACAGCACGCTGAGGGCGATCAAATTGCGATTCGACCAGAAGTCTGCGACCTCGGTGATACCCAGCTCGCGATGACCCCCCCGCCACATCTCCCAGTCGGGACCGAACGGAACTTGTGGGTACCAGTAGGGGACGTCCGACCGTCGTTGCGTCGTGAGGGCCAGGTCCTCCGGCCTGACCGCGATGGCCGCCCGCCCGGAACAGCGCTCGCACCTAAGGTTCACCTCGACCGGGCGTTCCCCGATGACTCGGGCGGCGTTCTTGTCGAACTCGCGCGCGCAGCTGGGGCAGCGCAGAGCGCGGACGGCACCTCCACGGGTGAAGCCGTCCCAGACAGTGACGGCCGACTTGCAGTGCGGGCAGGCGCGAACGTCCGACCAGACTACGTACTCGGTGGTGGCCGAGCCGCCGCAGGTCGGACAGGAGGCGGCGTACAAGGGCGCGATTTGCGGGTCGCTCCAGTTCAGCAACGTCTGGACCGAGGTTGCAAAGGCACTTGCATCGCAAGGAGTCGTGTAGTTGAAGGCGATGTGGGTCGCGGCCGGCGACAGATCGTTGAGGATCGCCCGTCGGCCGCTCAGAGCGGCCGCCACGCCGGTCATCCCACTGCCCGCGAACGGATCGAGACAGACACCACCAGGCCGGAGGTAGTGCTCCAGATATGGGACGATCGCCTCGGGCGGAACCTTGGTGTGGTAGGCGTGGACGCCGTAGATGGGCGTGGCGCGAGACGCCCGAACCGGGCGGGCCAATATCGTCGTCATAGGCCTAGATCCAGCACTTGACGACGAATGGGTGGCATCGCCGCATTATGGCCTCCGGACCGTCGGGTGGAGCCTTCCTTCCCGCGTGGTCCCTGGGGTGAGCATCGCTAACCCATCGCGATTTGTGTCTTGCAATGTTGCGGAGTCGCATCAGGATGAACGTGCCGCAGCATTCGCAATTCGCTCGGCCAAACAATTTGCGCGCCGCATCTCGGTTCGCCACGTTAAGCTTGCCGCAAGACACCTTTGAGGATGACTACGCAATGCCCGTGCGTACCTATGATTCCGAGGAGATCCCGGCAAGACGTCGCTCGACCCATGAGGAGCTCGCGGCATACGCGTTGGCCCTCAGGCAGGGAAAGGCGGTGGGTGACGGAATCGAGTATCGCGAGGCTGCAGCAGCCCGGCGCGAAGCGGTTCGGATCTACTCGCAAGTTCACCGTCGTGCAGATGAGCTGGGCCTCCCGCGAGTGCGCCAGCGCGTATGGGAGTCGGAGCCCGGCGTCTGGCTGTGGGCGGTGATCCCCGAACCGCAGGAGTAGTGAGCCATCAGCTGGCCGAGGCAGCCCGCAAGTGGCGCTGAAGGATCTTGCGATCGCCTCTGGCTACTCGACCGGTGCAGCGGACCTCATCGGGGATTTCTATGTTCCGTGCCTAGGTGAGGCGACCAAGTACGACCGGGCAGCGGGTTACTTCCGCAGTTCGCTGTACACCCTCATCGGGACCGCTCTCTCTACTTTTGCGCTTCGGGGGGGCTGTGTGCGGCTCGTCTGCTCTCCACATCTGACGGCGGACGACATCGCCGCGATGGAGAGGGGCGAGCGCTTGAGAGAGAAGCTCGACGATCTGCTCGAGCGGGAGCTGCAGCAGGTGCTGAGTGAGCCAGCGAACCGGCCGGTCCTTGAGCTGCTCTCAACCCTAATCGCGCTCGGCAACCTCGACATTAAGATCGCCGTGAGACCAGGCAGCGTCGGCATATTCCATGACAAGCTTGGATTGTTCGCCGACGACTCGGGCCACGAAGTCTCGTTCGTTGGCTCCTCGAACGAGACCTGGAATGCCTGGGACACCAGCGGGAATCACGAGGTGCTTGAAGTGTTCCGCTCGTGGGGAACATCCGATGAGGGAGCAAGATTGCAGAGGCATCGGGCCTACTTCGACCGACTCTGGGCAGGGGATGATCCCGGCGTCGTTGTGTACGACCTGCCCGATGCGACGCGCGAGCGGCTCCTAACGTACGCTGACCCGGAAGGCATCAATGGTGTGGTGGCGTCGGTAAGGGCCGCTGCGACCGGCGGCCTCGAGCCTGGCTCCAGGCGACAACTGCAGCCTCATCAACGAGCGGTGGTCACCGCTTGGCGTGCACACAATCGCGGCTTGGTCGCTCACGCGACGGGCGCAGGAAAGACGGTTGCCGCATTGGAGATCGTGCGGGGGTGGCTCGAACATGGGGGACCTGCGATCGTCCTCGTCCCATCCGAGCTGCTTCTGCACCAATGGATTCGGGAGATTCGACAGGAACTTGCAGACATTCGCCCGGCGATCCTGCAAGCAGGTGCTGGCGCCGGGCGTGAGACATGGCGGGCCGATCTACCGGACTTCACGCGAAACCAACCTGACCTAGGGCCCCGCTTGACTGTCGCCACCATGCAGACCGCTGCCTCATCGGTGTTCATTTCCCAGGTGCAGCAGGGTCCGCACCTCTTGCTGGTAGCTGACGAGGTTCATCGGTTGGGCGCGCCAATCCTCCGGCGCTGCCTGACAATCGAGGCCGGCGGCCGGCTTGGCCTAAGTGCGACACCCGAACGATATGGAGATGTCGCGGGGACCACAGCCATCTTCGACTACTTCGGTGAGGTCTTGGAGCCGCGCTTCGGTCTGGCCGACGCGATACGAGCAGGCAGGCTGGTGCCGTACGACTACCACTCCCACCTAGTTGCCCTGTCGGCTACGGAGGCCGAACGATGGCTCGAACTAACCGAGGAGATTGGTCGCCTTTATGCGCGGCTGCGTGATCAAGACGACCCCTTCAGCGATGAGCGATTGCGAATGCTGCTCATCCGGCGAGCTCGAATCATCAAGAAGGCGTCCGCCAAGACGGCGCTGGCCGCGTCGACGTTGGAGTCGAACTTTGCGCCGGGTCAGAGATGGCTGGTCTATTGCGATGACAAGGAGCAGCTCGAGTCCGTCATGCGAGCCCTGCGCCGCGCTGGATTTGATCCGCTCGAATACCACTCCTCGATGGAGGGCTCACGTGACGAAACGCTCAGCTTCTTCCGCAGGGCGGGAGGAGTGCTGGTCGCGATAAGGTGTCTCGATGAGGGTGTCGACATCCCCGAGGTCACGCACGCCCTGATTCTGGCGTCCTCATCCAACAGCCGCGAACATGTCCAACGGCGCGGACGGGTGCTGCGCACCGCAGCTGGGAAGCATTCGGCCGTCGTGCACGATGCCTTGGTTGCGCTAGCTCAGCCATCGCCTGCCCCGTATCTGGTTATCGATGGCGATCTCCGACGTGCCATCGCGTTCGCCGCAGATGCGCGCAACGCTGGCGTCCGTGAGGAACTCGATCTCCTTCAGCGGCAGTCGACCGCCAGCGTCGTCTCGGAGATTGAAATGGAGGAGCAAGGTGACGATGCCTGAGACCGAGCGCACAGCCGAGCGCGCGCTCGCAGTGCTCCGGGAGCTGCGAGAGGAGGTCCTACCAGACGCCGGCGAGACGGGCGTGACCGAATTGGATGCCGATCTTCTTGAGGAGGTCTTTCGCCTGGCCTGGCAGACGCAGTTTGAGTCGGACCGGACCGCATCTCGGCGTCAGCTCCGACAGATAGTGGACGATGCCATCGAGGCGCAGCTCTTGTCGGAGGGGTAAGGCGTGCAGCTTCGTCAGTTAACCGTCGAAAATCTAGGCCCCTTCGTCGGGACCCATCGGCTGGACCTCGCCGTGTCGTCGCAGGCGCCGGTTGTGCTCGTCCATGGCGAGAACATGCGCGGAAAGACGAGCCTGTTCAGTGCCATCAAATGGTGCCTGTACGGAGAAATCAGAGGGCGTCACAACCGACCGATTGGTCCATTGTCACTGCTCAGCTACGACGCTCGCGACGAAGGGGACTACCACTTCGCGGTCACACTCGAGTTCGAGCATGAGGGCGCCGAATACTGGCTGGATCGTCGGGCCCAGGCAAATGACAGACCGCTGGCCAGTGCTGACTTCCAGCAGGTCGTAACGCTGCGTCGGAACGGATTGGTGCAGCACCCGGGGGACGTGCCGCGAATCATCGCGGAGATCCTTCATCCCCAGATCTCTAGGTTCTTCCTGTTCGACGGGGAGATGCTCAATCAGTACGAGGTACTGCTCGGCGATCCATCTCGAGAATCGGACACCGTCCGCATCTCGATCGAGCAGATTCTAGGCTTGCCGTCCCTTCAGCTGATGGCAGAGGACTTGACCCACCTGCGACGCGACTCCGAACGCAGACAGCTTCGGGCCATTCAAGTAGAACGCCAGAATGCCGGCCTCATTGCGAGCGCGCAGCAGATCGCCGATGAAGTGGAGGCCCTAAACCACGATATCGAGCATCTGGAGTCCGTACATGAGACGGCGGAGCGGGAACGGGTAGCCCTCGCCGAGCGGCTAGAGCGTTACGGCGAGATCCAGGCTGACCTGCGGGAGCTCGAGCGACTTGAGTCAGAGGTCCTGTCGCTGCAGCAGGATCAGGCCGAGCATCGAGAGCGCGTGCGGCGCATCGTTCAGGATGCTTGGTGGCTCCCCTTGACCCCGTCGCTCAAGGGTCGGCTCGACGAGATCGTGGCCCAGCAGGACGCTGCCGCATTGCAGCTGCAGGCCGTCGAGAGCCTGCGGTCGACAGTCGCCAGTATCGAGAAGTCGCTGGCTCAGGAAGTCTGCGCGGTATGTGGCCAAGAGCTCGAGTCGGGAGCCAGAACCCGGCTGACAGAGGCTCTTCAGGAGGCCGAGCAGCAGCTCTTGTCGCTTTCAACCGACGTTGGCGATCTTGGCTCGCACATTGCGGCCCGCAGGGCGATTGAGCCGTTTACAGCCGAGACGCCGATGCTGACGCTGCGCGACGCAGAACGCGGCTACCGTAGGGCCGGAATCGAGCTACGCCGTGCCAAGCGTGAGGCAGACGACGTACGCGAACGGCTACGCGGGCACGA
>Ga0070708_100004523_pt1 | contig 10950 bp, 10 predicted proteins | sample KBSK5503metaG_FD_65469 | JGI IMG/M metagenome (GOLD analysis project Ga0070708, IMG submission 65469) | Corn, switchgrass and miscanthus rhizosphere microbial communities from Kellogg Biological Station, Michigan, USA - KBS K5-50-3 metaG | ecosystem: Host-associated > Plants > Roots >...
CCTGGCGGTAGACGTGGTCCTGGCAGTCCCCGCAGGCGAACACGCCCGCGACGCTGGTGTTTGAGCCGTCGTGGGTGCGCAGGTAGCCGGCGTCGTCCAAATCCAGTTGGCCGCGGAAGATGTCGGTGTTGGGGATGTGGCCAATGGCGACGAACAGGCCGCTCACGGGAAGCGTCGACTCCTCGCCCGTCTCGACGTTGCGGATCTCGGCACCGGACAGGGTGCCGTCGCCGTGCAAGTCCGTGACGACGGAATTCCAGAGGAATTCGATCTTGTCGTTCTTGAACGCCCGCTCCTGCATGATTTTCGAGGCCCGCAGCTGGTCGCGACGGTGCACGACGGTGACCTTGTCGGCGAACTTCGTTAGGAAGAGCGCCTCTTCGATCGCCGAGTCGCCACCACCGACGACGCCGATGTCGTGGCCGCGGAAGAAGAACCCGTCACAGGTGGCGCACGTCGACAGCCCGTGGCCGAGCAGGCGTTCCTCGGCAGGGAGCCCCAGCATCAACGCCCGGGCGCCCACGGAGACGATCACGGCGCGCGCCTGGTGCTCATCCTCGTGCGTCCACACGCGGAACGGACGCTGCGACAGGTCGACGCGCGTGGCCTTGTGCTGGAGGTATTGCGCGCCGAAGCGAGCGGCCTGGGCCCGGAAGTTGCCCATGAGCTCGGGGCCCTGGATGCCGTCGACGAAGCCGGGATAGTTCTCGACGTCGGTCGTGAGCATCAGCTGGCCACCGGGCTGATCGCTTGTCGAGGACGGTTCGCCCTCGATGACGAGCGGCTGCAGGTTGGCCCGGGCCGAGTAGATGGCCGCGGTGAGGCCGGCCGGGCCCGAGCCGATGATGATGACGTCGTGGATGTCTGGCATCTGGTCGGCCGTACTAGTCGGCGCTACGCCGCGGCCGTCGGCGCGACCACAAAACCAACCCCGCCAGCGTGAATATTCCGCCGAGGACCACGTCGACCACCCAGACCTCTCCTGGCAACACGATGTCCAGGACGCGCACGAGGCCGATGACGGCGACGACAGACGCGACGAGACCCATGATGGCGGCGAGGGTGCCGTAGACCACCCAGCGGGCGACGCCGATGAGCGGGTCGGTCGTCTTGCTGCGAACCGATTCGACGGCATGCTCGATGGCGTCGGCGGCCTGCACTGTCCAGTCGGAGCTGGTGGTGGAGTGCGCCTGGTCAGGCATCGTCGGAGCCTACCCTTGGCCCGTGCGTCGGATCCTTGCTGTTCTGGCTGCTGCCGCGGTCGCGATCGTCGGCGGAGCGATCTTCGGCGAGCAGACCTTCTCGGGCATGCTCGGCGCGCTGATGGGCGCGTTACTCGGCTTCTTCGTCGCCGAGGCCGCGCTGGTCGGCGGGGGGGACGGCGGCCCGTTCATCGCCGTGGTGGCCGCGGTCTTCTCGCTGGGCGGCACCTGGATGGCGCTGGCGATCTCGACGGGGAAGTTTCACAACCGACCGGCGCCGATTCCCGGCGGCGGGTGGGCAGCGCTGGTGGCCGCGGTCGCGGTGGCGCTGATCACTGGTCGTAGGCGTCGGAGTACAGCAGCCGGCAGCTCCCCTCCTCCATGACGTAGACGCGGACCGCCCCAGCCGCCGGCGGTTCGGGGACGAAGGCGAGCACGACTGCCGGCGTGCCCTGCCACTTGGCGGTCGCCGCGTAGACGAGGCGGTCCTGTGCCGGGCCGAGTGATCGCGCTGCCGCCTCGCACGGCGGTGGCGGGCCGGAGTACGGCGGTGGGACGTCGCTCGCCGACGTGTCGGCGCTGCGCTCGGGCGGGCCCGCCGGCGCCGATGCGGCCATGGGCGTGGGCCCCTGGGATGTCGAGCCGGCGCCGCTTGCACCGGCACTGGCGGCCGCCGTTTGGTCTGATGTGGGGCGGCGGTGCACGGCGGGCCCGACCCGCGCCCGCAGGGCGGCGCCGTCGGGGACGTCGCCGAGATCGGCCAGCGGCGCCGTTTGGAGCTGCTGGACGCCGCCCGCGGCCGGCGCCGCCGAAGCCCTTTCCCTTGAGGCTGACGTGCTCCCGGCGCCGCCGTTCACACCGAAGGCCATGCCGCCGGTTGTGGAGGTCGGCGCGGTCGCGGCGTTCTGGTTTCGCAGAGCGACGGTTGTGGTGTGGCGATCGTGCCGAGGCAGGGCCACGAGCAGCACGATGCTGGCGGCGACGACCGCGGCGGCGCCCACTCCGGCGAGCGCCCGCCACCGGAAGCGCAGCACCCACCGTTCCCTCGCGCGCGGCGCGGCGCCGATACCCGCGGGCGACGCCGCGGCGACGGCGCGGGCGATGGCGGCTTCGCGTGCGTCCGCCGAGGGAAGCGCCACCGGCGTCGCCACCGCGCGCGCCGCGCCCTGCAGCTGGTCGGCTCGTGCCCGGCAGTCCCGGCACCGGCGGACGTGGGCGGCGGCCGCGGGGTCACCGTCGATGAACGCGCTGAGCTCTTCGTCGCTGGGGTGCAGCCCCCCGGTCGGTGGTGTGCGGTCGGTCGTCATGGTTTCACGGGTTCGTCAGGGGTTGGACGTTGCCGCCGCTGGTCGGGTTCCCGGTCGGGCGCACCCAGGTGGTCAGCGAGGGCGGCGCGGCCGCGGGCGATCCGGGAGCGCACTGTGCCCGGTGGAATCCCAAGGGTGGCGCTGATGTCCTCGTAGGACATGCCCGTCAGGTCGCGCAGCACGACCGCGGCTCGGAACTCGGGCGGAAGGCGGTTGAGGGCTGCCTGGACGTCGAGGCGCTCAGCGGCGTGCTCGGGCAGATCGCGATGCTCGATCGCGGCCATGTCGTCTACAGACGCGATCGGACGCCGTCGCCGTCGCCGTAGTTCATCCAGACACGCGTTGGTCGTGACGCGGTACGCCCACGTCGGGAAGGCGGAACGGCGGTCGAAGCTGGGTAGGCCACGGACGACGGCCAGCAACGCCTCCTGGCAGGCGTCGAGGGCGTCGGCCTCGTTCCCCGTCATGCGCAGACAAAGCGAGTAGAGGCGGTCGTAGTGCAGACGCAGGAGGTCGTTGATGGCGGTGGTGTCGCCGCCTACAGCTCGCGCGACGAGAACGTCGTCTCCCAATTGGCTCATTCAGCCCGTCAGCCGGAGCTCGCGGAGCGCGAGAACGTTGTCGCTGCCAAGCTCGGTGATCCACAGCAGGATCGCGTGGCCCGGGTGGCCATTGAGGCCGAACGTGACGTCGCCATGGAGGGCGCTGCGGCTCACCACCGGGTTCCCCCACGCTTCGAAGGTCGGCGCGGGCTTGTCGGCGACGAACACCTGAGCGCTCCATCCCGTGCTGGCGGAGGACACGACGAGTTCGCGGGCGCTGCCGCTCGTCTGGATGATGAGCCCGAGGCCCTTCTTGATGCGCGGGAGGGGGTCCGAGTACGTCTCAGTACGCCACGTCGTCTGGGGATTGCCGTCGAGGAGGTTGCCGACATCGGCGTTGTGCTCCACGCCGTCGCCGAACGGGTCGAACGGGGTCACGCGGCTAATCGGGACATTCGCCTGCGCGGCCGCGCCGGTGTGGTCACGGGAGCGGTTCGACGCCAGCAGGGCGAAGACGAGGATGCCGACAGCCAGGGCCACGACCGCCACCAGGCCGACGGGTCCGGCCCACGAGCGGTGACGTCCGGAGACCGCGGGCACGATGCCTGCCGGGGGAGTGCGATCCGACGGCCCGCTGCCGGGCCCGGCTGCCGCCAGCGGCCGGGGGATCAGGACGGTGGCATCGCCCTCGAGCTGGATGGCCCGCAGCTCGTCGCGCATCGCCGCCGCCGATGGGAACCGCTGGGCGGGCGACTTCGCCATCGCCGTGCGTACCGCCTGGTCGAGCCTGGGGGGCACGCCTGAGCAGACCTCGCTGAGCGGCCGGGCCTGCGCCCGAACGTGCATGAGCGCCGTCGCCATGTCGGTCTCCGCGCGGAACGGCGGCCGTCCGCACAGCATCTCGTAGAGCACGATGCCGAGGGCATAGACGTCGGAGCGACCGTCGAGCGGCCTGCCCTCGACCTGCTCGGGAGACACGTATTTCGTCGTTCCGAGCATGGTGCCGGTCTGGGTGAGGTCCTTTCCGGTCGTCGCCTTGGCGATGCCGAAGTCGGAAACCTTCGCCCGCCCGTCGTCGAACAGCAGGATGTTGGCCGGCTTGATGTCGCGGTGCACGACGCCGGCGCGGTGGGCGTACTCCAAGGCGTCGGCCACCTCGACGGCGATGCCGATCGCGCGCGCCGGTGGTAGCGGACCGTCGGCAAGGGCCGCGGCCAGCGTCTGGCCCCGCACCAGCTCCATGACGATGAAGGCGTGGCCCTGGTCGTTGCCGGTGTCGAACGTAGAGATGACGTTGCGATGCGAAAGGCCCGCGGCCGCGATCGCCTCCCGCCGGAACCGTTCGAGAAACGTGTCGTCGGCCGCGAGGTGCGCGTGAAGCAGCTTCACCGCTACCGGGCGATCGAGCACGACGTCGTGGCCCTCCCACACCTCGGCCATCCCACCGCGCGCGATTGGGCCCACCAACCGGTAACGACCGACGAGGACCGTGTCACTCGCCGCGGCCTGATCGGGCACGGACAGGAGGGTACCCCTGTGCTCGCGGGAGAAAGCGGCGCTACGCGGGTGTGTGGAAGACGACGCCGATGGTGCGGGGGCCGGCGTGGGCGCCGATGACCGCACCGAGATCGCCGATGACGATCTTCTCGCGCGGATAGAAGGGTTCGAGCATCCCGAGGAACTCGTCGAGGTCGGGGGCATCGCCGTGGAGCACGGCCAGGTTCTCGAGGCCGGGGTGGCTGCGGACCTTGTCGACGAGATAGCGCAGGGCGCGCGAGCGAGTCCGTTGCTTCGACTCCGCCTCGACCAAGCCGTCGCGCAGCTCGACGATCGGCTTCAGCGACAGCATCGAGCCGATGAGGGCCTGTGCGTTGCCGACGCGGCCGCCCTTCTTGAGGTTCTCGAGAGTGTCGAGCGCGCCGTAAAGGCGGGTGCGGGGAACGAGCTCCTCGGCCACCCGGGTGACCTCGTCGAGGCTCTTGCCCTCGGCGGCGGCCCGCGCCGCGGCCAGGGCGATCATGCCTTGCCCGAGCGTCGCCGACAGCGAGTCGACCACGTTGACGGGCAGCTCGCCTTCCAGGGCCTTGGCCCCGAGGCGGGCCGCCTGCTCGGTGGCCGAGAGCTTCGAGGACAGCGTGACCACGACCACGCCTTCGGCGCCATCGGCCTTGAGGTCCCGGAACTTCTGCTCGAAGGCACCCGGCGACGGGGCCGAGGTCTCGGGCAGCACCGGGGAGATCTTGCAGCGGGCCCAGAACTCCTCCGAGGTCAGGTCCTGGCGGTCGACGAATTCCTCATCTCCGAACCGCACCATGAGGGGCACGATGTCGATGTTCCACTCGGCGAGCGTGCTCGCCGGAAGATCGCAGCTGCTGTCGCAGACGACCCGGACTGCTGCCATGTCTCACTCCGTCTCGTTGGAGGGTGCAGAGAAGCCGAGCTTCTGACCCAGTCTCGCGCTCGGGCGTTACATCGACAGCGGGCTCGGGGCCTCGGGTCCTTCGGCGACGGCGAGACCGATTGTCCGGCGGCCACGGACCCAGTGCCGGGCCCACCACAGAACAAGGAAGAGGCCTGCGCCCACAGAGAGCAGGATTCCGACGCCCGATGTCGCCGTCGAACGGACCGTGATCGTCGTCGTCCCGATAAGCAGGCTTCCGTCGGGCGACTCCAGCCGCACGCGCACGGGGAAGGTTCCTGACGTCCGGGCGCGCACCGAGAAGCGCTCGGTGGTGTTCGGGCGGACGAGGTCGACCCGGCGGCCGGCGGCGTCCTCGAACGCCAGCTTGTCGGCTCGCAGGGTGACGAAGGCGTGGACGGGATAGCCGGTCTGGTTGCGGAACGTGAGGGGGATCTGCGCGCGGCGGGCGGTCAGTGTCACCGTCCGACCTCGCGGCATCTGGATACCGTGCAGCGCGCCGTCGAGGCTGCGGCGCACGACCCGGAGGTAGGCGCTGCGGGCGGAGGCGGTGCGGAGGTCGCTCGACTCGGCCACCAGCAGCCGCTCGCCGAGGCCCCCCCGTAGCGGGTTGGCGGGGTCGACCACGCCGTCGAAGCCGACGAGGCGCTTGCGCACGGCGCGAATGTCGGCGGCGACGTCTTCGATGCCCGCCGCCGACCGCTCCTTGGGCGAGAGGCGGCGAACCAGAGGCACGTTGCGGCTGTCGCGGGCGATGTCGACTTGTGCGAAGTAGTCGTCGAGGGTCATCGGCTGCAGCACCGGGATCTGCGCCAATCCGGTGAGGATCTCCCGCAGAGCGCCCTGGTCGGGTGTCCACGTGCGGGGGATCACGGCCACGACCCCTCGAGCGGCGGCCGGCTCGTCGAGATAGAGGACGGCGGCCTCGGCGAGGAAGCGATGGGCGAGCAGTGCCGGCTGGGCTCGGCTGGTGAAGTGTGCCGCCAGCCCCTCGTCGCCGGCGGCTGCCTCCTGGGTGACGCCGTCGCGCGCTTCGAGCACGAAGGGCCGAGCGAGGGTGACCTGCCGGCGCAGCGGTGCCAGCACCGAATCGGGAACGACGACGCGCCGGATTCCGAGGCGGTCCAACCCACCCAGCGTGTTGTCGTCGACCGTGTCGTCGGAGATCCAAGTGTCGGTGTCGACGGGCGCGCGGAGGACCTGGTTGGTGACATCGCGGCCATGCAGCACCTGCACGTTGGCCTCGACGGCGAGACCATTGTCGACGAGGCCTGACAGGCTGACCGGGACGTAGGGCTCGGAGACGACTTGGCGCCGTTCGACGGCGCGCCGCAACGACGCCAGCGCAGCCTGGCCCGCGGGCTCGGGGTTGGCGGCGACCGCCTGCAGCGTCTCGGGCGTTGGCCACAGCACCGCGGTGGCCCCCGGGGCGTTCTCCAGCGCGCCAGCGACGCTGGCGGCGGCGTCGGTTCCGGGGCCCCGGTGGCTACCCGCGGGCTTCACCGTCGGAGGGGCGTGGACGGGAATCGCAAGGACGACGCCGAGGCGAGGCCCGGCGGTGGGGGGCGAGAGGAAGATGAGGTGGGTCGTGAAACCATCGATGGCCGCACCCGACCGATCCCGCAGCTCGACCCGTACCGGGTACACGCCGTCGCGGGGGAGCGACAGCGCCGCCGGGTCGCGCGGGCGCGCCGGGTCCTGGGTCACGACCCTGGCGAAGAGGTTCCCTCCCGGCTCTTGGGGCAACGAGGCCACGGGCGCGGAGTACACGCCGAGCACCGAGCCGAGCCCTTCGTCGGCGAGCGTGCGTTGGAAGCCCGAGCGGCTGGCCGCTCGCTGGTAGGCGACGACCGCGAGGTCAAGATCCCCAACTGCACTGGGCGGGTCGACGCGCAAGCGGAGCTCGAACGGCCCCCCGGGGCCGACCCACGAGCTCTGGGAGACCAGCGTCAGGTGGGGCTCGGACTGCGCGCCGGTCGCGGTCGCGGGGAGGGTGAGAGCGGCCATCAGCGCCAGCGGGCCGACGAGGCGAAGCCTCATGCGTCGCCTCCCGGCACCAGCACCTGGGCGCTCGATGCCAGCGCTCGCCGCAGCACGCGCAGGCCAGGACCGCGGAGGCGGAAGCCGAGGTGGTCGTAGAGCGCGAGGGCGGCGTTGTTGTCGACTTGGGTGTTCACCACCGCGTCGTCGGCTCCCCGCCGCCGCATCCATGCCAGCCCGTCGAGCACGAGAGCGGCGCCCAGCCCGGCCCGACGGCGCTCGGGGTGAACCGCCAGCCTCTGGATGTACCCCTGTCGCCCCGCACACCCGGAGATGGCGTAGCCCACGACCCGGTCATCTCTCGCCACTCGGAAGCGAGCTTCCGGCGTCGCCGCGAGGGCGTCGTCGAGACCGGCCTCGCCCAAGTGCCAGAACGGGCTGAACGCCGCGGTATCGACATCGTGCACCTGCTCGCGGTCGCGCCGGCGGGCTAGGTGGAGTGGCCACCTTTCGGTCGGCGGCGGGAGGTCGTCGAGCGGGCGGCCGAGGACGTGGAGCCGGGCGTGGGCTTCGAATCCGGCGGTGAGGTACGGGCGCTGGGCGGCCACGTCGAGGGCGCCGGTGAGCACCACCTCATACCCGCGGGCCGCCAGCGTCTCGAGGGTGCGCTCGAGCTCACGGCGTCCGGGCGACGGCTGGCCCGGGAGCGTCGTCACCAGCGCGATCTTCGGGTCGCCCCTCCACGAGGCGACGCGGAGAAGGTCATGCGAGCGATCGCGCACGGGTGAAGGTTAGGTGCGAGGTTGTGGACCGGTACCGTCGTGACATGAGCGTCTTGCTCGAGGTCCATCCCGCGTTTGCGTCGCATGACGCCGGCCGTGGTCATCCGGAGCGTCCCGCGCGCCTCGACGCCGTCGTCGCCGGGATCGGCCTCGCCCACCTCGAGGACGCCGTCGCCGAGGCGGCGCCGGAGCCCGCATCGCTGGAGGAGCTGGTCCGCGTCCATCCCGCCGACCACCTCGAGGCGCTGGCCCGGTTCTGCGCCGACGGCGGCGGCTACCTCGACGCCGACACGCATGTCGGGCCCCGGTCCTTCGACGCCGCTCGCGTCGCTGCCGGCGCCGGGCTCGACGCCGTGGCCCGATTGGAGCGAGGCGAAGCCTCGGCGGCGTTCTGCGTCGTGCGGCCCCCCGGCCATCACGCCCGCCCGCGTCAGGCGATGGGCTTCTGCTTGGTCAACAGCGTTGCCGTCACCGCGGCGGCCCTGGCCGAACAGGGCGAGCGCGTCGCCATCGTCGACTGGGACGCCCACCACGGCAACGGGACGCAGGACATCTTCTATGCCGATCCACGGGTCCTGTACGCGTCGCTGCACCAGTTCCCCTTCTATCCGGGCACCGGCCGTCTCGAAGAGACCGGGGTTGGTGCCGGCGTCGGTTCGACCGTCAACGTGCCGGTGCCCGCGGGCGCGACCGGCGACGTCTATCTCCAGGCGATCGACGAAGTCATCGGTCCCGCCGTCGAGCGCTTCGGGGCGACGTGGGTGCTCATCTCTGCGGGGTTCGACGCCCATCGGGCCGACCCCCTCACCGACCTGGGGCTCACCGCCGGCGACTACGCCGACCTGACCGGCCGGGTGGCGGCGTTGGTGCCCCCGGGCCGGGTGATCGCGTTCCTCGAAGGCGGCTACGACCTCGACGCTCTGGCGACGTCGGCGGCGGCGTTCGTCGGCACGCTGGCCGGCGAGACCTTCCGTCCCGAAGCCGCCAGCGCCGGCGGACCCGGTCGCGACGCCGTCGAGGCCGCTCGCCGGATTCACCTCGACCGTTAGCCTCAACTTCATGGTGCCTGAGCGGCTGCGGCCGCTGCTCGAGCAGACGCGCCCGCTCGCCGAGCGCTTCGTCGACGCGGGGCATCGTCTGTATCTCGTCGGCGGCGTCGTGCGCGACGCGCTCTTGGATCGGCCCCTCGGCGACCTCGACTTCACCACCGACGCGCTGCCGAACGAGACCGAGGCGTTGGTCTCGGAGTGGGCCGACCGGGTGTGGCTGCAGGGCAAGCGCTTCGGCACCATCGGTCTGTCAAAGGACGACCAGCACATCGAGATCACGACGCATCGGGCCGAGGCCTACGACCCCGACTCCCGCAAGCCCGACGTGCGCTTTGCCACTGCGGTGGAGGACGACCTCTCGCGCCGCGACTTCACCATCAACGCCATGGCCCTCTCGCTGCCCGATCCCGAGCTGCTCGACCCCTTCGCCGGCTTGGCCGATCTCGCCGAGCATCGCCTGCGCACGCCACTGTCGCCCGAGGAGTCGTTCAGCGACGACCCGCTGCGCATGCTGCGAGCGGCGCGGTTCATCACCGGCTACGAGCTTGAGCCCGACCCCGAGCTGGTGAAGGCCGTCCGGGCGTTGCGCGGGCGCCTGGAGATCGTCTCTGCGGAGCGGATCCGCGCCGAGCTCGACAAGCTGCTTATGCAGCCCAGCCCGTCGGCGGGGCTGTGGTTCCTCGTGACCACCGGCGTGGCCGAGGAGTTCCTGCCCGAGCTTCCCGCCCTGGCGCTGGAGCAGGACCCGATCCAGCGGCACAAGGACGTGCTCGCCCACACCATCGCGGTCGTCGAGAAGGTCAGGCCCGACCGCCTCCTCCGCCTGGCTGCGCTCCTGCACGACATCGGCAAGCCCAAGACGCGGTCGTTCGGCCCGGGCGGGGTCTCGTTCCACCACCACGAGGTCGTGGGCGCGCGCATGGCCCGGGAGCGCATGCAGGTGCTGCGCTACCCGACGGCCGACATCGAGACCGTCGCCCGGCTCGTCGAGCTGCATCTGCGGTTCCACACCTACCGCATGGGATGGAGCGACCGCGCCGTGCGGCGCTACGTGCGCGACGCCGGCCCGCTGCTCGCGGACCTCAACGAGCTCGTGCGTTCGGACTGCACGACCCGCAACAAGCAGAAGGCCCGCGAGCTCTCGGACCGCATGGACGCCCTCGAGCGCGAGATCGAAGCCCTTCGCGCGAAGGAGGAGCTCGACGCCATCCGCCCCGACCTCGACGGCCGCCAGGTGATGGAGCACCTCGGCCTGTCGCCGGGGCCGCAGGTGGGCGAGGCCCTCGCGTTCCTCCTCGAACTGCGCCTCGACGAAGGCCCGCTGGGCGAGGAAGAGGCCTACCGCCGCCTCGACGACTGGTGGGCCGCCCGCATGGCGGCGGGCTAGGTCCCCTCTTTCCTGGCTCGGATGATCAGCGTGCGGGGCACCATCGTGAACGTGTCACGCCAGAAGCCGCTGCGCTTGCCCGTCGCCGCCGGCTCGGGCTCGAGGAGTGTGTCGACCCTGAAGTTGGCCCGGCTCAGCCCGACCACGAGATCGGAGATCGTGCGGCGGTAGTCGGTGCCGACGGCGGCGGTGTCGAAGTAGGAGCGGCGGATGACAAGGGGCTCGTCGCTGTCGTCGTCGACCATGTCGTAGCCCGGGTGGGGGAGCGAGAACACGAACAGT
>Ga0070708_100004524_pt1 | contig 10950 bp, 10 predicted proteins | sample KBSK5503metaG_FD_65469 | JGI IMG/M metagenome (GOLD analysis project Ga0070708, IMG submission 65469) | Corn, switchgrass and miscanthus rhizosphere microbial communities from Kellogg Biological Station, Michigan, USA - KBS K5-50-3 metaG | ecosystem: Host-associated > Plants > Roots >...
TCGGCGAGAGCCGAATGTGCGCGCCACGGTGGTGCAATCCTCGCGCGGAACCGCTCATGAACGAAGCCGAGCCTACGTAGCGGGGCGCGGCGCCCGCGGCTACGACCCGGGGCCAGCCCCTTGCAGTCCGGTGTCACGAGGGCCCTGTCGCGAGGGTGCGATGCTCCGGAGCACCCACGGAAGGCCTGCCGCTATGACAGGTCCCGGCGTGGGGGTCATCATGGCGCGGTGGCGCAGCCTCTCGTCGATCGGGCCGACCGCCCGGCGCCGACGACCGTCCAGCTCCCGCCGCCGCACTCGGCGATCGTCCCGGCCACCGACCTCGGTGGGGTCGGCGTGCTCAAGCACGGCAACATCTTCCTGCTCACCGACCCGTTCGGCGACATCCATCCCGATTCGCGCGGCCTCGGGCTGTACGACCTCGATACCCGCGTCCTGTCATGCGCGGTCCTGCGCATCAATGGGGTTCGGCCGACGTTGTTGCGCGCACAGTCCGCCTCGAACCACATCAGCACGATCCAGCTGACCAACCCCGAGCTGCGGCGCGACCCGGGCATCAAGTCGGACAAGCACGAGGCGCTCGCGCTCCGGGCGATCTCGGTCATGCGCCGGCGGTGGATCGCGGGCGGGCTCGCCGAGCGCATCGAGGTCACGAACTACAGCTCGACGCCACAGCGCATCGAGCTCGACCTGCAGCTCGACGCGGACGCGGCCGACATCTTCGAGGTGCGCGGCCGGATCCGGGCGAGGCGCGGCACGTTCCGCCCCACCGTGGCATCTCCGGAGTCGCTCGTCTTCGCCTACGAGGGCCTCGATGGCCTGCTCCGCCGCACCCTGTTGTCGTTCACGACGGCCGAAGTCACCGCCCGCGATCCGGATGACCCGAGCCCCGGCGAGGGTTCGGTGCGACTGCACTGGACATTGGACGTGGCGCCGGGCGCGCGCGACGGCGTCCGCTGGGAGGTGTCGACCGACCTGCAGCCGATCCCGGGCGCGCACCGCGTCGTCGAGGAGACGCCGACCCGGCTCGCACGGTCCGTCGCGGGTGGGGCGGCGGACACCCCCGACGGGACGCCGGCGGGGGCTGCTGCCGGAATCGCCGAGCCCAGCGTCGCCGAGGAGGAATACGGGACCTGGCTGGAGCGGTGCGCGCGGATCCGCTCCGACGGCGAGCTGCTCGACATGACGATCCGCCGGAGCATCGCCGACTTGCGCCTCCTCCGGAACGACGGGCCAATGCGGGGCGAGCACTACGTGGCGGCCGGCGTGCCCTGGTTCACAACGCTGTTCGGCCGCGACAGCATCATCACCTCGCTCCAGATTCTGCCGTTCATGCCCGATGTCGCACGGGAGACGCTCCGCGTGCTCGCGGACTGGCAGGCGACCGAGGACGATCCGGAGCGGGACATGGAGCCGGGCAAGATCCTGCACGAGCTTCGCATCGGGGAGCTGGCCCGAGCCGGCGAGCTGCCGCACCGGCCGTACTACGGCAGCATCGATTCGACGCCGCTGTGGTTGATCCTGCTCGACGAGACGTATCGCTGGACCGGGGACCTCGAGCTCGTCCGATCACTCTGGCCGAACGCGCTGGCCGCGCTGGAGTGGATCGATCGCTGGGGTGATCGGGACGGCGACGGCTTCGTCGAATACGAACGGCGGACGCCCGCGGGGCTGCTCAACCAGGGCTGGAAGGACTCGGGCGACGCGATCCGGCATCGCGACGGAACGCCCGCGGTCGCGCCGATCGCGCTCGTGGAGATCCAGGGCTACGTGTACGACGCGAAGCGCCGGCTGGCCGATCTCGCGCGACGCCTCGGGGAGAAGGAGCTCGGCGCGAAGCTGGACGCTGAGGCGAACGACCTCCGGGAACGGTTCGACCGGGCCTTCTGGATGGACGACGTCGGGTTCTATGCCATCGCGCTCGACCGCGAGAAGCGCCAGGTGGGCTCGATCAGCTCGAACCCGGGGCACTGCCTGTGGAGCGGCATCGTCCCGCCGGAGCGGGTCAACAAGGTCGTGGATCGCCTGCTGGACCCGTCGATGGACTGCGGCTGGGGCATCCGCACCTACGCCGCGGGACAGCCGGGCTACAACCCGGTGGGCTACCACACGGGCACGGTCTGGCCGCACGACAACGCCCTGATCGCGGCCGGCATGAAGCGTGCCGGCCGGCATGACGCCGCGGATCGTGTCGCCACGCGGATCTTCGAGGCGGCGCAGCACTCGCCGGACTTCCGGCTGCCCGAGCTGTTCTGCGGGTTCGACCGCGGCCTGGCCGACGTGCCGGTCCCCTACCCGGTTGCGTGCTCGCCCCAGGCCTGGGCCGCGGCGACATCGCTTTCCCTGCTCCAGACGATGCTGGGGATGCATGCCGATGCCGCCAGCAACGTCCTCGAGCTCGATCGGCCGCACCTGCCGTCATGGCTGGGCAAGGTCACCGTCCACGAGCTGCGCGTCGGCGAGCGGACCGTGGACCTCCTGTTCCACCGCTGGCGTGGCACCACGACGAGCGCCGAGGTCCTCCGCCGGGACGGCCCGCTCGAGCTCGTGATCCGCGTCTAGCGAGGTCTTGGCCCGGCGCTGCTCCCCACGATCGGATGAGGCCCGGAGTTTCAGGCGATTGCAACACGTCGAGCGGCCCGCGTTGTCGTTGACCGCCCTCCCCAAGGCCAGAGTGGAGTCCAGTCCCGAGAGCGGGGCAACGACCGACGAAGGGACGGAGGTTCTCTCCATGAGCATCATTGCCTGGATCGTGCTCGGCGCCATCGCGGGCTATCTCGCCGGCTTCCTCGTTCGTGGCGACGAGGGCCTGGGCGTCATCGGGCACATCGTGCTCGGGATCGTCGGCGCGCTCATCGGCGGCTTCCTCACCGGGGTCCTGTTCGGGACCGATCCGATCGATGGGCCGCTCGACATCAGCTCCATCGTGACCGCGACGATCGGTGCCGTCATCGCCGTCGTCGCGTGGAATGGACTCACCGGGCAGACGCGGACCGGTCGCGGCATGGTCTGACGCCCGCCAGCCGATCGCTCCACCGATCGGCCGACAGCTCAATGCGGTGAGGCGCCCACCGGAACACGGTGGGCGCCGCCGCTTCCGGCACCGGGCCGTTCCCGGTTTCGGTCCCCTCGGGGCCGCAGCAACACGAGGTGCCCCGTGTCGCGAATCGTCGAGGATGTCGAGGTCGCGGTGCCCGTTCGGGTCGCCTACGACCAGTGGACCCAGTTCGAATCGTTCCCCCGGTTCATGGCCGGCATCGACCGGGTCGTCCAGGTCGATGCTCGGACGCTCGAGTGGACCGCCACGATCGCCGGCGTGATCAAGCATTGGCGCGCCGAGATAACCGAGCAGGAGCCCGACCGGGTTATCGCCTGGCGGAGCACCGACGGTGCTCGCAACGACGGTCGCGTCCGGTTCGAGTCGCTCGGGGCGGATCGGACGATGGTGGTGCTCGAGCTCGACGTCGAGCCGGAGGGCTTCGTCGAACGTGCCGCCAACGCACTGGGTATCGTGGAGCGCCGCGTCCGCAGCGACCTCATCCGGTTCCGGGAGTTCATCGAGGCACACCGTCAGCCCTCCGATGCCTGGCGTGGCCGGATCGAGGACAGCCAGGTCCTGGACGACGATGCCGATGCCGACGAGGCCTCGGAGGAGCAGCAGCGCGAGCGCGCGGAGGTCGGGCGGTCGTCGTGACCGAGGTCTACGTCGACGTCTCGGCCGCCTCGCTCGAGCCAGGTGGCGGCGAGCCCGGCGCCGCCGTGCCCGCCGATCCCGAAGCCGTCCGGGCCCTGCGCTACCTGGCCGAGGCAGGGATCCGGGTCGTGCTCGTGGGAGCGGACGGCGCGGCGCCGACGAAAGAGCTCGCGGAGGTCGCCGCCGCGGTCATCCCGGGACTGCCGGCACGCCCCGGCGGCCCGGCCTGGTACCTGACGAGCGACATCGCCAGGTGCGTCGGCGCCTCGGCGCGCCTCCGAACGGTTCTCATCGGTGCGGCACCCCCGAGCGTGTCGGTGCGCCGCTGCGACGCGGTGGCGCGGGACGTCCAGGCCGCGGCCATGGAGATTCTCGCGGCCGTGGCGATGCCGCCGAGGACGGACGCCGCGACAGGCTGATCGCGCTCATCGGGGCGTCGGGACACCAGAACAAGGGACCTGTTATGCGGATGCAAGGTGGTGGGGTGCCAATCCTTGCGCCACCGTGACGGCCCGGCGGCGACCATCACCCTGACGCGGCGATCCCTCGTCGCCACGTTCCCTCCCTTGGGAACCCGGTCTGCCCGGCCGGACTCCCGCCCTCCTCCGACCGTCCGGCCCCCCGGACGGTCGCGCCCTCCGCAGGGCGCTCTCGGACGTCAGGACGCGGTTCGGCCGCGCCCGGCACGACGGTCGGCAAGAACCAGGCTCATGATCGCCACGGGTGCCAGGGCGAACGCGATCAGCAGTCGCGGGGCGCCACCGAGCAGCATCCCCAAGGCCAGGCCGAGCGACAGGGTCACCCCGGCCGACACTCGCTCGTCGGAGCCCGTTTCGATCGAGCGAACGAGGTCGTCAACCGCGCCACGCGAGACGCGGGCGACCTCCGGGACGGATCGACTGACGCCCTGCAGCGCGTTGCGGACCTCTCGATACGCCGCCTGTACGGCCTCCGCGTTCCCGCCAACGTCAATGCCAACTTCGCCACGCGGGCGGGTGGACGTCGTTCGGGCGATCGTGGTCTCGGTGGTCATGGTTGGTGCCTCCTTGTGGACGGTGAGATGCCGCGGCTGTGATCGGCTTCTTCATGCCGGCGCTCGCGCGAGCTCCGCAGAGGTCGCACCTGGCTCACCTCGCCCGGGCGGATACCGGCGCGCGGCCCTCGACCATGACCGGGATCGGCCGGCGGGGCTCGCGTGGGTCGCGCGCGCCGGCCCCAGCTGTCTTCCGCCGGGTCGGCCGCCCACGGCGCTTGCGCGCCACTGTCACCGGCTCGGTGGCCTGCATCTCGACCACGGGCGCGTCGCGCTCCTCGCTGCCGCACCACGGGCAGGACTCGAGATCGCGCTCCGACCAGCCGCCACAGTGCGCGCACGGTTGGGCAAGCCACGTGGCACAGGTCGGGCAGCGTAGCCAGGTCGCGTCGATGTCGAGCCCGCACGTCGGGCACCGCGGGGCGGCGCTGGCGTCCAGCTGGTCGACAAGCTCCGCGATCAGCCGCCGGGAGCGGTGCTCAGCCGCGGTGTGCTGCGGTCGCGCGAAGCCATAGACGGCGAGGGCCAGCGGCAGCAGGAAGGGCGACGACAGCACGATCCATGCGGCTGCCAGCAGCCCGACGAAGGGTGAGCCGGCGCGACGGGTCGCATCGCGATAGGCCCACCAGGCGGCGGCCAGCCACAGGGCGCCAATGGTCGCCGCGATGGCCAGCCCGGCGGCCGGTATCAACGGATTGGACAGGGTCTTCGCGACGAGATCTGTCATGGTGAGGGTCAGTCTCCGCAGCGGCCCTCACCGCCATGCGTGTGCCGCGCGATCCTTGGTTGCAGCTTCGTGTCGCCGTGTCCATCGTCGGTCGCCGACCGCGTCGCCCCATTCGACACGGTCGGCGCCGACTCGACCCGGCAGCCCGTCAGGCGGTCCCCGCGAGGGCGACCCCGAGCTCCGCGGCCTCGGCATTCGCGACAGTGACGGCGCCCCGCTCGACCCGGGCTGCCGTCAGCCGGCTGGCGAGCTCCTCCTCGAGGCGCTTGATCCGTGCGCTGGCCTCCCACGCGGGCGCGTCGGGGTCACCGGCGTCACGCTGCTCGATCGATTGGAGCAATTCCTCCATCAGTTCCAGCAGCGACGGCGCCATGGATTCGTGACCCCCGAGCGAGAGATGCCGACGGCGAGACGATCGAGCTTGGGCCCTTGCGCGGCGCTGACGCCCTGAGATCGGGGCATTGCGATTCCATCGCATGGCCCTATCAGCGTTGCGGGCCGTCGACATCGGGCCGACTTACCCACACCCGGATCAGGATTCGCTGACCGGATCCGTCATCGGCTCGATCGCCGGAGCAGCGCGAGCAGCTCCAGCTCGTCGTCGCGGCTCGCGATGTCACTCGCCCCCTGGTGACCCCGCCGACGCCGAGCCGGTTCGTCCTCGAACGCCGCGACGACCGCTGGGTGGATGTAGCTGCTCCGGGTGACCGCGAGGGTGTTCCCGAGCTCGTCGGCCGCGCGGCGAAGCGCGTCAATGACGCGGCTCCTGCCTCGCGCTCGGGCACCGTCATTGGGCGGCCCTGCGCGGAGGTCGCGGAACGCGGCGAGCGTCGCCGTCCATGTCCGGAAGTCCTTGGCGCTGAGCTCGGCGTCACCCGAGGCCTCGCGGAGGTAGGCGTTGACGTCCTCGGACGCGATCGGCCGGACCTCGCCCGCCTCGTCCTCGAACTGGAAGAGCTCCTGGCCGGGGAGGTCCTGGCAACGCCGGACGACCGCTGCCAGGCGGCGATCGATGATCGTGCGCTCCTCGATTCGGCCGCCCTTGCCACGGAAGCGGAAATGGATCGTCGCGCCGCGGATCGCGGCATGCCGGTCGCGCAGGGTCGAGAGCCCGAACGAGCGGTTGAGCGCCGCGTACTCGGGATTGCCGACTCGCAGGCGGGTCAGCTCGAGCAGGGCGACAACGGCGGCGAGGACCTTCGCGCGCGGGAGGCCGCGCCTGGCCAGATCACGCTGCACTCGGCGTCGGATCCGGGGCAGCCGCTCGCCGAATCGGATCAGTCGCGCGAACTTGCCTGCCTCCCGTCGGGCGCGGAACGCCGGGTGGTAGCGGTACTGGCGACGCCCCGCGGCGTCCCGTCCGGTCGCCTGGATATGACCTCGGGGATCCGGGCAGATCCACACGTCTGTCCACGCCGGGGGTATCGCGATCGCGCGGATTCGGTCGAGCGATGCCCGCCCGCTGAGACTGCGCCCGGACGGGCCGTGATAGACGAAACCGCGACCTGCTCGCCGCCTCGTGATCCCGGGCAGCTCGACGTCGACGTACCTGAGCCCGCTGGCGCGGGCATCCCCGCGCGCGACGGTTGCGATCGGCGGGGCGCTGGACGGTGCGGTCAGGAGCGGTCGCGCCGCCTCGTGCCGGCCGCCTTGCCCGACGAGCCGCTCCACTGCCGCGTGAAGATGCTGATCGTCCGGCTCGGGCGCTTGGCGGGCGGCTTCTGCGGTGGAGGCTTTTGCGCCGCGGGCGTCGGCGCGGCCGGCGTCGGCGCGGCCGGCGTCGGCGCGGCCGGCGTCGGCGCGGCCGGCGTTGGCGTGGCCGGCGTTGGCGCGGCCGGCGGCGTGGGTGCCGTCGGCTGGGGCTCGCGAGGCGCGCTCGGACCGGGCCCGACGGCGATTGGTGGGCGACTCGCCGACGCAGCGCGTGGCTTCGCGGCAGGACTGGGCTCTGCTCTCGATGGAGTCTCGCGCGTCGGCGCGGCTCCCGCGACCGGCTCCTCTGCCGGCATCTCGACCTCCGCGACCAGATCGGCCGACGGCGTCGCTGCGGCGACCTCCGGTTCGATGTCGGGCGCCTCCTCGAGCGCCTCGAGTTCGGCGACGGCGACGGGCGCCCGGGCGGCCTCCTTCTGTTCCTCGACCGGCTCCTGGACCGGCGTCTCGACCTGCGCAACAAGGTCGTCGTCCGCGACGGGTTCGGCAGCAGCGACGGGCGCTGCGTCCGGAGTCAGGCCCATGTCGCCGCCGCCCCGTGTCGATTCGCCGTCCGACGCACGAACGTCCACTGCCACGGCGACGGCGATCGGCTCGTCGAGTGCCTCGGGCGCAGGGGTTTCCGAAATAGTCTCGGCAGCGGCGACAACGGCCTCCGGTTCGAGCTCCCCCTCCGGTTCGAGCTCCGCCTCCGGCTCGGCCGCGGCGTCGAGCTCGACCGCGACGACGGCGGGTTCCGGCTCGGAGGGCTCGGCAACCGCCTCGGGCTCGGCGAGGACCTCCGGCTCGACCTCCGCGACGGGGACCTCGGGCTCCGGGACTTCGGGCTCCCGCACTTCGGCCACCGCCTCCGGTGCGGCCTGGCCCTCGGGCTCGAGCTCGGCGACGGGGACTTCGGGCTCCGGGGCCTCGGCGACCGCCTCGGGCGCGGCCTCCTCGATCGCGACGATCTCGGCAGCCTCCATCTCGGCCGGGGCAGAAGGGGCCTCGACCTCTGGCGCCTCGCCGCTCGCATCGGTCAGTTCGGTCACGTCGGTCACATCCGGAACGCCGGGCAGCCGTGCGTCGGACGGCTCGGTCACCTCGCTCGGCAGCTGCTCGGCGAGGGCCTCGGCGACCTCCTCCGCGTCGGGCGTGCGGTCGCGGAGCACGGCCGCCGTCTCGGTCGGCTGGACCATGCGTGCGTAGAGCTCCTCGTAGCGATCGGTCATTCGGGCGGCCGAGAAACGCTCGATGACCCGCTCCCGGATCTCGCGGCGATCGAGCCCCCCGAGCCGATCGGCGAAGAAGGCCATCGCGACGGCATCGTCGCCGAAGAAGCCGTCGACGCCCTCGCGGATGATCTCGGGCAGGGCACCCACGCGCCGGGCGAGGACCGGCGTCCCGCACGCGAGCGACTCGATGCTGACGAGCCCGAACGGCTCGGGCCACGCGCCCGGCATGAGCGTGGCGTAACTCTCGGCGAAAAGCTGATCGCGCTCGGCGGGCTGGAGCTCGCCCAGGTACTCGATCGACCGACCGGCTCGCTGGAGCGCCGGCCGGAACACCTGCTCGTAGTAGTCACGCTGGCGCGCGAGGTTCCCGACCTTGGCCGCGATCCGCAGCCGCCGGCCGGCGCGGAGCGCGATGTCGATCGCTTCGATGATGCCCTTCTCGGCATCGACCCGCCCGACGAAGCAGAACGCGTCGCCCGGCTGGTCGATGAACGGCGCGCGCTCGAGCGTGAGGCCGTTGTGGATGATCGTCCAGGGCACGTCCGGGTGGGTGCTCGCCTGGTGCCTGCTGATCGCGACCATGCCCTCGGGCGCGTCACGGAGCAGCCGATCCGCCCAGGGCAGGTCGAGCCGGCCGTGGAACGTCGCCACGACCGGGATCGGGGACAGGCGCGCGAGCGGGATCGACCACCACTCGAGATGGGAGTGGATGACGTCGAACTCCGCAGCCTGCTCGACGACCATCTTCACCGTCGTCGCGAACCAGCCACCGGCGTCGCTTTCGATCCCCGCCGGCCTCAGCGCGCGATCGACCGTCGGGACGAGCCGCGCCGACGTCTGCGAGTCGCCGCTGGCGAACAGCGCGACGTCGTTGCCGCGCTCGACGAGCTGGGTCGTGAGCTCGTGGACCACGCGCTCGGTGCCGCCATACGCCGCGGGCGGCACGCGCTCGACCGGCGGTGCCACCTGGGCGATGCGGAGCCGGCGCATTGCCGCCATCAGCCGTGGTCCATCCAGAGGCGACGATCCGCAGCGGTCACGTGAGCCCTCCTTGGGTGGGGCGCACCGCTCCGGCCGCCTCGCTCCGCAAAAGGCTACGGCGGATCACGTCGCGCTGCCCTGCTTCGCCGCTCGGTGCCGTCTCGCAGCCTCATGTCGAGGGGGGATGGGCCGATCCGGCCCACGCTCCCGCCGAAAGGGTTGTAATGCGCACGTAACGGTTTTGCAATGTCGCCCCGGACAATCCGGCACACCACGAGGCACAGGATGCGGCCACATCGACCCGTCAGGGAGAGATCAATGTCAACCCAACCGCTGGTTCTCGTCGCCGACGACGAACCACGCATCACCAAGCTCGTCGCGATCGCTCTGTCCGAGGAGGGCTTCCGCGTCGTCACCGCCAACGGTGGCGAGCAGGCGCTCCAGAAGGCAGAGGAAGTCCGCCCGGACATCGTCCTGCTCGACATCGTGATGCCGGACCTCGACGGCATCGAAGTCATGCGCCAGCTGCGCGAGCGCCGGCCAGTGCCGGTGATCCTGCTCACGGCGAAGGGCTCGACTGCCGACAAGGCCAAGGGTCTCGACCTCGGCGCCGACGACTACATCGCCAAGCCGTTCCACCCGGACGAGCTGGCCGCTCGAGTGCGGGCCGTCATCCGACGGTCCGGTGGCGCGGAGCCGGGCGCTGGGGTCATCAAGTTCGACGACGTCGAGATCGACCTCGAGCGACGGATGGTCACGCGGAACGGCGAGCTCGTGCAGCTCTCCCGCACCGAGTGGCTCCTCCTGCAGCATCTCGCCGCGAATGCCGGCAAGGTCGTGCTCCACACGGAGCTCCTGACCAAGGTCTGGGGCCCCGAGTATCGCGATGACCTCCAGTACCTCCGCGTCTGGGTGTCGCGAGTCCGGCGGAAGCTGGGTGCCGCGCCCGGCGAGCCGGGCCGGATCCGGACGTTCCAGGGGATCGGCTACCTGCTCGACGTCGATAACGCCACGCAGGCCCATCAGGAAGAGCCTGAGCCCGAGGTGCCCGACCGCGAGGCCGCGCTCATCGGCTGACCCTCGCCCACCCTCGCCATCCGACGCCGCCGGGCCCCCACCCGGCGGCGTCGTCATGTCGTCGACGGAGCCTTACCTGTCGAGGGGCTCGCTGCGCGCCGGCTCCCCAATCCAGACGTGACCGTCGGCGAATTGCTCCGCCTTCCAGATGGGGGCGCGGGCTTTCGTCTCGTCGATCGCGTAGCGCGCCGCCTGGAACGCGGCGTCGCGGTGCGGCGAGCAGGCGACGATCGCGACGGACGGCTCACCCAGCGGTACCTCGCCCTCGCGATGGACGATCGCGATGCGCCGGACGCCGAACCGTGCCTCGATCTCGTCGGTGATGTCGTGCAGGATCGCCAGCGCCATCTCCGGGTGGGCTTCGTAGGTGAGCGCCTCGACGGTGCGGCCCGCGTGCTCCTCGGCATCGGCCTCCTGCCCGGGCGCAGGTGTCCCCGGCGAGCGGCGAGTCACGCCGAGGAACCCGACCACTGCGCCGTCCTCCAGGGTCGCGAGGCGATCACCGAGCTCG
>Ga0070708_100004525_pt1 | contig 10950 bp, 8 predicted proteins | sample KBSK5503metaG_FD_65469 | JGI IMG/M metagenome (GOLD analysis project Ga0070708, IMG submission 65469) | Corn, switchgrass and miscanthus rhizosphere microbial communities from Kellogg Biological Station, Michigan, USA - KBS K5-50-3 metaG | ecosystem: Host-associated > Plants > Roots >...
CCTGATCGACGACGGCGTGACGATCGAGCAGCTACTGGCGCACCGGTCGGGCATCGGCGATTACCTCGACGAGGAGGGCGGATTTGAGGTCGCTGATTACGTCATGCCGGTCCCGGTCCACCACCTCGCGACCACCGAGGACTACCTGGCGGTACTCGACGGCTACCCCAGCAAGTTCGCGCCCGGCGAGCGCTTCGCCTACAGCAACGGCGGCTTCGTCGTGCTGGCGCTCGTCGCCGAACGGACGAGCGGTGTGCCCTTCCACGAGCTAGTCGAGCAGCGTGTCTGCCGGCCGGCCGGGATGATGGACACGGAGTATCTGCGTTCCGACGAGCTTCCCGCGCGGACCGCCCTCGGCTACGTCGAGTGCGACGGCGTGTGGAGGACGAACGTCTTCCATCTCCCGGTGAGGGGCAGCGGAGACGGTGGGATCTACTCGACCGCGGCCGACATCAGCGCTCTGTGGCGCGCGTTCGTAGCCGGTCGGATCGTCTCGACCGAGTGGGTCGCGCAGATGGTGCGCCCTCGCAGCGACGTGCCGGCAGAATCGAAGCGCTACGGCCTGGGCTTCTGGCTCCACAGGTCGACCGACGCCGTCATCCTGGAAGGTTGCGACGCCGGAGTCTCCTTCCGCTCTGTGCACGACCCCCGTACGCGGGCGACGCAGACCGTGATCTCGAACACGGCTGAGGGTGCCTGGCCGATCGCTCGGTGTCTCGAGAACGCGGCTTCGAGCTGAACGACGTCCTCCAGGGCTCGCGCTACCCGAGCGCGCGCTTCACGTCCTCGCGGTCCCGTCGGGACGTGGTGCCGAGCGAGAGGCCGTGCTGTCAACTCGACAGGTAACGCCCAACTGCGTGCGTAGCCGAACGTGTGCGACCTTCGGATCGTTCGTTTGCAGAAGAAGACAACGGAGCATCCCGCGCAGATCCCGCAGGAGGTCGCCGGAACCTTCCGCGAGGCCCGGTAATCCCCGCAAGGCTACGGGCGAAAACCCCCCCGCTCTCGGCCGTAATCCCCGCCTATTGACCCTCAGGCCGGAAGCGCCATGACCGGCCTGTCACGCCGGAGGTCGCGGGTTCGAGTCACGTCGCTCCCGTAAAATCCCTGCGAATTCGTCTTTGTTGTCCGCGTAGGCCAAACGGTCGCCGGCTTCCAGCGATCCCGCGCCCATCCCCACCCACTAACTCGCAACGAGTCGGAACCGCAGCGCTGCTAGCTTTGCTTCTCGGCGGTATAGGCGAGGCGCGAAAGTCGGCGTTCGCGTGCGAGCGTCGCGACGACATCGAAGAACTGCTGGCGACCATCGAACGCTGCGTCCCCTTCGATCCGCCTGAGTGCATCCGCATGCTCGGCGCGCGCATCGTGTCGTCGGCGGGCGACCTCCGCGAGATCAGCGGTCGTGTCCTCGACATCGACCACCGTCAGTCCGGCGACGCCGAGGAGCCGGTCGTTCTCGTCGGCGGGCACGAAGAGGAAGTAGTCGATCGAAGTTCTGATCGCGAGCTCTTCGCTGTTGAGGATGCCGGTGATGATCACGGGGTCGGTGAACAGGAGGCGCCCGCCCGGTTGGAGCACGCGGGCCCAGTCGGCGAGGACGCGGCGGCGATCCGGCAAATGGTTGATCGAGTCGATGCAAAGCAGCGCTTCGAACGAGCAGTCTTCGAACGGGAGCGTCTCGCTCGCGTCTGCTCGTAGGAAGCTCGCCTTCCTCTCGAGGCCCGCCTCGCGCGCGAGCCGGGTGCCCTCCGTCGCCGCCTCCGCGTAGAGGTCGACTCCAACCACACGGCAGCCGGTGCGCCGCGCGACGTACAGAGCCGGGCCGCCCGACCCGCAGCCAACGTCCAGCAGGCGCGCTGCCGGCCGGAGGGCGAGGCGCGAGACGAAGCGATCGAGTTCCTCGACCCTCAACCAGCTGTTCTGGCCTAGATCCTCGCCGAACGCCGCGCGGCGAACCTCCGCATACACATCGGCGCCAAGGTCGCGGTACTGAGCTCTGTAATGATCGGCAACGTGAGGCCTCTCAGCCACAGGGCCAGTCTACGACCGGCCGAGAAATGCGAAACCCATAACGACACGAGGAAGACGCGCTTCCCGGCATATGCATGCCTCGTGAATGCACCGTCGAGGACGAGCCTGGCTCAAGGCGACGTTCACGGTGAGCCGGCGGTGTGGGGCAGAAGTGATGCGCGGCATCGAACGGACCGCTCCGCCCCCGGAGGGGACGGTTTGGCGCTTCATCTGAGTCCACCTGAGGACCGAGCGCCTGGATGACGACAGGCGCTCTTACCTGCATGAAAACCGCCGATTTCCGGCGGTTTCTCATGGAGCTAGCCGGACTCGAACCGGCGACCTCCTGGGTGCGATCCCCGCGCTGCACGAAGCGGTTCTCGGCTTTGTTGAGCCGTTTCCCTGCGCAGGGGGCGGTCTCCCCCAACAGCTTCCCCAACAACGCGCAGCCTGTTCTCCACTCGGACAACGCCGTACCGGGCGAGCACGACACCGGCCCGAGATGCCAAGTCCTGCGACCCCGAAGGGCCAGCTTGGTGATGCTGGCGCCTCGACGAGCCGCCTCGAGCGCAAGCGCAGCCCCAGAGGAGATGCCCCAAACGTATGCCGATCTCCCGGCTTTATCGATCATCGCGTTGAGGTCTTCGGCTTCGCGCTCGAGCGCGTACCGTGGGTTGTCGCCGTTTTCTGCGCGCCCCCGTGTAGCTTCGTGCGAGCAGCGCAGCGAGCCGGCTGCTCGGCCCCATTCCTCGGTGACAGAACGCGCCCTCGACCAAGATCAATGGTGGCCCTCTCCCGAACGCGTGAATGCGATCAGGGCGCCGTCGAGAGATGTCACGGTTCCCCGCAAAGCCGCTGCTGGCGTCGTCTGGTTGCTCTTCCGATCGAGCTTGGGTTGTGCAAGTCGCCCATTGCCTCTCCCTTCCTCTCGAGACTGTTCTTGCCCGGTTGGACCGGTCAGCCGGGAGAAACCCATCGTGTCGGCGAGATGGTCAGTCGTGTCGATCGAGAGGCGACACGCAGGCGTGGATGCAAACAGCCTCGGGACGTCGTCGTAGGTGTCGAGGTAGCGCCGAAAGCTCGCCGGTTGACGCGAGGATGGGCCGGAGTCGACCGCCGTGTCGCCATCCACGTGACCACGGCCTGGTCGTTTCTGCCCGACTCTGCCAGCCGGAAGGACCAATCGCGCCGAACGGCTGGCGGCTGGCACTGGCGGCGTCGAATCCGGCCCAACCGGTAGCGCGAGAGAGAGGCACTTGTCTCCACGTCGTTCGGTCCCTACACTCCGCCGGTCCAGTAACGAACGGGTGTCCGGTTACTGCGGTCCAGGCTTCCATGATCCGAGGAGGTCCGCGAATGACACTGAAGCGTCTCGCCACGCTTTGCGTGCTCGTCTTCGCTTCACTCGCCGCCGCCGGAGCGGCCGGCGGGGCCGCGGTCGAGCACTACGCCCATCATCCCTTCCGCGTCCACGGAAACGCGACCACGTCGCCGACAGGCCTCTCGCCGGCCACGATCAAATCCGTCTACAGCTTCCCGACGAGCTCGACCGCAGGCGCAGGGAAGACGATCGCGATCGTCGATGCCTACGACGATCCAACGGCCGAATCCGACCTTGCCGTCTTCAGCAACCAGTACGGGCTTCCCGCCTGCACGACTGCGAACGGCTGCTTCAGCAAGGTCAACCAGACCGGAGGAAGCAGCTACCCGCGCACCAACGCAGGCTGGGCGCTCGAGATCAGCCTCGACGTGCAGTGGGCACATGCGATCGCCCCCGGCGCCCGCATCCTGCTCGTGGAGGCGAGCTCGAACAGCTTCACCAACCTGCTCACCGCCGAGGACTATGCCAAGACTCACGCTCAGTACGTCTCGAACAGCTGGTCCGGCGGCGAGTTCAGCGGCGAGTCGAGCTACGACAGCCACTTCCTCCAGAGCGGCGTCAGCTTCTTCTTCTCCTCCGGCGACAGCGGCCTTCCGGCCGAGTATCCGTCCGCCTCGCCGAACGTGATCTCAGTCGGGGGGACGACGCTGAACTTCTCGAGAACGGGCCAGTTCCTCTCCGAGACCGGCTGGAGTGGATCGGGCGGCGGCTGCAGCGCGTATGAGTCGGCCACCTCGGCGCAGTTTGGCTTCGCGACCTTCGCGCAGGTTGGCTGCGGCTCGAGCCGCGGCACGCCGGATGTGTCCCTTGACGCCGATCCTGCCTCGGGCGTCTCGGTCTACGACTCGACCCGTTACCAGGGACAGCAGGGGTGGTTCCAGGTAGGCGGCACCAGTGCCTCGTGTCCGATGTGGGCGGCCCGCTCGGCCGACCAGGGCGCGGTCGTGAACTCGAGCTACGTCTATGGCAACAACATCAGCTTCCGCGACATTGTCTCCGGCAACAATGGGGCATCTGCCCTCGTGGGCTACGACCTCGTGACCGGGCGAGGAAGCTGGACCGGCTAGTTTCACCCTCCCTGTCCCCCGAAACGGAAGGGCGCCTCACGGCGCCCTTCCCATACGTGCTCGATTTGATTGATGGCAGTGGTTGACGCTGGTCGGGCTCTTTGCGACCCTTCCGGCGCCAGCCGCCTCGCATACCGGGGGAGAAGCTACCGCGGCCGGCCAAGGAGGTCTCATGCGCTCTCGCTGGGTTCTCGTTATTGGAGCTGCAGCGCTTCTCGTCGGCTTCAGCGGAACGGCGTTAGGAAGCAGCGCCGACGTCAAGGTCACCCGCGACGACACGGCCGCGAGCTACTTGCGTTACGACGGCTCGACCGACGCCACAATGACGGGGTGTAGTACGGGGAGACGTTCGCAGAACGAGCCGACCGTGGCCGTCGATCCGCACAACACCCAGGTAGCCGTCGCCGGCTCGAACGACTACTGCGCCGCGATCGTCAACGGCGACACCTGGGCGGGCTACTACCGGTCCGCCGACGGCGGCTCCAGCTGGCAGGACAGCCTCGTCCCGGGGTACCCGGACGACTCGTCAGCGGCCGGACTCGCCTCGCCGGCTCACGGCAGCTGCGCCGCCGCGGGCGATCCGTCCCAGGCGTTCGACGCCGAGGGTCGCCTCTTCTACGCCTTCATCTGCTTCAACCGCTCGCAGCCGATCAACGGCAGCGTCTATGTCGCCCGCTACACCGGCGACGGCGGCACCTACGACCGGACCGTCCTGGTCAAGCGCGGAACCCCGTCGGGGCTGTTCCTCACCGGGCTCTTCCAGGACAAGATCAATCTGACGGTCGACCAGACCAGCGGTGCCCACTCCGGCAACGTCTACGTGGCCTGGTCGCAGTACAACGGCTTCGCACCGACCAACGCCGTCCTCTTCTCACGTTCGACCGACCACGGCCTCACCTTCTCGCGGCCGGTCCGGGTCACGCCGGTGTCGCTCGGCACGGCTTCATTCGCCGATCTCGCCGTCGGGCCGGACGGCGCGGTCTACCTCGCGTTCCTGACCTACCCGTCGCCTTCGAATCCGGCCACGGACGTCTGGCTCTCGAAGTCGACCGACGGGGGAGTGTCCTTTGGGCCGCCGGCGCAGGTGGACAGGATCGCGATCTTCGACTCGAGCGAGTTCAGCGGCAACGGCTCCTCGGACTGCGGCGACGGCCCCTTCGCCTGCCCGACCGGACTGACCTTCTCCCGCTTCACGACTGCTCCGGCGGTCGCAGCCGATGCGACAGGGGTGCACGTCGTCTGGAACGCCGAGCAGCCCAGCGGTCAGTCAAAGGTCTTCGTCCGCAACTCGCCGGACGGGATCAGCTGGCCGACTCCGGCGAGCACGCTCGACGCGGTGCCACTCGGCCATCAGTGGACGCCGGACATCGCCTCCGACGGTGGGGTGATCAACGTCGTCTTCTACGACTCGCGGGCCGACCCCGCCTACTCGCCAGGCCTCCCGCCGGGAGACACCGCGACCGGGACGAACTCCGGCGACGTCGTGCAGACCTACCTGGCGACCTCGACGGACGGCGGAGCGAGCTGGAGCGAGAGCCAGATCTCCACACACGGCAGCAACTTCAACTGGGAGACGCACGGCTCGCGGCGGATTCCCTTCTGGGGCGACTACATCTACGTGTCGGCGGCCGGCGGCGCCGTGATGGCCGCCTGGACCGACTCGCGCGACCTGGTGCCGGGTACCGATCCGCGCGAGACCGGAGCCGATGACGACCACGACGGCTTCGACGTCTACCAGCCCTGCGTCTACGTGCCGAACGACATCAATGCTGCGGCCTATAGCTTGCCGTTGGTCAGCGATCCCTGTCTCTCGCAGGGAGGACTTGACCAGAACATCTACGCAGCGGCCGGCTGAGCCGCGGTTAGCAGTCACTGAGACTGACGGAAGGGCGGCGGTGAGATCGATCTCCCCGCCGCCCTTCTCGCTAGTGGAAGCCGCCGAGTTCGACGTTCGTGAAGATGTCCGTGTCGCCGTTCGGGCGGCCGGGGCTGTTGCGCCCGTCCGTCCAGATCGGATACACCACTTGCGTCGAGGCAGCGATGCCGCTGTAGTCGCCGATGAAGCAGCCGCACGTGAAGAACCCCTCGTTCGGGTTCCAGGGCGCGGTCGAGATGTCGGCGCTCGTCCAAGTCGCGCCGTCGTCCACTGACTTCGCCTGGAAGGTCTCGATCAGCGTGTCGCTCGGGTCGTTGCGATTGTCGAACCACATCACGTTCAGGCTTCCCGCCTCGTCGACCGAGATCCAGGGGAAGAACTGGTCCTGGGGTGCCGGCGCTCCGCTCGCGGTTGTCGAGATCGTCCTCGCGTCCGACCAGGTCGCGCCGAAGTCCGACGACTGCTGGAAGGAGATGTCGGCTCCCGAGACGGTGCGGTTGATGTTGTTCTGGTAGACGTAGTCGAGCGTCCCCGTCGTGGGGTTGAACGCCAGCGACGGCGAGATCGGGATCCGTGCCTGCTTCGAAGGCAAGATGTCACCCGCGTTCGGGTTGTCGGCGAATTGGCCCGGCTTGTCGATGTGCTCGGTTGGCGTGAAGTAAGCGCCGCCGTCGCTCGAACGAGTGAAGAAGAGCGCGCGGTCGATTGCCGAGTTGCAGTCCTCACTCACGTAGGCGATGTCGAGGCCGCCCTGGCTGTCGACGACCGGCGTTGCCCACTGGTTCGCACCCGGTCCACGGTCACCCAGACCGTCGGCGACCACCGCCGAGTGACTCCAGCTCTGCCCGAACCCATTGGTGTACGCGAGCTGAACCGGGCAGTAGTCGCTGCGACCACTCGGGAGGGTCAGATGGAACTTGATATAGGTGACGTACAGTCGGCCGAAGAAGGAGCTCGACGGGTTGTTGTCGACGGCGAGCAGCTCCTTGTCGTAGAAGACCGTCCCGTCGACCGAGCCTCCGCTGCGGTTTGTGACGACGAGCGAGCCGGGAGACCAGGTCGCGCCGTCGTCCGTCGACTTGTAGACGTCGATCTCGGAGTCGGGGGCGCTGCGGAGGAAGCACAGCTGCCCGAGGTAGAAGGCGTGGTCGCGCACGCTGTAGACGACCGAGGGGTCGCCTCCCTCGCATGTTTCGCCCGCCGAGGAGATCGGCGCCAGCCGCTGGCTCGCCCAGGTTTGGCCTCCGTCCTGCGTCGTGCCGATCCAGACGCCTCCCGAGACGTAGTCGTTCGCTGCCGCGACGGCAACGAGCGGATTCGACGGATTCAGCGCGACCGACGTCTCGTCCTGCGGCAGCGGCGGCGTCGAGTCGGTGTTGATCTGCATGTTTTCGAGCGTGGCGAGGCTCGAAGTGAAGCCGGACGCTGCGAACGGGCCGCTTCCGTATAGCGTCTGCGCCGCCGCGACGCTTGGATCCGTATAGGCGCGGACGCCGTTCGAAATCCCGCCCCTGTAGTTCTGCACGTGCTGCACCCAGAGTGGAGTCGCTCCGTATGCGGCGGGCGCGAGGAATGCCGCCCCTATCGTCGCGCAGGCGACGAGCGTGAGTCGAACTCTCATTTTGAATCCTCCCCCGATGATTCGGCCGCAGTCGGCCCTGACCGCGCAATCGTACGACCTTCCTACACCGAGTTCAACGCTCAGGCACTCGTCGCGAGGAAGCTGGTGCCTGCGGCTAGAAGCCGCCGGTGCCGATCGGGGTGCCGAGCCCGGTGGGGCCGTCGTATCCAGTCCCGGCGGCGCAGAGGTAGCTCGGGGTGCAGCGCCTCCCGTTGCTGCCCTGTGTCACGTCGTAGAGCGAGGAGGTGTGCGAGTACGGGTAGGAGCCGTAGGTCGTCGAGCTGCCATTGCCGGCAAGCGCATAGACGCTGGCGATTAGCGGCGCGGAGAGGCTGGTGCCACCGACCTGGAACCAGCCGCGCTGACCGTAGTAGCCGTACGAGTCGTAGACGGCTGCTCCCGTGTTCGGGTCGGCGTCGGCCGAGACGTCGGCGACGACGCGGTGCGTGCAACCGGCAAGGAACGATTGCCAGCTCGGCTTGGGCTCGACGCTGCTGCAGCCCGAGCCCGAACCGCTCCAGGCCGTCTCACTCGCGCGCGTGTTGTTCGAGTTGAGGGTGAGCGTGGTGCCGCCGACTGCAGTCACGTAGGGCGAGGCGGCCGGCCACTCGACGCCGTAGCCGCTATCGCCTGAAGAGACTGTGATCGGAACACCCAGGTGATTGTAGGCACTGTCGTAGCTCGTCTCGCCCGAGAACTCGCTCGCCCCATAGGAGTTGGAGACGACGTTCGCGTGAGCGGCCGCGTAGTTCTCGGCGATCGAGAGGTCGCTCAGGTAGTTGGTGTCGGACTCGACGAGCAGGATGTGGCAATTCGGGCAGATCGCGTGCGCGATCTGGACGTCGAGCGAGATCTCGAGCGCCCAGCCGTGATCCGGCCGCGGCGGGTTCGAACCGCCGGTCTGATTCACCTTCCTGAAGCAGTCGTTGGCGGTCGTTCAGGCGGGCAGGCCGTACTGCGCGCTGTAGACGCCTAGGTCGCTGTCGGCATTGGGGTCGTCGTAGGCATCGACGATCGCGATCGTCTGGCCGGAGCCCGCGGTTCATGGCTCATTTCAGGGTCTACCGCCGAAGAAGATCCACGCCAAGACTCCGCGAAGTTCTTCCCGAAGGCGTTTTCCAGCTTCCCTCGCCTCCACTCCACCGCCTCGCGCGTCCACGGGTACCCCAAATAGGGGGATTTCCCTGCACAGCGCAAGGATTGCTCAAAAAGAGGTTCTTTTGGATATCAACATCGAAAGGAGCTTCTCCATATGAGGAAACTCGTCTTCATCTGTCTCACGGCGGCTCTTGCCGTCCCGGCCTGGGCGGTCGCGGCCTCGCCGCCGAGCGCGGCCGACCGTGCCGCCGCGGTCACGCAGTGCCGGAGTGAGCGGGGCGCGATGGGCGCCGCGGCGTTCAAGCTGCTCTACGGCACAAACGCCAACCGCTCGAATGCATTCGGCAGGTGCGTCTCGAAGCTCGCCCAGCAGAACCAGCAGAACCGGGCGAACGCGGCGGGCCAGTGCCGCTCCGAGCGCTCGGCCGACCCGGCCGCTTTCGCGGCCACATACGGCACCGGCAAGCAGCACGCCAACGCCTTCGGCAACTGCGTCTCACAGAAGGCCAAGGCGGCGGCAGCGGCGCAGCAGCAGGCAAGGGTGAACGCGGCCAAGGACTGCTGGACCGAGCGGCAGGCCGATCCCGCCGCCTTCAAGGCCAAGTACGGGACGAACACGAACAAGTCGAACGCGTTCGGCAAGTGCGTCTCCGGCAAGGTCAAGCACTCAGGCTCGTGATACCTCAGACCAGGTGAGGGCGGCTCGGCCGCCCTCACCTTCTCTCTTTGCGAGCCTGCTCCGGAGCGTGGCACCATCCGGAGCCCAGGACATCGCTCGCCCGTCACCAAACGATAGACAGCGATTTGCAGAGCAGAACGACGCAGTTTGAGTCTCGCAGAGCTGATCGGAGGCTCGAGGCAATCCAGAGCCGCCCCGAATCATGGAGGTCGAGCCCGTCGATGTACCGGACGTAGTTCGCGACGCCGACACCCGATCCGTTTGGGGGCGGGCGCGACGGGATAGGTTCGCTAAATGATCATCGGCGCCATGATCGCCGCCTGTGTCGTCCTATTCATCCTGGCTCTGCTCGCTCCGCGCCTTTCGATCTGGCCGCAGAAGGCGGTCGGTCGCACCCTCGGCGCCGGTGCACGCACGGGCGGAGGTGCTCCCGGCCTCCTCGGACGCTTTCTCTCTAAGTCGTTCGGCACATCACGTAAGGCCACGAACAGAAGCGCCGATGCAGCGCGGAAGACTCGCGGCAAGTTGCCTCTGTAGCCGCAGCCTCGCAGCTGACTGGGCTCGAGCTTCCTCATCTGCAGTGCGCCAGAAGAGGACACGCACCCAACTCGCCGTCGCTTCGCTCACCGCCGGCACCCCACCGCCGCGAATGCTCGGCCAAGTCAGGTCCGTGGCCGCTAAACGCTCTGACATAAGCGATTGCCGACTCACGGTATGGAGCATTTATGGAGCCAAGCGGGGCGAAACCGGTGGCAACCGATGGCACATGGCTTAGCTCAGAAGGCTCAAATAGGCCGATCCGCAACCCGGTGGCGACCCTACGGCAACGTTCTGGGACCGGATGGTAAGGAGGGGTTGATCACGAGTCGGGCCTAGCCTCGTGACCACGCCCGAACGTCGCATTTTCTTGGTGAGCAAGGGAGCCCGCCGTCGGTACTCAAACCCCAACATCCCCAACAGTCTGCTGCGAAGGATGGCGTCTCGATTCCGCATCGCCCGCCGAAACCCCCTCTCCAGTCCATCTGAGTTCGTCTAGGAACCCGAGCGCCTGGAAGTAGCCAGGCGCTGCCTCTCCACAAGAAAACCGCCGATTTGCGGCGATTTTCATGGAGCTAGCCGGACTCGAACCGGCGACCTCCTGGGTGCGATCCAGGCGCTCTCCCAGCTGAGCTATAGCCCCGCGCGGGGCACAGTGTAGCTAGGCGTTTCGGCGAACCA
>Ga0070708_100004527_pt1 | contig 10949 bp, 7 predicted proteins | sample KBSK5503metaG_FD_65469 | JGI IMG/M metagenome (GOLD analysis project Ga0070708, IMG submission 65469) | Corn, switchgrass and miscanthus rhizosphere microbial communities from Kellogg Biological Station, Michigan, USA - KBS K5-50-3 metaG | ecosystem: Host-associated > Plants > Roots >...
GACGACTAGCGCGTTGTGTTCGACGTCGAGCAGGTTGTGGCTCGATCCGGCCGCCCCGCTTCGCGCGTCCCAACGTGAACCGTTGAAATGCCAAACGTGGCGGTAGTCACCGCTGCCGCCGAACGCGATGTATAGCGACGCGCCAGACGTGTCGCTCCAATCGATGGCGACGTCCGACACCAAACCGGTAAGCGGTAGTGTCCCCGCCAGTGCGGTGTGGATCGGCGTGACCGTCCAGTTGCTTGCCGCGGCATCGAGACGGAACACTTCGCCCGATGTCGTGCCGACATAGAGCCTGGTCGGCGACGCAAACGCCAGCGCAAACGCGCTTCCACTGCTTCCCAATACGATCGACGTCGGCCACGTCTTGCCGAAATCCTTCGACACGTAGACGCGCTTTCCGGAGCCGAGTGCGACGACCTTCGCGTCGGCGGGGCGCGCGGGATTGTACGGCGTGCCAACGACGGGCTCGGTCATCGTCGACCATCCGTACTCTTCGGCGGTCGCGCTCACCGAGAAGGAGCTGTGGTCCTGACCGCCATCGGTGGCGCGCAACACGTTGCCATTCTGAAACGCTAATACCTGCCGCGGGTCGGCCCAGTTGATCAAGGTGTAGCCGCCGTCGCCCCACGCAACGTGTTTCCAGATTGGACCACCGGTTGCCCGCGCAGTCCCATTGTCTTGCAGACCGGCAATCAGTACGCCGGGATCGGTGGGATGTTGCGAGAAGAAATTGGTGCAGAGACAAGACAGGCCGTTGTTGCGCGACTTGAACACGCCACTCACGCGAGGATCTCGATTGAGAAACGCGCCGCCGTCGCAACCGACCCAGAGCGAGTTCGGATCTCCGGGCGCGTGCACGAGCACATGAACATCGGAGTGCGCATTCGTGCCGATCGACACTCCGTCCATGCGATAGCCGCTTCCTTGCGCGACGACCTTGCAGCGCCAGATCGAAGCGGGATACGGATCGACGTTGGCGTAGCTGCCGCCGAGGTAGATGATGTTCGCGTCGGTCGGGTCGACGGAGATGCAGAGATCGTAATCGCCCTGGCTCTCTCCGCTCTCTGCCGGCAGCACGTTCGGTGGATTCGCGATGCGCTTCCAAACGTTTGTCGGGGCGTCGAGACGGTACACGCCAACGAGAATGCCGTTGGTGTTGGTCACCACCGCATAGACGAGGTTGGGATTGCTCGCCTGAACACCAAGCGCGATTCGGCCAACGGACGTCTTCGGAAAGCCGGTGCCGAGCGGTTGCCAGGTGTGACCGTCTGCGGACGAGACCACGCCGCCACTCCAGTCGGCAGCGAAGAACTTCGTCGTGGCTCCTTTCGACGCGACGACAACGCTCGAGTGAACCTTGGCTCGACGCTGCACCCACTCGTATCCCGCACCAGATGCCCGGCGCACCCGCTGATACAAACCGTTCGACGTCGCCGCCATGACATTTTCGCGGTCGGTGGGATGCACGGCGAGTGAAAAGAAGGCTTGGCCAGCCAGCGCCGGCGAGCCAGCAGCGACCGATTCGACGGCCCACTTCACGCCGCCGTCGTCGGATCTGATCGGCCCGATGCCGCGGTAGGCGGGCAACGCGTTGATGATACGGCTGCGGAAAATCGCCCAGGTGTCCCCCTCTCCTGTACCGACATACACGCGCTTCGGATCTTTTTGGTCGATCGCGATTGCGCCGCAGGCGAGACTCGTGCTCGCGAACTGCTCCGGATCGACGTCGAACGAGTCCATGCACGACCGCCACGTCACTCCCGCATCGTCTGAGCGAAAGACGCCACCATTCGCCGACGCGACGTAGACGATGTTCCCGCCCGGCGCGACCGCGATCCCGGAAACGCGGCCGCCAACGGGCGGCAGTCCAACCGCCTGCCCATTCATCACCACGCTCGGACCTAGCGGCGTCCAGTTTTTCGCACCGGGAATGGTCGGTCCGGCGAACGGAGTCAAGCCTAGAGCCCCCGGAGCGGCGGTGGCGCGCACGTGCGCGTCGGCTTTGCGCCTCTTGTACTCGGCGAGCCGATCGAGCCACAGCGTTTCATGGAGTTGCGCGAAAAACTCCTGTCCGGCGCCGCGTTCGATCATGACCTTGAATCCTTTCGACGATACGGCCGACTTGCGAGCCGATTTGGCGGCGGTTGCCGGTGCGCTGAAGCTGGCCGCTCCACCAGTGGTCGCGGCTCGACCAGCGGTCGTCGCTGGACTGAGCCGAGCATACGCCGCCTCCATGGTCGGCATGATCCATTTGACCGGTCCGTGCTCGCGCTCGACGACAACCTTGCCGCGAGACTTGGTGCGCGCGGGACCTTTTGCCTTCGCACGCGTCGACGCCTTCCCAGCCTTTGCTGTCTTGCTTTTCGTCGCCATGGGTTCCCCTGCGGAGAGCAGTGTGAGAGTTGGCCTCAGTCAGAGCGGCGGCTCAGCCGCGGATTTGCAGAGCGGAAGACAGCGCGAGCCCGACGCCGACCGACGCGCCAGCCCAGCGCACGACGCGCTGCGGCGCGTACCGATGCAGCACGGATCCGACGGCGAGCGCGAGGATGGCTTTCGTCGCCATCGCTGATGATGCGGCGGCCCACACGAGCACCGGCGCGCCGTACCGCGCCGCGAATGCGGCGGTGGCGAGCTGTCCGGGGTCGGCCCATTCCGCGAAGAAGATCGTGCTGAACGCGGTGAGCGCGCCGCGAAGCGACGACATGCCTCGGGAGTTCGGTTCGGCGAATGACGTGGTGATCGCTCGTCGCGGTTCGCGCCAGATGGTCAGCGCCGTGAGCGCGAATGCAAGCGAGCTCGAAACGGCGACAGCGGCGTGCGGAAGTCGGGCGACCGCGCCGCCGAGCATGACAGCGACGAGCGATTTCGCGGCGAAGGCAGGCAGAGCGCCGAGGAGAACGGAGCGGGCACCGATGCGGGCCGCGAGGGCGCCGGCGCCGTAGAGCAGCTTATCGCCCACCAGCTCGGCGAGAAGGACCGCGACGAACGCGGTACCGAACAGCGTGGCGGTCATTGGTCGCGGACTCCACGGCCCGTCGGCGGGGATCCTTCCCCGCTGAGCTGCGGACGTCCGGCATCGTTACCCGCAGGAGCGAGACGATACAGTCCGCCGGAATGATTTGCAAGGCCTCGGGCAAGATGAGATTAGAATGCTCTAATAAAGGCGAACAGCAGATCCTTCGCGATGCTCAGGATGACAAGGAGGCAGCTCAGCATGACAAGGAAGCAGCTCAGGATGACAAGGAGTTGGCGCAGGATGGAAAGGAAGGGAGTGCAGAGTGACAGCACCCGCGGCGGCGAGCGGTTGCGTTCATGCGGCGTAGCGTTCAGCTTCGACCCATGCGTCTACTTCCATTTCTTGCTCTGGCCGCGGCGGCGCCGCTGGTCGCGCAAACGCCTGCCTCCGATCCGTACATGGCACGCGCCATCCGCGTGCTTCGCGCTCATCCGGTGATCGACGGGCACAACGATCTGCCGTGGCGGATTCGCGAGGACACGGTCCATCCGCACGACGTCGAGGCGTACGATCTTCGCACGAAGACGCCCGGCATGACCGACCTCGCCCGCCTTACGCGCGGACATGTCGGCGGGCAATTCTGGTCGATCTACATTCCCGGCGAGCCCGGCGATTCGGCATACCTCCCGAAGGGTGCCGTCTCGAGTAGGCCCGGGTACGCGCGCGTGCAGCTCGAGCAATTCGACATCGCGCGACGCATGATCGACAAATACCCGCAGCTGGAATGGGCAACGACGGCCGACGCCATTCGCGCGTCTTTCACGCGGAACAAGGTTGGATCGCTACTCGGCCTCGAAGGCGGACATGCGATCGAGAACTCGCTCGCGTTGCTCGGCGTCTACTACGATCTCGGCGCGCGCTACATGACGCTGACGCACAACGTGACACTCGACTGGGCCGACGCGGCGCTCGACACGGCGAAGCATCATGGGCTGACGCCCTTTGGGCGCGAGGTCGTGCGCGAGATGAATCGGTTAGGCATGCTGGTCGATCTGTCGCACGTGTCGCCGGGGACGATGAGCTCCGCGCTCGACGTAACCGAAGCACCGGTCATCTTCTCGCACTCGGCGTCGCGCGCACTGGTCGATCATCCGCGGAACGTTCCGGATTCGATTCTCGCTCGGGTGCCGAAGAACGGCGGCGTGGTGATGGTGCCGTTCGTGACCAGCTTCGTGTCGGCGGCGATCAAGGCCGACGACGACTCGCTGGCGAAGCACGGGCCGAGTTGGCGCGCGTCGCACGCGCGTCCGAAGGCGACGATCGCAGAGGTGGCGGATCACATCGACCACGTGCGTAAAATCGCCGGAATCGACCACGTCGGAATCGGGTCCGACTTCGACGGGATCACGGAAAACGTCGTCGGGCTCGAGGATGTCTCGACATTCCCGGCGATCTTCGCCGAGCTGGCGCGCCGAGGATGGAGCGATGCGGACCTCGCCAAGCTCGCCGACGGAAATATTCTCCGCGTGCTGAAGACGGCGGAGCAGGTGTCAGCGAAGCTCAAGAAGGAGCGAAAGCCGTCGACGGCAACGATCGAGAAGCTCGACGGCAAGCCCGGAACTAAAGCTTGATGTCATCCTGCCTCAGGATGACGGTGGATCGATCAACTCAGCGATCTCACGTGATGCGATTGGCTCGTCGACAAACGTGAAAGTGCCGCGATCGCGCATTTCGGTCGCCGCGCGGATGCACGTCGCGTAGGCGATGCGTGATAAGGCTCCGCCGATGCTCACGCGCTTTACACCGATCTTCGAGAGCTCGGCGAGCTCAAAGTGAACGCCCTGCATTCCGGCCACGACGTTCACCGGACGGTCGACTGATCGCACAAGCGTTGCGATGTCCTTCATGTCGGTCATGCCCGGGGCGTACAGGACGTCGGCGCCGGCTTCTTGGAATGCCTTCAACCGGCGGATCGTATCGTCGAGGTCGGGGCGACCGTGAAGATAGTTCTCGGCGCGGGCAGTGAACGTGAACGGAACGGAGAGAGCGCGCGTCGCCTCCACCGCGGCCCGAACACGATCGACCGCATGATCAAACGCGTAGATCGGATCGGCGGAGCGGTTCGTACTGTCCTCGATCGAGCAGCCGGCTAGTCCCGCCGCGGCGGCCATTCGAATCGTCGTCGCGACTGTTTCCGGATCGTCGCCAAACCCGTTCTCGAGGTCCGCGCTGACCGGGACATTGGTCGCTGCCACCATGCCGGCGACGTAGGCCATCATCTCGTCGCGGCTGACGCCGTGATCGCGCTTCCCCAGAGAGAACGCGCAGCCGACGCTCGTCGTCGCCAACGCCTCGAAGCCAAGATGCTCGAGCAGACGCGCCGAGCCGATGTCCCACGGATTGGGAATGATGAACGCGCTGCTGCGTTGGTGCAGCTCGCGAAAACGTGTGGCCTTCTCGGTGTGAGTTTGCATGTAATAATTGTAGGGGATCGGCGTCCGATACGTGTCACACGGGTATGCGATCCCATCCCGTTCTCCTCGCGGCCGTTTGCGCCGTGACCGCGTGCTCTCGCGACGTGACCAGCTCATCGCCGTCCACCTCGGGGACATCGACGTCGTCGAGTGGCCTCAACATCAGCGTCGATTCGGGCTTCACCGACCGGACCGCCGTCGTGGCGACGCCAATTCCGGCGGTCGTCCACGTGACGCTCTCGGGGCAGCCCTCGGCCGGCGTGGCCGTGTCCTGGATCGTATCGGACGGCGGATCGGTATCCCCGGCGTCCAGCACTACCGATGCAAGCGGCGAGGCCACTGCCACGTGGACCTTGGGGGACACGGCTCGCGCTTACACGCTGACGGCCACGATCACCGGCGCATCGGTCACGATGCAGGCGACCGCGACGGCGGCGGCCCTGGCGGCCTTGTCAAAGATTACTCAGGACTCGCTTCTCGTCGCGGCGGGAGCGAGCGCGCTGATCACCGTGCGCGCGGCCGACAAGTTCGGCAATCCGGTGTCAGGGGTCGCCGTCTCGTGGGCCGCGACGGGCGGCGCTTTGACCGCAACGACCACGACGAGCGGCGCGAGCGGAAACGCTGAAGTCGTATTCTCCAGCGACGCGACGCCGCGCAGCTATTCCGTTACCGCGACGGCGCCGGGATTCCCGGCGCTGGTGTTCACTATCGTCGGGCGGTAAGCGCTGGTCGCTTACGACGACTTGGCGAGCGCCGGACCAGAGTTCCGCGCCGCCGGACGAGGCCGCAACTCACGGACGCCCGACTGCGGCGCGCTCGCGTCGACCTTCCGCGGCTGCAGGTAAATGCGCTCGAAGAACACGGGTTCGCCGCTGCGGCTGGCGAGCTGCTGGTCGGGTCGGCGGCGTTCGCGTCCCTTGAACGCGAGGTAGCTCCCGACGGCCAGAATGATAGTGACGATGAATGACACGAGCACCACCGTCGACAACAGCATGTTGATATCCACTGGACCTCCCTCAAAAAAATCGTGATGCCGCTTTTCTATATGGGCGTTAGATGCGGCCGGCGCGCTCGAGCTTGCCCCAGCCCATCTTGAACTTCAGTAGCTCCTCGGCGGTGGCGAACAACTTGACGACGTCCACGGTCGCGATGAAGAAGAAGCGGTACAAGACCGCGAGGGGAACGAGCCGCAGGTCCTCTTCTTCCATCGCCACGGTGTGGAGCGCGGCGGCCACGTCGAGCCACGTCAGCAACAACCACCAGTACAGCACGTACACGGGCGCGCCGGCCGCGAGCGCGGCGATCGAGAAGAACAGGTTGCCGCAGACATTCATCAGCGGCCACGCGATCGCCTCGAACAACATGCTCTGAAGCGAGACCCAGGTAGCGAAACGCGTTCGCGGCGTGAGTAGCGAGGAGGAGTGTTTCTTCAGCGCTTGCAGGATGCCGCGGGTCCATCGATATCGCTGCTTGAGCAGATCGTTCAGGTTTTCGGGCGCCTCGGTGTATGCGATCGCCCGGTCCTCGTAGACGACGTGCCACCCATCGGTGAGCAGCTTGAGCGTGAGGTCGGCGTCCTCGGCGTACGTGTCCGAGTCGTATCCGCCGACGCTGGCGAGTGTATCGCGCCGGAAGATTCCGATCGGGCCGGGCACGATGTTCACGGCGCGGACGAATCCTTGGGCACGGCGCGCCATGTTCAAGCCCTCGATGTACTCGAGCGCTTGCAGGCACGTCCACAGATTGCGCCGGTTCACGACCTTAACGTTCCCCGCAACCGCGCCAACGCGCGAGTCGCGGAAATGCGGCATGGCGTGACGGAGCGTTGCCGGTGACAAACGCGAGTCTCCATCCATGCAGAGCACGAACGGCGTGCGAGCCAGCGCGATGCCGGTATTGAGCGCGCTCGCCTTGCCACCGTTGCTCTTGCTCACAACGCGCACGGTGGCGCGCCCGTAGTATCCCTCGAGCTCCGCGGCGCGCACGTACGTGTCGTCGGTCGAGCCGTCGTCGATCACCAGAATGTCGTACGCCGGATAGTCCAGCTCGAGCAGGCTACGAATCGAGTTGACGATCACCGCCTCCTCGTTGTACGCCGGCACGAGGATGGTGACGAGCGGCTCGAATCGCTCGCCATCGTCCACGCTCGTCTTCGCCTCGACGTGGTGCAAGTAGCCCAACCACAGAAGGACGAAGTAGCGGATCATCGTCACCACGAGGAACACGGTCACGACGACCATCGCGAGACGGAGCGGCTGGTTGCCGACTTCCATGTGCGTTCGCGGCAGGAGGGCCACGACGGCGAACGCCATGGCGAGAAGTATCGCGGCGGACGCGATCACGAAATACAGATAGCGAGAGCGCATGGGTGCGTTACGGGGAGATGCGGACGCCGATGCGCGCGCGAGCAGAGTGATAACCGCTGCCGCGCACGCCTTGCGCGTAATCACCGTCGAGTCGCAGGTCCCACCAGCGACGACGATAGTCCAACGCGAAACCACTCGAGAGCTGTGCCGCGCTACGGTTCGTCGGGTCAGGAGTGCCGGCGAAGGCGTCGGCCGAGACTCCGATTCCGGGCAGCACGCGCGCCGAGAACGTCAGTGTGCTGTCGCGACGCGTCGCGAATTCGAGTCCGAGCGCGTTTGAGCTATAACGACGCGGATCCCAGTAGGAATCGCTTCCATGGTCGAAGCCGATCATTCCGCCGGCGTAGACCGCGGAGATTCCGTAGCCGAGCGGATAGCGAAGTCCGAATTGAAGCGAATTGCGCGAGTTGCCGTCGGTCAGCCACATCTGATCGACGCCACCGGAGATCGTCGCCGGTCCAAGCGGAATAGCGATCGACGCGAGCACGTCCGTGAATCGAAGCGCACCCGTGGACATCAGAACTTGGTAGGCGGCGCCCGTGCGGAACTCGAGAGACGTCCAGACCTTATTCCAGGGGCCCGACGCGCCGACCGATCCGTAGCCGAAATCTCCGAGCCGCTCATGACGCGCGACGCCTCCATCGGCCGCGAGCCTAAACCCGCTGAGGTACTGCACCAACCCGGCGTCGGCAGCCCAGCCATTCATCGCCGGCGTCGCGACGGGAAGCCGGTTGTCGGGTCCGAGACGCCGGCTTTCGACATCGAGCGTGACGACGGTGCGCGAGCCCACGGCGATACCGTCGCGAACGCCGACCGCGTAGAGTGAGAATCCTTGATTGTCGCCAAGGTATGAGCTGAACGGCACCAATCCGAGATCGTTGCGAAGAACCGCATACGCCTCACGATGTTCGGCGACGATGATCGCCTCGAGCCCAGTCGCGGCTCCGCGATCCCCTGGGCGCAGCGCATTGGCGCGCGCATACGCGGCGCGCGCCGAGGCATGCTCACCTCGCCAACGGTAGAGATCACCAAGCATATCCCAGGCGTCGGCAGTGGGACGCATGGAGTCCGATGCCGCGAGATCCCGTTGCGCCAGAGCGCTGTTTCCGCTCCAGGCGTACAAGCGCCCACGCGCGAGCAGAAGGTCGGGGTCAGCGTGTTCGGCGATCAATGAGTCATACTGCGCGATCGCGCCGGCGGAATTGCCGGACCACGCAAGCGCCTCGGCGTACGATCGCCGGACGGAGACGTCTCCCGACGACAGCACGACCGCGCGAGCAAGCAGCCGCGCGTTTCCAACCGAGTCACCGGCGCTCGCGTGGGCGCTCGCTGCTTCGCGCACCTGCGAAAGCGTTGGCGCTCGAGTCATCGCCAGCAGCGTGTCGAACGCTGCCGCGGCCAGGCCGTAATGGTGCTCGCGGACATGCGCGCGGGCGAGCGCGAGTCGGTACGGCGTGTACGCCTCGTCGTCCGTGACCCACTGCGCGGCTTCGGCGGCCGTTGGATCATACGCGCCGCGCGCCAGGTGCAGCATCGAGACGAGCACCGAGTCGCTCGGCGTTCGAGCGACGAGCCAACGAAGCTCGGGCTCCGCTTCGCGTGGATGATTGCTCCAGGCAAGAGCGCGCGCGAGGCCGAGATGATAGGTGACGCTCTCGCCATCGGCCGATGTCAGAACCCGAAAATTCGCCGCTGCGCTGTCGTACCGTTGTGCGTTGAGCAAAGCGGTCGCGTATTCGGCGCGAATGCTCGTGTCGGCACGAACCGCGAGCAACGCGCGGTATCGTGCAAACCCTTCCTCGGGGCGTGAGCTCCGAATGAGAAGACGTGCGAGCTCGCGAAGGACATCCGGCTCATTTGGGTGCGTGGAATCCCACGCCGTGAGCGTCGCGATCGCGTCGTCTACGCGGCTGTCCTTGCCGGCGGCGTACACGCGATCGAGCATGATCTGTCGTTCCGACGGAACCCAGGCGGCTGGACGATGGTGGAGTGCTCGCGCTGCGTGCGGGGCAGCAGCCCGCACACTCGCGACGATTGGAGCAGGCGCTGCAGTCGTCGCCGCGACCGTGGCCGGGGCGGCTGGTTTCCGCCGCACCGCCGGTTCGCGAGGAACAGTCGTCTGCCGGCCCGCGAATGGGCTCAAGATTCGCCAACCGCGAATCGACGGAATGGAGTACAGGGCGCCGAGTGTGATCGCGGCAATCGCCACGACCAAGAGCACCGCGTACCAACGGCGGGTCGGCATCAGACGGTCGAGTCGAGCAGGGTGCGCAGCCTGACCTGATCCGCTGGATAGGCCATGATGTCGACGATCAGCTCACCGTGACCCGCTTGCTCCCAGTTGTCGCGCAGGCGCTGAACGAAATGGGGCGCGTGCTTTCGTCCCGTTCCGTGCAGATAAATGAGTACCTGATTTCCCGTCACGGCGACGAGATCGCCGTTCACGGCTCGCACTGTCTTGAGCGCGACCTCCGAGAACGGCTCGAGCTGGCCAGGTGGCGCGGTAATGGCGGCCACGCAGAAGAACACGTGTGGATCGCGTGCTTCGATGTCGATGATCGCCTTGCGGAATCCCGCGGCGTCAAACGGTACGCGCGTTCCCCCTCGCGTCGGCTGTGTGGCGACCGGAATCGCAAGCTGCTCGGAATCCGGATAGTCCGCGGTTCTCCGCGCCGGCGTGGCAGGCATCGGCATTGGCGGCGTGCCGTTCCGAACCGAATTCACCAGCTTTACATCGTATTGGCTCTGAAGAAGACGGAGTGCCTCGAGCGTGGCTCCGGTCGGCATCTCGAGCACGACTCGCTGGTTCTCACCGGATGCGCGCTGGTCCTGTTGCCAGCGAAGCTCTTCCGAGATCGGCATGAACCCGGTTCCGGCTTCGATGCGGTACGGAATCGGGGACGCCGAGGCGACGCGGTACCGGATTTTGCGAATCTCGATCTGTCGGTGACGCTGGCGGTCCGCCGACAAATGGAAGATCGCCGCGGCGCGCTGGGTCAGCGGGTCGAGTCGGCGGTCATACACGGCCGCCAGGTCGCCCGGGTAGGTGACGAGTGAAGTGGCCCCAAGCTCATCGAGGAGCTGGAGCATCGCAATCGCGCTCGAGGCCGACGAGCCACCGCCATCGATAAATGGCACGACAGAGTCGAT
>Ga0070708_100004528_pt1 | contig 10944 bp, 5 predicted proteins | sample KBSK5503metaG_FD_65469 | JGI IMG/M metagenome (GOLD analysis project Ga0070708, IMG submission 65469) | Corn, switchgrass and miscanthus rhizosphere microbial communities from Kellogg Biological Station, Michigan, USA - KBS K5-50-3 metaG | ecosystem: Host-associated > Plants > Roots >...
CCAAGGGGCCTGCAAGGCCCCTTGGAACCCCCTGCTGACTAGTTACTTGTCTTCCTGGATAACTCCAATAATGATTTGGCATTCCCCAAATAGTCCCTATTTCTGTGCTACAAGTTTTTAAACATTGCAGTTTATGGTAGACTCGTCATTAGACGAATTAGGAATTCTGCTATTTAGAGTAGATGTATTATCCCTAACCCCAGGTAACCGGCGTTTATTTTTCTGATTGCCCTGTAGGCAAACATAGGACGATGGTGCAAAAGATATGGAGCAGAATCCTGCTTTAATACAATCAAATAACGATCAGCAAGAGCAAGCAAGTGGGGTTGTCACGCTTGTTCTAACTGCCGACAACCATCTAGGATCTGCCGCATTGGGTCAATACCCTCGAAAGCGCGAGCAATACAAGCAGCGACTGCGCCGCGCTTTTCAGCAGGCGGCTGATTTTGCCATCGGTCAAGGTGTCGATCTCTTTGTGCAGGCTGGCGACCTTTTTGATACTACCAATCCAGATGAGCAGGACCGCAGTTTTGTTGCTGAACGCCTCGCCCAACTGCGCCAGGCTGGTATTCGAGCGTTCGCTATTGGTGGTCTCCATGATACACCGGTCGAAGCTCTCTCCGCGAGAGATGGCGGAGAAGCAGCACTTGTTTCGTCTGCTCCCGCGCCCCAAATCAGCTATGCGCGTTTAGGGGCGCTCCACTACTTCGAGCCATCTTTGGGCGCCTCGAAAGCGTATACTTCAGGCCAGGTACCTCTCGAACCTGTTATTTTTGATGTACGAGGTACGCTCATCGGCATGTGTGGCCTCGGTGTCCTCGCCGGCCAGGAGGGGGATCCGTTGGAGCGAATGCACGTACACGATGACATAGAGCGCGTGGCTATCCCTATACTTGTGCTGCATGCTCCTATTGAAGGCTTCGCCGCAGCATCTTTATTCGACATACATGCCCAGGTCACCCGTGCAAGTATCGTGGAGCAATCAACATTTCGCTATATCCTGGCTGGCTACCATCATGCCTATCGACACTTATCAATCGGCGAATGTGATGTCATCATAGCTGGGGCCACGCAGCATATTGACTTCAGTGATCCTGATGATGACCCGGGTTTTGTCTTTCTCGGCCTGGCTGCCGGTGGTGTTCGCTGGTGCAAGCACATCGCCGTAGATGCTCTCCAATTGCGCCGCCTTGTTGTACAAACGACTGAGCTCTGGCCACAGGACATAGAAGTATCCCATGTTGACTGCACTTCGAGCGTTCTAGAACGCCTTCGCCCATTATGTTCTGACGATGCCATGGTGCAACTTCGACTGGAAGGCGAACTCACGCGCAGTCAATATCATCAGCTGGATCTCAATCAGATACGGCAATATGGAGAAGAACATTGTTTCGCCCTGGCACTTGACGAAAGCGCCCTTTCATTCTTGACCGGACAGGTACCTATTGCTGGGGATGAGAGCGCTTCTCGGAGAGACGAACGCCTTTCTCCCCGTGAAGAACTGATCGCCCTTGCAGACGAATGGATCGCTGCTGCTCCTGACGAGCAGGAACAAAAAGCCTTGCAGGCCACCAAAGAGGAATTGTTGGCCGCCCTCCGCTACATCTAGGCGAACCCTCCCCTCCCGCGTAGGGGCGAGACGCGTAGGGGCGGGAGAGGGGTGGAGGGGAGCGGGGACGCTTGCGCCGCCCAAGTGCCCTGCGGATAGGCGGATAACCTGCTTGGCAACTCACCATTGGAGTAAAAATACATGATAATTCTTAAACATCTGACAGTCGAACGGTTCAGGCTCTTACGAGAAATTAACCTGCACTTTCCCCAACGGGGCAGTATCCTGATCCAGGGCCCGAACGAAGCAGGCAAGTCAACCTTGTTTGAAAGCATCTACTTTGCTCTCTACGGTGAATCCCTCGCCATCAAGCGAAAAAGAAGTTCGCAAGGTGAAGAAGGGCGCTACGACGATCTGATCCTCTATGGTGAAATCCAGACTACTGTCACGCTCACACTGACGATTGGGCCAACTGAACTTACCGTCGTACGCAGCATCGAACGCGGTAAAGGCCAGTCTGTTACACTCAAAGTATACAAGCTCGGTATGCCAGAGGAAGAACTCGTCACCAACCTTGAAGCCGCCAATGCGCGTATCATCGCTGAGATAGGCCGTATCGACGGGACGACATTGCGGAACTCCTGCTTTATAGAGCAGAAAGCATTGAGTCGCCTTGAACACCTGGGTGGCAGCGAACGCGAGGATACCGTGCGCAAACTGCTTGGGCTTGAAAAACTTAACCGGCTGTCCGAGCAGTTCAAAGTAACCGGCGCAGATGAGCGCCTGCTCGCCGAAAGTGTTGAACGTCTCAAACTGGCCGAAGTTCAGAATCGCATACCTGATTTGAGCAACCAGCTCGGTCAGCTCGAAGCAGCCCTCGATGCGGTAACCATTCGCGAAGACCTCGACGAAATTAGCCGGCAAGAACCCGAAATCGCAGAACAAGAACTTGCGCTTGAAGAACTTGCGCACAAACGCGCAGAAATCAAAGGCCAGCAGAGCCGCGTACAGCAGCTCAAAAAAGCGCAGAGCATACTTGATGAACTCATCGCCGCCTACGACACCATCGCCGAGGCGCAGCGCGAACTGCCTGAACTCGAACACCAGCTTACTGATATTGAGCGGCGCGAGCGTGAAGATCTACCTGCCCTCGATCAACGTGTGCGCGACCTATCCGAGCTTAGCCGCTCTTTTGGTACCCTGGAGCGTATGGCTGCGGATTTGCTTGACGCCGTCAACGCTATCAAGGAGCTCGAGCAGGAACTCAAACAGGATGAGCGGATGCGAGAGCAGCTTGTGGAACTTGATGAAGAAGTCATGCAGATACGCATGCTCATTGAAGAGACACAACAATCCCAGCATGAATTAGAGGAACAGCATCGCTCGACGCGACCCCAGACGGAAGCGCGTCTCCGGCGTTTACGGGCTCTATCTGAACGACTTACCGTCCTCGAACTGGCCGAGCAAACACGTGTCAACAGGATTGCCGGCCGTTCAAAGGCCGAAGAAAATAGTGCTGAACTTGCAAAGGTGCAAGCAGAGCTACAAGAAACTGAACATGAACTTGCACTCGTTGAGCAAGAAGCACAGCAAGTGCAGCAGCGTGCTGACGCTATAGAAAAGCGCTGGCAACAACTCAGCATCCATCGCCAGCTCGAAGAATGGCAGCGCGTAAAAGGTCTTTCCCAGGGTCTCACTGATACCGAGCAACACGTCATGGCTGCTCACCAGCAGCAAGAGCAGCTCACTCTCGCAGCCCTCGCAATCCGCCGTACCGCCAGCATACAACTTGGCCTCTTTATTGCCTGTGTTGTCTTATTAATTCTATGTGGTGGCGCTGCCCTGATTGAAGTGCTGCGCCAGTCGTATGTTTTTGCCACTATTGCTGGCGTGGCCGCTCTTTTGCTCCTCGCTGGAGCGGGATTCACCTTACAAAAGTATAGCAATACACGCGAGAAGGAGCAGGAAGCCAATCGGCAGATGCAGGATTCCATCAGCCGCTTCGGCATGATGGTTGCTGCCCGCGAAACCGCTGCACGCATGAATGGTAGTCATGACGATCTTGCTCAAATTGAGCAGGAAATTCGTTCTCTCGGCGGCGTTGTCCCGTCCTCCGTCGAAGAAGCTGCGTATCTCCTGCAACAAATGCAGGTGCAGGAGGAAAGTCGCGCCGACCTGCAACAGCAGCTCGACGAAGCTCGTAACCAGGTAGCCGCTGCCCGTAACCAGGTCAATGTTACCATGCAAGCTGTTGCTGCTCGTCGCAAGGAAAGAGCACGCCTACAAGACATGCGCAAGGGGGAGGGCTGGGACAGTATCGACGAGAAATTACTTGACGACCAGGAAACCATTGAGCGCCTGCGCAGCGAGATAGCTACGGCCGCGGGCCAGGAGGGGTTGCCTATCCCCCTGGATAGTGCGCCAAACGCATACGACACAGCAGATACCCGGCCTTCGACCACATCTTCCACGCCTTCAGATGCAGAATTACACGCCCACGTCGAAGAAGCTATTAAATCCGCCGCAAGTGAAATCGCCACTCTCGATGCCAGGATGGACCTGCAACCCGAGCTGGAGGCACAACTCAAGGTTCACCAGGAGACCCTCGATGTTCTCCTTCATCGTAAACAAGCGATGCAGGAGCAGCACGAGCGTTTCCAGGCTGGGAACCCTATGCAGCAGCTCGAAGATACGCGCCAGCAGCAACTCACCTTACGAGACGGTTTGCGCAGCTTGCAGGACTCTCTACGCCAGCGTGTCCAGGCTTTAGGCGTTTCTTTCGGGCAGGCCTCCGTTAGCACTGCCGAGGCTGCTGCACGCAAACAGCTCGAGGCATTGCAAATCACCCTTGGCCGTAAACTCGAACTCCAGGATCGTCACACTGCCAAGGCCTCAGTGCTCAAAGAGCGCCAGGAGTCACTTTCTGAGCTCTACCGGCAACTCGCAAAGTGTAGTGCTACCCTTGGCAGTTGGATTATGCCTCCAAATCCCTTTGCCGAAACCCTGCATGCTCTGCATGCTCGTTGCGAGCATGCAATGCAGGAGGCTAACGAGCCAGGTTTGCTGAGCGAACTAGAGCAACTCAAGGTACGGGAAGGCGCTTCTCAGGCCAAGATAGAGCTATGCAAGCATGATATAGAGCAGGCCCATGAGCGTATCGCTGCCATGCTCGTCCAGCGTAATCGGCCACCCACCAAAGCCTACACCCTTACCGGTATCGCTGCCGTCTGGCCACTGGTCGGGGAGAACTCACCGGCGGATCGCGTTCGCCTGGAAGAGCAGCTTGCCGCTGTTGAGGAAGAACTACGCCAGCTTGAACAACAGGAACTGGAACTCAGTACACGTCTTAATACAGGCAAGGAGAAACTTGACCCGGGACTGGCACGCGAACACATGCAGCAGCAGGAACGCAGCTATCAGACGAAGAAACATGGTGGATTGTTGATTGACGCAGCCACTGAGCGACTTATGCGTAAGATGCTGCCACGCACCGAGTATTACATGCAGCAACTGCTGCCACTGCTCACCCGTGGGCACTATCATGATATGCGCCTCTCCACTGAACCCGAAGATGGCGTTGCCGGTGGCGGCGCATTCCAGCTTAGCGTCTGGGAGCCAGCCGCTGCCGAGTACATCTCGCAATCCGATCTTTCAGGAGGGGCTACCGACCAGATCTCCCTTGCACTGCGCCTGGCATTCGCCATCGCCGTCCTGCCGCGTGAGTTGAGCGCCGCTCCCGGTTTCCTCGTGTTAGATGAGCCATTGAGCCTTGCCAGCGACGACCGCTTGCAGGCCCTCGTCGACCTGGTTACTGGCACTTTGCTTTCCCAGCATTTCGAACAGATCTTCTTCGTCTCTCACAGCAGTACATTCGATCCTGCCATGTTCCCATACCACATTTACATCGACAACGGCCTGGTGGTGGAGAACAACCTGCCAACTGTCTCCGCATACGCCGAACAAACTGCTGCATCAACGCCCATGTTGACGGGCGCTAACGGGCATGCCAATAACGACACGCAGGATGGTTCGCAAGCTGTACCCTTGCAGCCAGAGCCCGAAACAATCGTGGCGGAGTAGAGCAGGTGATGTACACGTATAATATAAAAGGGCTAAGAGGATTCGATGACTGATTGTGGGTAAGAAGAGGATGCACCAAAATATCTCATCGAGGGATTCCGGGATTGATGGCTGATATACCCAGGTGCAGGAAGGGCGATAAATCAACCCTCGAATCCTCTTAGCCTAAAACAGAAAATGTATTGCTTACTCCAAAAACCCCCTCACCATCCCCTCCGCCCTCGCCACCTCTCCACCCTCCACCCACGCAATCCTCGTGTCCTTGCGGAACCACGTCAACTGCCTCCTGGTAAAATCGTGGATGGCGTGCTTTAACCTTTGCACCATCTCATCTTCACTCTTAAACTCACCGCGTAGCCATCGACTGGTAAATCTGTATTCCAATCCCAGCGCTTCCAGGCGCTCGTGACTCACCCCTTCATCCAGCAACCGCTGTACTTCCTGCACCATCCCCTGCCGCATGCGTTCATCAACACGTGCGTCAATTCTTTCATACAATACGCTCCGGGGCCAATCTATGCCCAGCAATAGCGACTGGTATAGCGGGTCGGCCAGCCTGCGCTGCTGGGAGAAAGGTTTACCCGAGACAAGACTTACCTCGAGGGCGCGGATTACCCTGCGAGGGTTGTTGCCGTCGATTGTGGCGGCGCTTTGGGGGTCTAACAGCTCGAGTTGAGCCAGTAACTCGGCCAGGGGACGCGCTTCGAGTTGGGCTCGCAGTTCGGGTTGGGGCGCTATGTGCGGGATTTCCAGGTTGTCCACTACTGCCTGGATGTAATGAGGTGAACCACCAACCATGAATGGTTGATGCCTGCGCTCGAGGATAGCGTTGATGGCGGCCATGGCGTCTCGTTGGAACTGCGCCACGCTATAGATCTCGCGTGGGTCGGTGATGTCCAACAGGTGATGGGGGACAAGGGCTTGCTCCGGCGGAGTCACCTTGGCCGTGCCGATATCCAGGCCCCGGTAGACCTGGCGCGAATCGGCTGAGACGATTTCTCCATTAAAACGTTGTGCCAGCGTGATACCCAGTGCGCTTTTCCCGCACGCCGTCGGCCCCAGCACTACTACCAGTTTCGGGAGACGGTTGCTCATGGACGCGGAAGCTTCTGTTTGATGAGGCGATCAAGGCGCAGCACCAGTGCTACCGCGACGCCAATGCCAAGCAGCACACCAAAGGGTACGAAGCAGCCAAAGGCGAAACCACTCGTCAAAGCATAGCCCAACCCTCCGCCGACCACCACTGATAAGGCGACCACCAGCCGGCGCATATGCTGCATGGCCCAGATGCCGCCCCTGAGCATCCGGTCGCTCAACCTGGGAGAGGTCCCGGCAGTTGCCCCGGCCGCGGTCACAAGCAACATCACCACCAGGTGTAATGGTGGTGCGGCTGCCCCCAGTAGATTTTGCCAGATTGCCTCGCTTAGTCCCAGTGCCAGTAATGCCGTACACAATCCTGTAATGACGCGGTTAAGCGTTTCGCGCAAGCTCCACGAGGTGCTCCAGTTGACGATCAAAGCTCCTAAAGTTGTGAAAGGCACCAGGCCAATCAGCACGCCTACAAACCATGGATTGGGTGGGAGCAGCGATGAAGATGACATGATACGTGACAAGATAATGTAGAAGAGAGCGCCGAGCATACATGCAGCGAAGAATGTCAGGCCATACCTGATCCGTACCGCTTGCCGTTGTGAAATCTGTAGCACCTCCCAGCCCCCGCTGCCGGGTTGTCCATATTTCGCTTTGTACTCGCTGTCTTTGGCACTGGTAAAGGGCTGGCTAACCGGAGATATATTACCCCTGGCGGCTGCGACTGTGGTACTTTTTTGCGTGGATGAGGTGCTTTGCTGGTATACCAGGTCATCCTCGTCCTCTTGCGCTGTTTGCCCTGCGGTAGCTGGCATCGTGGACGTGCTGTAGCCAAGCACATCCAGTTCCACCTTCACGGCAATCTTTTGTTCGCTGTCGTCAGGCGTTACGATGATCGTGCCCGTATAATGTGTAGAACCGCGCAAGCGTGTGCTGTCGGCTCGCACTCGTATGGGTGTGCTCATACCGTCGAAGGTCGCCGGGTCCAGTACGATCCACGACTCAACCGGGCGGATTGTGCCCTTGACCAGGGCGCCTTTGACACCGGAGATTGCCAGCAAGATGGGGGCTGATAGGCCTGGATAGACCTCCCCAAAATCAATGGTTTTGGGGCGCACGATTACAGCACTGCCAGTCTCGCCTGTCCGTCCTGCCCTGCTGGTACGTGAACCTGGTACACTTACGCGAGCTCCGGTAGCCGTCTTGTCAATAGTGCCGTTGCCGGCCGTTTGTGTTGCCGTGCCGGTACGCGTCTGCGCATTTGGCCCCATTACCGCCTGTAAAAACTTGTTGACGCCCATTTCGGGATCGCCAACCGTGGCGCGAATGCGTTTCGTTGTGCGCGCCAGGTCATTCTCCCCAATCTCAGTCAGCCAGGACTCGATCTCACCTGCGAACAAATAATCTGCTGCCTCGGTTGGGTAGTGGGCGCATAACTCTGCCAGCTCTTCGGGCGTGGTAGCCTCCCCGCCGCTCTCAAAACGGAACGCGCCCACGCCAAGCAGTGCCCGGCGGAACACGACGATGCTCTCGTAACGATCTTCGGGCCGCAGCGCCGTCGCTTTCTCAAGTGCGCGCGCCACGGGTGACGAGATTTGTGGAAAGTTCGCGTGAACATTGGTCAGGCCAAAGCCGCTCTCGGAAATCGTATCGGTCAGCAAATGGAACAGCGTCATCGCCAGCGAGTATATATCTGAACGTACGTCTGTCTGGGCGCTGCCATATTGTTCTGGGGGCGCGAAGCCGGGCGTGCCGAGCAATTGTGTATCCTGCGAGCCGCTGGAGCGGAAGAGGCGGGCGATGCCAAAATCGATCAACTTGATGCGGCCGGTACGCGTGAGCATGACATTGCCGGGTTTCATATCCCGGAAAATCACCGGTGGCTGCTGACTGTGCAGGTACTCCAGCACATCGCACAACTGCCTGGCCCAACCCAGCACGCGGGGTTCAGAAAATGGCCCTTTATTGCGTTCCAGCAGGTCTTCGAGCGTGTTGCCGTCAACATATTCCATCACCAGGAAATGGCGCTCACCCTCGGTAAAGAAATCGGTGAAGGCTGGAAGATTGGCATGGTTCAAACGAGAAAGAATCCTGGCCTCCGCCAGGAAATTCTGAATGGCCTGGGACTGCTCATTGGAGGGCACCGTGGAGAGGCTCATCTCCTTGATGGCACAGATACTTCCCCGCCTGGTGTCCCTCGCTTGATACACAGCGGCCATGCCCCCATGTCCAATCGCGCGCATAATGACGTAGCGCCTGTGTAGCAGGGTACGCGGGTCTAACTGTCCTGTTTGTGTATTTCCTTTGCCATCGTTGTTCTGTCGGCTAATGTTACCAGGCTCCCCTCTCTCGAGATACCAATTGTCTCCAATGTATCCCCAGTATAGCATACTCCCTATAGGAGATACTACCTAGTAGAACGTAAATTGTGGGGGTAAGATCAAATTCTTATGCTACAATCAATAGTTGGTAGAAATGAACATAGGTTCCCCTATATACGTAATGAGACGTTTTCCAGGGTTCATCATAAAAAAATGCAACCGAAACACAAATTCATACTATTTAGCTTTATATTTGTTCTCATGGCTATGACCGTTGCCCTACTATTACAAAACGTAGGAGTGTCATTTTTTTCTCCCATACACATTAAGTTAAGGAGGTAGACATCAGGAAGCTCCATCTGACATCATGAAAGCTAGTCTGTTTGCAAAGCTCATGATGAAAGAAGGAGCACCCATGAATAGTGTAGCACAATGCGTCGAGACGCTTGAGCGGATCTTGGAAGAGGAAGCCGAGCAATTGGCCCGAGAGACGGGCTTCATCCAGCGCGAACGAGAGATCAGCGGAGCTGATTTTGTACAGGCTTTGATTTTCGGCTGGTTAGAGGAGCCGGAGATCACGCTGGATGGCCAGACGCAGGTCCTCCAACGGCGCGAGGTGAGCATCACCGCCTCCGGGTTCTCGCAGCGCTTCACGCCGGAGGCCGTAGCGTTGATGCAGCGCGTGCTGGAGCGGCTCTCGGCCGAGCAGATGCAGGTCGAGCCGGTCGAGATCGCGCTGCTCAAGCAGTTCAGCGCGGTGATCCTGGAAGACAGTTCCAGCATCACGCTGCCCCCCAAATTGGCCGAGGTGTGGCGCGGCTGTGGCGGGAGCCCTGGGGCGAGCGAGGCAGCCATGAAGCTGTTTGTGCGCTGGGACGTGCTGCGGGGAGAGCTGCACGGCCCGGGGCTGGAGCAGGGCCGGCGCAACGACAAGCGCGGTCCGTTGGCGGTGGAGGACTTGCCCGACGGCTGCCTGTATGTGGCGGATCTGGGCTTTTTCGGCGTGCAGCGCCTGACCACGATCGCTGGTGGGAGGCCGGACCAGCCGGACATCAAGCGCTACTTTGTCAGTCGCTACCAGTCCAAGACCGTGCTGCAGACGCGCGCGGGTCATCGCATCGACCTGGCAGGCATCTTACCGCAGCAGGTAGGCCAGATGGTGGAAGTGGGGGCCTTGCTCGGGCAAGCTGGACGGCTGCCGGTGCGCGTGCGCATGCTGCGTGTGCCCACAGAAGTGGCCGACGAGCGGCGGGCGCATATTCGCGCAAGCGCCCAGGGGCAAGGACGCCTCCCTGACGAGGAGGTGCTCGCCTTGGCCGATTGGACCATCGTGCTGACCAATGTGCCGCGCCGCCGGCTGAGCAGCGAGCAGGTGCTGCTGATCCTGCGCTTGCGCTGGCAGATCGAGCGGCTGTTCCGCTTGTGGAAGGAGCATGGCCACATCGATGAGTGGCGCAGTAAGAAGCCCTGGCGCATCCTATGCGAGGTGTATGCCAAACTGTGCGCCATGCTCATCCAGCAGTGGCTGATCCAACTGGGCTGTTGGCAAGACCCTCATCGCAGTCTGGTCAAGGCGGCCCAAGTGGTCCGGCGCGAGGCTGGCCAGCTGATGGTCGCCCTCTACCGGGGGGGCGTCGAAGCCACGGTGACCGGGATCGTGCGCTGTATGCAGTCGGGCTGTCGCCTGAATACGCGGAAGACCAACCCGAACACTTCGCAGTTCTTGCTGGGCACTCCGCTGGTCTGGCCCGAACGCAAGTCACAACGGAAAAAAGTCTTAACTTAATGCGTATGGGAGTGTCATTTTTTTCTCCTACAAGGGCTGCTCCGGAGCATCCTCAAGCAGATTTAAGCGTTGTTGGCCAGCCTTCGTTGCCGGCTGCGACCGTCGATGCAATATTTAAA
>Ga0070708_100004529_pt1 | contig 10943 bp, 7 predicted proteins | sample KBSK5503metaG_FD_65469 | JGI IMG/M metagenome (GOLD analysis project Ga0070708, IMG submission 65469) | Corn, switchgrass and miscanthus rhizosphere microbial communities from Kellogg Biological Station, Michigan, USA - KBS K5-50-3 metaG | ecosystem: Host-associated > Plants > Roots >...
GGCGTCGCGTCTCCTCCACCACGCGTGCCGCCTCTGCGGTCGCGCGCTGCACCTGGTCTGCGGCGCGTGCCGCTTCGCTCGCACGTTCGGTCTCGGCCGCCCGCTGCGCTTCCGCAGCGCGCTGGGCTTCGGCCTGGGCGGTGCGCACTTCCTCGCGAGCGACTTGCGCCTGCTCGTGCGCGGCGCGCGCCTGCTCCTGCGCCGATCTGGTCTGCTCTTCTGCTGCCCGAGCTTTCTCTTCCGCCGCACGTGCCTGCTCCGCGGCCGCGCTCGCATCCCGTGCGGCGTCGGCCGCCGCGCCAGCCTGCTTGCGGATGTCGTCGAGGAGCTCGGTGAAGACACCCTTCAGCGCCTCGGCCGCCATCGTGCGCGCCTCGGCCGCGTTCTCCTCGTGCGTCTTCTCCGAGACCTGTGCGGCGGCGTCGCGCCGAGGGCCGCGCAAGGCGGAGAAACCGCTGCGCCGGGTCGAGGCGATCTCATCGACGAGACCGTCACGCTCCTCACGGAGCCGGTCGATCTCCTTTAAGAGGAGCTTCCGCTCCTCGCGGGCCTGCTCGAGGATCTGTTGCGAGGCCGCCTCGGCGCGCGCGCGGATCTGGTGGGCGGCCCGAAGCGCGCCTGCCAGAGCTTCCTTGACGGTCGCGTCGAATTCCTCATAGACGGCGACCCGTTTCCGAGCGGAGTCCAGGTCGGATTCGAGCGTGGCGACGCGCTTGGTAAGCTCGGTCACGCGATCGGAGAGCGCGCCGATGACGTCGCCGGCAGCGCCTACACGCTGAGACTCGTCAGACACGCGGTCACCCTCCGGTCGCTTGGTCTCTACCCAACTCCCCGCGTGCGCGCCAAAGCGTATACGACGGCGGCAAGGAAAGGCAGAATTCGCGCATCACGCGGCCGAAGGTGCTGCTCGTCGTGGGACACCCCAGCATCGGCGCGGCGCTCGAAACGCTGCTCCGCATCGAGGACCGCTTCGAGGTGCGGCGCGCGCAGTCGATCGAACAGGCCGTGGCCGGGCTCGACGGCTGGCCCGCGGACGTCGCGCTCGTGGACGGCGTGCTCGTGCCAAACGGCCGCACGGAGGAGCTCGCGATGCCGGCGATCGTGCTCTCGGGGAACGCTGTCGATGGAAAGCGCCTCGCGTCCCGTTTCGCAGAGGGCCGCGGGTGGCTGCGCAAGGACGCCACCGCGGAGGAGTTCCGCGCGTCGATCGACCGCGCGCTCAGGGGAAGGGGCCCATGGTTGCGAAGCGACCGCGGACGCCGGCCGGTGCTCGTCGGGGTCGCTGTCGCCGTGCTGTTCATCGCGCTCGCGATCGCGTGGTACGCCCTGCAGCTCCGAGGGTAGAGATGGCGAAAGACGACAAGGACGACAAGGACGACAAGAAGAAGAAGGAGAAGGGCGACGACGTCGTTGATCTCTCGTCGCGCATCGGCGCGCGCCAGCCGGGAGAGCAGGCACCTGCGAAGCCCACGCCCGCCCAGCCGCCCGAGCCCCCGGCGACACGACTCGATGCGCCCATCCCATCGGCGCCGAGGCCGCGCCTCATCCCGACCCGCGAGGATCGCCAACAGAGCGCGATGATCCAGAAAGCGATGATCGAAGAGACATCGACCCCGGAGCCGGCGATCCCATCGCCGCGGACGGCGCCGGGGCCCGGAGAGACCGACCTCGTCGTCACACCGTTGCCGACACCCGATGACTGGCACCGCTTCGAGCTCGCGCTCCGCAAGGTGCGCGGGGTGGGGCAGCTGCGCACCGAGTACTACCGCCACGGAGTGCTGAAGGTCCGCGTGAGCTACCAGGGGACTGATCGGCTCGCGTCGGCACTACGCGCCGGCGTGCCCGGGTATCGCGTCCGTGTCATCGGCGAGGACCGCGCGACCTTGCAGATCCTCGTCACATCGGAGTCCGACGAGCGCCGGCCCGGCTGAGCCCTGGGGGTTCCGAAGGGGCCGCGCCCCCTTCGACCGCTAGAGTTGGGTCGCGATGGCCGACTTCGAAGCCCGAGCTCGCAAAGTCATCCCGCCCGTCCTCGGCCACTACACCTGGTTATCGATCGACCGGGGTGAGGGAAGCTGGCTGATCACCACCGAGGGCCGCCGTATCCTCGATCTGACCTGCGGGATCGCGGTCACCGTTGTCGGGCACGCGCATCCGCGCGTGGTCAAAGCGGTGACCGAGCAGGCCTCGAAGCTCATGCACATCTCCGCCGGCGTCGCGAAATACGAGTCGAGCATCGCGCTCGCGGAGATGCTCGCGACGGTCACGCCGCGGGGACTCGATACCACGTTCTTCGGGAACAGCGGCGCGGAAGCGGTGGAGGGCGCGATCAAGCTCGCGCGCCAGACGACCGGTCGCGAGGCGATCATCGCCTTCCGCGGCGGTTTCCACGGGCGCACGGTCGGCGCCGCGACTCTGACGACATCGAAGGCGCAGTACCGCCGCGGGTACGGCGCGCTCCTGCCCGAGGTCTACGTGGCGCCATATCCCTACGCGCTGGCGTGCGCGCTCCCTGATCCACACGATGCCGAGGCCTGCGCCGAGCACTGCTACGCGGAGCTCGAGGCGATGCTCGAGCACGAGGTCCCACCCGAGCACGTCGCCGCCATGTTCATCGAGCCGGTGCTCGGCGAGGGCGGGTACGTCGCGGCGCCTGCGTCATTCCTCGGTCGTTTGCGCGAGCTCGCCTCGCAGATCGGAGCGCTCCTCGTGTTCGACGAGGTCCAGACGGGCATGGGCCGCACCGGCGCGTGGTTTGCCGCGCAGAAGTTCGGCGTGACGCCCGACGTAATGACGCTCGCGAAGGCCCTCGGTGGCGGGATGCCGCTCGGTGCCGTGGTGGCGACGCGCGAGCGGATGGAGCGGTGGCGCACCGGCACTCATGGCTCGACATTCGGAGGAAATCCGGTGTCGTGCGCCTCAGGCCTGGCGACGATGCAGGTCATTCGCGACGAGGGCCTCGTGGCGCGCGCCGAGACGCTCGGCGCGCTCATGGTCGAGGAGCTCGCGGCGCTCCGAACGCATCCCCGGGTGCGTGAGATTCGCCGCTTCGGCGCGATGGTCGCGGTCGAGTTCGACGACAAATCCGCGGCCAAGGCGGCGATCGCGGCCGCGCTCGAAAAGAACGTGCTGCTCATCACCTGCGGGTTCCACGATCAAGTGGTGCGGTTTATCCCGGCGCTCAACATCCGCGAGGACGACCTTCGCAAAGGCATTCGTGTCTTCGCTGAGGCGGCGCGCACCGCGCAGGTCGCCGCGCCCGCCTGACCAACCGCGACCGCTTCCGGTCGCGTGAGCCCGCCAGTCTTTGTCCCTTGGACGCCGTATCTGGGGCCGGTGATATTGATGAGCCCTAGCCCTTGACATCGCCTGCTCGACGGGACTAAGGTCCGTCACCTGCGCCGCTAGATGTTGGGCCTGACCGGGCGGCCGGGCCAAGATGTAGTGGTCACCGGAAGGGTAGAAGGAGAGTCAAATGACCCGTCGGCAGCTGGCTTCCGCGCCCATCGAGAGGCTCCTTCTCCTTCTTCTAAAGGCGATCTCGAGCGCGTCAAACATCGCGGCTTTCTAGGGGGGCACGCACATGGCCATCGCTGACATCGCGCAGGAGTCCATCCAACACGCCGAACCGCGCGGCCTTCGGTTCAGTCGCCGCTTCACGCGCGAAGGCGTTCACCCATACGACGAGATCGAGTGGGAGCTTCGTGACTCGGCGATCCCCGGAGAGAGCGGAAACGTCTTCGAGCAAAAGGGCGTCGAGGTACCCAAGTTCTGGTCGCAGACCGCCACGAACGTCGTGGCATCCAAGTACTTCCGCGGCAAGCTCGGCTCGTCGGTCCGCGAGTGGAGCGTCAAGCAGATGGTCGACCGCGTGGTCGACACCATCGCCCGCGCCGGCCTCGAGGGCGGCTACTTCGCTAGCGAGGCCGACCGGGACATCTTCGCCGACGAGCTCAAGTACCTCATGGTCCACCAGCACGCGTCCTTCAACTCGCCGGTGTGGTTCAACATCGGCGTCGAGGGCGTTCCCCAACAGCCGAGTGCGTGTTTCATCCTCAACGTGCAGGACGACATGCACTCGATCCTCGACTGGTTCCGGAATGAAGGCGTCATCTTCAAAGGCGGGTCCGGCTCAGGGGTGAATGTCTCTCGGGTCCGCTCGCAGAAGGAGCAGCTCTCGGGTGGTGGCTACGCTTCGGGTCCCGTCTCCTTCATGCGCGGCGCCGATTCCGTCGCTGGCTCGATCAAGTCGGGAGGCACGACCCGCCGCGCGGCCAAGATGGTCGTCCTCGACGCTGATCATCCGGATGTTCGCGAATTCATCTGGTGCAAGGCCAAGGAAGAGAAAAAGGCCTGGGCGCTTGGTGAGATGGGCTACGACATGAGCCTCAACGGCGAGGCGTGGCACTCCATCCAGTTCCAGAACGCCAACAACTCGGTCCGGGTCACCGATGATTTCATGCGCAAGGCCGTCGCTGGCGAATCGTGGGCTCTTACGGCCCGCGTCGACGGCCGCGTTCTGGAAACTGTGAACGCCAAGGACCTACTTCGCGAGATCGCGGAGGCCACCTGGGAGTGTGGCGACCCGGGAATGCAGTTCGATACAGCCTGCAACGATTGGCACACACGACCGAACACCGGCCGGAACTACGCGACGAATCCGTGCTCGGAGTTCGTCAGCCTCGACAACACAGCCTGCAATCTCGCGAGCCTGAACCTCATGCGCTTCGTGAATACTGCGGGCGACTTCGACACGTCTCGATTCGTAAGCGCGGTCGGCACTCTCATCACCGCGCAAGAGATCCTCGTCGGGTACGCGGATTACCCGACCCCCGAGATCACGGTGAACGCGCGGGCGAATCGCGAGCTCGGCTTGGGCTACGCGAATCTGGGTGCGCTCCTCATGTACCGAGGACTGCCCTACGACTCCGACGAGGGGCGCGCCTATTCCGCCGCGATCACCGCGCTCATGACCGGTGAGGCGTACGCGCAGTCGGCACGCATTGCCGCGGTCCTCGGACCGTATGACGAGTACCCACGCAATAAAGAGCCTCACGACAACGTCATCCGTATGCACCGACAGTTCGCGTACCGCATCCGCGATGAGCTGGTCCCCGCAAGCTTGCTCTCCGCGGCGCGCCAATCCTGGGACGATGCCATCGATCTCGGGAAGGAAAACGGCTACCGCAACGCGCAGGTCTCGCTGGTCGCCCCCACCGGAACCATAAGTTTCAAAATGGATTGCGACACGACAGGCGTCGAGCCGGACATCGCGCTCGTGAAGTACAAGAAGCTCGTCGGCGGCGGGACGATGAAGCTCGTCAATGGAACCGTGCCGGCCGCGCTACGCCGGCTTGGCTACACCGAGACCGAGACCGCCGGCATCACCACCTACATCGAGCAGTACGGGACGATCGAAGGCGCTCCGGGTCTCGATGCCGAGCACCTGGCGGTGTTCGATTGCGCCTTCAAACCCGAGCGAGGCGAGCGCTTCATTCACCACATGGGTCACATCAAGATGATGGGCGCGGTCCAGCCTTTCCTGTCGGGCGCGATCAGCAAGACCGTCAATCTCCCCGAGACGGCGACCGTCGAGGACGTCATGGACGCTTATGTCCAGGCGTGGAAGCACGGCGTCAAGGCGATCGCCATCTACCGCGACGGCAGCAAGAAGGTCCAGCCGGTCAACACAAGCAACAAAGAAGCGAACACGAAGGCGGCCGAGACCATCGTCGAGCGGATCGTCGAGGTGGCCCGCCCGCCCCGCCGGCGCCTCGCGGACACGCGAGCGTCGCTCACCCACAAGTTCTCGATCGAGGGACACGAGGGCTACATCACCGTCGGGCTCTTCGAGGACAACACGCCCGGCGAGCTCTTCGTGACGATGGCGAAGGAGGGCTCGACGCTCTCCGGGATGATGGACGCGTTCGCGACGAGCGTCTCACTTCTCTTCCAATATGGCGTCCCGCTTTCACACCTCGTCGAGAAGTTCGGTCACATGCGCTTCGAGCCCGCGGGATGGACGGGCAATCCTGAAATCGGTTTCGCGAAGTCGATCGTCGACTACGTCTTCCGCTGGTTGGGGAACCGTTTCCTTTCACAGGAGGAGCGCGCAGCACTCGGGCTCGTTCGCACGACCGAGGTCGCCGACGTCGGGCCGCAGCTCGAGCTGCTGAACCGCGTCGTCGAGCTCGCCGCTCCGGAAGCGCCGGCGCAGACCGCGAACGGCAACGGACACACAAGTCCAGAGACGCCCGCGGCCCCCGCGTATCGCCGACTCAATTCCACACCCGACGCGCCGCCATGTCCGCGCTGCGGCTGGCTGACCGTTCGGAGCGGCACCTGCCACAAGTGCGAGAACTGCGGGGAAACGACCGGGTGTAGCTAATTTCCTTTGTCAGGCCCTGGCCGACCCGCCCGTCGGCCAGTTCAGCCTACTGCCCCGGCACTCCCTGCTCCCCTGGGGTGCCGGGGCTTTTTTCGCTGGTGTCAGATCCGGCGTCGGTACATCAATTTGTGGATAACGAAGCCACGCTTTGCTGCGTCGTTCGCGAACCAAATGTCGCGTGCACGACAGACGTAAGAGTTATCGACGTCTCAAATCAGTCGCGCGAACTACGGAACGACGCTGACACTTCGTTCGTCTAGAAGAGAAGACAGAGTCACCGTCGAGCAGGCAGACGACCGCTCTGTGGCACGCGCCTTGCTCGATCAATGGGATGGGCGACAAGCAGCTCGGGGAGGTAACAACGCACATGGCGGTCTTCGCGCGAAGCGGCGAACAAGCCTCCTCGCGCCGCGGAGCTCCGTGGAAGCTTGTTCTCGCGCCGCTCGTCGTCCTGGTAACGGCGCTCGGATTCGCGGTCGCAGCCGAAGCGGCGTACGCGCAGCGCGCGCTTCCCGGGATGTCCATCGCCGGGATCGCGATCGGATCGCTCGAGAGAGATGCGCTTCGCGATCGCCTCGACCGCGAGCTCGCCGCGCCATGGGCCGGTGCGACGGTCACGCTCTCCGGCGATGGGCGGAGTTGGCGGGCGACGAACGCGGATCTCGGAATAGCTCCCGATCTCGACGCCGCGGTTGTGGAGGCCCTCGCCTACGGCAAGACAGGTAGTGTCCTGGATCGGGTCGGCGCGTGGATCGATGCCCTGCGCGGGGATGCCAACATCCCGTTCAGCATGCGATCCCGCGGAGACGCGCTCGATCGCTGGGTCGCCGCGGCCGCCCGCGACGTCGATCGGGTGCCGGTCTCGGGCGAGATCCGCGTCACGGCCAAGGGTCTCGAGGCCACGAAGCCGGCCATCGGTCGCGAGGTCGATCGTGTCGCCACCGTCGCGTCGCTGCTGTCGGCGGACTCCCTCGGCGACCGCGAGGTCACGCTCCGCATTCGCTTCGCGTATCCGGCGGTCGATGCCTCGGGCTTCGATGATGCGTATGCGCTCGCCTCGGCGGTGGTGACGCCGCTCACCGTGACCGTCGAGGATCGGACGTGGAACGAGGCCGCCACGGGCCTCGCCTCGCTTCTGATCGTCGAGCGCGTCGCCGCGAAGGCCGGCGAGCTACCGGCGATCCCCGGAGATGCGATCGCGCCGTCGACCCGCTATCGCTACACGGTCTCGCTGGCGAACGAGCGCGTCGCGTCCTGGGTCACCGCGCTCGGCAACGTTCTCGATCATCCGGGCAAGAGCGCCAAATACCAGGTGAGCGCGGAGGGCGCGGTGACCATCATCCCGTCCGAGAGCGGCGTGCGGATCGACCAAGCGAAGCTGCGTGCGCTCTTCCTCGACGAGCTGCTGCGGCCTGCAGCCGGAGCCACTCGCGCGGTGGCGGCCCCCGCCGCGGTCGACGCATCGGCGTTCACGACCGAGCAGGCCAAAGAGCTCGCGCCGAGGCTCTCTCTGGCTTCGACCTTCACGACGTACTATCCGCCGAGCGGGTCGCGGCACGCGAACATCTCGACCGGCGCGTCGCAGTTCGACGGCGTCGTGATCATGCCCGGGCAGACCTTCTCGTTCTGGGAGCTGCTCGGTCCGGTCACGGTCGAGCGCGGATACGCGTACGCCGGGGCGATCATCAACAACCGGTCCGACGAGAATGTGATCGGGGGCGGCCTCTGCCAGGTCTCCACGACGATCTTCAACGCCATATCGCAGCAGGGCTACGAGATCGTCGAGCGGCACGCTCACGGCTACTACATCGATCGTTATCCGATCGGCTACGACGCCGCGGTGTTCGAGCCAGGCGTCGACTTCAAGTGGCGCAACGACACCGCGAATCCGGTATTCATCTACTCGTGGAGCGGCGACACCTGGCTCAAGATCGATGTGTGGACCATTCCGACCGGACGCAACGTCGTCGTGAGCGCTGCAACGCAGAAGAACTTCGTCCATCCAGCGGCGGACCAGCCGGCCGATCCCGCGTTCCCAAAGGGCGTGAGCGTCGACGGCCGCGACGTCTTCCGCACGCGGACCGTCTACGACAACGGCAAGGTGCTGCACCAGGACTTCTTCGCGAGCCACTACGCGCCCGTCTGGGGCGGCCCGCTCCCGGCGCCCGAGACGTCCGCGACGCCGCCGACGCCTTAACCCGCTCCGAGACCGGCCTGAAAGCAGGTCGGATAACGAGCCACCAGGCAGGCCGTTAGACGCGTGGTGGGACGTCGGACCGCCAAGGACACTGCAGCGCTGATCGAGGAGGTCGCCCGCGGCGAGCGACTCCTCGAGGAGATCAAGGACCCTGAGCTCCGCGAGACGGTCCGGCTCGCGCTCCGCCTGCACAAGGATCCGTACAGCGGGCCCGATGCGAGGACCCGCTCCCGAATTCGGTCTCGCGTCCTCAGCACCCTCCGTCCCGGGCCGGCATCTTTCGGCGATCGCATTGCGATCGCTTTCGAGATCCTCGCGAAGCCCGCGCCGTATGCGATGCGCGCGTTCGCGATCGCGCTCATCGTCGCCTGCATCGGCGCGAGCACGGCCCTCGTAAGCGCGGGCACCGTCGCGGACGACCCGCTGTATTCCGTGAAGATCGCTTCCGAGCAGGTGCGCCTCGCGCTCGCCGCGACGCCGGAGGATCGTGCGATCGTCGAGCTGTCGATCGCCGAGCACCGCTTGGCCGAGGCGGCCACGCTCGCGAACGGGGGCTACGACGATGATGTGATCGTCGCGACCAGTGAGTACGGCGAGCATCTGGCGAACGCCGCGGCGGAGCTTGCGCAGGTCGAGTCCGTCACCCCCGAGACCGCGACGCTCGTCACCCAGCTGCAACAGAAGATCGACGAGCACCGTGCCACTGCGGCGGCGGTCGCCGCGCGGCTCGCCGATGATCCGAGCACCGCGCCCGCCGCGGCCGCACTCTCTGTGCTCGCGAGCACCAACGTTCCTTCGCAAGACCTGAGCCCCGCCGCGGCGATCGCGGCGCAGGCGGCGGACGCGGCGGACCGGGCCGCGACGGCCGCCGAGCAGAAGGTCACGCCGCGATCGAGCGCGGCATCGCAAGCGACCCCGCCGCCGCAGCGGACCGCTGCTGCTCCCGCGACGGCGAGCGCAAGGACTGAAGCGCCGCGCGCGACGGAAACCCGGCCGGCCGAGAGCGCGCGCGACACGAACGCTAAGAACGAGCGCGCCGCCGAGACGGCGCGGAAGGCCGCCGACGAGGCGAAGGCCGCTGCCCAGAAGGCGAAGCAAGGCAGCAAGAAAACTCCCTCACCGACACCGCACCGGCGCTAGACGCCCCGTAGCATCCCGGGCGACGTGAACGGCGCGCGCCGCGCGGATGCGGCCTTCCTCATCGCGATCCTCGCCGGCGTCCTGTTCATCGCGTTGCTCGGGCCGCTCGGCCGCCGCCTCGAGATGGTCCACCAGAACGACTTCTCGGGCTTCTGGTCCGGACCGCGGAGCGTTCTGGTCGGCGTGAATCCCTGGGACCCGACGCGCTACGTGGATACGGCGGTCGAGCTCGGGACGAAGAAGCCGGACGCAAATGTGTACGACTACATGCCGTGGGTCCTCTTCGCGCTTCTTCCGCTCGCCGCGCTGCCTCTGGAGGTCGCCGGGTGGATCTGGATGATTCTCTCGATGACCCTCGCGATCATCGCGCTTCGCGCGCTACTGCGCACGTTCGTGCCGGGCCGGCCGCTGATCCATGGCGCGCTCGGGCTCGCGCTCTTCGTCGGACAGCCCGGCTTCCACGCGGTCGTCCTCGGGCAGTGGGCGCTCCTGCTCATGTCGGCGACCGCGGCGGTCGTGCTTGCGGTCCGTGCCGATCACGCGCGACGCGCGGCCTTCGCGGCCCTCGCGTTCCTCGCGAAGCCGCAGATCTTCGTGTGGACGGCGCTGGGACTCGCCATCCCCGCAGTGTTTGATCAGCGCTACCGTCGCTTCGTGCGCTACGCGGTCGTGCTCGGCGGCGCGGTCGTGGTCTGCACCTGGCTCGCGTTCCCCGATTGGTTTCCGGCGTGGCTCGCGGACATCCCGCCGCGCCGGACCGGTCGCTCGGCGGTGCTGTTCTCCGCGTTTGGGCAGCTGCTCGGCACGCCGGGGAGGGTGCTCGCCGTCGCGGTCATCGTGGGCGGCGTCGCACTCGCCTCGGCCTTCGTGCCCGGGAGCGATGCGTGGCTCGCGGTATGGCTCGCGCTCTCCAGCGCGGGCGCCATCTACAGCTGGTCCTACGACCAGGTGCTGTTGTTCGTTCCACTCACGATCGCGTGCGGCGTGCTGGTCGCCGACGGACGCGAACGAGCGATGAGAACGCTCGCGCTCGGCGGAGCTGCCACGCTTCTCTTCGTCTCGCTGGCGTTCTATGCGATCGGTGTCGCGCGACACGATGAGACGTTCAGCGTCGCGATCCCAGTCGCGTTCTTCATCGCGATCGTGTGGTCGCTCTGGCCGTATCGCCGCAGCACGCTAATCCGCGAGCGCCCGGCGCAACAGGTCCAGCCCGCCTAG
>Ga0070708_100004530_pt1 | contig 10943 bp, 7 predicted proteins | sample KBSK5503metaG_FD_65469 | JGI IMG/M metagenome (GOLD analysis project Ga0070708, IMG submission 65469) | Corn, switchgrass and miscanthus rhizosphere microbial communities from Kellogg Biological Station, Michigan, USA - KBS K5-50-3 metaG | ecosystem: Host-associated > Plants > Roots >...
CGGGGCGTGGCCAAGCTCGGCCGGACCCTGGCCATGAACCCGGGCAGCTCCTACACCGACGGCGTGCTGCAGGGCGCGGTGCTCGAGCTGAACGAGAAGAAGGGCAAGGTCGCCAAGTACATACTCGTGAACGGCTGAGGTCCCTCGACCGTTTCTCACTGACTGAGAGTTAAGCCCGCTGGCCAGCGGGAATAGCAGAGTGTAGGTCGTCAACTTCACGAACAGCAGCCTCAGAAGGCCGCCAAGGCCTATATTGACGCTAGATGATTACGTACACACCAGATGTAGCCCTCTTATCCCGCTAAAACCGACATAACTGGACAAATCAGGATAGCCGGAGGAATACATATGACGGCAGGAGCACTCGGGGAAGAAAGACCCACACTCTTCCTCCGCAAGGCGACGGGCCTCGTGCGTGGCTGGTCCGTCAGGGACTCGATGATCTACGCCTGCCTGTCCACCAACGTGGTGACGCTGGGCATGGTGGAATGGGCATACCAGTCTTTCTTCCCGAACGGGAACCTGCTGTACTCGATCCTCATCGCGGGGGTCTGGGTCTCGTTCCTTGTCATCGCCTATACAGGGCTGGTCGTGACCATCCCGCGAGCCGGCGGGGACTACGTATGGCAGAGCCGCATCCTGGGCAGCGGGCTCGGCTTCGTGATGGCCGCGACCGGATGGTGGTTCATCCTGTGGCTGTGGGCGCCGATCTACGGAGTGGTCCTGTCCGAGGAGTTCTTCCAGCCGCTGTGGGCCACCACCGGCCACGCCGGCGCCGCGGCCTGGTTCGGCACCCACAACGGGATCTTCGTGGTGAGCCTGATAACCATCGTGCTGGCCGGGGTCCTGGTCTCGATCGGGATGGCGGGCTACGCGCGGGTGCAGAAGTGGTGCTTCTACGGCGGCCTGGTCGGCTTCGCGATCATCCTGATCATTCTCCTGGTCACCAGCAAGTCCAGCTTCATCTCCTCGTTCGATGCCCGCACGTCCCAGCTCTTCGGCATGAACAACGGCTACGCGGCGACGAACGCGGCGGCGGTCAAGGCCGGCTACGCCGCGCCGTCGTTCGGCGGCGGCACGTTCGGGGCAAGCATGCTGCTGCTGCCGCTGATGATGTTCTACCTGCTGTGGCCGAACTGGGGCACGACCCTGTACGGCGAGATCCGCGGGGCCAGCGACTTCCGCCGGGTGTTCAGCGGCATGTTCATCGGGCTGTGGACCACCGTGGCGCTGTCGGTCGTGTTCCTGCTGCTGTTCGCCAAGACGTTCGGCTGGTCGTTCTACATGAACGTCAACGCGCAGTGGGCGGGCGCGGGCAAGGCCGCCCTGCCGATCTTCCCGTACCCGGCATTGATGGCCAGCTGGGTGGTGCACAACGCCGCGTTCCAGTTCATCCTCATCCTGATCATGAGCCTGTGGTTCTTCGGCTGGGTGGGGACGCTGTTCCTGTCCTCGACCCGGGTCATCTTCGCCGCCGCCTTCGACCGGGTGCTCCCGGATGCGGCCGCGCAGGTGTCGGAGAAGCGCCGGGTGCCGTTCTACTCGCTGGTGCTCATGCTGCTGCCCGCGGTGGGGCTGAGCGCGCTGTACGCGTACAACTCGACGTTCAGGACCTACACCCTGGACGCCACGCTGGTCATCGCGGTGACCTACCTGTTCAGCGCGATCGCGGTGGTGCTCCTCCCGCTGCGCAAGCCGGACCTGTGGTTCGCCTCGCCCGCCAGCAAGGTCAAGCTGCTCGGCGTGCCGATCGTGCCCGTGGCCGGCGTCATCACGATCGCGCTGCTGGTGTTCAACCTTTACGAGTGGCTGTCGAACAACACCTACGGTGTCAACGCGCACAACTCGCTGTACTACATGGGCGGCATGTACGTGCTCGCCATCGTCATCTACGTCGGCGCGCGCATCATCCGCAGCCGCCAGGGCATCGACCTGGGCCTGATCAACAAGGAAATCCCGGTCGAGTAGTCCGGTTTTTCATGATCGCGAAGACTTTTCGGTCTGCTCAGACTGAAAAGTCTTCGCGATCTTCGTGTAGGAGCGCGAGATGAGCGAGGCGAGGGGCGCGGCGTCGCCTGGACTGAGCGAGCTGGACGGGCGGACGTTCCTGGTGACGGGGGCCAATACCGGGATCGGGCTAGCGACGGCGAGGGCGCTGGCCGAGCGGGGCGGACGCGTCTACGTGGCGAGCCGGTCCGCGGCCAAGGGCGAGGCGGCGGTGGCCGGGATCAAGGCCTCGACCGGGAGTGATTCGGTCTGGTTCCTGCCGCTCGACCTGGCCGACCTGGAGTCCGTGCGGTCCTGCGCGTCGGCCTTCCTGGCCCTGGGCGAGCCGCTGCACGTGCTGGTGAACAACGCCGGCGTCGGCGGGGCGCACGGCCTGACCAAACAGGGTTTCGAGCTGACGTTCGGGATCAACCACCTCGGCCACTTCGCGCTGACGCAGTTGCTGCTCGAGCGGCTGACCGAGAGCGCGCCGGCCCGGGTCGTGACGGTGTCCAGCGACTCCCACTACGCGGCGCGCGGGATCGACTTCGAGGCGCTGCGCCGGCGCGCCCGCGGGCTCACCGCGCTGCGCGAGTACGCCGTCTCCAAGCTGTGCAACGTGCTGTTCTCGGCCGAACTCGCCCGCCGGACGGCGGGCACCGGGGTCACCACCTACGCGCTGCACCCCGGCGTGGTGGCGTCGGACATCTGGCGGCGGGTGCCGTGGCCGGTCCGCCCGATCGTCACCCGGCGCATGCTCACCGTCGACGAGGGCGCCAAGACCTCGCTGTACTGCGCGACCTCGGCGGAGGTGGCGCAGGACAGCGGGCTGTTCTACGACAACTGCGCGCCGCGCGCGCCCAGCGCGGTCGCCACCCCCGAGCTGGCCGCGGAGCTGTGGAAGCGCAGCGAGGAGTGGACCGCGGCGCTATAGCGGCGGGGTCCCGGCCCAACTCACCGGCTGCTGGCCGACCTGTGCGGCGATGACCGCGGTGCGGCATGATCGTCATCGGTAGTGGGCAGTAACCCGGATAGCGGTCAAGGTCAGGGGAAACTGGGGGCATGGATCTTCCTGTCAACCCGCCGGTCGCGCCGATGCTGGCCAAGCCAGTCGACGGGATCCCGAGCGGGGACTACGTGTTCGAGCCGAAGTGGGACGGCTTCCGGTCGATCGTGTTCCGGGACGGCGACGAGGTCGAGATCGGCAGCAGGAACGAGCGGCCGATGACCCGTTACTTTCCCGAACTGGTCGCCGCGATCAAGGCCCAGCTGCCGGAGCGCTGCGTGATCGACGGGGAGATCGTGGTCCCCGACGCCGCGGGCAGGCGGCTGGACTTCGAGGCGCTGCAGCTGCGGATCCACCCGGCGGCCAGCCGGGTTTCGCTGCTGGCCGAGCAGACGCCGGGCCACTTCATCGCGTTCGACCTGCTCGCGCTGGGGGACGCGGACTTCATGGAGCGGCCGTTCACCGAGCGCCGGGCGGCGCTGGAGGGCGTCCTGGCCACGGTCGGCTCCCCCATTCACCTGACCCCGACCACCACCGACCGTGAGGTGGCCACCGGCTGGTTCAGCCAGTTCGAGGGCGCGGGCCTGGACGGGCTGATCGCCAAGCCCGCGAGGGGGATCTACGAGCCGGACAAGCGGGTGATGAAGAAGATCAAGCACGAGCGCACCGCGGACTGCGTGGTGGCCGGCTACCGGATCCACAAGAGCGGGGAGGACCGCATCGGGTCCCTGCTGCTCGGCCTGTACCGGCCGGACGGGAACCTGGCCAGCGTCGGCGTGGTGGGCGCGCTCCCGATGGAGAGGCGGATCGAGCTCTTCGCCGAGCTCCAGCCGCTGGTCACCACGTTCGACCAGCACCCGTGGAACTGGGCCGAGCACGAGGCCGGCCAGCGGACGCCGCGGGCGGCCATGGCTAGCCGGTGGAACGCGGACAAGGACCTCTCGTTCATCCCGCTGCGCCCGGAGCGCGTGCTCGAGGTCCGCTACGACCACATGGAGGGCCCGCGGTTCCGGCATACCGCCCAGTTCGTCCGCTGGCGACCGGACCGCGAGCCGCGCTCCTGCACCTACGCCCAGCTGGAGGAGCCGGTCAGCTTCAACCTCGACGAGATCCTGGGGCAGCGCCGTGGCTGAGCCGAAGATGGTCCTGGAACTGGCCGGGCACGAGGTCGCGATCTCCAACCCGGGCAAGGTGTACTTCCCGCGGGCCGGGGTCACCAAGCTGGACATGGTGCGCTACTACCTGGCCGTGGCGCCCGGGGCGCTGGGCGGCGTGAGAGGGCGGCCGATGGCGCTGAAACGGTTCGTGAACGGCGCCGAGAGCGAGCCGTTCTTCCAGAAGCGGGCGCCGGAGAAGCGCCCGGCCTGGGTCGGGACCGTCGAGCTGCGCTTTCCGTCCGGCCGCACCGCGGACGAGGTGGTGGTCACCGACGAGGCCGCGCTGGCCTGGGTGATCAACCTCGGCTGCATCGACCTGAACCCGCACCCGGTGCGCGCCGCCGACCTGGACCATCCGGACGAGCTCCGGGTCGACCTGGACCCGGTGCCCGGCGTGCAGTGGCCGCAGATCAGGGACGTGGCCATGGTGGCCAGGGACGTGCTGGCGGACTACGGGCTGACCGGCTGGCCGAAGACGTCCGGGTCGCGCGGCATGCACATCTACGCCAGGATCGAGCCGCGCTGGGAGTTCGGCGAGGTGCGGCGCGCGGCGGTCGCGGTGGCGCGGGAGATCGAGCGGCGGACGCCGGATCTGGCCACGTCCAAGTGGTGGAAGGAAGAGCGGCACGGCGTCTTCGTGGACTACAACCAGAACGCCAAGGACCGCACGGTCGCGTCCGCCTATTCCTTGCGCCCGGTCCAAGACGTCCGGGTGTCCGCCCCGCTGACCTGGGCGGAGGTGCCATCGTGCGATCCGGCGGAGTACACCATCGGCACCATGCCCGAACGGTTCGCCCGGATCGGCGACCCGTGGGCGGAGATGGACGAGGCGGCCGGGTCGCTGGCCGGGCTACTCGAGCTGGCGGCCAGGGACGAGGCGGCGGGCCTGCCCGACGCGCCGTGGCCGCCGCACTACGAGAAGCAGACCGGCGAGGCGCCCCGGGTCCAGCCGTCCAAGCGGCGGAGCGGCGGCTCGTCCGCGGCCTCGGGGTCCGGCCGACGACAGAGCACGATGCCGCTGATCGAGGTGGCCCGGGCGCAGACCAAGGACGAGGCGATGGCCGGCCTGGAACGCTGGAAGGCCCGGCATCCCGGGGTGTTCCCGCAGCTCGAGCCAGCCGACGTGCTGGTCGACGCGATGCGCGGGCGCAGCTCGCTCTGGTACCGTATCCGCCTCAACCTGCGCCACGTCCCTGAGCCCGAGCGCCCCCCGCAAGAGCCCCTCGAAGTCGACTACGACCCGCTATCACCACGCGGGGCGCCAGGGTCGGGCGGGGCTGCTGAGGCCTAGGTGAGGTCCGCCGGGGCACGCGTCTTGGCCATTCGGGCGGGAGGGGGGCGGTGGGGCAGGCGCCGGGACCGTTCGGGAAATTAACTGACGTCTACCCAGTCGAGGGTGCGCTGGACGGCCTTACGCCAGCCGGCGTAACCGCTGGCCCGGCGGTCCGGGGTCCAGGACGGGGCCCAGCGCTTGGACTCGTGCCAGTTGGCGCGCAGTTCGGCGGTGTCCCGCCAGAAGCCGGTGGCCAGGCCGGCCGCGTACGCGGCGCCGAGGGCGGTGGTCTCGGCGACCACCGGGCGGACGGCCGGCACGCCGAGGATGTCGGCCTGCAGCTGCATGGCCAGGTCGTTGGCGGTCACGCCGCCGTCCACCTTGAGCACCTCCAGGCGGACGCCCGAGTCCTGCACCATCGCCTCGACCACGTCCCTGGTCTGGTAGCCGATGGACTCCAGGGTGGCGCGGGCCAGGTGGGCGCTGGTGTGGAACCGGGACAGGCCGACGATCGCGCCGCGCGCGTCGGACCGCCAGTACGGCGCGAACAGCCCGGAGAAGGCGGGCACGAAGTAGGCGCCGCCTGTGTCGTCGACCTGGGCGGCGAGCGTCTCGCTCTGCGCCGCGGCGCTGATGATGCCGAGCTGGTCGCGCAGCCACTGCACGGCGGCGCCGGTCACCGCGATCGACCCCTCGAGGGCGAAGACGGCGGGCTCCGCGCCGAACTTGAAGCACACCGTGGTAAGCAGGCCGCTCTTGGACCGCACGATGTCGGTCCCGGTGTTCAGCAGCAGGAAGTTGCCCGTGCCGTAGGTGTTCTTGGCCTCGCCGGGGGCGAAGCAGACCTGCCCGACGGTGGCGGCCTGCTGGTCGCCGAGGGCGCCGGTGATCGGCAGGGTGCCGCCGAACGGGCCGGGTGGCGATGTGGTCCCGTAGGGTTCGGGCGTGGACGAGGGCAGGATCTTCGGCAGCATTTGCCGCGGGATGCCGAAGAAGCCGAGCAGTTCGTCGTCCCAGTCCAGCGTCTGCAGGTCCATCAGCATGGTGCGGCTGGCGTTGGTGACGTCGGTGACGTGGACGCCGCCGGCCACGCCCCCGGTGAGGTTCCACAGCAGCCAGGTGTCCACCGTGCCGAAGATCGCGTCGCCGCGCTCGGCGTCCTTGCGCAGGCCGTCGACGCGGTCGAGCATCCACTGCAGTTTGCCGCCGGAGAAGTAGGTGGCGGGCGGCAGGCCCGCCTTGTGCCTGATCACGTCGCCGCGGCCGTCCCGGTCCAGGGCGGCGGCGATCCGGTCGGTCCTGGTGTCCTGCCACACGATCGCGTGGCCGTACGGCCGCCCGGTGCGGCGGTTCCACGCCAGGGTCGTCTCCCGCTGGTTGGTCAGGCCGAGCGCGGCGAGGTCGGTGGCGCGCAGGTTCTTCGCGTTCAGCACGGTCTTGACCACCGCGCAGGTGCGCTCCCAGATCTCGACGGGGTTGTGTTCGACCCAGCCGGGCCGGGGCATGATCTGGGTGTGTTCCAGCTGGTGCCTGGCTACTTCGGCGCCGGAATGATCGAAGACCATGAACCTCGTGCTCGTCGTGCCCTGATCGATCGCCCCGACGAAATCGGACATTTATTCTCCCTTTAAGGGGCAGTTCACCACCGCGCCATGCCACGGATTGCCGCCAGGTTGACGATGTACATACTCTAGAGAACGGGGAAGCATCCCGGTTCAGGGGGAATGGCGATGTCTAGTAATGGCGTTCTGGACGCCCGCGACCGCGGCGCGGCGCTCACCAGGCTGGCGACCGAGCGGTTCGACGTGCTGGTTATCGGCGGCGGCATCACCGGCGCGGGGGCCGCGCTCGACGCCTCCTCCCGGGGGCTGCGGGTGGCCCTGGTCGAGGCGCGCGACCTGGCCTCGGGCAGTTCGAGCCGGTCCAGCAAGCTCATCCACGGCGGGCTGCGCTACCTGGAGCAGTTCGACTTCAAGCTGGTCTATGAGGCGCTGCGGGAACGCGACCTGCTGGTGTCCAAGCTCGCCCCGCACCTGGTCAAGCCGGTCTCTTTCCTGTACCCGCTGTACAAGAAGGTGGTCGAGCGGCCCTACGTGGGGGCGGGCCTGGTGCTGTACGACGCGATGGAGGGCACCCGCCGGCCGGTGCCGCACCACCGGCACCTGTCGGCGCGCGGCGCGCTGAAGCGGGCGCCCGCCTTGTCGCCGGACCGGCTGGCCGGGGCGATGCTGTACTACGACGCCCAGGTCGACGACGCGCGGCACACCCTTACCGTAGCCCGCACCGCGGCGGCGCACCGCGCGGTCGTGGCGACCAGGGTCAGCGCGGTCGGGCTGGTTCGGTCCCCGGACGGTTCCCGGGTGACCGGCGCCCGGGTCCGCGACGAGGAGAGCGGGCGCGTCTTCGACGTGTCCGCCGAGGCCGTGGTGGTGTGCGCCGGCGTATGGACCGACCTGGTGCACGAGATGGCCGGGGTGCGGGCCGGCTACCGGGTTCGGATGTCGAAGGGCGTGCACATCGTGGTGCCGCGGGCCGCGGTCGACGCGGCCACCGGGATGATCGTGCGGACGGAGAAGAGCGTCCTGTTCTTCATCCCGTGGGGCGAGCACTGGATCATCGGCACCACCGACACCGACTTCTCTGGCGACCGGGCCGAGCCCGCCGCGACCGAGGAGGACGTCGAGTACATCCTGGCCGCCGCGAACCGGGTGCTGGCGAACCCGCTGACCCGCGCCGACGTCGGCGCGGTGTACGCGGGCCTGCGGCCGCTGGTGGATCCCGGCGTACCCCGCGTGTCCCGCGTGCCCCGGGCGGGCGACGGCGCCAAGCCGACGACCAAGCTGTCCCGCGAGCACGTGGTCGACACTCCGGTCCCCGGGCTGGCCAGCATCGCGGGCGGCAAGTTCACCACGTACCGGCTGATGGCCCGGGACGTTGTGGACGCCGCGGTGGCGGAGTTCGGCCGCGAGGTGCCCGGGTCTGTCACCGACCAGGTGCCGCTGCTCGGCGCGGACGGGCTGGCCGCGGTCCAGCTGGCGGCGGCGCGCCTGGCCGAGGACTACGGGGTGTCCCGCGACGCGGTCGAGCACCTGCTCGGCCGGTACGGGACGCTCGCCGTCGACGTGCTTGACCTGATTCGTTCCGACGCCGGGCTGGCCCGGCCGCTGGCCGAGGGACACCCCTATCTGCGCGCCGAGGCGGCCTATGCGGTCGTTTGCGAGGGCGCGCTGCACGTGGAGGACGTGCTGATGCGCCGGACGCGGCTGTTCATCGAGTCGTCGGACTCGGGCGTTGCCGTCGCGGCCGACGTCGCGCTGATCATGGGCCGCCTGCTCGGCTGGAGCCGGCGGCGGCGGGCCGCGGAAACCCGCCGCTACCTCGACCTGGTCGAGACCGTGATGGCCGGGGATCCCGGCCCGCTGCCCGCGGTGGCCCTCGCCGCGGCGAGATGAACACCCAGGGCTCCCGGCGGCTGCTGACCTTCCGGCTCGACCAGGAGCGGATTCAGCGGCTCCGGGCGCGGCTGGCCCGCGAGGGCCGGACGATGTCCGAGGTGGTGACGCACGGGCTGCGCCAGTACGTCCAGCCAGTGCTGGCCCGGGGGGACGACTCTTCTCTTCCGGGGGGACGACCCCCCCAGACCCCCCCGCGTCTGGGGGGACCCATCCCCCCAGACCCCCCTTGGGGGGGACCCATCCCCCCAGACCCCCCTTGGGGGGGACCCATCCCCCCAGACCCGCCTTGGGGGGGGCTCGCCGCCCCCCCGTACTCCCCTGGCTGGCCGCGGTGGTTACGGTCGGCCTGGTGCTCGCGGGCGGCCTGCTGCCGGTCGACCCGGCCGGGGGCGCGCCGACCGCCCAGGTGGCGGCGATCCAGGGCAACGTGCCGCGGGCCAGGAACCTGCCCCAGCAGCTGAGCTCCAGCCAGGTCACGCAGAACCACGTCGCGACCTCGCTGACGCTGGCCGCACAGGTCAAGGCCGGCCGGCTGGCCGATCCCGACCTGGTGATCTGGCCGGAGAACTCCACCGACAATGACCCGTTCCAGAACCCTTCTGTGTACGCCGAGCTTTCGGCGACGGTGGCCGCTGTCGGCCGGCCGGTCCTGGTCGGGGAGGTCCTCAACGACCCCCGGCGCAACGTCGGCCAGCTCTGGGTGCCCGGCCGCGGCCCGACCACGGCGTACGTCAAGCGCCAGCTCGTGCCGTTCGGCGAGTACATCCCGTTCCGCGGCCTCATCTCCAGCTTCAGCAACCTCCCGTCACTACAGCCGATCGACTTCACCCCCGGCCACCGGGCCGTCGTGTTCGACACCGGCGACATCAGGCTGGGCGACGTGATCTGCTACGAGGTCGGGTTCGACAACCTGGTGCGGTCCGAGGTCACGGCGGGGGCGAACCTGCTGGCGGTGCAGTCCAACGACGCGGACTTCGAGATCGACGGGCAGCTGGGCGAGACCGAGCAGCAGACGGCGATGGCCAGGATCCGGGCGGTCGAGACCGACCGCGCCGTGGTGTACGCCTCGACCACCGGCGAGAGCACGATCATCGCGCCGGACGGCGGGCTGATCGCGCACAGCGGCGTCTGGCAGCGGGCCATCCTCGACGCGCGGGTGCCGCTGGTGAGTTACCGTACGCTGGCGGACCGGATCGGAGCGTGGCCGGAGTACGTGATCGTCATGCTGACCGTGCTCGCGCTGGCCTGGGCGGTGCGGCGGACTTGGTCGTCTCGCACCCGGCGCACCCGGACGAAGATAGCCTGAAGCCCGTAACTCGGGCAAAGGAGGGTCACCGTGCCTAGGTCGGCCAGGCGATACGCCGCGCTCGCGGCGGCGGCGGCGGCCATCAGCCTGATGGCTACCGCCTGCAGCAGCGGCGGCAGCCCCGCCCCCTCCCCGGCGCAGTCCAAGGCGCAGGCCTCCGCGTCGGCCCGGGCGCACGCGGCGGCGCTGGCGAAGGAGCTGACGATCACCCCGGCGCGGGGCAGGCACAACGTCGATCCCTCGGCCCGCATCACGGTCACCGCCCTCAAGGGCAAGGTGACCAACGTCACGGTGCGGACCTCGGGTGACGCCGTGTCCGGCCACTTGAGCGGCGACGGCAAGACCTGGCACAGCACGGGGAACCTGGACGTGTCGCAGAGCTACACGGTGACCGCGACCGGCACCGGCGACGGCGGCGCGGCCATCACCACGACGAGCACCTTCCGCACCCTGACGCCCGCGCAGACGTTCACTACCCAGATCTTCGAGGGGTACCAGCAGACCTACGGCGTCGGCATGCCGATCATGCTGACGTTCAGCCAGCCGATCACGAACAAGGCCGCGGTCGAGCGGTCGCTCGAGCTCACCACGTCCAAGCCGGTGACCGGCGCCTGGTACTGGGACGGCGATCAGCGCCTATACTTCCGGCCCCGGGACTACTGGCCGACCTACACCACGGTCAGCTTCACCGGCCACCTGAACGGGGTGGAGGGCGCCAAGGGCGTGTACGGGGCCCGCAACCTGACCCAGACGTTCAGCA
>Ga0070708_100004532_pt1 | contig 10941 bp, 6 predicted proteins | sample KBSK5503metaG_FD_65469 | JGI IMG/M metagenome (GOLD analysis project Ga0070708, IMG submission 65469) | Corn, switchgrass and miscanthus rhizosphere microbial communities from Kellogg Biological Station, Michigan, USA - KBS K5-50-3 metaG | ecosystem: Host-associated > Plants > Roots >...
ACGAGCAGCGCGCCTGCCTCGTGCGCGGCCTGGGCCAGGGCGCGGATATCGCCGATGTTGAGCAGCGGATTCGTCGGCGTCTCCACCCAGACCACGGTGACCGGCCGGGCGGCGAGTTCCGCGCGGACGGCGGCGAGATCCGAGACCGGGACCACGCTGTAGCTCAGTCCCCAGCGAGCGAACACCCGGGCGAACAGCCGGTACGTCCCGCCGTACGCGTCGTCCGGGATGAGCACGTGATCGCCGGGCGAGCAGACCGTTCGGATCAGGCAGTCCTCGGCGGCCATGCCGGAGGCGAAGGCGAGCGCCCGGGAACCTGCCTCCAGCGCGGCCAGGCACTGCTCGAGCGAGGTCCTAGTCGGGTTGGCCGATCGCGAATACTCATAGCCGGCGCGCAGGCCGCCCACCCCGTCCTGCTTGAACGTCGACACCTGGTAGATGGGCGGCACCACGGCCCCGGTGACCGGATCGGGCTCCTGGCCCGCGTGGATGGCCAGGGTCTCGAACCCGTCATGCCTGGTCATGACAATGTCCCTTCGTGGTTTCAGAGTTTCAGGTATTCGCCGCGAGGAAGGTCAGCACGTCCTGCCGGGTGAGCAGCCCGGAGGGCTTGCCGTTCACGTGCACGACCGCCGCCCCCGCCTTCTCGAGCGCGAGGACCGCCCGTGAGACCGGCTCGCCCAGGCCGACGGTCGGCAGCGGCGGCGACATGTGCCCGCCGACCGGATCGGACGGCCCCGCCCGGCCCGCCACCAGGGCATCGAGCAGGTCGCGCTCCACCACGGACCCGACGACCTCGGCCGCCATCACCGGCGGCTCTTCCTTCACCACCGGCAGCTGGGACACGTCGTACTCGCGCAGCAGCGCGATGGCCGCCCCGACGCTCTCTTCCGGGTGCACGTGGACGAACTCGGGCAGGCTGCGCTCTTTCCTGGCCAGCACGTCGGCGACCAGCGGCTCGGACGTCTGGGCCGACAGGAAGCCGTAGTCGGCCATCCATTCGTCGTTGAAAATCTTCGACAGGTAACCGCGGCCGCCGTCGGGCAGCAGCACCACGACCACGGCTTCCGGGCCGGCCCTCTCGGCCACCCGCAGCGCGGCCACCGCCGCCAGCCCGGACGAGCCGCCGGTGAGCAGCGCCTCCTCGCGTGCCAGCCGCCGGGTCATGCCGAACGACTCGGCGTCGCTGACCGCGATGATCTCATCGCACACAGACGGGTCGTAGGTCGCCGGCCAGATGTCCTCGCCGACGCCCTCGACCAGGTACGGACGCCCGGACCCGCCCGAGTAGACCGATCCTTCCGGGTCGGCGCCGATCACCCGCACCGCGCCGTCCGATACCTCCTTCAGGTACCGCCCGGCGCCCGTGATGGTGCCCCCGGTGCCGATCCCGGCGACGAAATGGGTCACCTTCCCGTCGGTCTGCGCCCAGATCTCCGGGCCGGTGGTGGCGTAGTGCGAGGCGGGGTTCTCCTGGTTCGCGTACTGGTCCGGCTGCCAGCCGCCCGGTATCTCGGCGGCCATCCGGCGGGCCACGCTGTAGTAAGAATCGGGGTGATCGGGCGCGACGGTACCCGGGCACACCACGACCTCGGCGCCGTACGCACGCAGCACGCCGATCTTGTCCTGCGCCACCTTGTCGGGGCAGACGAAGACGCACCGGTACCCGCGCTCCGCCGCGACGATCGCCAGCCCGACCCCGGTGTTGCCCGAGGTGGGCTCCACGATCGTGCCGCCGGGCTTCAGGTCCCCGCTGGCCTCGGCCGCCGCCACCATCCGCAGCGCGATGCGGTCCTTGACCGATCCACCCGGATTGAAGTACTCCACCTTCGCCAGCACCGTCGACCCCGGGATGCCGCGGGTCACCGACCGAAGCCGTACCAGCGGAGTGTTCCCCACGAGCTCGCTCAGCGAGTCATATACCTGCATGATCATTCCTCTTCCTGGCTGGACCGACGCTATCCGATGCCGGCGCATGCCTGCGGCCTTCCAGGCCATCAGCCAGGGACATAGTCTGGATGCACCCTACGCGAGGAGGCCCCACCATGCCCGAAGCCGTGATCGTCGCCACCGCACGGTCGCCCATTGGCCGCGCGGCAAAGGCTCGCTCGCTAGCATCCGCCCGGACGACCTGACCGTGCAGATGGTGACCGCGGCGCTGGCGAAAGTCCCGCAGCTCGACCCCGCCGACGTCAGCGACCTCATCCTCGGCTGCGGGCTGCCCGGCGGCGAGCAGGGATTCAACATGGCCCGCGTGGTCGCGGTGCTGCTCGGGCACGATCACCTCCCCGGCACCACCGTCAACCGGTACTGCTCCTCCTCGCTGCAGACCACCCGGATGGCCTTCCACGCGATCAAGGCCGGCGAAGGGGACGTGTACATCTCGGCCGGAGTCGAGTGCGTCAGCCGTTTCGCCAAGGGCAGCAGCGACTCATGGCCGGACACGCAGAACCCGGCTTTCTCCGATGCACGCCGGCGCACCGAGCGGACAGCGGCAGGCGAAGCCGGGCCCTGGCACGATCCGCGCGAGGACGGGCTCATGCCCGACATCTACGTCGCGATGGGCCAGACCGCGGAGAACGTCGCCGAGCTACGCGGCGTCACCCGCGAGCAGCAGGACGAGTTCGGCGTCCGCTCGCAGAACCTGGCGGAGAAGGCCCTCGCCAACGGCTTCTGGCAGCGGGAGATCATCCCGGTCACCCTGCCGGACGGCTCGGTGGTCTCGGCCGACGACGGCCCCCGGCCGGGAACCACCATAGAAAAGGTGGCCGCGCTGAAGCCGGTCTTCCGGCCCGACGGCACGGTCACCGCGGGAAACTGCTGCCCGCTCAACGACGGGGCCGCGGCGGTCGTCGTGATGAGCGACGTCAAGGCGGCCGAGCTCGGCATCGCACCGCTCGCGCGCATCGTCTCGTCCGGGGTGACCGCGCTCTCGCCCGAGATCATGGGCCTGGGGCCGGTGGCGGCGTCCCGGCAGGCGCTCGCGCGGGCCGGGATGGCCATCGCCGACATCGACCTGGTGGAGATCAACGAGGCCTTCGCGGCCCAGGTCATCCCGTCGTATACCGATCTCGGGATCGACCTGGCCAAGCTCAACGTGAACGGCGGCGCCATCGCGGTCGGGCACCCGTTCGGCATGACCGGGGCGCGGATTACCACCACGCTGCTGAACAGCCTGCAGTTCCACGACGCGACCATCGGGCTCGAGACCATGTGCGTGGGCGGCGGCCAGGGCATGGCGATGATCTTCGAGCGGCTTAGCTGAACATTTGGTAGCCGGCAGGGGGTTGCCAGGCGGCCTCGGATAAGGCACCCTCAGGACAAGAGGAGCTTCCATGGAGGTGCCAGTTGTCGCTGACCCACTCACCGAATCTGCACAGTAGTCTCATCGCACGCATTCCGGTCGTTACCGGTCGCGACCTCGCTGAGTGGTTCCATCGGCTCGAATCTGGCCCCGCGTTCCTGCGCCGCGAAGAGCGCGCGCACTGGCTCGCCGACGACGCCGGCATCTCCTGCGGCTACGCCTACGCCATCGTGCACGAGTACGAGATGCGCAGGCGCCTGCGCCTCAACGGAGCCTAGCCAGGCCCACCTCCACGAGACGTCGGCTCCGCCCGGCGTAGCTCGAGCACGACCTTCTGTAGCAGCGCTGAGCCGCGTCGGCTTACCTCGTACCGCCGACGCGGCTCATCCTTTGCGCGGTGCGTATCAGCCAGCCCGTTCGGGTCGTATCTGGTTCTTCTTTGCGGCGCGCCTTGTCGGTCCGTGCGGCGCGCGGTCGTACCGTATCCTCATGATCACCATATTGCCCACGGTATACAGGGCGGAAATATCCGGATTTAGCGGTATAAATTGTTTACGGAGAGAAGCGGCAATCGTTTGCAGCCGCGGCCGCTTTGTTGATCTCAGGGATAATTGATTCCGCTGAGGCTGCATTGGCAATTGAGGCTTGCTCAGCGTATCAAAGCTGCGCGGCGTATCAATGAGTACCCCCGGTCGGAGTCGAACCGACACTGGGGACCCTTTTAGGGGGCCGGCCTCTTCCCTTGGGCTACGGGGGCGGATTCATAATACCGCCCGTGCAATTGCCTAACCGAGGAGTAGCAAAGACCTCCTCAATTATTTTTGCCTTCCGGCCTTGTTTACTGCATACAAATGCAGAGCGTAACCAATTACAAGATCGACATTAGCGCTAAGTAACCGGCCTCCGGGTCCCCGGTTTCCGGCCAGCGTAGGCGGGCGCGGGTGGAAATGGCGCATGGCATTGCCGGGGGTTACGCGGCCGGTGAATGCGTTCGGCCGGCTCGGGCGATAACAGCCGATGAGCAGCACTTCGTCCGACTGTTGATCGAGATCACCCGCACGAGGGATCTTGCGGTTTCGGCTGACCCGGCCGGGGCCAGTGGGTAGTATTCTCACTCGATCAGGGTCACAGAGGGTCAACATACGATCAACAGGGAGTCACAGCCGTGGGAGGCGGGATGGTCCAGGAATGCCTCGCGGGCAGACAGGCTGATGATGCCGAAGACCGCGACGCAATCCGGGCCTCGGTTGGTGGCGTACCTGCAGCCGCTGTCCCGGCGTTCGCGCCGCGCAGGCCAGGCCAGGCCAGGCCAAATTCCGTTTTGCCGGATATTGGGTTTGGTAACGCCCAAGGCACCTGACCAGGGCGCAGAGCGAGATTTAGAAGTCATTTGTCTTCCCAGTTGGGGCACGAGACCAGCACTCGCGGGTCCTAGCACCGCGAAATCTGATCTGCTGCCAGTGAACGGTCAGTCGTATTTTCATGATCGCTTGCTTGGCGTGCCCGCGCTGCGGAGACCCGGAGTGGGGGGACCATATGTATTACTCCGCAGGCGTGGCTAGCCTCACCGCGTTCGGTGCCGACGTGGCGCTCCCGCATGACGGGGTGCTGTGGCACATAGCGCGGCTGACACTCGATAGCGCCGGAGGCCTTTTCGGCCTGTACCTGCTTACGACCCTCGGGCTGTCATTAACCGGACACGTCATGCGGGGCCGCCGCAACGTCGCCGCTCTCGGCGCGCGACCGCAGAAATGAAGATCTGGATCCCATCCGTTCTCGCACATGCCACAGGACGGATATTCATGCGTGCCGTGGGTCCTGGGGTCCGGGAGGCCGCGGGCGCAGCGCTCGCCGGGATCGCGGGCCTGGGCGTCTGTGCGCTGGGCCTTGGCCTTCCGGGGCCGGCCGCCGTGGCCGTCGGCCACTCGGCGGGCGGGCCGCAAACACGCGCAGGCGGTGCCGCGCCGATCATCTTCCGGGTAGACGTGTCCCAGTATCCGCAGATCGGCCTGGTAGTCACGGTGCCGGGGACCCCGCGAGCATTGCCCGGTCGCGATTTCAGCGTCACCGTTGACAACCGCACCTCCCACCCGAGCGTGCACCGACTGTCGCGCCAAGACTTGGAACTGGTGCTGGCGCCGGACGCGGACCTGGGATCGGCGGCCCTTCGCGTGGAGCAGGCCGCAGCGGCGCGTTTCATGACCTGGCTGCCGACCGGAGCCCATACCCTGGCCGTCGATCCGGCCACGCCCGGCGTCCTACCCGGAACGCTGAGCGGCGATCCGGCGCCGTCGGTGACGGAGATCGCGTCGCTGACACGGGCGACACCGAGCGTCGCCGGCGCCTCACTGGCCACGGCTTTGTCGGCATTCACCGCCGGCCCGCACGTGCGCCGCACAGTGGTCCTCGTCGTGTCCCGGAACCAGCCGCTTACCAGGGCAGCGGTGGCTGGTTTCAGTCAGCGACTGGCGGCGAGCGGCACCGCGCTGTACGTTCTCGACGTCGCGCCGGGCGGGGCACCGGACTATGACGCGCTTGCCGCAGGAAGCGGCGGCTTCGCCAGGCGGATCCGCGTGCCCGCCGACTGGTCCTCGTTGTTCTCTGCGATCACCCGAAGCCTGAGCGAACAGTACTATCTGCGCTTTACGGATATCGGGCGGCTGCCAGGCAGGGTCACGGTCGCCATCATCACCAGGACCCGAACGCTGCGCCGGACGGTGGACCTGCCGGTAAGCAACCCCATCGCACCGCCGCTGACACCCGCGCCACAGCCGTCCGCGTCCGGCCCTGCCGACAACTGGGACACGCCGCTGATAGTGCTGGCCGCTCTCCTGATCGTCCTCGGCGTCGCCTACGGGATGGGGATGCTGGTGGCATCCAGGCGAGACCCGCGCCCGGACGTTCACCGGAAATCACTGTCCGGGCTCGGGCAAGCGATCACCGGCCATTCGCTTCCGCGCGCCCGCGACGACCTGTTCTTCGTCTTCATGATGCCGTGCCTGAACGAGGAAAAGGTCATCCTCAACAGCCTGCAGCGGCTGCTTTCCATCTCCGGTGACGACTTCGTCGTCCTCGTCATCGACGACGGCTCGGACGACAATACCGTGGATTTGGTCTCCGGCATCCTCGGCGAGCGGGTCTGGCTGCTCAGCCGCAAACTGCCGGAGGCACGGCAGGGCAAGGGTGAGGCGCTCAACGCCGCGGTTCGTTACCTCATCGGCGGTGGCCATCTGGCCGACCGCGACCTGGACAGCGTCATCGTCGTCGTGGTGGACGCGGACGGTCGGCTTGACCCGCAGTCCATCGAGCAGGTCAGGCCCTACTTCGCGGATCCGACGATCGGCGCAGTGCAGATCGGGGTCCGCATCAACAACCGCGAGCAGAGCCGGCTGGCACGGATGCAGGACATGGAATTCGTCATCTATACCGAGGTGTTCCAGCGCGGCCGCCGGCACCTGGGCAGCGTCGGCCTGGGCGGCAACGGCCAGTTCATGCGGCTCTCGGCGATGATGTCGCTTGGACCGTCTCCGTGGACCCGGAGCCTTACCGACGATCTCGACCTGGGCGTCCGCCTGATCGCCGCAGGCTGGCGGAATGAGTACTGCCCGACCGTCGCCGTGCACCAGCAGGGGGTAGTCGGGCTGCGGCGCCTGATCAGGCAGCGGTCCCGCTGGTTCCAAGGGCACCTGCAGTCCTGGAAACTGATCCCGCTCGTCCTGCGCAGCGCGCCACGCCGGTCCCGGGCTGACCTTATTTATCACCTGTCCAGCCCCGCGGTCCTGCTTATCGCCTCGCTCCTGTCGGCGTCATTCCTCCTCTCCCTGGCGAACAGCGCGGCACTCACCGCCGAGGGCCAGAACCCGTTCGGCTGGTGGGTCGCGTCGACCTACGCCCTGACGGTGGGTCCCGCCTTTGCCTTCAGCTTCGTGTACTGGCTCCGGGAACGCAGCCATGGCGTGGGGTTGCTGCGGACCGTCATGTTCGCCCACATGTACGTCTGCTACGGCATGATGTGGTACGCGTCGGGATGGTGGGCGGTGGTCCGGACTCTGAGGGGCCGGACCGGCTGGGCCAAGACCGACAGGGTAGCGGAACCGCAGGTACCTAAGCAGACACGGCTGGCGATTCCCGGAGAGCTCCGCCCTACGGTCTCGGCCATGGCCGTCAGAAACGACGCCACCGCGAGCGGGAGTACCGGACCCGGAGCCGTCCGAAGCGGGGTCAGCGAACCGCCGCCGATGCCCGCGCTGGGGAGGCCGAAACAGCACCGCACAGTCGCGGCGGCGGCCGCCGTCGTCCTGGCCTGCGCCGTCTCCGGAGCTGTCGTCGCTGATTCCGGCACCGCGGGCCACCGGCCGGCGGCACCCTGGCAGTCGGTCTTCACCGGCTACGGCACGACCTCGGTAACAGGGTCCATCACGCAACTTGCCGTCACCCTTCAGCCGGCGCGGACCAGATCCCGGAACGTCACCCACGCGGCGCTAGTGGTCTCGGCGAGCCCCTACGGAGACTTCGTAGCGACGCTGCGCGTCCGCACGCTGCAGCAGTTGCGGCACGGCGTCGGGGGATCCCCGAACCCATGGGAAGTCGGCTGGGTGGTATGGCACTACACCTCCAACCAGCACTTTTACGCGCTCACCCTGGAGCCGACCGGCTGGGAGCTATCCCAGGAGAATCCCGCCTATCCGGGCGGCGAGCGCTTCCTCGCCTCGGGGAGGACACCGGTGTTCCGCGTGGGCGTCACGCACACCGTCGGGATCGTCCAGATCGGCAACCGGATGACGGTGTCGGCTGACGGCCGCGTGCTGGTGCGGTTCGCCGACACCCAGCAGCCCTACATGACCGGAGCCGTTGGCTTCTACAGCGAGGACGCGCAAGCGCGCTTCGACCACATCCGCCTCTTCCAGCTTCCCGCCCTACCGCAGGCACCCGCTCAGATCACCACCGTCCGCAGAGCTTAACCGTCCAGAAAGGCATCAAGGTCAGATGGCGATTCCTCAGCAATATCAGCCGCGCGCGTACGCCCCGACCCCCGCCCGGCGCCGGGTCATGGTCATCTACGGCACGCGGCCGGAGGCGGTGAAGGTCGCACCGGTCATCAGGGCTCTCGATGAGTCGGCGTTCTTCACGCCGCTGATCACCGTGACCGCGCAACACCGGTCCATGCTCGACCAGGTCAACGATGTTTTCGGGATAAAGCCCGAATTAGACCTGGATATCCACCGCCCGGGGCAGACGCTTACCGACATCACCACTCGCGTGCTGCACGGGGTGCAGGCAGTACTCAAGGACGAGCAGCCGGACGCGGTGATCGTGCAAGGAGATACGACCACCGTCTTCGCCGCCGCGCTGGCTGCCTTCTACGAGCAGATCCCGGTGGTCCACCTAGAGGCGGGGCTACGCACGGGCGATCCCTACTCGCCCTACCCCGAAGAGATAAACCGGCGTCTCGCGACCAGGCTCGCCGCATTGCACCTCGCGCCGACCGGCACCAGTAAGTCCAACCTCCTCGCGGAGAACGTGGACCCGGCTTCGGTGGTCGTCACCGGGAACACCGTGATCGACGCGCTGCTATGGACCGTCGGCCGGGAGTCTGACTACGGAGATCCGGCCCTGGGCCGCCTAGACGACACCGATGCGCCGGTGCTGCTAGTTACCGCACATCGGCGTGAGTCGTGGGGCGGCCCGCTGCGGGCCGTAGGCCGCGCGCTGGCTCGCATCGCGCACGAGCACCGCGACCTGCGGATCGTGTTTCCCGTCCACCGCAACCCGCTGGTCAGGGAGGCGATCCTGCCTGCCATCAGTGACCTGCCGAATGTGACGGTCACCGAACCGCTGCCGTATGGCGGTTTCGCCAAGTTGATGAACAGGTCCACCGTCATCCTCACCGACAGCGGTGGAGTACAGGAGGAAGGACCAAGCCTCGGTAAGCCGGTGCTGGTCATGCGGGACACCACCGAACGACCAGAGGCCGTGCACGCCGGAACCGTGCGTCTGGTCGGCACTGACGAGGACCTCATCGTGACGGCGGTGGGCCGCCTGCTCACCGATCCCGCCGCGTACGCGGCGATGGCCAACGCGGTCAACCCCTACGGGGACGGGCGGGCGGCCGAACGCGCGGTCGCCGCGCTCGCACACCACTTCCGCCTCGGCCCGCCGCCGGCCGAATTCGATAGCAGATCCGGCCGCAGGCACCCCGAGATGGCCGTGGCGTGAAGCACGCGGCGGCCGCCTGGGGACCAGGTCCCGCAACGAATGAAACGAAGGAAAGGAAAGCACAACAGCATGCCTCATCGACAATTCCGAATCCGGGTGGTGGCCGGCGTCGCGGCCGCACTCGCGATACCGCTGGCTCTGTCAGCCGGGCCGGCCAGTGCCGCGCCGCACGGCGCGACGACCAGCGCAACGTACGCCTATCACCCGCTCATCGGCTCTGACGGGTTGCCGGTTCTCCCGGCACCTCCGAAGCCGCCGGCCGGCCGGCCCACGGAGCCGTACTCTTACCGGTCACCAAACGTCTTGCTGCTCGCGGCGGCCCGGCAAGCTATCGTCAAAGCCCGCCAGGCCGTCGGCGGCCTCCTCGCCGGCCCGACCACCGGGAGCGCCGGTACGCCGCCCACACCGTCGCAGGCGGTAACCTGGGGCGGTACCGGCTCCGCCAGCGCCCTAGTCGTCTACGACACCACCAACACCTGGGGATTCCTCGGGGAACTGTACGCGATGGCGTCCGGCAACCTAGCCAGCCACTTCGGCAAGGTCACGGCCGAGCCGGTCGTGGACTACGTTTCCGGCCAGGTAAACAACTACACGGCCACGATCTACCTGGGCTCAACCTACAACGAGCCGATCCCGGCCGCCTTCCTCAACGACGTATTGTCCACCACGCATCCGGTGATCTGGGCCGGCGACAACGTCTGGCAGCTCACCGGGAGCGAGGGCAGCGCCGCCGACGCGGCCTTCAAGACCGTCTACGGCTGGGACCCAGCCAACTCCTACTTCGACTCCACCGACAATCCGCTCACGGTGAGCTACAAGGGCGAGACTTTCACCCGCAACGCCAACAACGGCGCCAATGTCCTGGCCCCCGATCTCACCAGCCCCTCGCTGGTGAGCGTGCTCGCCCGGGCCAACTGCACCGACTCCGGCGGCCAGCCCGTCAACTGCGCATCCATCGCCCAGACCACCGGGACCAGCTTTCCGTGGGCCATCAGGTCGTCCAACCTGACCTACGTGGGCGAGATCCCGTTCTCCTACATGAACGAGACCGACCGCTACGTCGCGTTCTCCGACCTGCTGTTCCCGGCGCTCGGCCCGACGGTGACGCCGTCCCACGTGGCCCTGGTCCGGCTCGAGGACGTCGGCCCGACGTCCAGCCCTTCCCAGCTCAACGCCATTACCAGCTACCTGTCCAGCCAGGGCGTGCCGTTCAGCATCAACGTCATCCCGCAGTACCTTGACCCGAACGGTTATTACAACAACGGCGTCCCGGTGTCGGAAAGCATCGGCCAGTCACCGTCCGTGGTGACGGCCCTGAGGAACGCCCAGGCGCACGGTGGCACCCTGATCCAGGAGGGCTACACCCACCAGTACTCGAATATCGCCAACCCGTACGACGGGGTCAGCGGCGACGACGCCGA
>Ga0070708_100004537_pt1 | contig 10932 bp, 11 predicted proteins | sample KBSK5503metaG_FD_65469 | JGI IMG/M metagenome (GOLD analysis project Ga0070708, IMG submission 65469) | Corn, switchgrass and miscanthus rhizosphere microbial communities from Kellogg Biological Station, Michigan, USA - KBS K5-50-3 metaG | ecosystem: Host-associated > Plants > Roots >...
TCAATTGGTCAGGTTTGGCAACTCTGCTCGACGAAGTAGCACGCACGGTCGCCACCGTACTGGCGCGGCTTCAGGTTGGTACGAGATTGGATGGCTAATCAACGGGACGCCACCGGACGCGCGCAGCAGGCCAGGGTTTACCGGTAGACGTTTCACGCGAACGTGGGCCCGGGCGGAGGGACTACTTGCAGCTCCAAGACCCGTTGACGACAACAACAGTGTCTGGACTTGGAGTTACACCGGGCGCTGGTCCGACCGTTCCTGGTACTACGGGCCATAGCTCCAGTTGATTTGATGATGAGGTCGGAATCAGGTTAATACTCAGACGAGCGCTTCCCACCGCGACGGAGCGCTCGCCCGCCGAAACCGTAAGTGTCGAGTTCTCAGAGATTGCGTTGGTCCAAGCGGGTCCTGCGCTGACCATGCCACCGGCATACAAATCCATGGCGCGGAGGAAGACGTCGGCTCCATAAAGGCCGGGTCCCACGTAGCCGGTATTTGTCCCGCTATACGGAACCCCAAGCCTCGTCGTTGCGATTAGTTCCAGCTCATACCAGTGCTGGTCAACTTTGAAGTAAACGCCCGCGTAAAACTCGCTAGCGGTCCCTGCCTGTTCCTGGTGGCAACCTACGAGCCTGACGTCGGTAACCGTTCCGCTGATAGCGCCAGATACGTGAAGGGTGGAGGAGACCTGCGGCAAGCTGGTCGCACGTTTCGGTGCGGTTGCGCTCGGCGGCGTGTTTGAGTTGCAGGCAGGAACGAGTAACGCCGCGGTTACACCCAAGAGGAGGCCAAAGCGGGTCTTTAAACGGCTCATCCCTTTCACTATTTCCAACGTCAACTTGACGGAAGAGTGTCAAGGCAATTGCCATTCCGGCGCCTAACGGCCCGCCCCAGGCGTTGTCGTGCGCTGGGGGTAGGGAGCCCTATCCCCAGGGAAGCAGAGATCCCTGCCCACCGTGGCGGCCACGGGGGCGGTATCATCGCGTTTGCCAAGGAGGGGTACCTCTCCTCGCTCGAGGCCTATTCGCACGACGTGGAACCCATTCGTACTTGGCCACCCATGGACGTCCTGACCTTTAGATCCCGTCGGTAAGGCCGCCTATCCCCGCCTCAAGGCTGGTCTTCTCGCTGCCTCTAGGTTGGGCGGCCAGAGTCTTCGACCGTCTTCAAGTAGTGCTCGTAGACGCTCCGGAGAAGATCAGCGTACCCAACGTACTCGCGTGCCAGCCGCTTTTCGTCGGCAGTCGCAGACTTCCCTAACTCGGTCGCACGGTCTCGAATCTCTTCCAGCTTTTGAATAGTATCGACTTGAATGGGCCGGTACATCCCATGCCCAACAAAAGGGATAAGCGCTTCGGCCACCCACGTATCGACAAGCGCTAGATCGGCGTGGAGCTCGTCGAGCGCATCGTTGCTGCTACCCAGCGGAAACCGCTGGTCTCGCCATTTTGAGTAGGCGCGTTCAAGACCCATCCATCTCACCGATTACCTGCCGAGCATGCTATAGGCATTCAGGCGGTGCCTTAAAACGCCGATGTAACCAAACTGCCCCAAAAACCGGCTTTTTAAAGATCAGAGGGCAATGAAAAACGGACTCACTCCTTAGAGAGAGTGAAGGCCGATGCATGAAATCGGGACCGAAAACCGGCTCTTTAAGGATTAGATGGGGAAACAGGAAAGGACGGTGTGGAAACACGCTGTCCCAAAAGAGCGTCCGCACCGGCCTTTTAACGGGTGAGGCTCGAAACACCGACTCTGGCCTCACCTTTTAGAGAGTAGGGAGGACGAAGATCTTCGACAAGACCCGTCTTGAGCGAATGACATCGACCGACGGCGAATACGACGCCGCGCTGCCTGTTGCGGCCTTGGCCGAAGGCGAGTTGTCCAACGACAATTGGGACCCCGGCTCGTACCTCGACGCGCTGCGAAAGGACCTCGCTTCCGCTTTCGCTCCTGCCCCTTCGCTGCCGCCTGCGGTTCAGGGAACGAACCCCATCGCGAAGCCTCTGCGAATTCGGGAAACGCCGTCCTTAACCCCGCGACGGACACCCATACATGGTCGTCCCATCATTCTTCGCGAGCTCCGCAAACACGCCAGTTCACTCCTCACCCAGGAAACCACCTCCCGGCTCTTACGCTCGCTCACCCAACGTGACCTGTCTATCCTCCAGGCTCTCCATGACTACCGGTACCTGAACACCCTGCAGATCCAGCAGCTTTTCTTTCACGGCATCCGCTCCACCCAAATGCGGTTACAGTTCCTCTCCGATCACGGCCTGATCTACCGCTGGCAGATGATCGATCCTCCCGGTCTCACCCGCCGGCCTTCACTGCTGCTGCTGACTCCCCGCGGGGGGCGGCTGCTCGCCGAATTTCGCGGGCATTCGCCCTGGACCTACATCCGCCGCGCCGAGGATGCTCGGGACCACTGCTGGCACGTCACCCACGATCTCGAGGCCAATGGGTTCTTCGTGGATCTCGCCCTGGCCAGCCGATTGCACATGGACCAGGGATTGTGGCTGTGGATCGGCGAGGAGAGCTGCCGCAGCATCCGGCGCGTCTGGGCGAAGCAACATCGACGACCGATCGCCACCCCCGACGGCGAAGGCTTTTACCTCACGCGTGGTCGTGTCGTGGCTTTCGACCTGGAATGGGATCGTGGAACCGAGTCCGTGAGCCGCCTACGGTCGAAGCTTCGGACCTACGTTGGCTTCTATCAGGACACGAAAGGGGCCGATCGCGAGCACGTGCTGTTTGTCCTGCATCGCACCAGCCGCGAGGAGCTGCTCCACCACGTGGCTCGCGAGCTCGTTTTTGTCGGGCCTGATTGCTGCCGGTTCTGGACCACCACGGTCGAGCGCATCGACCAGGTCGGCCCCTTGGGCGCACTCTGGGCAGCGGTCGGAGAATCCGACTCGGCGAAGGATGACGACTCGGAACTTGATGAGCCGAAGCCAGCCGACCTTCAGCGCCTTCGTCGCAAACGTCTCACAGACCTGTCGGCACGGGAGACCTCACAGCGGACGATCGCCGACTGCATCGGTCGAGGCAACTGGTGGGAGCACAGGCCTGGTGGCGGAGAGGTGGCCTGACCCAGAAACGCGCGAGGAGAGGGCCAGAGTCAAGCCCCCTTCAGCACGACGTCGAGCAATCGGCCGAAGGGACGGGCGACGCATCGACAACGCGCCTTGTTTGGGAGTCGGTCTATGGCCGTCCGCTCTCCGACGAGGACCAGACGGAGATTGAAGGCAATCTGTTTCGCTTGATCGACTTGCTCGCGAGCATCAGCGGCTCTATACTCGGGGCCCGCGAGTTGTCCACGACCGACGGAGGCGAGGCCGCGTGAAGGCGAAGCAGATCGAGCGAGACATCGAAACGACGCGCACCAAGGGCGCAATCATTCCGGCCTTTGCGTACGCGCGAGTCTCGTCCAAAGAGCAAGAGCGCGAAGGCTACTCGATCCCGGTCCAGTTGAAGCGAGTCCGCGAGTACGCGGAGCGCCACGGCTTTACCATCGTCGCCGAGTACGTTGACGTCGAGACCGCCAAGGAGCCCGGACGCCGTGAGTTCTCGAAGATGGTTGAAGCCGCTCGCCACGACACGACGGTCGGCGCCATCATCTGCGAGAAGGTCGATCGCCTCTGCCGCAACCTCCGGGATTATTTGACCATCGACGAGCTGCCGGCGAAGACCCTGTTCTGGCAGCAGGACTTTCCGGACAACGCGGCGGGCAAGCTGTCATTCGGCATGATGGTGCTGCTGGCCAAGCACTACATCGACAACCTCTCGGACGAAGTCAAGAAGGGCATGGCCGAAAAGGTCCAGGAGGGCGGCTTTCCGCACTAGGCGCCCCTCGGCTACCGCAACGTCCGCGAAGGCGATCGACAGGTGATCGTCCTGGATCCGATCAAACGGGCGATGGTCCGTCGCGCCTATGGGCTTTATTCGACTCGCGCCTACTCGCTCAAGACGCTGCGCAAGAAGCTCCGCGATGAGGGTCTCGCCACCACCAAACAAGCAAAGCTCATCAGCCTCAGCCAACTGCAATGGCTGCTCAAGAATCCCTTCTACTACGGCGACTTTCGCTGGAAAGGACGAACGTGGGCCGGGAGCCATCCGCCGTTGGTGTCGCGCGAACTGTGGGACGCGGTCCAGGCGGCCTTCAGCGCCCATGAGAAGCCCGTCTACCAGAAGCACGACTTCGCATACAAGGGGCTGCTGATTTGCGGGTCCTGCGGCCGCCACCTCACCGCGGAGCTAAAGAAGAAGCGCTACGTCTACTACCACTGTGCCGGAGAGGAAGCCTGCCGCAAGACCTACATCCGGGAGGAGCAGCTGGACGAGCAGGTCCGTGCCCTGCTGGCTAGCATTGCTATCCCGGAGGACGTCAAGGCGTGGCTGCTGCAGGGAATCGCCAAGAGCCGCGAGGAGCAGCACGCCTACCACCAGACGGTTGTCGAAGAAATCCGGACGGAAATCAACGAGCAAGAGCTCCTCATGGATCGCCTCTACGACGATCGCCTTCATCGGCTGATCTCAGAAGACTTCTTCCGGCAGCGGTTCGACGTGCTCGAGGAGAAGCGCCGCGAGCTAACCCGAGACCTGGCCCGACATCTGCATGCTGAAGGCGCCTACATGGAGGTCGGCAGCAAGCTCATCGAACTGATAACGCAGGCTCCCCAAATATTCGAGCGGGCCGATCCCGAGCAACGGCGTGAGCTCGTGGGCTTGCTGACATCGAACCGCATGCTGAAGGGCAGAACGCTGGAATTTGAATTGCGAAAGCCCTTCGACGCACTCGTCACAGCGGCAAATAGTGAAAATGGCTGGGGCGCTAGGATTCGAACCTAGGAATTTCCTGATCCAGAGTCAGGCGCCTTACCAGCTTGGCCACGCCCCAGCGGGTGCTGGAAAAGCGACGACAGTCTACCAGCCCAGAGCGCGGGGTAAGGCCAGCAGTTCAGGCTGAAGGGCTGGCCAATATGAACTCCGAGGGCTGGTGGACGTCGGGCAGCCAGAAGGAAAGCTCGTTCCCGAGCCCGGGCGCGACTCCATCTTCCACCAGCCGCCGGCGATCTGTGCGCGGTCGCGCGTGGCGGTCAACCCCAGATGGCGCGGAATCGATGCGCTGTCGCCGCTCCGGCATGCTGGACACTCACCATTGCGAGTAGCCGGAAAACCTAGGCACTAATACCGGCGTGTCGGCACCGGTGAGTTAGGCTTGCGAATTAGGCACTCCTGCCGATGCAGGGGACTTATAGTGGGGTCCACGCTGCGCACAACGAATACTTATAGGTCCCCTGGGGCGATGAGCGTGGGGAAAGGGGGAGCACAAATTGGACAGCGGCATACCAGCTATCCGGCTGGGGCATGTCGATGCGGTGGCCGTCCACCATCTGACGCCTCGCCAGGCCGAGGTGTTGCGCTTGCTGGCCCGCGGCTGGACCGATGCCCAAATCGCTGACGAGCTCTTTTTAAGTCGTCGCACGGTGCACGCGCATCTCCGCGAGATCTTTCGCAAGTTGGGCGTCTCCCACCGGAGCGCGGCGACCCGCTACGCGATCGAGCACCACCTGGCCTAGCCGGCCACCCTTCAACCCGAATATAGACGCGCATGGCGCGCGAATGATTGCTATGCTTAACACCGTATAGCACAATGCAGTATCGTTCGCGAGCAGGAGTCTTGAGCGAAGGGTATCCGGATCATCTAACCTCCCGCGAGGTGCACGTCCTGAAGCTGGTTTCCGCCGGCTTGACTAACCGAGAGATCGCCGAATCGCTCGGCCTGAGCTCTCGCACCGTCGATGCACACCTGCGCTCGATCTTCGGCAAGATCGGCGTCGGCTCGCGCAGCGCGGCGACCCGCTACGCCGTCGAGCACGGCCTGGTTTAACGGCTCAGGCGACCGGCAGGTGGCGCGAGGCGGCAGCCACCGCTTCGAGTTTCGAGCGGCCGGCGAGCTTTTCCAGGATGTCCTGAACATATCTGCGCACGCTGTTGAGCGTCAGGTTCTGGCAGCCCACGAGCGGGTCATGCGCGAGCTGGCGAGCCTGGGCGGCGGCCCGACCTGGGTGGGAATGACTAGCGAGCGTCACATTTGCGGACCGCCAACGTTGTCCTTTACAGTAAGTGCGCGCAGAAACCCGGCCTTCCAACTCGACGAGGAACCTGAGACTTGGTTCGCGGTCCTAGAGATGAGCGCTGGTAAGCGGAAAGAGATGCCGGTCGCGCGCGAACGGCTCCTGACCACCCGAGAAGCCGCGAACTTCTTAAAGGTCAGCGAGGCCTCGATTCGACGCTGGACGGATAGCGGCCTGCTGCCGGCCCGCCGGGTGGGTCGGCGCCGGGCCCGCCGTCTTCGCGAGGACGACCTAAAGGTATTCATGGAGGCGGGCCCCGGCCAGGGCACGGGCCCCGCCGAGACCGGAGCCGCGTCGACGATGGTCATCCAGGACGTCGTTGTCCCCCTCGGGAGCCACATCGCGTGCTTTTACACGACAGACGAGGGCCGGCTCCGGATCGGCCTCCCGTTCCTGCGGGATGGGTTGCTGGCCGGCCAGTCGGCCGTTGTCCTCCGGGCGACCCTAGATGTCCGCGAGCAGTATTTCGCCGCCCTGCGGAGCGAGGGCCTCGACGCCGCCGAGGCCGTGCAGGCTGGCCTGCTCATGCTCTTCCCGGAAGTCTCCGGTTCAGCCGGTGATCAGGTCGCGCGCTTCGAGCAGGTGCTGACGGCGGCGTCCCGGACACGAGCGGGACCAATCCGCATCCTGGCCGAAGTCCTCGCGGACGTCGAAACCCTGGGATCGGTGGCCGAGCACATGGTCGTGGAGCAGCGAGTGAATGCGGTCTTCAAACGGTTTCCCGTCGTGACGATCTGCGCCTATGACGTCCGCGCCTTCGATGCCGTGACCGTCATCGAGGCACTCAAGCTCCACACCGACACCTATGGGCCCCAGATCGGCTACTGGCTGAACTGATCCTCGCGGGTCAGCCAGAATTGACCCATGCCGAAGCCCTTCCCTAAGACGGGCGTCCTTGCCCTCGATATTGGAACCTCATCGGTCCGGGCCGTCATCTATGACATCCACGGACGGATGCGGGCCGCGACCCTCTCCGATGTGCCGTACAAGGTTCGCACGACGGACCCCGGCGAGGTCTCCTCGGATCCCCGGGAACTCGTCGCGCTCATCACACAGAGTATCGACGGCGCACTGAAGGCTGGCCGCAAAGGCAAGACGGAAATTCTCGGCGTCGGCGTCTCCTGCTACTGGCACAGCCTGATGGGGGTCGACCGTTCGGGTCGCCCCACCACCGAGCTCTTCACCTGGGCCGACACCCGGAGCACCCGCGAAACACGCGAATTGCGCGCGCACTTTGATGAGCGCGCCTACCACGCGCGCACGGGGTGCTTCTTCCATGCCAGCTACTGGCCGTCGAAGTTGCGCTGGTTGCGGGCGACCCGCGCGGGCGCTGTTGCGCGAACAGTCCGCTGGATGTCGCTGGGCGAATACTTCTACCAGCGGATCTTTGGCGAATCCCCGGTGAGTTACTCGATGGCATCAGGCACCGGACTGCTCGATGTCAATCGCTGCGTATGGGACGAGCAAGCGTTGCGATTGGCAGGCGTTGCGGCCAATGACCTTTCACGCCTTTCCGACTGGGACCACCCGCTTCACTCGCTGCGTCCCGGCTTCGCGCGGCGATGGCCGGAGCTTGCCAAGATCCCCTGGTACCTCCCTGTCGGCGATGGGGCACTCGCCAACGTCGGGGCCGGCGCCATGAGCCCGCGTTGGCTGTGCGCCACGATCGGCACGTCGGGCGCGATGCGAGTCCTGCTGGAACGCAACCGCGTTTCGGTTCCGTGGGGGACGTTCGTCTACCGCCTCGATCGGCGCCGATTCGTGCTTGGCGGGGCGTTGAGTGAGGGCGGCAACGTGGTGCGATGGTTCACCGACGGGCTCGGCCTGCAGAACAAGAAGACGCTCAAGAAAGAGGCGGGGGAAATCGCACCCGATAGCCACGGGCTGACCATCCTCCCGTTCTGGGCCGGTGAGCGAAGTCCGAACTGGCGGGGTGACGCGCGCGCCGTGATCGCCGGTCTGTCGCTCGGGACCCAGCCAGCGCAGATGCTTCGGGCGGCGATGGAAGCCATCACCTATCAGCTGGTCACGGTGGCGTCGGCGATGCAGCGGGTCGTCAATCGGCCGGACTGCGTGATTGCGACCGGCGGCCAGTTGATCCACTCGCCGGCGTGGAGCCAGATGCTGGCCGACGCTTTGAAACAGCGCGTCATGACCTCGCCCGAACCGGAGGCCTCGAGTCGAGGAGCGGCGTTGCTGGTGCTCCACGCCCTTGGCAAACTGCCGCGATTCTGGTCGACCACCCCGGCGCCCGGCCGAGTCTTTAAGCCTCGCGCTCGGGTGTACGCCATCTATGAGCGCGCCCGACGCCGGCAGCAAGACCTGTATGAGCTGCTTTTTCCGCCTAGCGTCGGGGCGGGATCAAGGTCCAGAAGGACGGATCTTCGAAGCCCAGCCGCCAGACACTGATTCCCTTCAGCCCGTACTCGTACATCAACGGCAGCTTGCGGCGCAGCGTGTCGGTGCTCTGGATCCACAGCTCATGGTGCACGCCGAAGGCGTTGTAGCCGAAGTGCATCTCTTGCTCGGTCACGTCGAAGGCCGGCGTGGCCCCATGAGCCTGAGCGAGGATCATCGCATCGGCGTATGAGCTCGAGGACAACCTTCCGACGCCCGTCCAGTCGTGGTAATAGGTCGGCAAGCCGAGCGTTCCCTTTTCGGGCGGGACGCCCTGCATCGAGAACTCGATGGCGCGGCGCATCCATGGCGTGCCAGAGACTGGGCCCGGAGCGGTGACGCCGTTGTGCTCGTCGTAGGTCATGAAGGACAGGAAATCGGCGGCCTTGGCCAGCGCGGCGAAGTCGTAGGCGCCCGACCACTGATGGAAGTAGTCGAGGAGGGTCCCACTGGCCGCATCATCGCCGGGGAGTCGGGGAATAACCGCGACCGACAGGTTAAGCCCGGCGGGATGGAAGGCGTTGGCGCAGTCCTGCACCAGCGCCGTGAGCAAGTCCTCATCGGTCCATGGGATCTGCTCGAAATCTAACTGGAAGCCGGCGTAGCCGTAGGTCTTTGCTTCATTGACCAGGTTGCGCGCCAGAGCGGCGCGGCGAGCCGGATCCGAAAGGATGGCGTGGCCGACGTCGGGATCGACGTCCTTGTTGACCACCAGCGGAATGATGGCGACCCCGCCGGCGTGGGCGGCGTCGATCACGTCCTTCCGCGCATAGCCGCTGATCGTGCCGTCGGCGTTGGCGTCGTACCAGGCGGGACTCAGCACGTCGATCTGCTTCAGGTGCGCCATGAGCGATGCTCGGCCGTCATCGGTATTGACGTAGTACATCTGAACCATCCGGCCCGGCAGTACTCGGGTCAGGGTCGATGGGACGGTGAGTTCGGCACTCGCACCATCGCGACTCCAAGTCCCATCTGCGGCCTGGATGCCGGCGTCGACCGTGACGCCGGCCTTGTCCGATAACCCGAAGCCGGTCGAGACCAGCTCGAGCGTCTGCGCGTCGGGCCAGCTCATCGTGGCGTGGCCGGTCATCCGCACGTGCTCCTGGGTCCGGGCGCGGTCGGCCACCGCCCGCGAAAAGTGGATTGTTGCGGCCACGCTGGCCGGCGCATCCGCTTGGAGATGGTAGAGATGCAGGTTCACCGCCTCGGTCAGCGGCGGAACGATCTTGAAGGCGGCGCGGAGGTGCATGGCGCCGGCGGCGAGCTGTACCGTGTGACGGCTGCCCAGGGGCATCGGGCCCGGCAGGGCGACGCGCAGTACCGCGCTCATCGTAGTTGTGGAGACGGTTACCGCTCGGCCGTCCATGATCACCTGCCAATCACCCGGCTTCAGCGGGCGGCTCACCCTGACGACCAGTTGCGGATGGGGCGAGACCTCGGGGACCGGAGTCGAAAGCATCGAGGCTCCGTCGAGTTCCATGGCATCGACGTTGACGACTGACATCGGTGCCAGAGCCGTGGCGACGAGGCCACCCATGAGGAGCACCCCGGTCATCAGCGCGCCGGTGCCCAGAGCGACGGGAAGGCGCATGCCCGCGCGAGTATCGCCGGGCGGGGGCTGGGACCGCAAACGGTCGAGGTGGCACCAACTCAGCCCCATCCGTTAGCGCCTTACGCCGGGTTGGCGCTATCAGCTTTGGTGGTTTGCCGCGTACGATTCCGGGTACGAAAAAACCGTGGATCTTCTGGATATCCTTCGCCGCCAGGCGGGCCGTTTTCAGTGCCCCACGTGTGGGGGAAGCCTGGCCGATTGCCAACTCGAGATGGTCGCCCATGCCGATGAGCAATCGGTGGTCAAGGTAACCTGCGCACACTGCCAGGACACGCGGATGATCGCGGTTGCGATCGCGGCCGAGACCGAAGCCCAGGCGCCTGCCATCGAGGTGCGCGACCAGCCGATCGACGAGCTCGGCGGACCGATCACGACCGATGACGTGCTGGACGCCCGTCTGGCGCTCGCCGGCTTCGATGGTGACCTGGCCAGCCTGCTTGCCTAGGCGCGACTGTCACCAGCCGGTAACAATCCAGGCCCGACGTCTCTCTATTGGCTCTTTGGTGAGGGTCGCGGGATTGCCGCGTGTAAGATGGCGCCGTGATGAGGGGATGGCACCGCCCGGTCGCGGCCGGCCTCCTCGCGCTGGGGGCGTGGTCGCTGGGAGGCCTCTGGGCGCTGGCCGGGCCGTCTGTGCCGACGCAGAGCCAGCGGTCGCAGAGCTGGGCGCGACAGGCGCTCGGCAGCGATCCGGTTGACACCATCGGCTCGGCCGGTTGCGCCCTGACCGCGGTCAGGGCGCAACCGGCCGAGCCGATGGTGTCAACCGGATCGCTGCCG
>Ga0070708_100004539_pt1 | contig 10929 bp, 8 predicted proteins | sample KBSK5503metaG_FD_65469 | JGI IMG/M metagenome (GOLD analysis project Ga0070708, IMG submission 65469) | Corn, switchgrass and miscanthus rhizosphere microbial communities from Kellogg Biological Station, Michigan, USA - KBS K5-50-3 metaG | ecosystem: Host-associated > Plants > Roots >...
GCGATGTGCCCCACGTCCTCGGTCTCCGTGTTCCCCGAAGGTGTCCGGCTCGCGAAGACGTTGACTCGCCCAACGAACGTCAACGGCTCGCGGTGGTAGAGGGAGGCAACCGTGTCGGGTTCAGGTATGGAATCGGACGTCGCCGCGCGCGACGACGCCCACCTGCGATCGCTGGGCATCAAGCCCGAGCTCCAGAGGACGCTCGGGTTCCTGTCCAACTTCGCCGTCGCCTTCAGCTACATCTCGGTCTCGACCGGGACGTTCACGCTGATGTACCTGGGGATGCAGGTCGGCGGGCCCGCGTTCTTCTGGTCATGGCCGATCGTGGTGCTCGGGCAGACCTTCGTCGCCCTGAACTTCGCCGAGCTCGCGAGCCACTTCCCGGTTGCCGGGTCGATCTACCAGTGGTCGAAGCGGCTCACGAACAAGACGCTCGGCTGGTTCACCGGGTGGTTCTATTTCTGGGCCGGCCTGTTGACCGTCACAGCCGTTGCGGCCACCGTGCCGCTCGTCCTGTCGTCGATCTTCGGCTTCAAGCTGTCCGACCCGAGCCCCATTCCGGGGTTGAACAACCTGATCTTCTGGGGCGTGGTGTCGCTGGTGACGAGCACCGTCATCAACGTCATCGGCGTCCGCATCCTGTCGCTCGTCAACAACATCGGCGTGGCCGCCGAGATCCTCGGCATGGTCGTCTTCGCGGTGATCCTGCTCATCGTCGGTCGCCATCAGGACTTCTCGGTCCTGACCCAGACCGCCAGCGTCGAGACCGCGGACACCGGCGGGTACCTGCCGGTCTTTGCGATCGCGATGTTCATGAGCCTGTTCGTCATCTACGGCTTCGACACCGCCGGCACCTTCGGCGAGGAAACGGTCGACGCGAGCCGGCAGGCGCCGCGCGGCATCCTCTCGGCCATCTGGGTGTCCGGCGCGATCGGTGCGATCTTCCTGCTCGCCATCATCCTGGCGACGCCGGATCTGGAGGCATCGAAGACGGACTTCTCGCCGATCGCGACGTCGATCCAGGCGGGCCTCGGCCAGACCTGGGGCGACGTCTACCTGTACGTGCTGCTCGTCGCCATCTATGTCTGCGTCACGGCCATCCAAGGGGCCACGGCCCGATTGCTGTTCTCCATGGGCCGCGACCGTCGGTTCCCGGGTGGCGCCATGTGGGCCTCCGTGAATCACGCGTTCAAGACCCCGCTGAACGCGTCCGTGGCCGTTGGCGTTCTCGCCGCCATCCCGTTCTTCTTCACCGATAGCCCGGCGCTCCTGGCCGCCGGCGCGACGGGCCTGATCTATCTCAGCTACTTCATGGCGAACCTGGGTGTCTTCGCGGCGCGCCGCAGAGGCTGGCCGCACCAGGGCGCCTGGTTCAGCCTGGGCAGCTGGGGCACGATCATCAACATCGCTGCCCTCGTGTACGGCGGCTTGATGGTCATCAACTTCGCTCTCTGGAAGAACCCGATCTTCGGGAACTTCGGGACCGCGCTACGCGACAACACGAACCCGTCGCTGACGCTCCTGACGTCGGGAGGGAATCCGATCTCGTTCCTGCCGGACATCCCGTTCTTCGAGGCGACCGTCGGGTTGATCCTGATCGTCGGTGCGGTCTACTACCTCGCCACCGGCCAGGGCCGCAAGGTCGACTCGGTGGAGGCCGATATCGCCACCGGCGAGGCGGTGATCGCGTAACCGTCGTCGCCCAATCATGTAGGCGGCCAGCCGACCATGTCGTCGCCGGCCGCTGAGGAGGAGCTGCGGGGCGCGCTTCGTGTCGAGCTCACGAGCGCGCTCCGTCGCTTGCCCGAGCTCGCGACCGGCGAGCTGACATTCACCGCCCTCTCGGGCGGGATCACCAACCGCAACTTCCTCGTGACCGGCGCGCCGGACGGCTCGAAATACGTCATGCGCCTTGCCGGCAACGACACGCACCTGCTGGGGATCAGCCGGGAGGTCGAGCATGCCGCGACCGTCGCGGCCGCGGGCGTCGGCGTGGGACCGGAGGTCGTGGCCTTCGTCCGGCCGGAGGGCTACCTCGTCACCCGGTTCATCGAGGGCCGGCCGATTCCCGAGGACGAGATGCGCACGCCGGGCCGGCTTCGCTCTGTTGGCACGACGCTCCGGAGGATCCACGATGGCCCGGCAATCCCGGGGTTGTTCGTGCCGTTCCGGATCGTCGAGGCATATCGCGCGCTGGCAATCTCGCGCGGCGTGACGATCCCGCCGGAGTACGACCTGGCCCAATCGATCGCTCGGCGGATCGAGCTCGCGTTCCTGACGGCGCCCGTCGAGCTGCGGCCGTGCCACAACGACCTCCTGAACGCGAACTTCATCGACGACGGGTCGCGCATCCGCATCGTCGACTGGGAGTACGCGGGCATGGGCGACCCGTTCTTCGATCTCGGCAACTTCTCGATCAACCACGAGCTCGAGCCGGACGCCGATGCCGTTCTGCTCGAGGCCTACACGGGCGATGTGCGACCGACCGAGCTCGCGCGGATCACCCTCATGCGCGTCGTCTCCGACTTCCGCGAGGCAATGTGGGGCGTGCTCCAGCAGGGCATCTCGACGCTCGACGTCGATTTCGTGGCCTACGCCGCGGAGCACTTTGATCGGCTGCTCACGGTCGCGGCGCGGCCAGCATTCGAGCGCGCCCTCGCCGAGGCGGCGAGCGGCTGACATCATCGGGCGCGTGACCGATCAGGCGCGGGTCGTCGTCATCGGCGGCGGCATCGCGGGGGTGAGCGTTGCCTATCACCTCGCCGAGGCGGGCTTGACGGACGTCCTGCTGGTCGAGAAGGCGGGGCTCACGGCCGGGGCGACCTCGCAGGCGGCGGGCCTCGTGACCGCGTTCAACCCGTCGTCGACGATGCTCGCCTGGCGCCGGTACTCCATCGAGCTGTACGGGCGGCTCAATGCCTTCTCGGCGGTCGGCAGCCTCCGGCTCGCCTCGTCGCCGGAGCAGCTCAAGGAGCTGCAACGAACCGCGAGCCGGGCGCGCGGCGTCGGCCTCGACGTCGACGTGATCTCTGCCGAAGAAGCGCGCCGGCGGATGCCAGCGATCTCACCGGAGTCGTTGTACGGGGGCGTCTACCTGCCCGGTGACGGCTACCTCGATCCGCACGGCGCCACCCATGCGCTCGCGGCGGCGGCGCGCGAGATGGGTGTCCGGATTCGCACGAACGCGCGGGTGACGGGGTTCGAGCTCGGGCCGCGGCGGGAGATTCGGCGCGTCCTCGTCGAGAACGGCGAGGCCATCGAGACGGAGCTCGTCGTGAACGCCGCGGGACTCTGGGCGCCACGAGTTGCCGAGATGATCGGCGCGTTCATCCCGTCGACCCCGGTCGACCACCAGCACGTGGCCCTGAAGGCGGTTCCCGGCCACGAGCTCCCGAACGACATGCCCTGCTTCCGCGATCCCGACAACCTTGTGTACGGCAAGGCCGAGCACGGCGGGATGCTGTTCGGCGGCTACGAGTCCAACCCGCCCGCGCGCTGGCTCGACGGCGTCCCCTGGGACCACGCCGCCACGTCCATGGCGCCCGACTGGGAGCGATTCCAGCCACTCATGGAGGGCGCGATCAGGCGCTTCCCATTCCTCGCCGACGCGGAGGCCGTGCGCCTGGTCTGCCACCCGGACGCGATGACGCCGGATGCGAACCCGCTGATCGGGCCGATGCCCGGCGTGCGCGGGTTCTGGGTCGCGGCGGGCCTCTCGTTGAACGGTTTCGGGGGAGGGGGAGGAATCGGCAGGTCCGTGGCCGCGTGGATCACCACGGGCGATCCCGGTGTCGACATCGCGCCGTATCGGGCGTGGCGGTTCGCGGACACCTACCGCGACCACGAGTTCGCGGCGGTCCTCGCCCGCGAGACCTACGCCGACTACTACCACCTCCGCTTCCCGTATGACTCGGACGTCGCGGGTCGCCCGCGCCGCTTGTCCGCGCTGGATACGCGCCTCGAGGCCGCGGGCGCGGTCTTCGGTACGAAAGCCGGCTGGGAACGCGCGGACCTGCACAACCCGGGCCAACCCGCGAGGCGCAGCGGGCGCCTGCCACGTGAGCGAGGCTGGGCACAGCCGGACTGGTTCGAACGCGTGGGGGCGGAGCACCGGGCGGTCCGGGAGCGGGTCGGGCTGATCGACTTGAGCTCGTTCGGCAAGATCGACGTGTCCGGCCCCGGCGCACTCGCGCTGCTGCAGCGGACCGCCGCGAATGATGTCGATCGTCCGGTGGGATCGACGATCTACACGCAGTTCCTCGACCAGAACGGCGGCATGGTCGCCGACCTCACCGCCACGCGATTGGCGTCCGATCGATTCCGGGTCCTGACCGGCGCCGGCTATCTCGCCGCCGACCTCGGCTGGCTCGTCGCGCGCGCCGCCGACGATCCACCGATCGATGCCGTCGAGGTCCGCGACGCAACCGACGATTGGACGGTCATCGGGCTCTGGGGCCCGCGGGCGCGCGAGGTCCTGGCTGCCGTGACCTCGAACCCGGTCGACAACGCTGCGCTGCCCCTGCGGCAGGTCCGCGCGATCCGGCTCGGCGCCGCCAAGGTTCTGGCGACGCGGCTGAGCTACGCCGGTGAGCTTGGGTGGGAGCTGACGATCGAGCCACATGACGCTCTTGACGTCTGGGACGCCCTGTTCGAGTCTGGTCGACCGCACGGCATCGAGCCCATCGGCTACCGGGCGCTCGAATCGCTCCGGCTCGAGAAGGGCTACCGGTACTTCGGCGCGGAGCTGACCCCGCAGGAGACCCCGTTCGAGGCCGGCATGGACCGCTTCGTCCGGCTCGACAAGGGCGAGTTTGTCGGTCGGGACGCGCTGCGCGCCCGTCGCGAGGCCGAGCCACACGGGCCCTCGCGCCGGCTTCGAACCGTCCTGATCGGCGGCCCGAACTGGCAGCCGATCTACGGCGGCGAGGCGGTCCGGATCGACGGCGACGTTGTTGGCCGGCTGCGGAGCGCCGCCTTCGGCTACACCGTCGGCCGAACGGTCGGTACCACGTACCTGCCCGCCGACGTGGCCGAGGGCACGGAAATCGAGATCGACGTGTTCGCCGATCGTGTTGCCGGCGAGGTCGCGGCGGAGGTCCTTGTCGACCCGACCGGCGCCGCGATGCGCGGCTGAGGATCAGCCACCGACCGCCTCGGCGAGCAGGTCGTCAAAGTCGTCGCGCTGGAAGGCGGTCGAGGCGCGGCCCCAGCGTTCCTCGGCCCAGCCCCAGAAGTCGTAGTCGATCGAGGAGATCGCTGCCTGGATCGCCGCCCACAGCGTCCAGCCGACATCGGACATGACCATCTGGAGGCGCATCCGGGCGAGCAGGGCAGGCGTGGCCTCGCCGAAGTACGCAGCGCACAGCTCCTCTTGACGCGCGGCGTCGAAACCGAGCTCCTGGGCGGTGTTGCCGAGCTCGAACGTCGGATCGTTGTTGCCGCTGTACTCGTAGTCGACGATCCAGAGCTTCGATCCGTCGTCGAGATAGTTCTCGGCAAGCAGGTCGTTGTGGCAGGGGACGGTCGGGAGCGGGTGGGCGGTGAGGGCAGCCTCGATGAACGCGACCTTGGGTAGCTCGTCGTGGTAGCCATCGGGGATCCGGATCGAGCGAGCATCGACGACCGAGAGGTAGTACTCGGTCAGGCGGAACATGTTGAAGTCGTCGCGGAATGGCGGGCCCGAGTGCAGCCGTCGGAGGACCTCGGCGATTCGCACGGGCGTGCCCCGCTCGGCGAAACCCTCGTTCGACATCGTCCGGCCGTCGATCCAATCGAGGACGAGCGCACCGCTTTCGGGATCGTGCGCGACGACCTTCGGTCCGACCCCGGCCTCCGCCGCGGCTCGTGTGTTGTGCAGCTCGTTTGCGCGATCGACCGCGAGCAGGTCCGTCGAGGATCCGGGCAGGCGAACGAAGAATGGTCGGTCGTCGACCTCGACGCGGAAGTTCTTGTTCGTGAGCCCTGCGGCGATGGGGGAGATGTCAATGTCGCTCCCCGGCCACAGTCGCGCGACGACGTCCTCGATGGCCACGGGCGGAGCCTACCGTCCGGCAGGACGCCAGCGCGAGCCGATACGCTCGCTGCGTGGACCACGCGCGGGCGGTGATCATCGGCGGTGGCGTCGGGGGGACGTCGATCGCCTACCACCTGACCGAGCTCGGCTGGCGCGATGTCGTGCTCCTCGACCGAGCGGAGCTGACGAGCGGGTCGACCTTCCACTCGGCGGGCCTCGTGGGGCAGCTCCGGTCGAGCACGACCCTGACCCGGATGATGATGTACGGCACCTCGCTGTACCGGCGATTGCAGGGCGAGACCGGCGTCGACGTCTCGTGGCACGAAGTCGGGTCGCTGCGGCTGGCGTCGACGAAGGAGCGCTTCGAGGAGCTCCAGCGCCAGGCCGGCTGGGCGAAGACGTTCGGGCTCCCGCTGGACCTGATCACGCCTGAGGAGGCACAGGCGAAGTTCCCGCTGATGACGCTCGACGGCGCCCTCGGCGCGGTCTGGCTGCCGACGGACGGCTGGCTCGACCCGTCGGGGCTGGCGCAGGCGTTGGCCGCAGGTGCCCGCGCGAGGGGTGCCACGATCCGCCAGCACACCCGCGCGGTCGGCGTCAACGTGGAGCGCGGGCGGGTAACCGGCGTGGAGGTCACCACGAAGGGCGGCGACCACGAGACCATCGAGGCCGAGGTCGTCGTCAACGCCGGCGGCATGTTCGCACCGGAGATCGGGCGACTGGCGGGCGTGACCGTCCCGATCATCCCGATGGCCCATCAATACCTGTTCACCAACGCCATCGAGGGCGCAGTCCCCACCCTCCCCACGATGCGCGACCCGGACCGCCTGTGCTACTTCCGCGAGGAGGTCGGTGGGCTGTGCATGGGCGGCTACGAGCGCGATCCGCTGCCCTGGTCCCTCGACGGCATCCCGCCGGACTTCAACCATCGCCTGCTCGAGCCGGACTGGCCGCGCTTCCACTCGATCATGGACGGCGCCATCTCCCGGGTGCCCGCCATCGAGAACGCTGGCGTCACCCGGATGATCAACGGGCCGGAGGCGTTCACCCCGGACAACGAATTCATCCTGGGCGAGAGCGAGGTCCGCGGGTTCTTCGTCGCCGCCGGGTTCTGCGCCCATGGCATCGCCGGGACGGGCGGCATCGGCCAGCAGATGGCCCAGTGGATCGCGACCGGCGAGCCGGAGCTCGATCTTTGGAAGATGGACATCCGCCGCTTCGGCGGGCAGTACCGCTCGCAGAAGCTCACGCTCGAGCGGACGTACGAGAACTACGCGACCTACTACGACATCCACTACCCGAACGAGGAGCGCAAGGCGGGCCGGCCGCTCCGGCTCTCGCCAGCGTACGAACAGCTTGCGGCGCTCGGTGCGGAGTTCGGCGAGAAGTCGATGTGGGAGCGCCCGAACTGGTTCACGCCGAACGAGGAGGGAGCGGGAGTCGTCACGCGGGCCGCGCTGGAGGCCACTCGGCCGCGCGGTTGGGCAGGGGAGCACTGGTCGCCGGCGATCGGGGCGGAGGCGCTCGCGACGCGCGAGGCGGCGGCGATCTTCGACGAGTCGAGCTTCGCCAAGATCGAGATCGAGGGTCCAGGCGCGCTCGAATTCCTGCAGCGGCTGTGCGCGAACGACGTCGACAAACCGGTCGGCTCGATCGCCTACACCTCGATGCTCAACCGCCATGGCGGGATCGAATGCGACTTCACGGTCACGCGGCTCGCCGAGGACCGGTTCCTGATCGTGACCGGGACCGCGTTCGGCAACCACGACCTCGGCTGGATCCGGAAGCAGCTCCCGGCGGACGGCGACCCGAGCGTTCGCGTCCGAGACGTGACATCGGCGCGGGCGTGCTTCGGGATCTGGGGGCCGCGAGCGCGCGACATCGTCCAGCCGCTCACCAAGGACGACCTCTCGAACGAGGCCCTCCCGTACCTGGTAGCGCGGGAGATCACGATCGGTGACGCGCCGGTGCTCGCGCTGCGCGTGACCTACGTGGGCGAGCTCGGCTGGGAGCTGTACACGCCATCGGAGTACGGGCGTGCGCTCTGGCGCTCCCTGTGGGACGCGGGCAGAGAGCATGGGCTCGTGACAGGCGGGTATCGCGCGATCGATGCCCTGCGGCTGGAGAAGGGCTACCGCGTCTGGTCCAGCGACATCACGCCAGAGGAGACGCCGTATGAGGCGGGCCTCGGGTTCGCGGTGAAGCTCGACAAGGGCGCGGACTTCATCGGGCGCGAGGCGCTGGTGGCCGCGAAGGCGGCCGGCCCCCGGAAGCGCCTGCGCTGCCTCGTGCTCGACGACCCACGCTCGGTTGCGCTCGGCAACGAGCCGGTCCGGGTGGACGGAAGGATCGTCGGGCGGGTCACAAGCGGCGGCTACGGCTTCGCGGTCGAGAAGTCGATCGCGTTGGCCTACCTGCCGCCGGACCAGGCGGCGATCGGGACACGTGGCGACGTCGAGGTCTTCGGCGAGTGGATCGGGTTCGAGATCGCCCGTGAGCCGCTGTACGACCCCGACGGGGCACGGATCCGCTCGTGACGGCGCCGACCTTCGGGCCCGAATGGAGCGCTTCGTTCCGGCGCGGTTCGGACGACGAGCTGCGCAGCTGGGTCGAGTCGGCCCTCGGCTGGTGCGACGCCACCGACGAGATTGCGCTCCGGCACTACCGCCGGGACCTCGAGATCACCCGCAAGCCGGACTCCACGTTCGTGACGGAGGCGGACACGGGGGTCGAGCGACTGCTCCGTGAGCGGATCGCGGGGACCTACCCGGGCCACGGGGTCCTCGGCGAAGAGTTCGGCTCGGAAGCCTCCGAGGCCGCGATCCGCTGGATCATCGACCCGATCGACGGCACCCATAACTATCTGCGAGGCGTCCCGTTGTTCGCGACGCTGATCGCCGTCGAGCGCGACGGTGAGCTCCAGGCGTCGGTCATCTCCGCGCCGGCGCTCGGCATGCGCTGGCATGCGTGGCGCGGCGGCGGAGCGTGGGCCCGTGGCGGCACCTGGGGGCAGGCGCCGCAGCGCATCCGCGTGAGTGGCATCGCCTCCATCGAAGAGTCGCAGGTCCTGTACGCGAGCACGAGCGAGCTCGACTCGTACGGGCGGGCTCCCGGCTGGCGCACCCTGCTCGAGCGATCCTGGCGCGAGCGCGGCTTCGGCGACTTCTGGGGCTACACGCTCGTCGCGGAGGCGGCCGCCGAGGTCATGGTCGAGTCGGACCTGTCGCCGTGGGACGCCGCCGCGCCCTTCGTGCTCCTCGAGGAGGCCGGCGGCCGGGCGACCGACTTCGACGGCAACCGATCGATCCACAACCGGACCTTCCTCGCGACGAACGGTCGACTGCACGACGAGGTCCTCGGGATACTCTCCGCACGAACGGAGGGCGAGACATGACCAGCGAGATGCCGGGTTCCCATTCGGTGCATACCGCGCCGGGGGAGCCTGACCGACGGGCCGCATCAGAACAGCCTCTCGGCAGCCCACGAGCCGCACAGTTTCTCGCCACGGAGCATTGGAGCCTCCTCGCGACCCGATCGATGAGCTGGAACGAATCGTTCTCGCGAACCTCGATGTTCCTGACGTCCCTGTCCACGGCCACCGTGGCTCTGGCCCTCGTCGGGTCGGCGACCGGCTTCGGGCCCGAGTTCGTCGTCTTTGCGCTCGTCGTCCTGTCGATCACGCTCTTCCTCGGCGTCGCGACGTTCGTGCGCCTGACGCAGATCAACAACGAGGATCTGTACTGGGTCGCCGGCATGAACCGGCTGCGCGGGGTGTATGCCAGGCTCGAACCGGGCATCGACGACGAGTTCGTCACCGGCACGAAGCTCGACGTGCCCGGCTTCGCGCTCTCGTTCGCGGCGGTGCAGGTGACGAGCTGGGCCCCGCTGCATTTCTTCGTGACGACGCCGGGCGTGGTGGCGATCGTCTCCTCGGTCATTGCCGGCGTCGTCGGCAGCCTCCTGACCATCCAGTTCGCGCCCGCGATGACGTCGGCCGTCGGGGTCGGCGTCGTCGTCACGGTCGCTGCCGGGATCCTGTTCGAGTTCTACGCCCGTCGAGACTCCGCGCGATACATCGCCCGCATGATTCGGTTTCGTGGCGACCCGGAGGCACCCCTCGACACGTCGGGGAGCTGAGGTGACCAATGGGTTGACCGACCCGGATCCGAAAGACCGGCCACGGGCGCTGGGCTGCCTCTTCGAGCTCGTCGAGACCCTCGTCCTGACGGTCCTCATCTTCCTCGGCATCCAGACCTTCGTCGCCCAGCCGTTCCAGATCCAGCAGCAGTCGATGGAGAACACCCTCCTGCCGGACCAGTACGTGCTGGTCGACAAGCTCACGCCCCGCTGGTCGCCGTATGCCAGGGGCGACATCGTCGTCTTCGACCCGCCTGGGCAGCTGGCCGAGGCGAATCGCGTGCCGTTCATCAAGCGCGTCATCGGGCTTCCGGGCGACCACGTCGAGCTCCGGGACGGCAAGGTGTACGTGAACGATGTCGCGCTCGACGAGCCGTACGTCTTCCGAGACCACGGCGTGCCCCAGGCGACCGAACCGTCGTCCGATGGCGCGACGGACTGGATCGTCCCGACGGGCGAGCTCTTCCTGCTGGGCGACCATCGAGAGGCGTCGGAGGACTCGCGCGTCTTCGGGACCGTGGAGATCGGCCACATCATCGGCCGCGCCTGGCTCCGCTACTGGCCGCTCGATTCGTTCGGCGTCCTGCCCCGCCCCTCGGGGTAGCGCGCTTCTCTCGGCGTTATTGTCCGTCGTCGTTCGACGGGCGGAACGCGAGCCGTCCCTGTCGCTGCCCCAGGTCAGGATGGTTAGCGGGCGAGCCTGGGGGATCGGCCGCCCACCAAGGTCGAAATCGCGACGCCGCCGACGGCAACGAGGAAGATGAACGAGCCGATGACAT
>Ga0070708_100004541_pt1 | contig 10928 bp, 9 predicted proteins | sample KBSK5503metaG_FD_65469 | JGI IMG/M metagenome (GOLD analysis project Ga0070708, IMG submission 65469) | Corn, switchgrass and miscanthus rhizosphere microbial communities from Kellogg Biological Station, Michigan, USA - KBS K5-50-3 metaG | ecosystem: Host-associated > Plants > Roots >...
GGCTACTATGGATATGGCTATTATCCGTATCCGTATTATCGGCCGTACCCTTACTATTACTATGGGGGGCCTTCATTCTATTGGTCCGGAGGCCATCGATATTACCGCCACCATCGTCACCATAACTACCACCGGTATTAAGGTGACGTAAGACTGAATCCGCTGAGCTGGCTCGTCATACGGGCCAGCTCATTTTTTTTGCAAAAACAGGTTTGCTGCCCGCAACCCCCTTATCGATCCCTTGGGGATGATTCGCTCTTGCCAGATTTGGGCGACTCGGTGGGTTTCATTGCAGGGGTGCCGCTCGACTGCTGAGGCTGGAACTCTTTTTTTAACTGTTGAATCAAAGATGGCAGTTGCTGCTGTCGCTCAGCGTCGATTTGGTGACGGAGTAATTGTTCGATCTTGCGACGCTCCTGAATATAGCGAGACTCAAACAAATTACGCCTTTCTGGATCCAGCATGAGGCCGGAATCGCGTAGAGCTGTCTCAGTCTCGCGCCTGATTTGTTCGCGACGCAGAGCTTCTCGCTGACGCATGAGCTGGCGCTCCTGTGGGCTCATTCGCATCCAGCGCTCTGCATTTCGCTGGAAAATCTGCCGCTCCGCTGGCGGAAGCGAAGACCACCGCTCGCGCACACTCGGTACCGGCGGACGCCCCGGCCCTCCCCTTCGCCCATTAGTCCGCTGTGGCTGCGCTTGCGCAAAAGCGCAGGACGAGGCGAGGACCGACAACGTAATGATTATCTTTACAAAGTTGGCTTTTCGTCCCACAGGCTGCCTTTATCCACAGCGAGCAGCTCATCCAGATCGGCGACGACTTCATAATCTTGGGGATCGATCTTTGCCACGACATCTGGCTCGCTCTCCGAGGATTTCTGTGACACAGGATGATGAGTGGCGATTATCGCCGCCATCAGGGCAATTGCCACCGCAGACGCCGGGATGAGTCTGCGCAAGCTGATCCATTTTCGCATCCGCTCGAAGTGGCCACCGTCTTGGCGGACTTGTCTCGCGATGTTGCGGGCGAAAAATGGCGAAAGCTCGGGCTCGGCCGCGCGGCCGAGGAGATCCCACAATTCCTGGTCATCTTCACGTTTCATATTCTCTCTCCGTGAATTGAACTGATTGCAGCTCTGAAAGTTGCGCTCGGAAGAAATTCCAGGAACCGGTATTAAAGGTCAGCCGCTTCAAGGAAGCCTTCAAGCTGCCGGATGCGGGTCGGATGCCGCATTTTCCGCAACGCTTTGGCTTCGATTTGACGAATGCGCTCCCGCGTGACCTGAAACTGCCGGCCTACTTCCTCGAGAGTTCGGCTGTATCCATCAACGAGCCCAAACCGTTGCTCAAGCACTTGCCGCTCCCGCTCAGTGAGGGTCTCAAGTACGTCCTTGATTTTCTCCTTCAGCAAAACAATGGCCGTCATATCGCTGGGATTTTCCGCGCCTTTATCCTCGATAAAGTCACCAAAATTGGTCTCTTCGCTTTCGCCCACGGGCGATTGGAGCGAGATTGGCTGTTGGGCCATCTTTAAGACCGCGCGGACGCGATCGACGGGCAATAGAACTTCTTCCGCCACCTCTTCCGGCGAAGGTTCGCGCCCATATTCCTGGACAAGCTGTTTTTGCACACGCATGAGCTTATTGATGGTCTCGATCATGTGAACGGGAATCCGAATAGTGCGCGCCTGATCGGCGATCGAGCGCGTGATCGCCTGCCGGATCCACCATGTCGCGTACGTGGAAAATTTGTAGCCACGCCGATATTCAAACTTCTCCACCGCCTTCATCAACCCCATGTTTCCTTCCTGGATCAAATCGAGGAACGAGAGACCGCGGTTCGTGTACTTTTTTGCGATCGAAATAACAAGGCGCAGGTTGGCTTCCACCATTTCGGTTTTGGCTCGTAATGCCTGCCGCATCCAACCTTTCAGCGCCTGGTAGCGCTCGGCGTATTCAGCGAGTGAAAGCCACAGGCTCTTTTCTAACTCCCCTACTTTGTTCCCGAGTTGCAGACGTTTTTTTCGATCGCCTGGACGTTTTGCTATCTCGGTCTGGAGATAGAGCGATGCGTGGTAGGCCTCGTCTGCCAAGTGAACAAATTCTTCCATGACTTTTTGCTTGAAGTAGAAATGGGGATAAGATCTTTGCAGCGAAGTCATCGCTCTTTGTATAGACTTGAGCCTCGTCGATCGTTTTTTTGAAGAATTGCGAGAAAGCTCGCCGTATTGCTGGCTGATCGACACGCTTAATTGTTCTACTTGTTTACACAAGCGGGGGAGCTTCTTCATGTAGCGTTCGCGGCTCTCGATTTTTTTGTCGAGAATGACACGATCAAATCTTTCCCGGCCCTCGGCAAGTTTCCTGGCAAGATCGAGATGGGCGCGCGCAATAAAGCCAAACCGGTTGATGTGCTTCTGCACCATGTTCTCGGCTTCCTCAATCCGCTTGGAAATTTCCACTTCCTGCTCCCGGGTCAGTAGAGGGACCTGGCCCATCTGCTTGAGATACATCCGCACCGGATCGTCGAGAATATCGAGCTTCGCTTCGGGTTTCTCTTCCTCTTCTTCCTCTTCTTCCGCGTCTTTTTTCCCATCCTTGTAGCGGTCCACCTCCGAAGCTTCAATAATGTCGATCTCCATGCGGCGCAGCCGTGTGAGAATGAGATCGAGCTCATCGGCATCGGTGATCCCTTTGGGCAACGCCTCGTTCAGATCGTCGAATGTGAGATAACCTTGTTCCTTCGCCAGCTTGATTAGCTCGCGAATGCGGCCCTCAATTTCAATCGCCGAATGCAGATGCATCGCCGCGAAGCCGCTTTGCAGCTTTCGTAGTTGTTCGCCGTTGGGTTGCTGCCCTCGGACGAGAGCAATACCTCTGGCTTTGAGCGCTGCGATTTTTGGCCGTTTCTTAAGATTTCGCCGGCGAGCTGAAGCTTTTTTTATCGAACGACGGCGAAGCTGTCTCGCTTTAAGCCGTTGCGACGACGACTGTCGGCTGCCTCCCTTTCGTTTCGAATGCCTGGCCAAGATTGAGTGGTTAAGGATTTGACTGAGACGTTCGATTTGCCGCCCGTAGACCGGCAATTAACTGTCGGTTTTGCGAGCGGGCGAAAGCTCGTGGAGCTGTTCTTGCAGGTCAAGGATTTGTTTTTGTAAATTAACCACGGCGCCGGTGGTAAGTCCGGAGAGTTTTATCTGATTCTTCGCCACTTCGAGGTGGCGCCGCAACACGGCCTGACGAATACCGAGCCACCATTTTCCCACCATCCTTCCCGCATTGGGGGGCACTTTTTGCAGCAACCAGGAAGAAACCAGCCCTTCGTCTGTTGCCGAAAGCGTCGCCATAAAAGCATTGAGTGAGGCGGCGTCACTGGGGCGCAGCTCGCTTTCGAGAATACAGACCAGAATTTCCGCATCGGGCACTTGTGCGAGAATCTCGCGCCAATTTTGCCCATGAAGAAAATCTCGTGCTTCCTCGTCTCGCAACGCCAGGAGGCAAAGCATCGCGATATCGTGCCGCGGAGCCGGAGAAGCCTGGGAGCGCAAACCTTGCGACCCAGCAAAACCTTCGCCTTTTTGCCTCGGCAAGAGTGTTTCAAAATCAGCAGGCGAGACGCCAAGCCGGGCGCTCATTTTGCTCACCACCTCTCCGCGCATTAGCGGATCGTGCACTCTCGAGACCGTTTCAGCCAGTTTGCGCGCAAGCTGCATCTTCGCGCCTAGCGAGTTCAAATCGCTCGCCGCGACTTCGCTTTCGATCCAATAATCAAAAAAAGCCTGCGCCGTCGCGACGCGTTTTTCAAATTCCTCTCTTCCCTTCCGGCGAATCAATGAATCGGGATCTTCGCCCGCCGGCATCTCAACTACGCGCACGATCAAATCGTTGTGGAGCAACGCATCGAGAGACCGCTCGGCCGCTTTTTTCCCCGCCGCATCCGAATCGAAGCAAAGAACCACTTCGTTCACAAATCGCTTTAAAACCCGCGCCTGGTCTTCGGTAAAAGCAGTCCCCTGCGGCGCGACGACGTTAGTTATTCCAGCTTCAAACAAACTGATCAAATCGATCTGGCCTTCGCACACAATCGCGCAGTTCGCCTCAATCAGGGCACGCTTTGTCTTGTCTAAACCAAAAAGGACCTTGCCCTTTCGAAAAAGCGGCGTCTCCGGCGAATTCAAGTATTTCGCCGCTCCCTCCTTGTCTTTGAGAAGGCGACCGCTAAACGCGATCACTTCGCCGACATCGTTACAGATCGGAAACATGATCCGGCCGCGAAACCGATCGTAGGCTGATCGACTTGGCGCGTCTGCCGCATCGTCTTTGGTCTTGACCAGGCCGCTTGCGACGAGATCACGCGGATCATAACCGCGGTCACGTGCCCAACTGCCAACCGCATCCCATTCATCGGGCGCATAACCGATCTGCCATCGCTTCGCGATTTCTGCTGTGATGCCACGCTCTTTCAGATATTTGCGCGCTGGTGCGGCGAATTCCCTTTTGATCAGGTTTTCATGGAACCATTCGGCGGCTTCCGCGTGCAGTTGCAACAACCGGCGACGCGCCGCACGCTCTCGATCTTCGTCGACGACGTTACCCCCCTCTTCTACGACTGAGATCCCGACACGCGCAGCAAGTTTGCGCACGGCTGCGGGAAAATCGATGTGTTCATAATCCATGACAAAGCGGAAGACGCTTCCGCCCACACCGCATCCGAAGCAGTGAAATGTTTGTCGCTGCGGGCTCACGTGAAATGATGGCGTTTTCTCCTGATGAAACGGGCAAAGCGCCTTGAAACTCGCGCCGGCTCGTTTGAGCGGAAAATAGGAACCGATCACCTCGACGATGTCGTTCGCCGCCGCGATTTGTTCGATGGTTTCAGTTGGGATTGTTCCCATGAGACGCTGGATTTTTCGCTCGTTTGCTTTGAGAAGCGATGTCAAACTTACGCAGTGCGCAGTCGCTTTCCAAATATCACAAAGAGAATCCCAATTTTCGTTTTGGTTTGCTGTTTGGGAGTGGAGACAGCTCAGGCGCGCGACGTCATACACAAAGGTGACATAATTGTGGTCCCGCTGCGGGGGGAGATTTCGCCGTCGCTCCTGATGTTTTTGCGTCGCACAGAAAAAGCAGCCGAAAGCAGCGGCGCCTCGGCGATTATTTTTGAAATGGATACTTATGGCGGGCGACTCGACAGCGCCGCAGAAATAACGAACGTGCTCAACCGCGCCACCATTCCAACCTACACGTTCATCAATTCCAACGCAGGGTCGGCCGGTTCGCTTATCGCGCTGGCTACACAGCATATCTACATGGCCCCGGTAAGCGCGATTGGTGCGGCTGCGCCCGTTTTGCCAACGGGAGAAGATCTTCCACTAACCGAACGTGAGAAGACGATTTCGTACTGGACGGCTCTAATTCGAAGTTCCGCCATCAAAAACGGACACAATCCCGACGTCGGTGAGGCGTTTATGAACAAGGACAAGGAAGTAAAAATCGGCGACCGCGTGATTCATCCAAAAGGAACGGTACTGACTTTGAGCGCGCAGGAAGCGGCAGAAAAAATCAATGGCAAACCATTGCTGGCCGATGGCATCGCCGCTTCGATTGTCGATCTAACGCAAAAAGCCGGACTCAAAGGCAACATCCTGACTCTTAACCCGAGTGGCTTTGAGCAACTCGCCTTTTGGATCACCGCGCTGGCGCCATTGCTGCTTCTGGGCGGGATACTCGGCGCCTATCTCGAATTCAAAATCCCGGGCGCGAGTTTGCCGGGAATTATTTCAGCGATTTGTTTTGCCCTCTTTTTCCTCGGCCATTATCTGGCGGGGCTCGCGGGGTGGGAAGTGGTTGCACTTTTCGTTTTGGGCATGGCGCTTGTCTTGATCGAGATCCTCTTTTTCGCGCATTCCACAATCGTTTTCGGTGTGCTGGGCATTTTTCTTATGGTGGCGTCTTTGCTCTGGGCAATGATCGATCGCTATCCCGGCGAAACATTTTTTCCCACCGGCCAAATGCTGGCGATGCCCCTGCTCAAACTTTTCCTCGCGATTATCGCCGCCGCAATCGTAATCACCATTCTCGCGCGTTATCTGCCGCGCACGGGGCTTTATCGACGGTTTGCTCTCATCACCTCAAATCCTCCCGGTCCATCTCTCGTCGGCGCGCCGCGTGAATTTGCCACTGCATTCGCACTCACCCCCGGAGCGCGGGGTACCGCCATCACGATCTTGCGCCCGAGCGGGAAAGCGCGCTTTGCCGATCAGGTCGTTGACGTTGTGACCGAAGGAGAATTTATCGCCGCACAAACGCCAATTACCGTCATCCAGACGGACGGCATGCGAGTAATCGTGAAAAGCACAGGATAGAGCTGAGCTATCCGCCGGCCACGACGCGAACAAATTCGACACGGTCACCTGCGGCTAATGATCGCCCCGGCCATTCGTGGCGGTGCAGGGCGATTCCGTTGTGCTCTACCAAAATAGTTTGTGACGGCAATTGATAGCGCTCTACGAGTTTCGCGATCGTTTCCGCGTCGCGTGCATCCACCTTTTCGCCATTAAGCGAAATCGTCATGCACTCATCAACGCCTGATCCCAATCTTTCCAAACCGGTTCGAAACCGCGTCGCCGCAGGGTCGCGGCGATTTCAGCAGGCGAACGCTCGTCGCTGATCTCGAATTGCCCGGTGGCAAGCTGGTCTTCTCCGTCCTGAAAATCGGGCGCCACGATTCGACCGCGCACAGTGCGGTGCAGATGTTCCTTTCCCTGCCGGGTGTACCCGCCAGGCTCGGTATGGCTGCCCGCGCTCATCATGGTCACGCCTAACGAGACCAGCGAATCGCGGAGCAACGCGCGCTCGCGTGTGCTCAGGACGATGCCAACCTGCGGAAATGTAATGCGCAACGCGCAAACTAATTGCGCCAACTCGCGATCGCTCACCGAAAAGAGCGGACGGAATCCACCGGCGGCAGGACGCAACCGCGGCAAGCTCACTGTAATTTGCGCCTGCCAGCAATGTTTGAACAAATATTCCAGATGCGCCGCCAGCGCGACGGCTTCTTCCTGCCAGCGCCACAAACCAAAAAGCGCCCCGATGCCAAGGCGGCGAAACCCGGCCGCGTAACCGCGCTCTGCGCAGTCGAGGCGAAAATTGAAGTCACGCTTCGGCCCAGCCGTGTGCAGTTCGGCATAGCCGCCACGGTTGTAAGTCTCCTGATAAACGACCAGTCCATCCGCGCCAGCGTTGACAATCGGAACATAATCCCGCATTTCCATCGGGCCGACCTCGATTGCGATCGACGAAAAATCCGGAGCGAGAGCTCGCACGCATTCCGCGAGATAATCGGAGCTGACGAATTTAGGATGCTCCCCCGCAACGAGAAGAATTTGACGAAACCCCGCTCGCGACAAGTGCCGCGCCTCGGCGACGACCTCCTCGACGCTAAGGGTGACGCGGAGAATTGGGTTGTCCCGGGAGAACCCGCAATACCGGCAGTTATTGATGCATTCGTTGGAAAGGTAAAGCGGTGCAAAGAGACGCATCGTCCGTCCGAAATTTTGCACGGTGAGTGCGCGAGAAGTCTGCGCCATGGCCTCCAACCCCTGGTTTGACTTTGGCGTGATCAAGCGCTCGAACCGGCGAACGACCTCCGATTCCTTGAGGGCCAAATTGTCCAAGGTTTCGACGAACGACATCAACAATAAGTTCGCTCGCGCGCCGGCATTCGCAAACGTCGACGTCTATAAAAACAAACGGCGGCGTCCGATAATATCCGGACGCCGCCGCCGCAAATACGATTGTCGATCTTTAGAACGCGAAATTAACGCCGGTGCGCGCCATGCCGAAGTTATTCTCCGGACCGTTAATAAAGTTCCAGCTGAAATCACTGACCCAACCGATGTGCCGCGTGATACGGATTTCCAAGCCGCCGCCGACTTGGCCAATTCCCTCTGACTTGGAACTTGTATTGCCATTTGTCTGGATAATGTCGAAGCCCTCCTCCCCCTCGGCAACTCGCTCAAATTTTGGCCTCTGACCGCCGCCAAAGATGCCGCCACCTCCGCCAAAAATGTACGGCGAAAAGCGCGAGCAGTGGAACGGATAACGCAGCGTTAATGTACCCAACACAGCTCCGATCGTGTTGGTCTGGTGGCTAACGCTGTGAGTAAAACTCCCGGGGTCCGGAAGGTCGCTGAAATCGACAAAGAGATTTTGGCGCGCTTGTCTAGCGCTCGCCGCCCAGCCTTCGATACCAACACCAAAGTAACGATGGAAAAAGTATTTGATATCCCCACCACCGCCCCAGGCATGATCGGCCTCGATGTACCGGTCATTTTCCCAAGTGTTTCCAGTAAAAATGTAAGTGCCCCACAGGCTCACATTAAACTCGTTATCGGCGTACCATTCCGGGCAAGGCGGTGGCGCTGCCACCTGCTTCATTTCTTTGCCGCCATAGGTTTCGGTACCAGCAAAGGCCAGCGACGCCATCGCGCCGAAGCCCAACATGGACAACATTAATTTTTTCATCCTTATCTTTATTTCTCCTTTTTGGTTAAGTCTTCCCTCAACTTTGGAACTCCAACATGTTGGAGCGTCAAAGTCAATAACGAAACTCGTTATTCCTCTGGATGCCGCGAGTTTGGCTGGGTCATCACAAAATTGCAAGAATTTTTTTACCTTGTTGAAGCGGCTCGCCGATCAGGCTTTGAGTTCCGCTCCAGTATTGGCATCGGTAATAATAAACTTTTCGTGATGAAACGCAGGGTCGCCGCGAAACATCAGCCGCCCGGCGTATCGGCGCTCCAGCTCCACGAGCAATTCTTCGTCTTCTTCTTTCAACCGTTTCAAGACATCCGGATTTAGGATCACACGGATTTCGTGAATGCTGTCCTGGTACTTACGCATCACGGTATTGAGTGTGCGATGCAATTCCACGCTTGTAGTCATGGAAGTCTTCACGACGCCGTGCCCTCCGCAGTAAGGACAATTTTCGTAAATTGTATCGCTCAGACTTTCCTGTGCCCGCTGTCGCGTCATTTCCATCAGACCAAGCGGCGAAATCGGAAGCACGTGGGTCTTGGCCTTGTCGCGCTTGAGCCGTTCCTTCATCAGATTATAAACCATCTGCTGGTCTTTTCGGCTCTTCATGTCGATGAAATCGCCGATGATCAAGCCGCCGACATTGCGCAACCGAAGCTGGCGCGCGATTTCATCTGCCGCCTCCAAATTCGTCTGTAAAATCGTTTTCTCGACATCGCGTCCACCTTTGTTGCGGCCAGTATTCACATCAATCGCGACCAGCGCTTCCGTTTCATCGATTACGATGTAGCCGCCGCACTTCAGCCAGACTTGCCGATGAAAAGCGTCGTCGATCTGCTTTTGCACTCCGTAGCTTTCGAAGATCGGCGTCGCACTATCGTAAAAATGAATTCGGTTTCGCGCCCGCCGCGAAATCTGGCCGACCATTTCGTTCATCCGGCTAATCGATTCGCGGTCATCACACATGACTTCATCGATCTCTTCAGTGAGAAAGTCGCGTACGGTCCGTTCAACTAAATCGGGCTCCTCAAAAATTCGGCACGGGGCCGGACGGTCACGAATCAATTGATCTACTTTCGCCCATTGATCGAGGAGGAAGCGCAGATCGCGGACGAAGTATCGCGCGCGCTGTCCTTCCCCAACCGTGCGGATGATAACGCCGATGCCTTCCGGAACGTCGAGCTCGCGTAGAATCTTGCGGAGTCGTTCCCGCTCCTTCGGAACTTCGATTTTTCGTGAAATGCCACTGCGATCGCTAAATGGCATCAGAACCAGATAGCGTCCGGCAAAACTGAGATTGGTCGTGACCCGCGGTCCTTTTGTCCCGATCGGACCCTTGGTCACCTGGACAATTACATCCGAGCCGACAGGATAAATGTTTGGAATATCCTTTGCCGTAATTCGTTTCCGCGGGCGCCTGTTTGCGGACCGGTCAATTTCTTCGATTCCACTGTCGAGCGCGGCCGGAATCGCGTCCCAAAAATGAAGGAAGGCGTTTTTTTCGAAGCCGATGTCGACGAACATCGCCTTCAACCCCATCTCGATGTTCTTGACTTTGCCCTTGTAAACGCTGCCAACGATGTTGCGCGAGCTTTTACGCTCGACGCTATATTCCTCTAGGCGCCCATTCTCGAGCAGCGCAACACGGGACTCGAGTTTTTCTACATTGAGTATGAGTTTGTTGCCAGTCTTGTGTGAAGAAAGACCTAAAATTTTTTTTACTTTGTCTATCATAAAACTGAAATGCTTGTGCGATCACAGCAGGAATAAGATTATTCATTATTTGTTGGATCGACATTTTCATCGTGTACGCGGCCGGCGCACAGGTGGCGGGGTTGGTACGGGCGCCGGTTGACGCCGTACTCCGAAGAGCCGTTCGAAAAAGTTGCGCGGCGCCGGCGCCGCAACTGGGACGGCGCGAGCCGCAGCAGCGGCAGCTCGCCGCCGGACTTTCCCTTGAGAATCTGCCTCGGGTTCGACATCGGGCGATGCGTCCGAGCTTGCCATCTGCGCAGTGGCATTTTGTGATTGGTCCGCAGTTTCTTCGTCGTCGCTTCCGAGATTTCCTCCGGCGTCGTGATAAGCCACTGATTTGATCAATTGGAGCGGATTGGCGTGGTGTGCGGGTGCGAGCCAGGCGACCTGCATATCGAACTTTCCTTGATCCTGGCCGAGCGCTCGTTCGAGGATGCGCGTAGCGATCGGGCCCGCGACCTCGCCGCCGTGCCCGGAGGCGCCCTGCACCATTACTGCAACGACGTACTTCGGATGGTCAAATGGCGCGAAACACGCAAACCACGCCACGTTCTCCTCGTGGCCACGGTCGGTGGCCTGAGCAGTGCCGGTTTTTCCAGCCACCACAACGTCTTTCAAACGCGCTCTGCCACCGGTT
>Ga0070708_100004545_pt1 | contig 10923 bp, 10 predicted proteins | sample KBSK5503metaG_FD_65469 | JGI IMG/M metagenome (GOLD analysis project Ga0070708, IMG submission 65469) | Corn, switchgrass and miscanthus rhizosphere microbial communities from Kellogg Biological Station, Michigan, USA - KBS K5-50-3 metaG | ecosystem: Host-associated > Plants > Roots >...
ACAGTGAAATGGACTGGGCCGAGCAGCTTGATCCTGCCTACGCCGCTGCCCGGGCCGAAGTCCGGCGCCTCAGTGTAGGCGAGGACGGCACGCTGTCAGTCAAAGTGAAGGAACTGATCGTGCTGGGAGTCTTGGCGTCGCGGGGCCTTCAGTATGGCGTGGCCGCCCACATGCGCCGCGCCATCGACTACGGTGCCACGAAGGAGGAATTGTTCGAGGCAATCAAAGCCGCCGCCGTCCCTGGCGGTGGCGTGGCCTACAGTGTGGGGGTCCGGGCGCTCCAGGAACTCGAACAGGACGGGGCCTTCCCGCGGCCCAACCCGCCTTCCCCCTCGCGCAGCCAGCGGGAGAAAGCCAGCCTACCCCCACCAGCGACCCGCCGGCGGGGCAAAGCGGCCACGCGATGAGCGGAGGCCTTCCCACTGCTGCGAGAAGCTATAACTAAGAGGGAAAGCCGTCTGCCACTCCCTGCAAGGAGCGCCTCATCCACGGCAGGCGTGTGCAAGGCAGTGTGGAGCAGCGTTGGCTGCTCCGCCATTGCAGGAACGTACTGGTAATACGCGTAGCCACAAGAAGACTGCAACAGGGCGGAAATCATACGTGGCTCATGTCATCCCCTTCAGAGAACGATAATTTCACTTGACATATAATCTGTATGGACCTAGCATAGACCTAGGTCCATGCTAGGTCTGTGTCAAGAGCATGCATCATTTCTGGGAGCCAGTAAGACCGCCTTTGCCACGCGCCTGGCTGTAAGGATGAACCTAGTATAGACCTAGGTCCAACTCAGGTCCATACGAAGGAGCAGGTATGATTGTCCTGGTAGGTGGGGAAAAAGGCGGGGTGGGGAAAACCACACTGGCGGTGAATCTGGCCGCCATGCGTGCCCGGGCTGGGCACGATGTCTTGCTCGTGGATGCGGACAAACAGGCCAGCGCCAATCTGTGGGCCGGCATCCGTGACCAAGAAAAGGTCGATCCGCCCGTCCGCTGTGTGCAGAAACGCGGCAAGGGGTTGGCCGCCGATGTCCGTGACCTCGCCACACGCTATGAAGATATTATCATTGACGCCGGAGGGCAAGACTCTGTCGAGCTGCGCGCGGCGATGACCATCGCTGACCTCGCCATTTTTCCAATTCAGCCTTCGCTCTTTGATGCCGCAACGCTTGAAACGCTTGCCGAGCTCGTGGCCCAAGCACAAGCCTTCAATACCGGCCTGGTGGCAGGGATCATCATCAACCGTGCCTCGCCAAATCCGCGCGTGAAGGAAGCCGAGGAAGCGAAGGATCTCATTGCCGAGTATAGTGACCTCCATCTCATGCAAGCGCTGCTCCGGGATCGTATTGTCTTCCGGAAAGCGGTGCGGAACGGGCTCTGTGTCCTGGAATACCAGGAGCGGGATCATGCCGCAGGGACCGAAGTATCCGACCTGTATCGGGAGGTATACGGCGATGCCTAGTCTCCGGGACCGTGTGAAAGGCCAGAGAGAGCTTCCGAGCGCCAGTACAGCAGGTGCCGACGCCTTTATTGAGGCAGCCAACGAGGTGCGACGCGACGCGACCGAACGGCCGTGGCAGGCCTTTGAGAAGAAGGCAGTCCCGCGGACAACGTTCAACTTGCGCTTGAATGACTATGAGTTGGCCCTCCTGCGGTGGCTGGCGGAGCAGCGCGATGAATCCATGCAGAAAGTTGCCAAACGTGTGCTTATTCCAGCGCTGGAACGCTTAGTAGAAGAGCCCTCAGCATGATAGAGGTCATAGTATGAACCTAGGTCCATATCAGGCCTGACCTAGGTTCATACTACTTATTCTTCCAGCGCCTCCCTATCTTCCGTCTATGCTCTGCAGATGGTGTATGGTGGCAGAGCATGCAGCGGCACAGGGACGCTCCTGGCAGCAAAGCGCGCTGGCCCTGTGAGAAGAGTGATGGCAGGACCACCATGGACGAGTGGCGCATATATGGACCAACGGCGCGCAACTCTCTATCTCCCACGCATCATCACTGGTGCCAAAGCCCTGGGCAAACCTTGCCCCTCGCTCATCCTGGCTGCTCCATCTGGGACCGTTGCCATGGCGTTTGGCAGGAGGCTCTATGCGCTTCCAACTCGTAAGGCCGCGTGGGTTACTGACATGTGTACCCTTCTCTATGAACTGGAGTAAGGCGGTGTGTGGTGTATTGACCGAAGCCCATAGCCGCAGCCGGGAGGCACAGGACGTGCTCTGTGTGGCCCTGACCAAGCCAAGCTTGCCCTACTCCAGGAGAGATGGTTGGGCTGCTGGCACCTCGGGAGTGTTGGCGAGTTCACGCTGATGAGTGCCGCCAATGAGCCTGGGGAGTGATCTAGGGTCTTCATACTCGGTTGACGCGCTATGGCATGCGATCGCTGCATGTCGGTACCGCTCAAACGGGAGAAAGATTCGCCCTGCTCATACGGCACAGAGGTTACGCTGGGCTACCCGATCCAGCTAGGGTACGAACCCCATGAAGAGGGAGACCAGATGCGCTCGCTACCGCCATTCCATGATACTGCCTCCTACGTGTTTCAACGTCTCGAGCCCGTCAAAGAACAGCTCGCAATGGTACAGCTCCCGCCCGTGTTGGACGCCGCCTGCAAGGCGTGGTATGTGCACCGCACCGCCACTGCACTGGCTCCGCACTTGCTTGAACTCTACCGTCGCCAGATCGAAGAGGCGGTCACCATGCAGGGCCTCGATGCCCTCATACCAGCCGCCCGTCCACTCCTCCAGATCATCACAGAGCCGAGCATGGCGGCGGCCCAACTCGCTTGGAGCCCCACAGCTGTTGAGGTGGTGAGCACTGCCCTCGCCCAAGAGCTCGCTGCGAGCGACGATGCCAGTGGCTGGAGCACTATGGCACGGCGTGTGGCCATTGATCTTGTCGCCGGAGCGCTCGAGACGCTCACCCAGGAGCATGGCAAACACGCTCTGACGACGATGCCAGATCCTGTATTCGAAACAGCTGTGCTCCAGACGGCTATTGCCTTGGACCCCCTAGCATTCCGCGATTGCGTCCACCAGTGCCTCGCACGTCTCGCCCAGCATATTGCTGTTGAGCGTGCGGCAGCTATCGAGACGCGGGGAGCATCCCTCGCGGAGCTCGAACATCTGCTCGGGTTCCGCGACGCCACCCCGCCCGGTGCCCGCCTCCTCCCGCTCCTGCGAGACCAGCACGTGACTATTCTCAGTGCCGCACATTATCAGGCTGTCCGGGAAGCCCTCGCGCTGAATACCTTTCAGCGCCTCGACGGAGTCCCCTGGCCCACCGCTCTTCTCACCGCTGATGTTGCTCGCGGCGTAGCCCAGCTCCGCCCTATTCTCGTCGATAGCAAACCGGACTTGCTGCCGGAAGAGCGCGCAGCGTGGGCCACGCGTATGTGGCAACAACGGGAAGCCCTCTCTGATCTTGATGCCGATGCCCTCGACGCACTCAGCACGCTCTGGCTCTATCAGGCACATACGCCCCAAGAGGATGCCGTGGCAGACATCGATGAATTGTTGGCCCTTCGTGGCCTGCATGCCAAACGTGGAGGCCAGGGTCGTCGTGGGGGCTATGAACTGGAACAACGGACCGCCATGCTGCAAGCCCTTGCTCACCTCCAAAACCTCTGGCTCGATATGAGTACGCTTGAGGTCTACGAAGCGACTCATACAGGGACGCGCCGGCGCACGCCCACGCGGCAGGCGATCCAGAGTCGCGCGTTTACCATCACCGATCTCTTTGGCCAAACCCGCTTGGATGGGGGTTTCGACGTCCAAAAGTTTCTTTTCCGGCCGGGGACGGTCTTTGCGCATTTTTTGTTCGGCCCGGGTCGCCAGACAGCGCTCCTCGCTGCCCAAGCGCTGCGCTATGACCCTTACAGGCAGACCTGGGAAAAGCGCCTCGCACGCTATCTGAGTTACCAGTGGCGCTGCAAAGCCCATGCGGGGCACTATTGGCAACCCTTCCGCGTCGCTACCCTCCTGGAAGCTGTAGGTGCTCCACTGGACACTCGGAAACCTTCCAAAACCCGTGAGCGTCTGGAAAAGACCTTAGATACACTCCTCCGGGACGCTGTCATTGCCGCTTGGCAGTATGATCACTGGGACGAAATCATCACGACGCGCCACGGCTGGGCACAGCACTGGCTCCAAACCACGATTCTCGTCGAGCCACCTGAGGTTATTCGGACCACGTATCAGCGGCTCGAACGCCACGAAACCCCCTCTCCCAAAGCCATAGCTCACCTTGCGACCGCGGCTCTTGGCGAACGCGTCAAGCAACGGCGGCAGGCATTGGGGTGGTCCCAGATCCAGGCAGCCGAGCACTTCCAGGTCCATCAGGCGACGTGGAGCCGACTCGAACGCGGCCAAGTGCGGTGCTCACCGGCGCTCCTGAAACGTCTGACGCTGTGGTTTACGTCAGCCGAGTATATCCCGAGCGCTACCATGGCGGCGGCTGAAGACGAAAACGACCCGAGTCATGACGCATAAAGATGTGTGGGAATGCGAGAGGAAGAAAATCGGGTAGCGACGTCTAACCCTTGAACTATTCTCGTCTTGATCCTATGCATGTCTTCCTCATTTTATGCATAGAGTCGGGGTTATCGTGCCCCAAAGTCGGGGTTATCATGCCCCAAAGTCGGGGTTATCGTGCCCCTAATTTTTTTGTTACATTCAACAACTCAAGTTTTATCAATTCTTTACAAAGACCTTATATCATTATGCATGCCTAATAAGATCTATAAGATCGATAGCGTCCCGGCTCGCCTTCTGGCGACCGGGCGCCTGCTAGAATATCTTGCCTTTGCGATTTTCCTTGACACTACGACTCCTGCAGAGAGAGCGCTATGCAGAGTTACCACCTCACGGACGAATTCACGGATATACCGGCTGAGCAATCCCTACTAGCTAGCTTGGCACAATCTCCCGCGTTGTATTGGGACCTCGGCGATCTCCTGACGCCAGAAGTCTTTACCAAGGAGGTTGACACCTGGCAGGCCATTACTCTTGCGCTAGAGACCGGCAAGCCTCTTACTGTACCTACAGACTGGCTGCCGGTCCCCGACCCCAACGCAACCGCCCAGCGTCTCGTGGACCTGCACCAGCGCCGTCTGCTCGCAGCTGCCCAGGAGCGGCTGGCCCAAGCGCTCTTCGATGAGACCACACCAGCTCCGGACATCGTGGCGCTCCTAGAGGAAGAAGCGCTGCGCGTCCAGGCGGCACTGCGCCACACGACCGCAGGCCGGCTGCTGTGGGCTAACGCCCTGCTGCCCCAGGTCCTGGCGGACGCCGAAGCCCGCCGCCTGCAGCGCGAGGCCACCGGCAGCGCCGTGCTGGGCGTCCCCACGGGGGTGGCGCAGCTCGATAACATGCTGGGCGGTCTCAACGAGGGGCTGTACCTGCTGGCGGGTCCCCCTGGCATGGGCAAAACGACCCTGGCGCTGCAGATAGCAGCGGCCGCGACTCCAGATGTGCCGGTGGTGGTGGTCACCTTCGAGCATGCTCCAGCGAACCTGACCCTGAAGCTGCTCTGCGCCCGTGCCGGTGTCAACCTGCGTGATGTGCAGCGCGGCTATGCCGACCTGGCGAAGCTCCGCCGTGCCGCCGAGACCTGGGAACCCGTGGCACAGCGGCTAGCGGTTGTCGAAGGCAGCAGTCAGCTCACCGTGGCGCAGGTACGTGCCCAGGCACGCCGCGCCATGCGGCAGCACCAGGCCGAGCGCTGCCTGGTGGTGGTAGACTATCTGCAGTTGTGGGCCAAGGTCGCGGAGGACCTGCGGGGCAACTTCTCCGTGCGCGAGCGGGTGGACATGCTAGGAGGTCTGCTGCGCGAGCTCGCCCTAGGCCTGCATAGCCCGGTGCTGGCCCTGGCGTCGCAAAATCGCAGCGCCGGGAACTACGGCAACGGCAAAGGCTCTGCGGCGCTCGATTCGCTGAAAGAAAGCGGTGACCTGGAGTATGCGGCCGATGTCGTCCTGTTCCTGACAGAAGCTCAAGAACGTATGGCGACCCCGCCGGCGCGAGCGATCGAGCTGACGGTCGCCAAGAACCGGCACGGCGATACAGGGAAAGTCGGGCTGATCTTCCGGCCCGATCTCGGCACCATGCGGGAGGAAGCCCGCCCATGAGGATTGCTGATGACACACCCCGCGAGAATCTGACACTGACCGAGGCTGACCTTGCGGCCTGCCATCCTCTTGTCGCTGAAGGCGGCCATGTGGTACGTGCGCTGTGTCCCTTCCACGGCTCGGACCGCCAACGCAGCCTGCGCGTGCAGGTACGCAGCGGGCGCTTCGTGTGTTTTGCCTGTGGTGCCTGGGGCTACATGGACACGGCGCGTGCGCAGTGGCGTGAGGAGCAGCAGCGCCAGGTGACCTTCCGGAGGCCTCCGGCCCGCTGGCAGCGTGTAGCAGACCGTCGCCAGCCGCCACCGAGGCTTCCCAGGCAGCCAGCGGCAGCAGCCAGTAAGTTCTCCGCAGATCCACCAGCACCGCGTGAGCCCGCGCCAGGGCTGCCCAACCTGGCACAGCAGCTCACCGCCTTCCAGACCGCCCTGCCGGGCAGCGGTGGCGCAACCTACCTGCAGCAGCGCGGCATTCCCCTGGCGCTGGCGCAACAGTGCGGCGTGGGCTATGCGGCACCGGGCACCTGGCCGCACGCAGCCCGCGACTGGCGCGGCGGCCGTGTGGTCTTTCCGCATACGACGCCGGAGGGATGCTTGGTGAACCTGTATGGGCGTGCCGTCGGTCCTGCAGAGGAGGTGCCCAAAGCCAAGCGGCACGATCACCTTCCTGGCACGAAGGGCTATTTCAACGCCACGGCGCTGCAGGCAGGTACCGGGCTGCTGTGGGTGTGCGAGGGCGCCTTTGATGCGCTGGCACTCTTGGCAGCGGGTGTGCCGCGTGTGGTGGCGATCTTCGGTGTGCACGGCTGGCGGTGGGACTGGGTGCGCACGGTCCGCGAGTTTGTCTTCGCCCTCGATGCTGATGCCGCCGGACAGCAGCAGTGGCGCCAGCTCGCCCGCCAGGCCGCGCTGTGGGGGAAGCACGTCGCCGTGCTAGAGCCCGTGGCGTATGGGGGGCACAAAGACGTCAGCGCCGCGTGGGCGGCGGGGGTCCTGCGCGTGAACGCGAGCCCCGTGGCCGCACGGCAAGACCCTGCGTCCCTGGAGGTGCCTGAAGACCGGCGCGAGGCGTGGGCGGAGCGGGTCGCGATTATGGTGACGGACGGTGGCGTACGGCGCGAGGATGCCGAGCGCCTGGCGTGGGCGGGGCTCCAGGTTGTACGCGACACGTAGTGAGGGACGCGCGGCATCACCGCCCTCGGCATCCCCCCCAGCATCCCCCGTCAGCGGCAACGCCACGCGCCTGGCTCGTGCGACGCGCTGGGGACCACCGCGGCAGCCTGCAGCCAGGTGGAGAGCAACGCAGGCGTGCGTTGGCGCACGAATGCGCCTTGCACAGGTGCTGGACAGGCGGCACAGGATAGGGTAGGGTCGTCAGGGGTCCCTGGGGGCGACGGAGGCTAGAGGAGCGGCGGAGCCATGCGTGGCGGCGGCGTGGTGGAGGCGAGGCTGGGGCACGAGAGCTGCGTCGAGCCGTGTGGAGCCTCCCTCAGCACCGACGTTGCGGCCGTGGTCCGCATCGGTGTCGCGCTACGGCTGATCGCCGCTTCCGAGACGGCACACCGCCTGCCCTGGGCATGGGGCTCGTGAGGCACCTGGCATCCTCGCCCCGCGACCACCGGCTGCTCGCCGTGGCGCGGGACCTCGGGCAACCCCGGCAGCGCACTCTGACGCATGAAGGAGAGCCATCATGGGCGCACCACCAGACATCGTCGGCCTATATCGACGTCGGCCTGGGCACGGTGTGCTTCGAGCTGATCGGGCCGCCGACGGACCAGAGCCTGCGGCAATGGCTCCAGGACGACTATGACCGGATCATCCCGCCCGCGCCCTGGTAGGGGAAGCGCACCTCAGGCACGTCTACGTGCTGGTTGGCGGCATGTGCGGCTTGGAGCCTCCATGCCGCAGGGGCACGTGCGGACCACGCGAGCCGCGCACACACCGCCGCACCCTGGGTGTCGTCCCGAGGGGGACGAGGATGCGCCCCGCTGGGAGAGGAGCTCTGGCCGCTGGGCATCCGCCAGCACCACCGCCCCTCCCCCCGCGTCAGGCCTGCGCGCAGCGCCCCTCCCCACCGGTCTCGGTATGGCCGAAAGGCGCCTACGCCCCGTGGCCACGCAGCGGGCTCGGCTCGCATGCGTACGTACCTGCTCTGGGGCCAGGGCGAGCACCTTGTGAAGCCGTCGCGGTCACCGCGACACGAAAGGAAGAACGCATGCCCGTTCGTCTCGTCATTACGACGCACGCGAAACCTGGGAAAGGCACGGAGCTGGCCCAGGCCATGGCCGACCGCTGCCGCGCTGTGCAGCAGGAGCCCGGCTGTCAGCAATTCGAGGTGTTTCAGAGTGCCCTGGACCCCGACACGCTGGTGACCCTCGAGTTGTGGGCTGACCAGGCGGCGCTCGACGCGCACGCGCAGCGCAACGCGACCCAGCCGCCGCACCCGGCGCTGGCTGCCCTCCGTGCCGATAGCGTCCGCCCCCGGGAAGACTACATCTATAACCGGACGCGGTAGCCTCGTGGGCGGTGGACCCACCGGCCGTCCCCGCCTGCGTCTGGGCCTGGAGGGCTGTGGCAAGCGGCACGCTGGGGAGGAGGCCTGTGACTCCCCGTTGCACGACGGCCTCGCCTCAGGCACACGTGCGGTGCGCGGGCCTCTGCTGTTCCCTGACACTTCGCGTGTCAATGCCCATGATCACCAGCCTGGGAGCACACAGCATGGAGGCTGTTGCCCAGCCACCAACCACATTGCGGCTCACACCCCGGCCGTATCAGTACGAAGCGGTCGCGGCCTTGCTCGCCGCCACGGCGCGCGGGGTGCAGCGTCCCCTGCTCGTATTGCCCACGGGGACGGGCAAAACCATTGTCTTTGCTCTCCTGGTCCAGCGACGTCGTGGCCGGTCCCTCATCCTGGCGCACCGCGATGAACTCATCCAGCAGGCCGTGGCCAAATTGCACCTGGTCGATCCGACCCTGCCCCTGGGAGTCGTGCAGGCAGCGCGCGACGAGCATACCGCTCCCACCGTGGTGGCCAGTGTGCAGACCCTGAGCCGCCGCACCCGGCTTTCTCGCCTTGTGCCGGATTTCCAGACCATTGTTATTGACGAAGCGCACCACGCCCCCGCGCCCACCTACCGGCGTATCCTGGAGTATTGCCGGGCCTGGCATCCCGACGGGCCGCTGGTGGTCGGGGTTACGGCCACCCCCGAACGGGGGGATCACCACTCGCTGCGGCCAGTCTTTGACCGCATTGTCTATCAGAAAACCCTGCTGGAGATGATGCAGGCGGGCTATCTCGTGGACCTGCGCACCCTTCAGGTGCTGCTCCAGGCCGACTTCGATGCGCTGCGCACCCAGCAGGGGGATTTTGTCGAGGCTGAGCTCGAGACCCTACTGCTCGCGGCCAACGCTCCGGCGCAGGTCCTCGCGGCGTTCCAGGCGCATGCCGCGGACCGGAAAGCCCTGCTCTTTACCCCGACAGTGGCCCTGGCCTATGCCATGGCCGCGACGTTCTGTGCCGCCGGCATTGCCGCGGAGGCCCTCGATGGCACCACCCCGCTCGCCACCCGCCGCGCCATCCTCCAGCGGTTGCACACCGGGACGACCCGCATCGTGGCCAACTGTGCCGTGCTCACCGAGGGCTTTGACGAACCCTCCGTCGATTGCATCATCATCGCACGACCCACGCAGAGTGCCGTGCTCTATCAGCAAATGCTCGGCCGTGGCACGCGGACCTATCCCGGCAAGACCGACTGTCTCGTACTGGATGTCGTGGGGGTGAGCACTCAGCATACGCTGCACACCGTCGCCACCCTGTTTGCCTGTGACGCCGAGCGGCTGGCCCGGCAGTCCGTCCTGGAAATCCTGGAGAGGCCGGTGCGCCAGGACCAGGACGAGGACACCCTCCTCGCGGGTACGTTGCGCAGTACGCCCGTAGATCTGTTCGCACGCCGGGCGCTACGCTGGGTGCAGACCCGCCAGGGGGCCTGGGTGCTGTCGCTGGGGGCCCAGCATGGGACGCTGCGGCTGCGGCCGGATGGGCCGGACACCTGGCAGGTGGTGCAGGTGCGCCGCGACGCGGAGCCTCTACGATTGGGTGACACACTGCCGCTGCCCTATGCGCAGGGGCTGGCGGAAGACTTGAGTTTATCCCGATTAAACCATTGGCTGCCACGGGGTCAAGCGTACCCGGAAGTTATGCAAGGCACAGCAGATTTCCATCACCAGATCGCGGATGCCCTCCTTCCACAGGCGGATTCGGTCTTTGACGATGCGACAGCGCTTCACACTGCTGTTGACGTGCTCGATCCGCAGCCGACGCTGGTGCAGGGCCTGATTGGCCAGTTGCTGCTCCAATGACAGCTCCTGGCCGCATGGTTTCTTCGTCGGCATGAGGATCTCCACCTGGGGCAGCGTGAACGCCAGGAAGCCCAGATCCTGCAAAAGTCGGCTCCCCGCGGGCAAGGGATACGGGGTAGCGTCGGCGATGCGTTTATCGTGGACGCGGCCGCCGTAGGTCGCACTCAGAAAGAGGATCGTGAGGGGGGCATTGACGAGCAGGACATTTTTGACCGTGTGGTCCTTTTTCTTGCCGCTATAACACGCGGTCTGTTCAGCAGGGTCTTGGGGGCGGACGATACGCCGTTCCGTCCCATCATGGGCAAAAGGGGGGAGGCGGGCGCTGTGGCCAGGGGCGCGGGCGCCTCCTCCAGTGGGGTGACCACGGTGGCCGCGTCGGCCTCCGCCACGCCAAGCTGCTTCGCCAGCGCGGCCAGGGAGCGAGTGGGCGCATCGCCGCGGG
>Ga0070708_100004546_pt1 | contig 10922 bp, 12 predicted proteins | sample KBSK5503metaG_FD_65469 | JGI IMG/M metagenome (GOLD analysis project Ga0070708, IMG submission 65469) | Corn, switchgrass and miscanthus rhizosphere microbial communities from Kellogg Biological Station, Michigan, USA - KBS K5-50-3 metaG | ecosystem: Host-associated > Plants > Roots >...
CAATGCGCGACGCGTACGCCCGCGTCCTCGCCCGGGACTCGGCATGCGGCGACTGCTACCTGGGGCTCGGCGTCTATCAGTACGGTCTCGGCCGCGCGAGCGCGCTCGCACGATTCGTGGCGAAGCTCGCTGGGCTCGGCAGGGGCGACGCCGCGCGCGGGATTGGCTACCTGCGCCGGGCCGCGCGCGAGGGAGATCTGTCGAAGGTCGAAGCCGAGTGGCTGCTCGCCGCAGCGCTCAGGCGCGAGGCGACCCGCGATCCGGGTGCCCGAGCCGCGCTCGAGCGGGAAGCGCGGGGCTTCGTCGAGGGGCTCGCCGGCCGCTATCCGGGGAATCCGGTGTTCCAGCGCTTCCTGCGAGAGGTCCCGGAGTCTCCACCCTAGTCGCCGCTGGATCCAGACGCCCGCCCCCCGAATTACCGTCAGTCCATCGCCGCCTGTTGCAGCGACGCCACGCCGTCCCCGGACAAAGGCTCTTGCCTGATCGTGCCGTTGTCCTATCATGGTGGCACGGAGGCGGACCGTGTTTTGCACGGTTCGTGTCCTTGTAAGATGAAAGCGCGCGCCCGCGGGCCAGAGATAGCGAGGACTGGATGATCCCGTCGCGCTTGGTCAGCCGCCTGGGGCTGCTCGTTACGCTCGCCGCGGCGTACTTCGTCGCCGGAAAGCTGGGGTTGGCATTCGCATTCGCGAACCCCAGCGCGAGCCCGGTGTGGGCGCCGACGGGAATCGCCCTGGCGGCGTTCGTCCTTTTCGGTTACGGCGTCTGGCCGGCGATCTTCGCGAGCGCCTTCCTCGTAAACCTCACCACCACGGGCTCGGTAGCGACCTCGATCGCCATCGGCGTCGGAAATACCCTGGAAGGGCTGGTCGGCGCGTACCTGGTCAACCGGTTCGCCCATGGCCACCGGACGTTCGAGCGCGCGCAGGACGTCTTCCGGCTCGCGCTGCTCGCGGGTGCCTTCAGCACGGTCGTGAGCGCCACCGTCGGCGTCACCAGCCTCGCGATCGCAGGACTCGCGCGCTGGGTCGACTTCGGGTCCATTTGGGTGACGTGGTGGCTCGGCGACGCGGTGGGGGACCTGGTGGTGGCCCCCGCGGTGATCCTGTGGGCCGCGCCGCCCCGGGTGCGCTGGAATCACCGCCAGGCGCTCGAGGGAGCCGGCCTGCTCCTCAGCGTGATCGTCGTGGGCCTCGTGGTGTTCGGCGGGATCTTCACGTTCCCGATCCGGAACTATCCGCTGGAATTCCTGTGCGTCCCGTTCTTCGTGTGGGCGGCGTTCCGCTTCGGGCAGCGGGAGGTGGCGACCTCGGTCGTCGTGGTGTCGGCGATCGCCATCTGGGGGACGCTCCGCGGGTTCGGCCCGTTCGCGCGGACGACGCCGAACGAGTCGCTCCTCCTATTGCAGTCGTTCATGGGCGTCACGGCGGTGATGACCCTGGCGCTCGGGGCCGTGGTGTTCGAGCGCCGGCAGGTGGAGGCGCAGCTACGGCAGCTGGCGGTGAGCGATCCCCTGACGGGCCTCGCCAACTACCGTCAGTTCAGCTACGCCGTCGATGCCGAGATCAAGCGATCGGGGCGGACCGAGCGCCCGTTTGCCGTCGTGCTCATGGATCTGGACCGCTTGAAAGAGATCAACGACCGCTACGGTCATCTCGTCGGGAGCCAGGCCCTGTGCCGCGTGGCGGAAACGATGCTCGGGTCGTGCCGGGAGGTCGACACCGCCGCGCGCTTTGGCGGAGACGAGTTCGCGCTGGTGCTTCCCGAGACCGGCGAGACGGCGGCGTGGCGTGTGGCCCGCCGCATCGCGGAGCGAGTGGCGCGGGACGGCGAGAAGCCGGCAATTTCCGTGAGCATCGGCGTGGCGGTGCACCCGCGCGACGGCCAAAAGCTCGAGGCGCTGGTCTCGGCGGCGGATCGCGTCCTGTACCAGAACAAAGCCGGCAAGCGCGGCACGTTGCGGGTTGGGTGACCCGGAGCCCGTTGGCGACAACCGGGCCGTGTACCGCACCATTCAGCTGGTCCTTGTCGGACTGTTGGTGGCGGTACTCGGATTGTCGGCGCTCTCCCGACGCTTCCCACATGTTGCCTGGCTGCGGGTGTTTCGCTACGACGCTCCTCGACTGAGTGCGCAGCAAAGAGCGACGATTCGGCAGCGCTCCAACATCCATGCGGGTATCGAGCTGATCCTGATGGGCATCGTGGTACCGCTGCTCTACGTCGCGGGTACTGTGATGTTCTTCAACAGCTTCAGTAGGGCGGCGACGACGGTGGTCTGCGCCGGCTCGGCTTTCTGCATCGGGCTCGGTGTCGCGGCCATCTGGCGGAATCGTCGGAGCTGAATTCACGCGCCTGCTCGACACCTGTGGCGTAGTGCCGGCGTGCGAATGCGGGCCGGGCCCCGGGGGTCACGGACGGCGATCGCCTGAGAACCGCGCGGTCTCACTGCCAGAGCGTGGGAGGGTTGCCTTGAGCCGTCGCTTCGAGCACCGGGCGGGTCTCGGGATCGATCGCGGCCGCCGGCACCTGGGCGAGGGCGGCTCGGGCGAACTCCGGCAGCCCCTGCAGCATTGCGGAAATACGTACGACCTGCTCCTCGGGCCCTTCCAGACGGAACCATTTCCATGCGGCCGAGTAGCGCAGCCGCCGCACGTCGCGCCAACGCAGCGTCCCGCCACCGCCCCACATGCGTCCATAACGCAAGCCGTCCTCGGTAAGGGTGTGCCGCGCATTCCGATAGTCCAGGATGAGTGGCACGCCGAGAGCCGCGAAGCCTAAGAATGCCAGGCTGATCCCCGGAGACCCTGTCTTGCCGGGCCAAAGGGCGGAGGCGAGCGCGACGCCGCTGAAGAGGAACGTGCAGGCCAGGCCGATGATCAGGGTGCTGCGCGGATGGGTGAGGCGCTCAGCGTCCGCGGCCGGCCGGGTGCGTGTCCGGCTGCGCGCGAGCCAGGTCATGATCGCGCTCATGGCGGCGGCCCAGAGCGTCCACTGCAGTGCGATGCTCCAGGCCGGTCGAGTCGCGACCAAGTATGTCACTGAGCGCAGGTGGCCTCTCAGTGCACCGTGATTGCCAACCCTAGCTGGCCGACGTTCGCATCGTCGTTCGAGGAGTTCATCGCGAATCCGTTCCAGTATGGGGTGAGACTGACATTGCGGCCCACCCGAATGTCGTACCCCAAACCGACAAGTGCCCCGGCGCCCGTTTCGCTGGCGCTCCCGAGGCCTGAGACGCTGGCGCTCACCGTGCCGAGCCCCAGACCGCCCATCAGGAAGAGGCCGCCGGTGGCCGACGGGTAGAAGCGAATCGCTGCGGTCAGCGTACTGACCGTCAGCGTGGTACCGCTCTCCGACTTCACCCATGCGTTGCTTGACGCCCCGAGCAGAACTTTCTGGCTGAGAGTCCCACCAAGGGAGATGTTGCCGCTCGGTCCTCCTTCACGACTGCCACAGTCCTGGCAACCGAGCGAACCGTAACCGAGACCGGCACTGAACCAGAACCCTGCCCGTTTCTGCGGGTGCTGCCCCAGCGCGTTGCCCGCGAGGCTGACCGTATCGTGGCGAGCGAAAGGACCGTACGGAAGAGCGTGGCCTTCATATGATGACCTCTGGGGACTTGTCCGTCGCTCCCAGGGGCGCACCGGTAGCGGGGCGGACAGGTTACCCGTCCCGGGGGTCTGATTCTGTGCGCTAGCTCACACTGCGTGTGGTTGGCGTCGGGTCGGGATGGGCCGCGAGGGCAGCGCCGAGCTCCACCGATGCGGGCGTTCGGCAAGAGCTCCGCACCGCCCTAGGAGTTCTAACGCGGCGCCGAAAAAACGTCGTTGAGGAGTTGGGACGGGCGATCGCACGGGCTGAACCCGGCCTCGGCTGCGGGGTCTGTCCTGAAGGACGGCGGCGCACCAGCGTCCTTCGGACGTGCTCGGGCCGAGGGCGCCCTTCAGGGCGTCCAATCCACGTCGGGACTCTTCAGGGGGTTAGCGACTGCTAAACCCGTTCTTCGCCGGCCCGATCGGAATTCCACGGTCATTTCGACGCCACAGCCTCAAGTCTGCGCCACGCAGACGAGGAGCGTGCCGAAGGCCAGTCCACCGAGCACGCTGCGGACGGCGTGGAGCCTGCCCCAGCGCGCCAGCAGGGCCGCGGCCTCCGCCGACTCAGGATCGAGGTTCGGCGCGAGGAGGCGACGGTTGGTGGGCAGGATTCCGACCAGCGTGAACGGCACGACTGCGCCGAGCAGGAGGCCGCCGACGAGAAGCCCGCCGTGGCCGGCGAGCCACCAGGCGCCTACTGCCGCCAGGAGGCCGACGACGGCGAGTGAGGCCTGCATGACCGTGGCCCTACGATAGCTCGGGGCGAATTCCCGCAGCGCGAGGGCGGTGCCACAGGCGAGCCGGGCCGGGTGTTCGACCGCGGTGATGTAGATGGCCGCTCCGGCGAAGAGCCCGGCGCAGACCGTTGCGAGGATCTCGAGAGCCATGAAGGAAAATGGTAGCGGAGCGACCTGGTCCGCCACCCGTTCCCTCGTTGACCCCCCACCTCCAGCCCCGGTAGCTTCCGCTTCCATGGCCACCGTCGCGCGCCCGGCGGGCTCGCTCACCGTCGGGCCGCTGCGGCCCGTCATCCTTCGCCTCGCCGTCCCGGCGGTGGCAATGATGGCGTGCCACTTCTGCTTCAACCTCATCGACGCGATCTGGGTGGGCCGGCTCATCGGACCCGCCGCCCTCGCCGCGGTGTCCACCGCCGGATTCTACGTGTGGGTGCTCCTTTCGCTCGGCGAGATGGTGGAGGTGGGGCTCATCGCGGTCGCCGCACGGCGCCACGGCGAAGGCCTCCCTCAGGCGGCGGCGCGCGCTGCGGCGGCTGCGGTCCTGTACGCCCTCGCCGCGGGCGCGGCCGTTAGCCTCGTGGGCTTCGCCGTGACCAGCGGCCTGTTCCGCCTGATGGGCGTCCCGCCCGAGGTGGCGCGCCTCGGCCACGACTACCTCGACACCTGGCTCCTGGGCGGGCCGCTCGTGTTCGGGTTCTTCGCGCTCGAGGCCACGTTCCGCGCGGCCGGCGACACCCGGACCCCCTTCCGGCTGCTCGCCGCGTCGGTGCTGATCTCCGTTGCGCTCGACCCTCTACTCATCGCCGGGCTCGGCCCGTTCCCGAAGCTCGGCGTCGCAGGCGCGGCGACCGCGTCGGTGATGGTGCGCGGCGGCGGATTCCTGATCGGCGTCGCGATCGCCCTGCGCCGCGGACTCATCCGGCTCGAAACGCCCGACTGGCGCGCCGTCCCGACGATCCTCAGAGTCGGCGCGCCGCTGTCGCTCTCGGGCGTACTCCTGTCGGTGATCTACATGTGGCTCACCCGCTTCACGGCACACTTCGGTACCCCCGCCCTGGCTGCCCTCGGCGTAGGGCATAAGGTGGAAGGGCTCGGTTTCATCGCGATCTCGGGTTTCGCCCTCTCGGCGAGCGCACTGGTCGGACAGAACCTGGGCGCCCGGCAGGAACGGCGCGCCCGGCAGGCGGTGCGGATGACCGTGCGCTACTGCCTCCTCGTCACGTCGGCGACCGCGATCGCGTTCCTCGCGATCCCGGAGCGCCTGGTCGGGCTCTTCACCACCGACTCCGCGGTCATCGTGGACGGCAGCCTGTACCTCCGGGTGATCGCGTTCGCTCAGATCGGGCAGACGTTCGAGATCATTCTCGAGGGAGCGCTCGCGGGCGCCGGGTATACCTTCTGGCCGCAGGTCGTGAGCACTTCGCTCACCGTGCTGCGCGTGCCGCTCGCGGCGTGGTGGTCCGCGACGCTGGGCCTGCTCGGGATCTGGATTGCCCTGAGCCTGACCGCGGTCGCGCGGGGGGTCGCGATGACGTTGTTCTGGGCCTCAGGCACGTGGCGGCGCGCGGTCGTATGATAGAAAAGCCGCAAGCCGCAAGCCGTAAGCCGCAAGATGGCCCGCTTGCGACGTCCGGTGTGCGGCTTCTTGGGACTTACGGCTTACGGCTTGCGGCTTGCGGCTGATCAACCATGCCCGCCCTAATCACCCTCCTCACCGACTACGGCACGGCAGACAGCTACGTGGCCGAGGTGAAGGGCGTGCTGCTGTCGAGGGTTCACGGCGCCCAGCTGATCGACATCACGCACCAGGTGCCTCCCGGCGACCTCCGGGCGGGGCAGTACATCCTGTCGCGGGTGTGGCAACGCTTCCCGCAGGGCACCGTGCATCTCGTCGTGGTGGATCCCGGGGTTGGCACCGCACGGCGCGCGCTCGCGGCGGGCGCGGCGGGGCATTTCTTCGTCGCCCCCGACAACGGTTTGCTCTCGCCGCTGCCTCCGGACGCGCACTTCGTCTCGCTGCCGATTCCTGCAGGCGCCGCTGCCACGTTCCACGGTCGCGACGTGTTCGCTCCCGCAGCGGCCCAGCTCGCGATCGGCGCCTCGCTTTCCCACCTCGGTCACCCGATCACCGATGCCGTGCGCACCCCGCTCCCCGCGCCGCGCCGCGACGGCGCCGCGCTCGTGGGCGAGGTGCTTTACCAGGACTGCTTCGGGACCCTTGTGTCGAACATCCCGGGCGAGCTGGTCAAGCTCGGCGCGCGCATCAGCGTCGCGGGAACGGAGGTCGGGCCGCTCGCTCGCACGTTCGGCGACGTGGCGCGGGGGCAGCTCGTCGCGTTCGTGGGGAGCGGCGGCACGGTTGAGATTGCGGTGAGGGACGGCAGCGCGGCGCGGCTGTTGGGGGTGGGAGTGGGGGCGGAAGTGAAAACCTGAGGGTGGTAGAGGCGGTAGAAGTGCCGCCCTTTACCGCCCTTCGAACTCGTCCGCCGGCGCCGGAACCTTAACCTTCGCCATCACCCGCTCGACGAACCCAAACTCCGGCGCGAGCCGCGGTAGCCGCGCCAGGTCGCGGAACAGCTTGCGCTCTCGGTCCCCAAGGACGCGGCACTCCCCGCATTGCGCGAGATGGATGTCCCGCGCAGCGGGGAGCAGACCCTGAGCCCAAAGCTCGAGCTCGTCCGGAGTGAGGTGTTGCAAGAGGGGTTCGGTCATTTCCCGGTCTTACGGGCTCCCGGCGCCCGGGGTTTCATTCCTTCCGGTCCACCAGGTGAACCCGTAGCTCGTTGCGGCCCCGGTGGATGTAGGTCTTCACCGTGCCCAGGGGCAAGTCGAGGATCCGGGCGATCTCTTCGTAGCTATGACCCTCGACGTGCCGCAGCAGGATGCAGGCGCGGTACTCCGGGCGGAGCTTCGCGATCGCCCGCTCGATCGCGCTCCCCAGCTCCCGGGCCTCGACCTCCTGGAGTGGGCTCTCGCCCCGGTCGCCGAGTTGCAGCGCGGTGGCGCTCATCTCTTCGGGCGTAGTCGCGTGAGGTGAGCCGTCGAGCGACAGCGTGTCGAGGTCGCGCCTGCGCAAGTGATCGATCGCGGCGTTGTTCGCGATCTTGAAGATCCACGACGAGAACTTGAACTGGGGATTGTACGACTTGATCCCGTTCAGGACCTTGATGAAGGTCTCCTGCGCCAGGTCCTCGGCGAGCGCCCGGTCCCGCACCATGCGGTAGAGCAATGAGAAGACGGGTCGCTCGTAGCGGCGGACCAGCTCGCGGAACGCCGGCTCGTGGCCGTGCTGTGCCCACTGCACGACCTCCGGGTCGCTGGCGCCGGTCAGGTTGCCCGGCCTATCTTTCGCGCCTATGACGCCGTCTCCCGCATTCGAGGTGGCCGCGCGCACGGGGGGAGAAGGAAGCGGGGCGGGTAGAGGGGGCGAAGGGGGGGGCGACGCGAAGCGCTCCTACGTGCGGAGCATGTTCGCCGCCATCGCGCCGCGCTACGACTTCCTCAACCATCTCCTGAGCCTCAACCTGGATCGTCGCTGGCGCCGGGCCGCGGTGCGGCGGCTCGGGTGGGAATCGAAACCGGACGGTCTGTACCTCGATCTCTGCGCCGGCACGCTGGATCTCGCGGCCACGCTCGCCCGCGAGTCGCGCTTTCGGGGCAGCGTGATCGGCGCCGACTTCGTGCTGCCGATGCTCGAGCGCGGCCGGGGCAAGGCCGGGCGCACCTACCCCGTCGCCGCCGACGCGCTGGCGCTACCGTTCGCGGACCGGCAGTTCGACGGCGCCATGGTCGCATTCGGCGTCCGGAACCTGGCGGACCCCGACGCCGGGCTCGTGGAGGCGGCCCGCGTGCTCAAGCGGGGCGCGCGGCTCGTGGTGCTCGAGTTCACGACACCGCGCTCCGGTCCCCTGCGCCAACTGTACCTCTTCTACTTTCGGCGCGTGCTGCCTGCCATCGGCCGCCTGGTGTCGAAACATAGGGACGCCTATACCTACCTGCCAGAGTCGGTACTCGAGTTCCCCGATCCCGCGGAGCTCGCGGGGCGCTTCGCCGCCGCCGGGTTCGAGGGAGTGGGCTATGAGCTGCTGACCGGGGGCATCTGCGCCCTCCATCATGGCACTCGATAACCTGCGCGACTTCATCGCGGGCGTAGAGGCGGCGGGGGACCTGGTGCGCGTGGACCGCGCGGTCTCCGTGGACAGGGAGATCACCGAGATCGCCGACCGCTGCATGAAATCGCCGGGCGGCGGGCCGGCGCTGCTGTTCAGACACCCGACGCTCTTGAAGGGCGGCCCCTCGCGCTACCCCGTCGCCGTGAACCTGTTCGGCTCCGAGCGGCGGATGTCCGCGGCGCTGGGCGTGGAGCGCCTCGATCAGATCGGCGAGCGCATCGCGACGCTGCTCAACCTCAAGGTGCCCGACGGCCTGTTCGGAAAGCTCGCGATGCTGCCGCAGCTCGCCGAAGTGGCGAAGTTCCCGCCCAAGACGGTCGGGAGTCGCGGAGGGGGGGGAGCGCCGTGCCAGGAGATCGTGATTCGCGAAGGGGACGTGGACCTGTCGCAGTTCCCCGTGCCGGTCTCGTGGCCGGAGGATGGCGGGCCTTACATCACGCTGGCCGGCGTGATCACGCGCGACCCCGAGACCGGCGTGCGCAACGTCGGGATGTATCGCGTCCAGGTGATCGGCCCCAACGCCGTGGCGATGCACTGGCAGCGTCACAAGGTGGGAGCGGCGCACTGGCGCGGGATGGCGGAACGCGGGGAGACGATGCCGGTCGCGATCGCGCTCGGCGGAGATCCGGCGAGCATCTACGCCGCATCGGCGCCCCTGCCGCCCTCGATCGACGAATTCCTGTTCGCGGGGTTCCTGCGCAGGGAGCCGGTGCGCCTCGTGCGGGCGGTGTCGTGCGACCTCGACGTGCCGGCCGAGGCGGAGATCGTGCTGGAGGGCCGCATCGACCCGCGGGAGGAGCTCGTGCTCGAGGGGCCGTTCGGCGACCACACCGGGTTCTACTCGCTCGCCGACTTCTATCCCAAGGTGCACATCACGGCGGTGACGATGCGCGCGGAGCCGATCTGGCCGCACACGATCGTCGGCCGGCCCCCGATGGAGGACTACTGGCTGGGCCACGCGACGGAGCGCATCTTCCTGCCGCTCCTGAAGCTGACCATCCCCGAGATCGTGGACATCCACATGCCCGCCGAGGGGATCTTTCACAACCTGGTGTTCGTGAGCATCGACAAACAGTATCCCGGCCAGGCGTACAAGGTGATGAACGGGCTGTGGGGGCAGGGGCTGATGTCGCTCGCGAAGGTGATCGTCGTGCTGGACGAGGACGTGAACGTGCGCGACCCGAAGGAGGCCTGGTGGGTCGCGCTGAACCACATCGATCCCGAGCGCGATGTCCGGTTCTCGCCGGGCCCGATCGACGTGCTCGACCACTCGAGCCGCGGCTTCACGTTCGGCTCCAAGATGGGGATCGACGCGACACGGAAATGGAAGGAGGAGGGGTTCACCCGGGAGTGGCCGAACAGGATCGTGATGGATCCGGCCACGAAACGAAGAGTCGACGAGATGTGGAAGGAGCTGGGAATTGAGCTCCGCCCGTGAGGCCCAGACGTTTGCCGGCGAAAGCCTGCTGGTTCGTTACGCGAACTTCGTCAAGCTCCCCCACACGGTCTTCGCGCTGCCGTTCGCGCTGCTGGGGCTGCTCGTCGCGTCGCGCGACCATGCCGTCACCTGGCGCATCGCTGGCCTCGTGGCGCTGGCGTTCACCTGCGCCCGGTTCGTGGCGCTCGGGTTCAACCGCATCGCCGACCGCGAGCTCGATGCCAGGAACCCGCGCACCCGGGGACGCGAGCTGCCGACCGGGCGGCTCACGCTGCGGCAGGCCTGGGCGGGGGTCCTCGTCGCCGCGGCTGTATTCCTGTGGAGCGCACGGGCGCTGAATCCCCTTTGCTTCGCGCTCGCGCCGGTCGCGCTGGTCTTCATCTCCGCGTACAGCTATGCCAAGCGGTTCACGTACTGGTCGCACCTGTGGCTCGGGCTTGCGGACGGGGTCGCGACGCCCGCCGGCTACCTCGCCGTGACCGGGCGTTGGAGCGATCCCTGGTGGCTGTTGCCGGCGGGAGCGCTGGCGGTGACGTTGTGGGTAGGCGGGTTCGACGTGTTTTACGCCCTTCAGGACGAGGACTTCGACCGGGCCGAGCGGCTCAAGTCCCTGGTGGTGCGGCTGGGGCGCTCGCCCGCGATTGCGGTGGCTAGGGCGCTGCACGCCCTCGCCCTCATCGCGCTGCTCGCGTTCGGTGCGGGCGCCGGGCTCGGGCCCGCGTACTTCGGCGGCGTGCTCGTGGGCGCCGCGCTGATCGCGTGGGAGCACCGGCTCGTGAAGCCGGGGGACCTGTCGCGTCTCGACGCCGCCTTTTTCACCGCCAACGGGCTCGTCAGCCTCATCGTGTTTCTAGGTGCTCTCGTAGATCGGGTGCTGTGACAGTGCGGAATGCGGAATGCGGAGTGCGGAATTGAAGAAGAAGCGGTCGGGGCGCGATACGAAGGCGCGCACGCGGCACGATGACGGCGCGTCCATTCCGCA
>Ga0070708_100004547_pt1 | contig 10922 bp, 6 predicted proteins | sample KBSK5503metaG_FD_65469 | JGI IMG/M metagenome (GOLD analysis project Ga0070708, IMG submission 65469) | Corn, switchgrass and miscanthus rhizosphere microbial communities from Kellogg Biological Station, Michigan, USA - KBS K5-50-3 metaG | ecosystem: Host-associated > Plants > Roots >...
ATAGACAGGATGAGAGGAGCCTTTTCATGTCCACTGCTACCCTCTAGCAGTCCCAACCACCCACAACAGCCCGTAGCAGTCAGCAACGGTCGCATCGATGTAGCTATCATTGTTGAGAGCTGAATCTTTTTCCTGGATCTTCTCCTATGACAGTGAGAGAATCTTTTTTACATGGAGTTGTGCACCACATGATTCGCGAATGATTAAGTTTGTTGGCAGCTCGATATGCTTAGGAGCGCCAACAATTCCCTCGATGCGATTGATTAATAGCGTACCCGCTCGTAATCCTATGTCTATGAATTGCTGCACGACCGTCGTAAGAGGTGGACTCACAAGGGCAGCGAACTCCAGGTCGTCGAAGCCAACGACGGCAAGGTCTTCCGGTATGCGCAGGTGAATGGCTTTTGCCGCTCGCAACACGTCCAGTGCAACATAATCGTTGACGGCGAAGATGGCACCTGGTCGATCAGGGCGTTGCAAAAACTCAACCAACCCTTCATGAGTCCCCGTCTGCAGCTGCCTGAAATCGGGAACGACCAGTGTCTCATCATATGGCACTTCATACTTTTGTAATGCCTTACAGTAGCCTTGCCAGCGCTCATAGACCGAGGTGGTTTGCAAAGTTTCTTCCCGCGCGAAGACGAAGCCAATGCGCCTGTGACCCAGAATGAGTAAGTGTTCTGTGGCACGATAGCCCCCACCGGCGTTGTCTGAACCAACATAGTCTATAGCCAGGTCAGGAAAGTAGCGATCCATTAAGACAAGGGGGATATGATCGGCCTGAAGTTGCTGGATCGAGGCATCATAGGTAGTATCACCCATAGTCCAAATAATCATGCCTAAGACGTTATTCGCTCGCAGGCGGGCAATATCGCGAGCTTGCTGCTCCTGTTCGCCTTCTGTATAGGTGAAACTGACGTTATAGCCATGTGACTTTGCTGCTTGTTCGACACCAACGAGAAGATTCATAGTCAGTTGTGTGCGCGACGTTCGATTGAGGACTAAGCCGATCTGCTTCTGTTTAAGTTGTGTCACCGGGCTACCGTTTGCTGGTGGCTGGCTTACGAACGTGCCACGCCCCTGTACCCGTTCGATCAACCCCTCGCTGGCCAGCAGCGCCAGCGCCTGGCGCACGCTATCACGGCTGATCTGATACAGTGCAGCTAGCTCTTCATCGGTCGGAAGGCGCGTTCCTACTGACAAACGCCCATCGAGAATGCGCTCACGAAAATAGGTCATGAGTTGACCGTGGAGCATCTTCGTTCGCTCCTTTTTGCTTAGCTTCGCTATCAAATCAGTCTTCCTTCTTCAGTAACACATGAAATGCACAAAATAAAGGGTTTGCATAGTGACACCACAGCTAGGCAAAGCTTAGCATATCTGTACATATTGTGCAAGCAAGCATCCAACAACTTTTAGATTTTGCTATGTCAATTTTCGATTTTCAAAGATAGATACGCGGAAAATAGCTGGCTTCAGATGGATGCCGAAAAGGCAGAGCGCACTGGGTGAGGCTCAGTCCCCAAAAAGCCACCACTTAATCTGCTTCAATTCTTGAAAATACCCGTTGACAAATTCCATTTTTTCTCCATGCTTATGAAAATACCCGTTGACAAATTCCGTTTTTTACCTCATACTTAACCTATGGTATTTATGTTAAGCGTGCCAATAATAACCGAGAGGAGGTGCAGCTGAGACCTTACGATCTAGCATTCTTAACTGACCACCACTTTTATCCCCTTCTGGCTTGCCTGATTGTTTGCTAGTGAGCCTGCTTCAAGAGTTGCTGAAGCTCATTGTACACACCGACGTTGACTGACAGAGTTGTAAGGACTGGCTGTCCTATTTAATCAACAAGGAGAGGTGTTATGCACAGGCTATTGAAAAGCTTGGGTTTCTTCCCCCTTTATCTTTTTGTCGTGCTTTTCGCCGCAGCATTTGTAGTGCAGGCCTGCGGCGGCCCTTCTACTACCACTACCAACGGACCGGTCACCATTACTGTCGCCTATCAGCAGTTTGGTCCCCCACCCTATCCTGAACAGGCGTGGTGGAACCAGGTGAAACAGCGTGTTGAGGCGGCTAACCCTAACATCAAAGTCAAGTTGGAACCCATCATCGCTAGCGAGGGAGACTATTACACAAAGCTCGACCTGATGATGCGCTCCGCCAGCACGGCTCCAGATCTCGTGCGAGAGGATAGCTTCCTGGTTAGCTCTGACGTGACCGCCGGCTACCTGGCCCCGCTCGATAAGTACCTGGCTACCTGGCCTGAATACAGCCAGCAGTGGTTCCCCGCTATGCAGAAGATCACAACGTTCAGCAGTCACAACTATGGCGTGATGGACGGTACCGATGTACGCCTGGTCTGGTACAACAAGAGTATCTTCCAACGCGCAGGACTCCCTACCACCTGGCAGCCCCATAACTGGGCCGATATCCTGTCGGCTGCCCGCACTATCAAAGCGAAAGTGCCCGGTGTCATCCCGCTCAACCTCTTCTCAGGCGTTCCGATGGATGAGGCCTCCTCAATGCAGGGCTTCGAGATGTTGCTCTACGGTACCAAAAATCCACTCTACAATTACTCAACGCAAAAGTGGGTTGCTTCCAGCCCGGGATTTCTCGATGCGCTCAACTTCGTAAAGCAGGTCTATAATCCGTCTGATCTGCTTGGACCCACCAATGATATTGCCTTGAGTACCCAGGCTGCTAATACGATTGAACAGCAACTTATCCCGCAGGGGAAGCTTGCCATTAATATCGATGGCTCCTGGATCAGTAGCAACTGGTATTCCGGCGGTACAGCGCCGTGGTCGCAGTGGCAGCAGACGATGGGTGTCGCCAAGATGCCGACCGAATTCGGGCAGGCTCCCAACTATGTCACACTCTCCGGCGGTTGGGCCTACTCCATTACGGCCAGGTCAGCCCATCCAGACCAGGCATTCCAGGTCCTCAAGACCGCTTCCAGTCAGGACTTGTTGGCAAGCTACGATGTTCAGGACGGGCAGGTGACACCACGTCAGGATATTGTCAATGTACCTGCGTATCACAACACCCCGCTGAATCCGTTCTACACGAGCCTGGTGGCCTTCACACAATTCCGCCCGGGTTTCCCTGCGTACCCCAAGATCTCGCTCCAGATCGACAACGCCATGCAGCATGTGATGAGTGGGCAGTCACCCTCTGACGCGATGAGTACCTACTCCCAGGCTGTTACAGGCATTGCGGGTGCGAGCAATGTCGAACAGGGAACGTAGCAAGCGAAGGTCACGAGGCGATAAAGCAGATTAACAAGCACCAGCGGTAATCATCGCGGGTCGCTTGTCATCCTGAGCGCAGCGAAGGATCTCTCTCGATGGGCAGCCAGATGCTTCGCTACGCTCAGCATGGCAGGGCTGGACCTTTCTCTTGAACAGGAACTGTCAAGTTCATTAGAATCTTGCCTTAACGAAATAATCCAGCCATCCGTAGGGGCCGATTTATCGCGCCCACCGCCGATTTATCGGCCCTCGCTGGCTGTTCCGCTATCCCAATTATTTTGTTGGCTGAGGAGTTGGAATATGCAGGTTGAGACGAAGCGGGTGCAACCACTGAGGATGGCTACACCCGCCCCTAGACGCAGCCGGCACAAGCGACTGCGTCTTGCTATCCTCTTTATGGCCCCCGCCTTCCTGGTCATCGCTCTTTTTATGTTCGGCCCCGCTCTCTGGGCCCTCTATATCTCTTTCACCAACATGTCCTTGACGGGTGCAGGCGCAGCAACCCCTCAGTGGGTCGGGATACAAAATTTCGTGCAAATCCTGCATGATGCAGAGTTCTTCAACGCCTTCCGTGTGTCGCTGACATATCTGGTTGGCTCAGCGTTGATCGGCCAGGCCGTGCTAGGACTGCTCTTAGCCATGTTGATGCGTCATCGACAGCGCGCCTTTAAGGCGGTCCTTGGAGCTATCATTATCGTCGCCTGGGTGATTCCCGACGTGGTAGCCGGTTTCCTCTGGAGTTCCTTCCTTGCCGGCGGCCCACAAAGTGTCCTGGCCCCTGGCCTCCTGAACTCGATCGTGGCAACCTTCGGCTTGCCGCAGCATGCCTGGCTTCAGGACTACCCGATGGCCTCGATCATTGTGGCAAACACCTGGCGTGGCACAGCGTTCTCGATGCTCCTGTACGCTTCCGCCCTGGAAGGTATTCCACCTGAATTGCTCGAAGCGGCTTCGATTGACGGTGCTGGTCTGTGGGCGCGCATTCGTTATATTACGCTCCCACTCATCAAGGGCAGTATTGCCACAGACCTGCTACTCATCACACTGGCGACGCTCTCCGATTTCACCCTGGTCTATGTTCTGACAGGAGGAAGCAACCTCAGTACAGAACTCTTGACCATCTACCAATACCGCCAGGCGTTCCAATTCTATCAGATTGGGTATGGAAGCGCTATCTCGCTGCTGATCCTGGTGGTGGGAGCCATCCTTTCATTGTTGTACATTCGTGTTCTACGCGTTGACCTCTAACTGGCAGCGAGGAGATTTTTGCTGAGTATGCATACACAAGCTGCTATATCACGCTCCCAACTGTTCGAGGTGGAGTGAGAGGAGAGAGACATGACTATTCGTCGCGGCCTGACTTCGACATCCGCCTACCTTATCCTGGTGATCTTCGGACTATTCTTCCTGGTGCCACTCTTATGGCCCATCCTGGCAAGCTTCAATCCGAGTGCAACCCTATCGGTCACGATACCTGCTCATTTCAGCTTGATCAATTATCAAACGATTATCACCAATGGCCTCGTCGCGGGCCCTTTTGGCAACAGCCTCATCCTGGCAATCAGTACGATGCTCCTGGTGATCATCCTCGCGGGCCTGGCAGCGTACCCACTCTCGCGTTACCAGTTTCCCTTCAAGGGGCCCCTCATGTACGTCATCCTGTTCGCTAGCGCGCTGCCCATTCTAGCTCTGGTGACGCCGCTGTATGCACTGTACGCCTCGCTGAACCTTGTTGATACGCTCCAGGGGGTTGTCCTTTTCTTTGTTGCCAGTGCATTGCCTTTCTGTATCTGGCTGATGAAGAACTTTTTCGATTCGATTCCTCACGAGCTCGAAGAGGCGGCCTGGATTGATGGCGCTTCGACCTTCCAGGCACTCATTTACGTGCTATTCCCGCTTGCCGCGCCAGGGATTGCCGTGGTCGGCGTATGGAGCTTCCTGGTGGCATGGACGAACTTCTTCGTTCCCCTGATTATTCTGCAAAGCCAGAATCTACTGCCGGCTTCGGTTCATATCTATACGTTCTTCGGCAGTTATGGCCAGGTGAACTACGGCCAGCTGGCCGCCTACGCTATGCTTTACGCGCTGCCAGCCGTCATACTCTATACACTGGTATCGCGCTTCTTTGTACGCGGCGTCAGTGGAGGCCTCAAGGGCTAAAAGGGCTCGTTCCCCTTGACCTTGTCGTATATGTTCCTTGAGTGGAAAGGAATTTCTCTTGGTATTTACCGTCCAAAAACTTCGCGCGAGTCTTGAAGCACTGAGCAAAACGACCGAAGGGCCAGCCCACATGCTTTCCCCGGTCTATGCTGTTGCTGCCACTGGCCCGATGGCTATACCATCGCTTACAGACACACACTGGCAACCGCTGGAGGTAGGACCGGTCTGGGGGTTTGAGCATGGAACAAGCTGGCTGATGGCGCCTCTGCACGTGCCAGCGTCGTTGCAAGGGCTACCCCTGGTCCTGCAATTGCACTGGGATACCCTGGGGGATGATCCTCTTTTGCTCCGCCTGGAAGCGACTGTTTTTCTTGATGGGCATGCCATCGGGGCTTTTGATTGGCGCCATCCCGTGCTCTTGCTGCCCGGGGAAGCGTGCGATGGGCAATCCCATACGTTGATGCTCCAGGTCTACACAGCCGTTCCTCTGCCCTTTGGGGGCTTGACGCTGCGTCCGCGCCGCGTGGTGAACTGGCAACTCTATCACTTGATGCAGACCCTCCTGGAAGCGTCTCTCACACTGAACGAGGGTGATCCGGCACGCCATGTCCTATTAGCGCGCCTCAATACGGCCTATAACATGCTCGATCTGCGCGAAGGCTGGCAGGGTGAACGTTTCACTGACTCGGCTCAGGCTGCTTATGACTACCTGCAAACGCATCTTGCCGAGGACGTGCTGGATAAATCCGCACTCTACAGTAGGTCCCCGATTTATCGTGGGACCTACCGCCCGCAGATTACTGCCAGCGGACACGCACACCTCGATGTCGGGTGGATGTGGCCTTACTGGAGAACCCGCCAGAAGATCGCTCATGCTGTCTCTAATGTGCTGGGATTGATGGAGCGCTATCCCGACTACCACTATAGCCAGAGCCAGCCGCAAGTGCTTCAATGGCTGAAAGAGGACGTTCCTGAACTCTATGCGCGGGTGAAACAGCGTGTCGCGGAGGGACGTTTTGAGCCGGTAGGCGCGATGTGGGTTGAAGCGGATTGTAACCTTACCTCTGGCGAGTCGCTCATACGCCAGATTATGCATGGGACACGCTTCTGGCAACAAGAATTTGGTGTCAAGCCCCGCCATATCTGGTTGCCAGATGTCTTTGGCTATAGTGCCGCGCTTCCGCAAATTATGCACGGTTGCAATATCCCCGTCTTCATGACCACGAAGATTAGCTGGAACCAGTTTAACCGCATGCCCTGTGATACTTTTCGCTGGCGCGGCATCGACGGCTCTGAGGTCCTGACTCACTTCATCACGGCACCAGACCTGTATACGACAACTTTCTATAGCTACAACGGCCCCTTGCGACCGAGCGATATGACCGGGACCTGGACGAACTATCGTCAACAGGACATCAACGATCACTTGCTGTATCTTTTTGGCTGGGGCGATGGTGGCGGTGGACCAACGGAAGAACAAATGGAGCGCATGCACATCATGGCAGACCTGCCGGACTTCCCCCAGGTTCGTGCCGGTCGAGCTGAAGGTTACTTCACGGAACTCTATCAGCGCGTGTGGGAGAACCCGCGTTTGCCCACATGGGTAGGTGAGTTGTACTTAGAGTATCACCGGGGGACATATACCTCGCAGGCACGCGTCAAACAGGCTAATCGGCGAGCTGAATTATTTTACCGCGAGGTGGAATTGCTGAATGCCTGGGCCGGTCTCTACGGCATGCCGTCCCGCCAGGAGCAACTGAATCAGGGCTGGCAGCTCATACTCCTGAATCAATTCCATGATGTATTGCCCGGCTCATCGATCCGTGAAGTCTATGACGATGCCGAGCTGATCTATGCCGAGGCACGTGCCATAGGAAAGCGCATATACGACGAGGCACTCGCTGTTGTGCTGCAACACATCCCTGCAGGAGAGCAGGATCTCCTCCTGCTGAATACCCTGGCGTGGGAGCGCACGGACCCCATACAGGTGCCGGCGCAGCTTGCATCATCTCTTCCGCATGCCCAGCAAACAACTGATTGGGAGGGGAATACGGTGTTCCTGCTGGATGGTGTGCGCGTGCCCCCATGTGGGGTGCAGGTTGTATCTGCAGCCAGCAATGCGGGGACCGGTGAAGCACAGATGCTCTACGTGCCCGATAAATCGGCGCTCTACAGTGTAGAGCGCCGATTTATCGGGCACGTAGAGCGATTTATCGACTCGGAGACAATCGTCCTGCGCAATGAGTATTATGACCTTCGGATCGATGCGCAAGGAGAGATCAGCCGGCTCTACGACATGCGTGCAGAGCGTGACGTTCTTGCCCCTGGGCAAACAGGCAATCAGCTTATCGCCTATGAGGATCGTCCCTTGGATTTCGATGCCTGGGATATTGATCTCTTTTATGAGGAGAAGCCGTACCCGGTACGAGCTGTAACAGCTATGCATGTCATCGAAGAGGGACCAGTGCGCGCAACCGTCGAGGTTGTCCGTCCGTACATGTCCTCGCGTATCACGCAACGTATTTCGCTCTGGCGCAATTCGCCGCGCATCGACATTGCCACCGAGATCGACTGGCACGAACACCAGGCGTTGTTGAAAGCGGCGTTTCCGCTTGCAATCAACAGCACACGAGCAACCTATGAAATCCAATTTGGCAGCGTTGAGCGCCCCACGCATCGTAACACATCCTGGGATATGGCCCGTTTTGAGACCTGTGCCCATCGCTGGATCGATTTGAGCGAAGGGGGATACGGTATCAGCCTGCTTAATGACAGTAAGTATGGGCATGACGTTCACGATAATGTTGTTCGTCTGACGCTCCTTAAGTCCGGTGTCTTCCCCGATACTCATGCAGATGAAGGCCTGCACCGCTTCACCTATAGCCTCTTGCCGCATGCAGGAGATTGGAGGGAGGCGCAGAGCGTACGGCGTGCCTACGAACTCAATGTTCCGCTAGTGTGCGTGGCTGGTCAAAAGAAGGCCGCATCAATCCCTATCGTACCTACAACGGGCAGAACAAATTCTTCTTTTATACAGACCGAGTGCACGCACGTCATAGTAGAGACGGTCAAACCTGCCGAGGACGGGGATGGTCTGATTGTGCGGCTGTACGAAGCGCATAATCAGCGCGGACGCGGCACGCTCACCTTTGCTACGTCGATTCTTTCCGCGCAAGAGTGTAACCTTCTGGAGGAGCCGATCAACGATGTCTCCTATCAAGGGAACGCGCTATCGTTTCAGGTCAGACCTTTTGAGATAAAAACATTTCGCGTTCATCTTGCGTCGGAGAGATATGCCGACCCCTTGCTCCTGACGAGACATGAATGATTTCTAGCTACCTGGAACTTGCGCGCTTTGGGATGCTTTCTCGCCACTTGCACCACCCTGTGTTTTCTGCGCCCCATTCACGATGGCAAGCACCTGGTCGCGCTCTAGTACCTCTTCTTGCTGGAGAGCCTGCGCCAGGCGGTCCAGGGCATCACGGTGCTCGGTCAAGACGCCGCGAGCCTGCTGATGGGCTTGCGTAATCAGCTGCTCGACCTCGGTATCCAGGCGCTCTGCCGTCGCCTCCGAGTACACCCGACTGTGGTCTTCCAGCGGTTGCTGGTTGAGGTAGGGACTACCGTCCGCCAGGTCATATACCACGGGAGATGTTTGATCGCCCATGCCCCACTCGGTCACCATGCGCCGTGCCAACTGCGAGGCTTCCTTGAGGTCGTTCTGCGCACCCGTGGTGATCTCTCCCAGCGCGATTTCCTCCGCGCTGCGACCGCCCAGCGCCACGGCCAGTCGCTCCATCAGGTAGCTGCGCGGTAAGTTGCGCCGGTCACCTTCTGGCAGGAACTGCGTGGCCCCGAGCGCACGCCCGCGTGGCACAATCGTCACTTTGTACAGCGGATCGACATCAGGCAGCACCGCTGCCACCAGCGCGTGCCCGCCTTCATGGTAGGCCACAATCCTGCGCTCCTGTTCATCCATCAAGGCTTCCCGTTTGCCTCCCAGCAGTAGTTTGTCGAGCGCATCCCCGAAGTCCTTGCGGTCCACCTGTGTCTGGCCTTGACGTGCCGCAGCCAGCGCCGCCTCGTTCACCAGGTTTTCCAGGTCCGCTCCCGAGAAGCCCGGCGTCGCACGTGCCAGGTCCTCCAGGTTCACATCAGGCGCCAGGGGGACGTTGCGCGTATGGATGCGCAGGATGGCTTCGCGCCCACGTCGTTCAGGCAGATCCACCGTGATCTGCCGGTCGAACCGCCCCGGCCGCAGCAAGGCCGGATCGAGCACATCAGGACGGTTCGTGGCGGCAAGCACTACGATGGCATCGCGTTGCTCGAAGCCATCCAACTCCACTAGCAGTTCCTCCAGCGTCTGTTCACGCTCATCATTGCTCGCAAACGCCGAAGCGCCACTGCGCGTTCGCCCAATCGCGTCGATCTCGTCGATAAAGACGATACAGGGAGCGTTCTTCTTGGCCTGCTCGAACAGGTCGCGCACGCGGCTGGCTCCCACACCGACGAACAGTTCGACAAAGCTGGTGGCACTGGCGCTAAAGAAAGGCACACCTGCCTCGCCTGCGACCGCACGCGCCAGCAAGGTCTTGCCCGTGCCTGGAGGGCCGACCAGCAGCACGCCTTTGGGAATATGTGCCCCAATCGCCAGGTAGCGCTGTGGATTGCGCAGGAAGTCGATCACCTCGCGCAGGTCGGCCTTGGCTTCGTCGACACCCGCCACATCGGCGAAGGTCGTCGATGGACGCTCTTCGTTGTACAGTTTGGCGCGGCTGCGCCCCACTCCAAAGATGCCTCCTCCTTGCTGCGACTGCCGCATGCTGCGCAGGAGCATGTAGCCAATGTAGACCAGCAGCAAGACGGGTAAAGCATTGAGCAGGATCGTCAGCGCCGTCTGCCACCAGGGAGTCTGCACGGGCTGAGCGTTGACCTGGACGCCGTTTTTCTCCAGCAAGGGAAGCAAGTTGGGATCGCCCGTCTCTGGCACATAGCTGGTGAAACGCGGATACGTCGCCGTGTTGCTCCCGGTACCGCTCTGCGGCTGATGAATAGGCGTTTTGAAGTCGCCAGACACGGAATTCCCGGTGAGCGTCACGTCCTTGACATTGCCCTGTTGCACCTGCTGCAGGAAGCTGGTGTATGACAGGTTGACCGTCGACTGTTGCCCACTCAAGCCACCAAAGATGAGCGGAGCGTAGAAGATCAGATTGATGACAATGATGAAGATGAGCCATTGTAGCCAGAAGCCCCGCCTATTGGGGGATCTTCCTTGCGGTGCAGACCCTCCAGGGCGTTCGTTTGGTGCGTTAGAGTTGTTTTGGGAGGGGCGAGACAACTGACCCGTTTCCCGTTGGCCAGGCCTTTGCGTGGTCCTCGTGCTTTCCATCATACAGATTCTCCTTTTTTCCCATCCTGTCGGCGAGCATCGCAAAGACCGCCCGCGTGCCTATGTTTTTAATGTGACGGTAACGATCTCCCAATATCTGTTACTACTCCTTCATA
>Ga0070708_100004550_pt1 | contig 10920 bp, 8 predicted proteins | sample KBSK5503metaG_FD_65469 | JGI IMG/M metagenome (GOLD analysis project Ga0070708, IMG submission 65469) | Corn, switchgrass and miscanthus rhizosphere microbial communities from Kellogg Biological Station, Michigan, USA - KBS K5-50-3 metaG | ecosystem: Host-associated > Plants > Roots >...
ATTTCGCCGACCATGATCTTGTCGGGATCGTGGCGCAGAATCGAGCGTAATCCGCGCGCAAATGTCAGGCCTTTTTTCTCGTTAACGGGGATCTGGGTGATCCCGCGAATCTGGTATTCGACTGGATCTTCAATAGTAATGATCTTGTCTTCTTCAGTCTTAATCTCGTTGACGGCGGCGTAGAGCGTAGTAGTTTTGCCGCTGCCGGTTGGCCCGGTCACCAGCACCATGCCATAAGGCTCGCTGATGTAGCGCCGGAATTTTCGCAAATCATCTTCATCGAATCCCACAACTTCCAGGGTGAGGGAGCGGAACTTCTCGCTCATCGACTCCTTGTCGAGCACGCGCAGTACGGCGTCCTCGCCATGGATCGAGGGCATGATGGAGACACGGAAATCAATCGGCCGCTCCGGCTGGCCGTACTTCACGCGGAAGCGTCCGTCCTGCGGCACCCTGCGCTCGGAGATGTCGAGCTCGCTCATTACCTTGATGCGAGAAACGATGGTGGAATGGTGCTCCTTCGCAATTGGAGGCATGGCTTGTGTCAGCACGCCATCAATGCGGAACTTGATGCAGACCGAATCATCGCGAGTCTCGATATGAATATCGCTGGCCCGCCGCTGCAGGGCAGTGAAGATGGTGGTATCCACGAGCCGGATGATCGGGCTCATGTCACCCTGGGCGGTCAGCTTGTCAATCGAGATGCTCTCGTCGCCGCCTTCCTCCTCGTGGACGACGTCCAGCGCGAAGCCCTCGCTGGCGTCCTCAAGCACGCGCTTCGATTGTTCCGTCTTTTTGAGGATTTCTGTGATCTGAGCCAGGGTCGCAACTTTAGTGACGATCCGCTTACCCAGCAGCAAGCTGATCTCGTCGATCATCATCAACTGGCTGGGATCGGCAATGGCAATCGCCAGCCGCCCGTCCCGCGTTTCTTCCAGCGGAACAAAGTTGTAGCGGAACATCAGGTGCGGCGAGATTTTTGTGAACAGATCATGATGGAGCTGAAAATCGTGCAGGTCCACAAACTCGCAGCGATAACGCCGCGCTACATCCTGCGCCCGCTCCAGTTCTTCGGAATGGGTTCCGGTCACTGCTTGCCCGTTTCCGCCATTCACGAATACCGATTTCTTTTCTGCCATGCTTCCCATTCCAACCTGCCCAAGAGCTTTAATGAATGCTCGATCCCAAAGTGAATATCGGCAGATAAAGCGAAATCAGGATTCCGCCGACAAATACCGCCATAATGATGAGGATAAGCGGTTCGATCATGACCATGGCCGCGGCCAGCGCTGTCTGCACGTCCTCCTCATAGAATTCGGCCACCGAATTCAGCATCGCCGGCAGCGCGCCGGTAGATTCGCCTACTTCGATCATTTCTACGGACAGATCGGGGAAAATCTTCTGCTCTTCCAGACTACGCGCCAGCGACTGTCCCTCCCTAACACGCACCGAGGCACTCTGTATCCCGTTGAGTATCTTGCGGCTGCTCATCGAGGCGCCAGCAGTTTCGAGAGAGGGAACCAGGGGCATGCCACCAGTCAGCAGCGTTGAGAGCATCCGCGAAAACGTCGAAACGTGATACTTCAGCCAGATGTCGCCAATTACTGGAATCTTGTGCGTTGCCCGGTCTATTGTCGCCGCTCCCCGATCCGTGGCCTGCCAGCGCCAGATCACGAACAATACCAAGACCACTGCCACCAAGACGACGGGAGCGTAGCGCTGAGCATGGGTGCCAATTTCCAGCATAAACAGCGTGACGGTCGGGAGCTGGGCGTGCAAATCCTCATAAAGCTTCGCGAACTGCGGGACGACGTAAGTCACCAAGAAAACCAGCATGAGCAGTACAACTGACACCAGCAGCGTGGGATATACCAGCGAAACCGCTAATTTTTTCTTGAAGCTCAGGGCCAGCCGCTGAAAGCTAATATAGCGCGTCAGCACCTCATCCATGTTTCCGCTCTTCTCGCCGGCCATCAGCGATGTAGTGTAGATCCTGGGAAACACGTTCTGTGCAGAGAACGCCTCGGACATCAACTCCCCACTTTTCACCCGTTCACGAACGTTTTGCAGCAGCGAACGGAAATATGCGTCCCTCTGCCGCTTAATGAGCAGATCCAGAGATCCTAAAACTGGCAGGCCGGCCTTAAGCAAGGTGAGCATTTGCTGGTTAAAGACAAGAAAAGTTGCCGGTTTGACCCGCTTGCGCCGCGTTATCTTGCCGCCCGTCAGGACGCCTTTGGGCTTTACCCAGTAGACCAGAAACCCCTGTTGCGCGAAGCGCTCGCGGACCTCGGCTTCGGAGTAGCCACTCTCCACCTGTTGCGTAAGGCGTCCGCGCTCGTCGGCGACTTTGACCAAAAACTCAGCCATGTTTCCTCAAAAATCGGCGGCCAATTTCAGTTTAACATCGAAAAATCCCGCTTTTACTGCTACTTAGAACCAAGGTGTATCCACAGTAACGTACGCTTTTGGCTATTCCCCAGTCTCGTCCTCCACAACCTCGGTGCCGGCCGGGGCTGCGAAGCGGAATTGGTGGTCCGGCACCTCGATATTCTCCTTCTGATTGCTGAACCGGTATTCGGTAATCGAATCATCCACCCCATGAATGAGGATTCGCGCGATCTGGTGCTCAGGCGTAACTTCCAGCAGCACTTGCCTCACCCGGTCTTCGAGTCCCCTCGGCACACCGCGCAACATGGAATCCTCAGGTTTCCAGCTCTGAACATCGAGCGCAAAGGATAGCAACTGCAACTCCTTCTCTAGCTTTGTCTTACCCAGCAAAAATGCAAGCGGCGAACGAAGGTCTTCCAGTTTCCGCATGGACGACTTTCGCGCCTGTTTTTCGACCGGCAGATACAGCCATGCATCATGCCCGTCGCCGACAAACAGCTTCTGCTCTGGGGAACGGTATTCCCATCGCATCTTGCCAGGTTTTTTCAGCCACAGCGTGCCTGACTCCGTCCGTTCCACCCCCGAACCCTGATAAATCTCGGTGAACTCCGCCTGCAATGACTGTAGGTGGTTATAGTGCTCGTCCACCGCTTGCGCCACGGAGTGAACATTTGGGAGTGCAGGCGCGGCCACCACGACTGCCAGCCAAAAAGCGATCGTGAGAATAGCTGGCTGCTGTCGAATTGGAGACCTCATTCTGGGCTGAATCGTGGAGGAACTCGGGAAAGGGCTTCCGAAGCCTCAAGAAATTTAGATGCCGCCAGGACATTGCCGCTGTTTCCTTATGACGGCTCAGTTTAAAATCCGGCGACGATACCTATTGTACCGTATCGAACAATTGCCCCACTTTCTGGCATTCTCTTTGCGGTGGATGTCATGGAAATCGATCGAAAGCTGCCCCTGGAACGCCGCCGTCGCGACAGTTCATCGCACAGGTTGCCAGGTATTCCTTCCCAACACGAGTTGTCCTACATGCGGCGGGAGGGTGATGTCATAAGAATGCGCTCCCAGCGCTGGATCGATCTCGCCGACGCCGCCTTGGGGCACCGGAAGCCATCGTCCAAATCTCGACGGCATAATTCCTAGCCAAAATCCTCTAGTCAGAACTCTGGGTAAGGGGGTCGCCCTGTGTCTTTAGCCCCAGCTGTCGCGATGCTTACCGTATATCCCACGAGGAATGTCACGGCAGTCCCAATTGCCACCCACCACGTCCACGGCACTGGTGTCCATATGCACAAATAAACCTCAATCCCGAATCCGCACAGCATTCCGATCGCGGCGCCAAGCTGATTCGCGCGGCGAGTGAGCACGCCGAGCAGGAAAACTCCAAGCAGCGCGCCATAAGAGATAGACGCAATCTGCAGTCCGACCTCGACCACCCGTCCGGCCTTGTGCAAAGACAGGACGGCCAGGCTGAACAGCACAATCGCCCAGGCAACTGTCGCAAGTCGAGAGAGCATCATCCGGCGGCGGTCGTCGGTTTGCGGACGAAGCCGCACAAAAAAATCCAGAATTGTGCTCGATGAAAGCGAATTCAGCGCCGCGCTGAGGTTCGACATCGCCGCTGCCAGAATCGCCGCAATCAACAGGCCCGAAATTCCATGCGGCATTTGAGTGACAATGAACGTGGGATAGATGCGGTCCGGTTTGCCGAAATGCGCCGAGGGCAGCATGTAGTACGCGAAGAGCATGACCCCGAGCAGCAGGAACAATCCAAACTGAAATAAGATCAGCGCCCCGCTCGAAAGCAGTGCCGTAACCGACTGCCGCTGGTTTCGCGCCGCCAGCAGCCGTTGCACGAAGAGTTGCTCGGTTCCATGGCCTGCAGTGGTCAAGAAAGTGCCGCCGACGAATCCTGCCCAAAACGTGTACGGCTTCCAAAAGCTGGGAGTGAAATCAAACACCCGCAGTTTACCGCTGGCCGCAGCGATCTGATGAATGTGTGCCCATCCGCCGGGAACGTAATGGACGATGGTCGCGATGCCCAGAAGCGTGCCGGTGACGTAGATTCCCGTTTGCACGACGTCAGTCCAGATCACCGCCGCCAGGCCGCCTTCAAAGGTATAAATGAGCGTCAGTAAGGTGATGATCGCGATGGACGTGACTTCTCCCGTACCCAGAGCGATGGCTACGACAATCGAAACCGCGTAAACGCGAACCCCCTCTGCGGCCGCTCGTGTCAGCAAAAACAGTCCAGACGTCAGTGATCGCAGCCCTAACCCAAAACGCCTTTCAATCAGCTCATAAGCGGTGTAGAGATCTCCGCGAAAATAATGCGGCAGCAGCACGAAGCTGATGATGAAGCGCCCGGCAACGTATCCCAGCACGACTTGCAGAAACGTCAGGTTGGTGTCGTACGCCAGCCCGGGAATGCTGATGATGGTCAGCGTGCTGGTTTCCGCCGCGACAATGGAGAGAGAAATCGCCCACCAGGGAATGTCGCGACCGGCGAGAAAATAATCACGCAGCGAGCGCTGCCGTTTGCGGAAGCGCAGTCCGAATAAGGTGATTCCGACTAGATAGACGGCGATGATCGCGAAATCGAGGCGGTTCAGTCCCATGTGGCTGAAGACCAGCGTAGCGGGAAGTGGGGGGAGACTCCAGTTAAGTATTAGAAGGTATCGAAGTGGTCAGCACTGGGGTCTCTCTCACCATGCGGACCGTTGATACCGACCGAAATCCCTCGCTTCTCGCCTCTTGCTTTGGCACTAGCGGTCTCTCTACACTGGCAGACGTGGAAATCCACCTGAGACCCGAGACAGTATCGCGCCTACAGGAGCTTGCCGCGAAAACCGGTCGCGCACCTGACGACCTGGTCGAGGACGCGATGGCGGCATATCTCCAGGAGCTAGCCCAGGTGCGGGAGATGCTCGATGGGCGCTACGACGACATCAAGAGCGGTCGCGTGAAGCCCATTGACGGCGATGAGGGTTTTGCTGCCCTGCGGCGCAAGAGCGAAGAACGACGCACCAGGCGTTCATGAGCGATTTTGTTCTCCACCCGGAGGCGTACAAAGACCTCGACGAAATCTGGGAATATGTTGCGGCCGATAGCCTCGACGCAGCCGACCGCGTATGCCAAGAGATTTACGAAGCAATCGGCGCACTCGTACCTTTCCCTCGCCAAGGCCATAACCGTTCCGATCTCACCTCCCGACCTCTTCGATTTCAACGAGTGCGGGATTACCTGATTGCCTACGTACCAGAGGAAAAGCCGCTCGTCGTGATCGCGGTGCTGCACGGTCGGCGCAGTCCACGCGTGATCGCGGCACTTCTGAGCGGGAGAGAGTGAACGTAGTAATGAGAGCGGCTAGTATGCCCCCAAGGAAAATCCTCTCTGTCTCTTCAACCAACGGAGAGATAAGGACAGCCTACCCGCATCTAGGATCGCGTAACCCTTATCGCCGTCCCGTGAAGTCTAACATCTAAACGCCCGCCGCTCCGCACCCTGCATTACACTGTCCTCAATGCCCATCCCAACCTCGCGCTTGCGACGATGGTTCGCAATGGCCGCGATTTTTGTGTGCCTCATAGTGGCCGGTGCGTTCTTCTATGCCAAGCATCGGGTGCAGAATGCGCTCAAGCAGGTGCCGGAGAAAATCGGCCTTAACATTCAGCAGAGCGCTGCAGGGTTCACCGTTTCAAAATCGGAGCAGGGAAGGACACTGTTCAAGCTGCAGGCGAGTAAGGCCATCCAGTTTAAGCAAGGAGGGCGGACCGAACTCCACGATGTGACCATTACGCTCTACGGGCGTGATTCCTCCAGGTTCGATCAGGTCTACGGCAAAGACTTCGAATACGATCAGCCATCTGGAAACGTGACCAGTAAGGGCGAGGTCGCCATTGACCTCGAGGCCAACCCGCGAGGCATTGTGAACCCCGACCAGGCTACTCCCAGAGAGCTGAAGAACCCGATTCATCTGCGGACCACCGATCTGGTCTTCAATCAAAAGACCGGGAACGCGTGGACCGAAGCGCCGATTGAATTTGGAGTGCCCCAGGCAAGCGGTTCGGCTGTCGGCGCAGAATATATCGCAAAGGAAGGTGCCCTCACGCTCAAGTCGCAGGTGAGGGTTGTTGTGAACGGGCCTAGTCCGTCCACGATTCTTGCGCGCCAGGCGGTTCTGAAGAAGAGTCCGAGGCAGATCGTGCTGCGTGATCCCCGGATGCAGAGTGCCCTGCAGCAGGCCCAGTCGGACGAGTTGACGCTATTTCTCCACGATGACAATACCCTCGATCACGCCGTTGCCACTGGCAGCGTTTTGCTTCGTTCTACGGGACCTCAGCCCGCGACGGTGACAGCGCAGACGCTGGAAGCTTATACAAAGCTACACACCGGAATCGACAACGTGATTCTATCGGGCGGGGTGTACTTGAAGACCGAGGGTCCGCAGGCTGCGGAAACCTCAGCCGGGCGGGCAGTCCTTAGTTTCGGCGCCAAGAACACCGTCACCAAAATTCATGCTGAGCAACACGTCAAATTGCTACAGCACGAGAAGGGATCGAGCAACATTCAGGACATAGAAGTCACCGCGCCGGCGATGGATTTCTACCTTGCCGCCGGGCAGCGTCTCACACGTGCAGACACGATTGGCCCTCCCCAAATCTTGATTCTGCCAGAGCAGGGAAAGGGCGGAGAATCGCGGATCACCGCAGACAAGTTCACCGCGAAATTCGATTCCTTGGGACAACTCGCGGCAGTTCACGGAGACGCTAACGCCCGTGTAGTAACAAGCGCGGCAACCCAGAGCAATGTTCCCCATCCCGAGCGCGTCAGCTCAAGCGACAGTATCGATGCGTTCTTTCATCCAGGCACAGGCGTCGAAGCTCTGGTTCAACAGGGGCATTTTATTTACAGCTCCGGTGAGCAGCAAGCTTTTGCAGATCGCGCTCGCTATACACCGGCCAACCAGATTCTCGTTCTCAATGGCTCTCCACGCATCGTTGACGCAGGAATGACAACTACTGCTCGTGTTGTCCGCCTGAACCGCGCGACCGGGGATGGTTTTGCTGAAGGCGACGTCAAGACCACTTACAGTGATCTGAAGCCCCAGCCTGGCGGGGCCTTGCTGGCCTCTTCTGATCCCGTTCACGTTACCGCGCTGAGTATGACCGCGCACAACAATCCCGCAGTCGCGACCTACCGCGGAGGCGCCCGCCTGTGGCAAAACAGCAATGTTGTCGAGGCGCCTTCGATTCAATTTCAAAAGAATGAGCGATCCGTTATCGCGGAGTCGAAAGCCAACCAGAAGGTCTCAACCGTTCTGGTCGGAACCGACAAAAGCGGCAAAGCTACGGCGGTCGCAATTACTTCGAACCATCTCACCTATGCTGATTCAGACCGGAAGGCCCACTTTGACGGCGGGGTGACCGTCCGCGGTTCTGATCTGATAATCACTTCCAATCAGATGGATGTATTTCTCGCAGCTTCTGCGGCATCGCCTATGGAGCGACCGGCGTCCTCGCCCGTCCCCCCGCAGCCTACGGGAGAGACGCCCGTAGCTCCAAGATCGCAAAGCGTTGGACCTGCCAAGTTGGATAAAATCATCGCTTCCGGCTCTGTGCTCATCGTCGAGCCGAATCGCCATGCCTCTGGTGAGACGCTGGTCTATACGGCCTCGGATGACAAGTTCGTCCTAACCGGCGGACCGCCTAGCATGTTTGATGCCGAACATGGCAAGATTACCGGGGTTTCGTTGACTTTGTTTAGACGCGATGATAGGGTCGTCGTGGAAGGTGACAGCAGTTCGCCGGCCGTCACCCAAACGCGAGTGGTACGTTAAATGCAGACGCTGGCCGCCGAAGATATATGTAAGTCCTATCGCGGCCGCCGGGTTGTAAACGGCGTAAGCATCCGGGTCGGGCAGGGCGAAGTTGTTGGTTTGCTTGGACCTAACGGCGCCGGCAAGACGACCACCTTTTATACGATCGTCGGCCTGATTCCCCCCGATGCGGGCCGAATCCTCATAAATGAGGAAGAGATCACCGACATGCCCATGTACCGGCGGGCACGGCAGTTTGGAATCAGCTATCTCCCCCAGGAAGCATCGGTTTTTCGCAAGCTCACCGTCGAGGAGAATATTCTCGCCGTACTCGAGGCGCAGCCTGTCTCGTGGCACGAGCGGCGGGAGACGATGGAGCAGTTGATTGACCAGTTAGGGCTGGAGCACATTCGCCAGAACCGTGGCTATGCGCTGTCAGGCGGTGAACGCAGGAGGGTCGAGATCGCGCGGGCGCTTTGTATCAATCCCAAGTTCATCCTTTTGGATGAGCCGTTTTCCGGGATTGATCCCATTGCGGTACTCGATCTGCAAAAAATAATCAGCAACATGAAGGCCTCCGGTATCGGAGTGCTGATTACCGACCACAATGTACGTGAGACGCTTACAGTCACAGACCGGGCATACATCATTAATGAAGGCAAGATTTTCCGGCATGGCACTCCGGAGCAACTGGGGAGCGATTCCGAAGTGCGAAGAGTTTACCTGGGGGAGAGTTTTTCGTTGGTTTAGAAGGCAGCACTTAGCATTTAGCACTTGGGACTTGCCCGGACCGGCTAAATGCCAGATGCCAAGTGCTAAGCGCCAAGAAGTAACGACCAACGACGAGTGACCAACGACTGAATTTATGGTTTTACTTCAGCCAAGATTGAATTTGAGGGTCTCGCAGAGGCAGATTCTTACTCCTGGCCTCGTGCAGATGGTCAGTGTGCTCGCGCTGAACAAGCTCGAGCTGCGCGACATGATCAACGCGGAGATGGTGGAAAATCCGGTATTGGAGGAGCTGGACGAAACTGTCCCGCTGATCGATCAGGTTGGCCCCCCAGAACGTGAGCGGACTTCTGCAGAGGAGGCCCCGGCCACGCCTGACAAAGCAGATCCTTTTGAAGAGATCGATTTCGGCTCGTTTTTCAAAGATTATCTCGATCCTGGCTTTCGCAGCCAGGGCGAAATGGAAGAAATTGAGCGCCCGTCGTTTGAAAACTTCCTTTCAAAGCCAAGCACTCTAACGGACCACTTGATGTGGCAGCTTGGTTCGATCCCCACTCGTCCGGAAGTGCGCGAGGCGGCAGAGTTGGTCATTGGCAATCTGAATGAAGATGGTTACTTGATCGCGAGCGATGAAGAATTGCTGGGAATCGTTCCTGCCGCTTCTCCTGAGAGCGACGCTGCGAAATCCGAGAGCGTGGTCAAGGAGGCAGTTGCCCTTGGTCTGGCCGCGTCGGACCTAAATGAACCCGAGGCTGGAGACGCTTCTGAGACTTTGGACGAAGCCACAATTTCGAGACTACCATTCGCAGGTTCGAGCGGGACTGGAGTGGCACCTGCACAGGAAGTCGTCCCTGCATTCAAGTCTGAACCCGAGGTCGAGAGCCCGCATTCGGCTCCGGCCAATGGTGTCCGGCCTGTATTCCGGACGAATTTCAATAGCGAGGACCTGCGCGAGGCCATTGAAACCGTGCGCCAGTTAGACCCTCCAGGGGTGGCGTGCCGCGATCTGCGCGAATGCCTGCTTTACCAGTTGCGCTATCACCAGGCACAGCTCGGGAAAAACGGGAACGGAACCGCCGAAGTACTCGCGGACGCAGTGGCCATCGTGGACCAACACCTGCGGGCGCTACAAAACAAGCAGCATAAAGAAATAGCCCGTGCGATTGGGCGTCCCGTGGAAGCGGTCCCGCTCGCTCTCGATTACATCCGCACTCTCGACCCGCGCCCCGGGTTGCGTTACAACAAAGTCCAGCCGCGCCTGATTGAGCCGGATGTGGCATTCGTAAAGCATGGCGACGAGTGGTTGGTGGTGATGAATGATGATGACGTTCCGCAACTGCGGCTGAATTCATCCTACAAGCGGTTGCTCAGCCGCGACGGCAATGATCGTGATACGCGCAACTATGTCAAGGAACGGTTTAAGAGCGCCATCCAACTCATCAAAAACATCGAACAACGTAAGCAGACGATTATGAAAGTCTGTTACACGATCGTCGGCCGGCAGGGCGACTTCCTGGAAAAAGGAATCGATGAGCTGAAGCCGATGATGATCAAAGAGGTGGCAGAAGAAATTGGGGTGCATCCTTCGACCGTCAGCCGCGCGGTCGCAAACAAATATGCTCACACTCCGCAGGGCGTGTTCGAACTCCGTTACTTCTTTAGCGAAAGTGTCAATGGCCCTGAGGGCGGGAATACCTCGCTGCTAATCCTCAAGCGCCGGGTAAAGAAGCTGATTGAAGACGAAGATCCCTCGAAGCCGCTTACGGACGAGCAGATCACTCGCATTCTGCAGTCGCAAGGAATTCAAGTAACTCGCCGCACCGTCGCAAAGTACCGTGAAGATATGAAAATTCCCAGCACGCACCAAAGAAGAGTGAAGAAATAAGCTTTTAGCTGTTAGCTCTCAGGTTTTAGCCAAGGCAGACCTTTCAGGTTTGCGGTTTAAGCTGAAGGCTAAGAGCTAAAAGCTAAAAGCTAAA
>Ga0070708_100004551_pt1 | contig 10920 bp, 11 predicted proteins | sample KBSK5503metaG_FD_65469 | JGI IMG/M metagenome (GOLD analysis project Ga0070708, IMG submission 65469) | Corn, switchgrass and miscanthus rhizosphere microbial communities from Kellogg Biological Station, Michigan, USA - KBS K5-50-3 metaG | ecosystem: Host-associated > Plants > Roots >...
ACCAAAGGAGGGTCGCGCGGGTAGCCTCCGGAGCGTCGAGTCCGTGAAGGTCGGTGTACTCGGCGGTCGCGTGGCCGGGCATTCTCCCGACGCTAGGGGGCGCCGGCCTGGAGGGCTATGTCCTTTCGAACAGTGTCCTCGGAGTCAAGTGCCAGGAGGCGAAACAGCATCTCGACTGAGACATCCGGGACGGCCAGCGTGACGCGGACGACCCTCTGTCCGGCGGCTCGGACCCGAGGGTGGTGGCGGGTCAAGGTGTGATGCCTGTGCGTGACGCGCGTCGTATGGACCGATCCGCGTGCCGCGAATACCTCGGTCACGTAGAGATTGCCGTCGCTGCCTCGCACGGCGCCGATGCCGATCTGGTTGTACGCCGGGTCGAGGATGTGCGTTCGGTGGGCGCTCGATGACATGAAAGCGTTGTGGACGCCTGTCGCCGTCGTACCTCGCCCGACGTTTTCCGCGAGCTTTCGCCAGCCGCTCACCTCGTTGGGCAGGTTAGAGTCGTGGTAGATCTCGCGCCGCGCGGCCATGTTGGCGCTGTGACGCCGCGCGATCGCGGTGAGGTCGGAAGCGACGGCGAGAGCGCGGACCCCGTGGCTCGCTCGCGCGCCGTTCGTGAGGGACACCAAACGGCTCTCGTCGGCGCTCGATGCCGTCGCAGCGGGGAAGGGGGGAAGAGCGACTGCGGACAGAATCCCGGCGAGAGCGGCCGCAGCGAGCCCCCAGCGGGCCCTGCCCCCCCTCACAGGGGCGGTACCATACCGGACTTGCGTCCCAAATCAAATCCGCCGCTTGCGCCCTGCACGGACACGGAGAGTCGCGGGCTGGCTTCGCTTCTACCAGGGGATATACGCTCGCGGCCCATGGCATCGATCTTTCCGGGATCCTCCGCACGCGAGAACGTCGCCGTCCCGTTGCCCGACCTCGGTCCGACCGATCTTTACGGCCCGATGGCCGCCGGCGAAGCCGCTCTCGTCGTGGTACGAGCGCCGATCGCACGCTTCCTCGTGCTCGAGCCCGCGGCGCGCAAAGGAGTGGACCCGGAGGCGATCCACGACATGCGCGTGTCGGGGAGAAGGATACGCACAGCCATTCGAGTGTTCCGCGGCGTGATACCCGAATGGGCCGAGAACCTTCGGACGGAGCTCCGCTGGATGGGGTCGGTGCTCGGCGACGTGCGCGACCTGGACGTGCAACGAAGCCGGCTGTGGGAGTCCGGCGAGGACATCGAGGCAGCGGATCGCGCGGTGCTCCATGCGCTGGACGACGCGTTCGTCGCGCGCCGGAAGCCGGCGCATGCCGCGCTTATCGAGTCGCTCGACTCGACACGATTCGAACGTCTGAGGACCGAGCTCGTCGGTTTCGCGCGCGAGCCGGGCCTGTCATCGGCGGAGGCGCAACGCCCGATCGCCGAGCTCGCGCCCACGCTCGTCACTCCACGCTACCGCTCGATGCGGCGAGCGGGAAGTTCGCTCGGTGCGGACTCCTCGCCGGCGAAGCTGCACGCCTTCCGCATCCGCTGTAAGCGGGTTCGATACGTGATCGAGTTCGTCGCGCCGCTCTACGGCGAGCCGGCGGAATCGCTGACTCGCCGGCTGATCCGACTACAGGACCTGCTCGGAGATCTGCACGATGCCGAGCTCGGCGAGCTGCGACTGCGGGAACTCGCGAAGAACCCCGACACCGAGCTGCCGCCAAACGCGCCGTTCGTTCTCGGCCGGCTCTCGGAACGGTCGGCCCGGCGGGCGCGGAAGCTACGGCGCCGGTTCCCGAAAGCGTTCATCGCCACGCGCGGGCGCCGGTGGAAAGACATGAAGCGCGCGATGGCCGAGCCGGCGGGCTGAACCGTTGGATCTCATCGTGGTTCGCCATGGCATCGCGTTCGAACGCGACGACTCGCGCTGGCCCGGCGACCGCGATCGTCCGCTAACCCCCGAAGGCGAGTCGAAGTTCCGCCGATGCGCGCGCGGGCTGGGCCGGTTCATCGGGGAGGTCGAGGTCGCGCTGACCTCGCCGCTCACCCGCGCGTTGCAAACCGCGGAGCTGCTCGAGGAAGAAGCCGGCTGGCCGAAGCCCGAGCCGTTCCCTCCGCTCGAACCCGACCGCTCGGCCGCGGACGTCGCCCAAGCGCTCGAGCCGTTCGTCGAACACGATGCCGTCGTTATCGTGGGGCATGAGCCTTTGCTGGGGGAGCTGATCGCCTACCTGCTGACCGGTTCGGCACAGGGTGGTGCGTTCCCGTTGAAGAAGGGCGCCGCCGCATGCGTCTCGGTGCAGGGCCCGGCACCGGGCTCCAACGCGCTGCTCTGGATGCTGACCCCGAAGATCGAACGCGCGCTCAGGTCGTGACGCGGCCGCGAGGCCGCGCGTTCGTGCGGCCTCGCGGCGGTTCCACTCCGTCGGCGCCCATCGAAGCGATCACCGGCTCGATCTCGAATCGGATCGAGCGGAAGACCTCCGGAATCGAGCCGCGGGCGTCGATCACGCCGAACTGGTGTCGGGACGCGAGGTACCGGAACTCGAACAGCAAACGGGTCTGATACTCGACGAAGGTGTGGTAGACGTCGGGGCCGCGCAGAAAGTCCTGGCCGGACTCCCAGTAGTCGAAGCCCGTGCTTCCGATCACGCGCGGCAGCAGGTGCTCGACGTCCACGTCGAGGTAGATGACTTTGTCCGGTACGAGCGCGAATCCGTAGAGGTTCTCCATCCACTCCAGCGGCACGCCGCGCACCGCCGCCCGCGCGATGAGCGAGAAGATGTAACGGTCGGCGAGAGCGACCATCCCGGCGCGCAGAGCCGGCACGATCTGGCGCTCGAGCCGGTCCCAGAAGTCGGTCGCGTAGAACAGGTTGAGCGTGAACGGGTCGAGCGTGTGGCCTTGCTTCGCGCGCTTGATGCCGGGCCCGGCGAGCTCGGACCGCGTGAGTCCGGTGTCGAGGACCGCGACGCCACGATCCTCGAGCCATTCCTTGAGCAGCGCGATGTAGGTGGAGCGGCCGACGCCGTCCGTTCCTTCGACGACGATGAGCCGGCCGGGGAGCTGGTCCCCGACGATGGTCGGTGGCGGTTCGCCGAAGAACCGGACGGCGGTCACGCTTGCACGTCCTTCTTGCGCGCGGCTTCATCGAGGTATCGGCCCTTCAAGCCGGCTTCCCGGAGCGCTTCGTTCACGCCGCCCGCGTCCGCGCGCTTCACGCCTTCCAAGAACGGCTTCACGATGTCGCGCATCTTCCGCTGTTGCACGACGAGCGGCTCGGTCGCGTCCATGCGGACGAGGGCGAACTCGTCGATCATCTGCTCGTACTCTTTCTGGATGAGCGCCTGGTACAAACGGAAGGACTCCTCCGGATCGTCGGAGAGTCCGAGATCCATGCCGGCCTCGTAGTACTTGAATGTCGGACGGCCTTCGGAGATCCGGTTGATCGCTTCGTCGAGCGGGACGTCGTAGTAGAACGCGACCGTCGGGCGCACGGCGTAGGAATACAGCTTGTGCAACCACGGTCTCGAGACGCCCCGAACCGCGTCGCGTGCGAACGCTGTGTATGCATAACGGTCGGCGAGCACGATCGCGCCCGCCTGCAGCGCGGGGAGGATCTGCGCGTGGATGCGGTTCGCGAAATCGGCGGCGTGTATGAGGCTGAACGACACCGGCGACAGCAGGTGGCGCTTCTTCCCGCGCTTGGTCGTCCCTTTCACGATGGGAGATGAGTTCCACTCGCTGAAGACGACGAGATACCCCCGGCTGACGAGCCACTTGTGGAGAAGGTCGAGCTGCGTGCTCTTCCCGGAGCCGTCGATGCCTTCGACGATGAACAGACGGCCGGGCAGCTCGTCGGAGCGGAACGGGGTCACGGCTCGTCCTCTCTGGTCTTGACGGCAAACTCTCGTCGGAGCGCCACCCGCGTGCGCGTCGAAAGTACTTCCGACCAGCGGCCCGCTCGGATCGGTCCGGACGCGGATATGGTGCTCTTGGTCGCTCGGATCGCGGCGGACGCGCTTGTAGGCAAACGCACGTCTATCGCATCCGCGACGGCCAGCGCCACCGCCGCCCGCGTCAACGCGCCAGGATCGTAGGAGCGCAGGAGCGAGCGATAGGGCTTCAGTCCGGCGGCCTCTTTGTCTGCGCGTCGCAGGATCGCGGCGATCGCGGCGAGCTGCGGGTGCGAGAAACCCGAGAGGTCGCCGCATAGAACGGCGCCGGCGGCGTGCTCGTGACGGTTGTACGCGTCGATCGCGGCACCCACATCCAAAATCGTCGCGGCGTGCCGAAGCATCTCACCCGTGTCGCCGTCACCCTCGACGGCCGTTGCGTCGAAAATCTCGCCCGCAAGAGACGCTCGCCGCTCGGCGCGCAGCGCATCCCACGTGGAGAACCGGGTAGCGAGCGACGAGAGCGAAGCGTCACGTACCTGGGCCGGCGCCGGCATGTCGCCCGTGAGAGCCTCGATCGCGATGCCCTCGCGAAGTCCTTTCCCGGAAACCGTCAGCTCTTCCGCTCCAAGCGTCTCCATGATCGTGCGGACGATCAGAGCGCCGGCGACGATCGAGTCGGCGCGGTCGGGATTGAGCCCGGATAAGCCGGTGCGTTTGGCGAGTGAACGCGACGAGAGCAGCGTCGCCAATTCGTCCACCCGGGCGAGGGCAAGCACATACCCGTGCAGGCGCCCGATCGGATAGCTGCGTTCGCGGCGATCCATCTTGGCCAGGTTGCGGATCGTCCCGCCGGTGCCGACGAGTCGCTCCGACTTCGAACGCGGCGCAAGCTTCGCTCCTTCGAGCGTTTCCGACACATGGTCGATCAGGCGCCGACGCTCTCCACGGGACGGCGGGTCCTCCGTGAGATACCCATCGGTCAGCAGAAGCGCGCCGAGCGGAAGCGTCCACGCGGCGTCCATCTTCCGCTCGTGGAACCGCGATAGTTCGATGCTGCCGCCGCCGACGTCGAGCAGCACGCCGGAAGAAACTGGCAGGCTATTCACCGCGCCGAGGAAGGCGAACTCTGCCTCGCGGGTGCCGTCGATCACCTCGACGTCGACCCCCGAGTGCGCGGTGAGCCGCTCGACGAAGTTGGCGCCATTCGACGCCTCGCGCACGGCGGCGGTGGCGACCGCGATGATCCTCGAAGCGCCGTTCGCTCGGGCGGCCGCGATGAAATCGTCCAAAGTCGCGGCGGTGCGGTCGAACGCCGCGGGCCCCAGGCTCCCGGTCGCGGCGAGATCGCTGGCGAGGCGCAGTGGTGCGCGGGCCTCGGCGAGAGTCTCGATGTGCCGACCGGTCGGCGAACGAACGACGATCATCCGGCCCGAGTTCGAACCGATATCGATGACGGCGAGCGGTTGGTCCGCCAAGTATCACCCCTGGAGCCGAGAGGCCGTGGAGCCTAGCAACGCCGTGGGTAAGGCGGGCAAGTGACCAAGTTGAACGGGAGATGAACGGTCCGAGAAGGGGTGGCTCGAATGACGGCCTTCAGAACGAGAGGACGAACTTGATGTCGTCGATGAGGCATTGGTCCCCGCACGATGTGCCGCCGAGATCGCCACCGAAACCGATCGGAAGGCTCGACCCATAGCGAACGATCTCGAACAGGACCGGCGAATCTACAGGGGCATCCGTCAAGTGGTGAAGAGTCTGGGTCGGGCCGGTCTTCTCGCTTGTGAGTTTGAGCGTCGCGTCCGTTTCCCAGAAGTCGCAGACATCGGGGAGGCAGCCCTGCCAAGGGTGCGAAGCGGCTCCGACGATTTGATGAATGCTTCAAGGGCGAGGCGAACCTGTTGTGGCGTACGTTACGTCCATCATGCGGCTTGCTGCGCATTGGGGGGATCCGATCCGGGCCGCCGTCGTGCTCACGGCGCTTCTCGCTGCACGGCCGGCCGGCGGATCGTTCGGCGTGCCGGTCCAGGTGAGAGTCGTCGAGACGTCGGTGGAGGTGCATCCATCGAGCGGTACGGCGACGACCCGCTTCACGGCCACCCTCACCTACACACCGAAAGGAGCGGCGTGCCCGCCGGGGACCCAGGTACGGTTCACGTGGGACGGCCGCGGGTTGGGAACGAGTCCGATGGAAGGCACGGTTTCTCCGTGCCGGGCCACGCTGGCGACTGCGCCGCTCGCCGGATACACGGCGCCGGGGACCCACCAAGTGTGCGGAACGTTCTCCTACCAAGGCTCGCACAAAGCTTGCGCCCCCTTCCAGGTCACGATCGCCGGATCGACGCCGCCCGCATCTCACCAGCCCACCCCGCAAACGCACGGCACGACGGCCGGATCTTCTTCGTCGCCGAACGCGAGCTCGCAATCACCGCGATCCTCGCCGCGAAACTCGACTTCGGGCGGCATCAGCACGCCGGGCGCGAGTCCAACTGTGGGCGGCAGTGCCTCGGGCTCGTCGAACGGCGGGAACGGAACGCTCTTCGGAGCGGCCCTTGCCGTATTGGTTCTCTTCGGCGCCCGTGCGTTCTTCCAGATCCGCCGGCGCCGGGCTCGGTCCGAGTAAAGAGGTGCGTTGAAGGGTGTGCGCCGCGGTTCAGGATTCGTTCACGTGGCGGACGCCGGCTCGGAGGGGGCCGGCAGTGTCACGACGAAAGTCGATCCCTGCCCGAGTTCGCTCAGAGCCTCGACCCTGCCGCCGTGCTGTTCGGCGACGTGCTTGACGATCGCGAGGCCGAGGCCCGTGCCGCCGGTGTCGCGGCTGCGCGCGCGGTCGACCCGGTAGAATCGCTCGAAGACGCGGGGGAGGTCCCTGCTGGGGATGCCGATCCCGGTGTCCGACACCGTGAGCCGTGCGTCTCCGTTCCGGCCGGCCACCTCGAGATGGACCCGCCCGCCGGGCCGCGTGTAGCGAACGGCGTTGTCGAGCAGGTTGCTGATGAGGAGTGCGAGATCCTCGGCCGACCCGCGGACCGTCACCGCTGTCGTGTCGACGTCGACCTCCAGCGACGCGTCGCTGAGTCGCTCGGTGATCCGATCGACTTCCTCCCGGGCGAGCGCATCGAGTCGGACCGGCTGAAACGCTGCGTGCTTGCTCTCGAGTCGAGACAGATCCAAGAGATCGCGCACGATACGCGATAACCGTTCGGAATCGCGCAAGAGGAGGCCGACGAACCGGTGAGCCGCCTCCGGATCTTCATCGAGCGCATGCGCCAGAGTCTCGGCCGCCGCTTGTATGGACGCGACCGGCGTCTTGAGCTCGTGGGAGGCGGCCGCGACGAAGTCACGACGGATCGCGTCGACGCGCCGGGCCTCGGTAACGTCGCGAAGGACCAACAGCGCTTGCCCCTCGCCGCCCACAGGAAGCGACGAGGCGAGAACCGTACGAGCCGGGCGGCCCATCTCGATCTCGATCTCTCGCACCGTTCCCGCGTCGCGCGCATCGTCTACCAGCGCCCGCAGCGCCGGCGGAACATACGGCCGCCCCGTCTCGCCCGTCGGGCCGCCGAGCTCGGCGCCGATCCGTCCGACGAGGCCTAGCGCGGCCGGGTTCGCGTAAAGCACATCGCCGCCGGGCCCGATCAGCAGCACGCCCTCGCCCATCGCGGCGAGAACAAGGTCCCGTGTTCGCCGGTCTTCCTGGACCTGATCGATCCGCGAACGCAAGTCCGACGCCATGCGATTTACGGTCGCTCCGAGCCGCGCGAGATCGTCATCCCCGGAGTCGGGGATGCGGGCGTCGAGATCGCCGTGGAAGATCGACGATGCGGCCGAGGTGATGCGCTCGAGGCGCTGTTTCGTCCGTCGTGATCCGAGCCGCGCCAGCGCGACCCCCATCGCGAACGCGGCGGCCAGGCCCGCCGCGACAGTCAACACCTCCACGAGGTGCAGTGTAGGCCACCGGGCTTCGACCTTCCGCGAAAGTTCACCTCGGGTTCACCACATGATCGTTTCGGTGCCACCCGGCCGGGCTAGCCTCTTTGGCGTGGGCACCGTGAAGGAGATGAACGGGCACCCTCCAGGATCGATCCCGCTCACGTTCGGGATTGTGGCGCACGACGCCATGCAGGACGAGCTGTGCCTCTTCGCGCGCGCCAATCGGCGATTGCTGAAGGAGGTCCGGCTCGTTGCGCCTGAGGACACAGCACGCGCCCTCGAAGACGTCGGCGTGGGCGTCGAATCACTCGCTCCCACCTTGCACGGCGGCGATCTTCAACTCGCCGTAGCGGTAGTCGAGGGACGCATCGACGCCGTCATCTTCCTTGCCGACCCGATCGTTGCCCTCGCCGGTGAGCCGGACATCGCAACGATGCTCAAAGTGTGCGATCTGGAGCGCGTGCCTCTCGCGACGAATCTGGCGTCGGCCGAGATCATCCTCCACCGTCTCGCCGTTCTCGAACGGGGCGAGGGTGGGAGCAAGATCAAGGTCGAAACCTTCCGGCGCGGCAACGTCGTCCGCATGACGCGACATCCGAGCGGCCGGAACACTCGGTAAGGTGAGGCCGTGAACCCATACACCCACCCACGCGTGCTGTTCGTTTGCATCGAGAACGCAGGCCGGAGCCAGATCGCGCGCGCGCTCTTCGAGGCCGCCAGCGATGGCTTCGGCGAAGCGCACTCGGCCGGCACCCACCCCGCCGAACGGGTTCATCCACACGTCGTCCGGGCCATGGCCGTTCGGGGAATCGACATCTCGAACGAGAGGCCGAAAGAGCTGACCATGAAGGCTGCCGAGTGGGCGGACCTCGTCGTCACGATGGGATGCGGCGACCGATGCCCGGTCACCGGCAAGCCGACGGAGGACTGGGCTCTGCCGGATCCCAAGGCGATGGACGACGCCGGTGTTGAGGGGTTGATCGACGAGATAGGGCGACGCGTGGTGGATCTTGTCGATCGCCTGAGCGTTGTCCGCGCGTAACCTAAGTTCGGGAAACGTTAACCGTCCGTTCATCTTCGCCACGCTGCCCGTTCAGAATCGACCCTTAGCATCGCTCTCGGATGGACGACGTTCGCGCCGCCAGCCGTCTCGGATCGGGGAACCTCCGAGGCCGTCGGGACCGCTCCCGGCGGCCTTTCTGTTGTCCGTGAGCCGGCACGCAGCGCAAGGGGGAAAGTGATGATGAAGAAGACGAAGCTGGGCGTCGCGACCGCAGCGTTCGCCGTCCTGGCGCTCGTCGCCGCTGCGTGCAGCAGCACCAAGTCGCCGTCGGCCGGCGGCACCGGACAGGTCTCCGAGTTGCTCGGTCAAGGAGCCTCGTTCCCGGCGCTGCTGTACCAGAAGTGGGCCGACGAATATAAGTCCAAGGGCGTTCAGGTGAACTATCAGAGCACCGGCTCCGGAGCGGGGATCCGCGCGATCAAGGCGAAGACGGTGGACTTCGGCGCTTCCGACGCCCCTCTTTCCGACAAGGACCTCAACGATTCCGCGAACCCCGACGCGAGCAACCTCATCCACATCCCGACCGTGTTCGGCGGCGTGTCGCTGATCTACAACGTACCGGGCGTCAAGACGGGCCTGAAGCTCGCTCCGACGGCGATCGCGAACATCTTCCTCGGCAAGATCAAGAACTGGAACGATCCGGCCATCGCGTCGGAGAACCCGGGCGTGAGTTTGCCGTCGCACGCCATCACGGTCGCTCACCGGTCGGACGGTTCGGGGACGACGTACATCTTCACGAGCTTCCTGTCGGCGGTATCGAGCGACTGGAAGACCCAGGTCGGGGCGAGCACCTCGCCGACGTGGCCGACCGGGCTCGGCGGGGAGAAGAACCCCGGCGTGGCCCAGATCGTGAAGGGCACCGGCAAAGCGACGTACGCCATCGGTTACGTCGAGCTCATCTACGCGACGAAGAACAACCTGAATGTGGCGTTGGTCAAGAACCCGGCCGGGAAGTGGATCGCGCCGACGCTGGATTCGCTCAAGGCGGCGACGGCGAGCGTCGACGCCGCGACGGTCCCCGACGACCTCCGGTTCTCGATCGTCAACGCTCCCGGCGACGCCTCGTACCCGATCTGTGGCCCCACGTACTTGCTGGTCTACAAGGAGCAGAACAAGTCACGTGAGCCGAGCGAAGCCAGAGCGAGGACGCTCGTCAACTTCCTCTGGTGGGCGCTGCACGACGGTCAGGCGGACGCCGAGGGCCTCCAGTTCGTGAAGATGCCGCCGGCGCTCCTGACGAAGGTCGAGGCGGCGATCCGCTCCATTACGTACAACGGCACGAAGGTCTACACCGGGTAAGGATGGAAACCACCCTTCCCGGTCTCCGGACTGGCGCCCGGCGCGGACGCACAGCAGACCGGGCGTTCCGCGCGGCCGCCGCGATCGCGGCGGCCGCGCTGCTCGCAATCATCGGCCTCATGCTCGTCAAGCTCGGCCTGACCTCCGCGCCGCTCTTGCGACACAAAGGCGGCGAGCTCGTCACGAGCACGAATTGGAATCCGGATCACAACCACTTCGGTGCGCTCCCGTTCGTGTACGGGACGCTGCTCACTTCCGCCATCGCCATCGTGGTCGGGGTTCCGGTCGCGCTCGCGACGGCGCTGTTCACTGCGGAGTTCGCGTCCTGGCGAGTGCGGAACGTCGTCGCGCCGCTCACGGATCTCCTCGCCGCGGTTCCATCGGTGATCTACGGCCTGTGGGGTCTCTTCGTTCTCGCCCCCACATTGTTGCCCTTCGAAGAGTGGGTTGCTCGGACGGTCGGTCATTCGATCCCGTTCTTCGGCGAGCCGGTGCCAGGAGTCGGTTATTTCACGGCGGGGATCGTGCTCGCGATCATGATCATCCCGACGGTTTCGGCGATCACGCGCGAGGTGTTCCGGTCGATCCCTCGTGAACAGCGAGACGCCGCGCTGGCGCTCGGGGCGACCCGCTGGGAAGCGATCCGTGTGGCGGTGCTCCCTGCCGCCCGCTCCGGGATCGTCGGAGCGGTGATCCTCGGACTCGGGCGGGCGCTCGGCGAGACGATCGCCGTCACGATGGTGATCGGGAAC
>Ga0070708_100004554_pt1 | contig 10917 bp, 13 predicted proteins | sample KBSK5503metaG_FD_65469 | JGI IMG/M metagenome (GOLD analysis project Ga0070708, IMG submission 65469) | Corn, switchgrass and miscanthus rhizosphere microbial communities from Kellogg Biological Station, Michigan, USA - KBS K5-50-3 metaG | ecosystem: Host-associated > Plants > Roots >...
GCTCACTGCCTATTGCCTACGCGCTGGCCGCGTTGACCATCGTACATCTCTATCTGATCGCTTTGATCGGGGGTATCGCGCTGGTCTTTTTCGATATTGCTCATAGTGCAGCCGTCCCGCGCGTGGTCTCATCCAAACAACTGCCTTCCGCCGCCGCGCTGAGGGAGGGCACGTCGGCGAGTGCCGACCTGCTTGGTGCTGGCATTGGTGGCTTTCTGCTTGGCCTCGCGCCAACGATCGCGGCAGGCGCGGCGCTGGCCTATCTGGCAGATAGCCTCTCCTACCTGGCCTCGGTGCTTGGCTTGGCGATCATACACACACCATTCCAGGTCGAGCGCCTGCTACAGGACAGCAGGCCGTCTCTCGGGCGCGAAGTGGCCGCGGGGCTGCGTTTCCTGTGGACACACGCGCATCTGCGTCCCCTGGCTCTGCTTGGCACCAGCATCAAGCTGCTCGGCGCTACCTCCACGCTCGCCATCGTTGTGCTTGCGCGCAACGAACTGCATCTCGCCGCACTCGCGCTCGGGCTGATCTTGACCGTAGGTGGCGTAGGTGGGATTGGAGGAGCGCTTTTCGTGCCCTGGTTGAAAACGCGAGTACCAGCCGGTCAGATTCTGCTCGGCGTGATCCTCCTCTGGGTCGCGAGCGCGGCCCTGCTGGCGCTCGCTTTCTCACCCGTGATCTTAATTGTAGGCTGGGCTATCTTTACCCTGGCCAGTCCGATCTACTTTGCGACTGCTTTTGCCTATCGGGCGAACCTGGTGCCGGACGGGCTGCAAGGCCGGGTTAACAGTATCTACCGCACCATGCTGCAAGCTGGCGTTGTCTTAGGAAGCACGCTCGGCGGGCTGCTCCTGAGCCTGCTCGGTGCGCGCTTGACCTTTTGGCTGATCGCGCTCGGCCTGCTGTTCTCCCTCAGCCTGATCGTCCTAACGGAGCTGCGTCACGCGCAATGAAAAAGATTCGGCTCCTGATGGATACACGCCATTTTATGCCTCATGGCCACTTTTGACTCTTCTGAAAAATAGCTCTCAAGCGGCAGGAGGAGCTGATTTCAAGGAGACCTCTTCTGAAAAAGGCTTTTTCATGCGCGCTGGCGAGCCTGCGGCTCATGGGTGGCTCCCCTGAAAATAGGGGATGGGCAATTGATTTTTCATGGACGCTGGTGCGCTACAGCGCATGAATTACTGTTGGCGAACTCGTAAGGTGACTCAAGAGGCCAGCAATCTTATCCAAGGTAGGTTGCTATGAGTCGTGCGTCTTGTTTCGATGCGTTTGCCGGTCGCGCACACTTGGCTCCGTGTCATTTGTCAGGACATTTGCGCAGCTTGCCAAATAATGTGCCACGAGGCCCTACGCCTCCAGCGGATTGTCTCTGCCAGTAATCTGGCATGACATCATTACGAAGACAATCTTGGCTTGATGCGCCTTTTAACTCATCCATTCATGAAGTTTGTGCCATTTTATGTGGGCACAAGATGATACCCCTTCTGGAGCGGCTCTTGACGGATACGCGCCATTTTATGCGGCCAATTTGGCAGTTCCATCCTTTGTGAAGAGAGACGACAAAGATGAGCTACAATGACTCAGCATTTTATGTGGCAGAGGCCAAGGCTCAAAAATCATCTCGAAGCACCTCTCAAGCCAAGTCTTGGCACTAATCCTGGCAGAAATGCGACAGTAATCATCAAGTCAAATGACAGCCATCGTGAATGAACGTGCTATTGCACAAAGGAATGTTCACGTATGCTCTTTCTTCGCAAGCGTGAAGAGGTGCGCATCGCTAGAGCCGTACCGCCAATGAAGAAGAACAGTGAAATCAGCCATGACTTCAATCATCTGATCAGCAATGTGCCTACTCTGCGGACTTTCCTCTTGCAGAATGTGCTTCATCAGCATCGTGGAGGAGTGATCAAAATGCTAGGATGCAAGCAATGTTAGCTTCGCACGTTCCAGGCCAAGTTAGGAAATACGCTCGGAGATACTCATAAGAGAACCTTCTCGGCCTCGTCTCTCCCGCATCGAGCACATAGACGAACGTGACTGGTCCAAGAGAACCGCCGTAGCACCTGGTTCTAGGAACCGTTTTTCCTCACAGTTCACGGTCGTCTTTTACGTATACAGTAAGGTTTCATTCGTGCTATAAAGGGCCGTCTCCCAATCGATTACATCCGCTAACTCTTCCTGCAACGCCTCCAGATCGTGCTGTCGCGTTGTCTCATCGGGCATTTCCGTGTCTTTCCAGATCAGCACGAAATGCACGCTGCTGAGCGCTTCGTCACCTGTGATGAGGTAGCGCGCAATGGTGCCAGGAAACGTATGCCGATTCGCTTGCTGGATCGCGTTCACCTTCTCCAGCAATTCAGCCTGTTTGCCTACCCGAACGCGCACTTGAATTTCTGTGGCAAGAACCTTGCTCCGGCTGCTGTACACGCGCCAACGTGGGGGACTTGAGCGGATACGTCCGGGCGGATTGAGCTTAAACTGTTTGACATCTTCCTCGGCCAGCAGGAACACCCCGCTCGCTTTAAATGCTGGTAAGCGCCCAATTTCAATGTATCTGTAGACGCGTTTATCGGTGATCCCCAGCATCTGAGCGGCTTGTTTGATTGAAACGTATCCTGGAATGTCTGGAAATTCGTGAATATCTGCCATAAAAGCAGTCTAGTGAGGGATCTATTTCCTGTAAATTGGACTTTATTTCTCTCTTTTGACAAAAATATTGAATTTACCATAGAATGCAAGTATGCGGTTGTGTGTGGTGCCTGCTGCGCATGGAGGAGAAAGAGGGACAAGCTTGCAACGATCACACAAATTCGAGGGGAGGATAATCTGTGCGTCTGTGCCGGTAGCCCGGTGCAACTTCGATTGTGCGAAGAAGCAATGATCTCTAGTTCAGTGACCCCGTGTTCTCGATCGTGAAGAAGAAGTGCTTTGTTACATATACGCAAGGGCTGCTCAGCGACTCCTGAACGAAGTGCAATCCCAAGGGGAGCTTTTTCCTGGTTGTCTCGATACGCGGTTACCACTGAAGAGGTGAAGATGAACCGAGCTCGGTATGGTCCGCTCATGATTGCCATAGATGGCTCTACCTCCACGTCTCTCAGTAGCTGGCTAGTTCTCGCGCGTAGCAAAGCCTGCTACAATCCTGTGTAGCATCGAGAGGGGCAGCGGTTTATGGCAGTACGGTTACGCGTGAAAGAAGTCGCCAGGGAGAAAGGCATCGGGATGGGCAAACTCCAGCGCAGTGCAGATGTGGCCTACAACACGGTCAAGCGGATGTTCAAAGATCCGTATTACATCACCACGACGGAGACTCTTGGCAAGATAGCAAGGGCATTAGGGGTTCCACCCGGAGAGCTGATCGAAGAGGTTTCCGATGATGAAAGCCAATGACCTGTGCAGCAATGTCGTGTCTTTTGAGTGAAATTGGAGGCGTGTCATGAAGAAACGAAAGAAGGGACGACGTTTTACTATCTCGGCCGTCCGGCAGGCACTAGAGCCACGTGCCATCGAGATGGAGCCAGAAGAACTTGCTGTCTACGTTCGCCGAGCGGAGAAAGAAGTGCTTCCGATCATCAAGAAAATGTACCTGAGCCGGGGAGCTGCGCAGTTCCTGCTCGCGCAGCAAGCCCAGGTACTTGTCACTGGTGATCCCCATCTCACCACCGAGAGTGGGATGGCCATCGCCAATAGCGTCCTGGCGCTCTGGCTGGAGGGATATTGCCAGGACCAGCGTATCCCTACACACTAGAAGAGACGCTGCTGGAGCTATTAGGAAGGCCCAAAAGAAGGCGAACGACGAGGCATATTTCCAGCCATTCACCCGTGCGAACAGAGAGAGACCACGCGGCATCGGCGAAGTGGCCAGGGGGATCGTGCAACATCCCCAGACGAAGCTGTGGCAGATCTGGATGATGATGGATGGGCCCTGTACCTTCATTGTTGCCTATGGTGATCCGGTAAAAGCCCAGAGCGACCTTGAAGCAATCAGCAGCGCGAGCAGGAAGGGAGGGACTGATGCACAGATTGCAGCCCTTTATAGGCAGGTGCAATCGCAAGCAGACGGAGAACCGAAGCAGCTTCTCTACGAAAAGATGCTCTATCTTAATCTCCTATGAAGCTCGTAAATAGAGAGAAGAACCCCTGCCGTGTCTGACAGAACGCGGAGGTGGTACATACCAGAGATTGAGAAGTTTTTTGATTGAGAAAGGTGGAAGCATGTTAGGGTCACCGGACCTGATAGAACGGTGGCGTATCACGCAACAAGAGTATCTCACTGATACACCGACGGCCATGGCGCATCAAGCTCTTGATCAGCGGCGTCTGCAAGTACAACAAGAGATGATGCAGTTGCTCGGTGCCTTTTTGAACAGGACCATGACGCTCAAAGAGTTCAATGCGATGTTCCAACAGAAAACACAAGGGGCCTGGAACGTCTTTCGCATGAGGGGCACGTCTGGAGGCATGTACCTCAATAAACTCGTGAAGTACATCGATGATGATACGTTGACCTCGCGCCTGCGGTCCGGCTTACGTCTCCCAGAAGATACTCCAGAAGGTCAGCGGCATATGCAAGAACTGACCCACTATTTCGAGCGCCTGATTGCTCAGCACAAAGGATTACGGTCCCACTTGCAACCGGCGCGCATTCCATTTCTCTTGAGTTCATGGTGGCACCTACAAGATGCGCACCACTGGCCCATCTTTTTCCCGCTGGTCCAGCGTATGCTCATGAGCGAAGACGGTCAACCAACACAAGCGCAGAGCCCTATTGAGGCCTATTTCGCGTTCCGGACCCACTTTCTCTCGTTGGCACGAGCGCTTGGCGTCTCCTTGTGGGAACTAGAGCATATCGTGACATGGAAAGGTCAGCGCATCTTTGGTGAACAGGCAGCAAGAAAAATGACGCGATCATCTTCACTCTTCGAGTGGAAAGACATCGCTATTCATCCAGAGACAAGAGACAACCTATCAATCGAGGGTGAAGAAGAACACCAGTGTCAGAAAAGTGAGCAGGAGAGATCTGATCATACCCACATACAATGGCTGCTTGCGAAGATCGGCCATCAAGTGGGATGTGATGTCTGGATCGCCGCGAATGATCATGGGAAAAGCTGGAATGGCGAACGGTTAGGCGATGTGAGTCTGAAAACGCTACCACCTCTGGTGGATACGGCATTTCGCCGGATCATCAATCTCATTGATGTGCTCTGGTTGCGAGGAGATGACGTGATCGCTGCCTATGAGATCGAGCATACTACCTCCATTTCATCCGGTCTGCTGCGTCTGTATGACCTGGATGCGTTATGCCCGACACCTATCATGCACCTCTGTGTCGTCATTCCACATCCCTCTCTCAAGCGCTTTCAATCCGTTCTCGCCCGACCGGCCTTTCAGCGACTGAATATGCAAAAGCGCTGCTTAATTATCTTGGAGGAAACCCTACTTCAGCAAGCTGAGCATATTCTGCGCTGGGCCAGTAGTCCAACGGTCATTACGCGGCTTGCCATGAAGATGGAGAAAGCATAACGGTAGAGGCTGTGCATGTCACAGCAGTGTCCCGCTGGAAGTGTGTGCTAAGCATGCCTGACCGTAAAGATGAGGAGGCTTGTAAGTGATTATCGGGAAAATCGTCAAATCCACTTCTCATATCAACTACGTCTGTCAGATCTATGGGCCCCTGGAAATCGAGGTCCTACCAAATGGTGCTGAATACACCTTTGGTCACTTCGTGCGTGTTGCCGTACACTCAAAACTTTCAGACCTGTCGCGTAATAGGCAAGAGAGGGATCAAAGCATGGATGAGGAGTCCTCTTGTTACACTGTGGGTGTGATCTATGATACGCAGTTACTTAATCCTACTTTTGGCTCGCTGGGGCCGCGACTTTCCACTGAGACACAGGTGGAACTGTTCTCACCCGATTATCTCTCAGAAAAAGCAGTGCTTGTTCACCTGATCATGCTCGGGATGGTAGAGCAATACCGGTCTTCAAGTGGCCCCCTCAAGATCCATATCGTCCATGGCATCCCATCGTTCCCTTTGGAGTTGAACAGCAGTGTTGAGACCATGACAGATGAGGACGTCCATCGGTTCCATTTCTTTCACGATCAAGGGAAAGTTGAGAACCAACACGACTACCTTCATATGGGCTATCTGCCTCATCTGCTTGCTCAGCAGAACAGCCTCATCCCCCTGGTGATCTTGCGTATCATCGACCAGTTAGAGCAGCTCTTCCCACAGCATGGCTCGCTGCTCTCCATTCTGAAGCGCAACTTTGCCTGGAGGCTGAAAGTGGAGACAACCGGATAAGGGATGCAGAGGGCGCCGGTATGGGCTGCAAAGAGTGAAGCAACATCACTTGCTGTACATCATCCCATACTCATGCTGAAAATCCCAAACACATTGAGGTTTTTATCATGCCCAAAGATGCAAGGAGCAAGACAATGCAAAAATGGGAATATTATTTCGTTTTCGCAACGGTCACTAACGACGGTGAGTTTCGTCCGCGCTTTGCCAATGACGAGGAGCTCGACGATTGGCAAGCAGGTCCAACCTTGTACGAATATTCAAACCAACTGGGGGAGAGTGGCTGGGAACTGCTTGCTAGCAATCCGGTCGTATTCACCCAATCAAAATGGCAACCATTACTGGAAACCCAATCGATTGCATCGGAACTGCGTGCCATCGAAATGGTTTTCAAACAACCGAAAAAAGGCGGCGGTAATTTACCTTGCTAGCCGGTTGCTTTCCATTGCGAATGAAAGTTGCAAGGTTGGGACTCTCTGAGGAGGCCCTAACGAAATGAGGTCAGATTGATGAACACCGAAGAACACAGTTTGAGAGGGAAGCAGAGACAAGCTATCCAACAGACGACTATTACGCTGCCCTATTTTGACGAAGAGGTACCGGCCATATTCCTTGCAGATGGTACAACCTACCTTCCAGTGAGAGCGCTCTGCCGCATGCTCGGTCTTCGTGCCGAGACCCATATTCCGCGGTGGCGCAAGCTCTTCTTATGGGTCAATGCCTGTAAGTTGCCGCTGCAAACGGCGCGCGGCCAGCGCATGGTTTGGTGCCTCCATATGGGTGCATTACCGTTCTGGTGCGTTTGCTTTAACTGGTCATTAGTACCTGCCGAACGGCGCGAGCAACTTCGTCAAGCCACCGATGGATGGCAGCAGGATGTAGCACAAGCGCAGCGACTACTGCTGGAGCGCTATCGATCGCTGCGAAGGTACTTGTTTGCGTTCCTCGAGGCGTACAGCGATGCCGAGACCTGGCTCGATCAATGGGCGCTGCACCTCTCCTCCTCGCTTGACATGGCTTCTTCCCGCCAGCTCGAGTTGCTTCTTTCACAGGGAAAAACGCTCATCGGTGAAGCAACAGCGAAAGCGCGCAAGATGGTACAGGAGCAGGCGATGGCTCCCATTATCGACGTGGTCACGATCGAGGCGAGTGGAGAGGCGATCCAGACAAGTACACTTCCCCTATTTCCAGTCGTACCCCACGAAGACCGTGAACAGTTCTTTGCATCTCTGAGTAAGTTGGCCCAATGGCATCAGGATGTGGCTGTGTTCATAAGCCATCTCAAGCACCCTCAGAACGATGACCAAAGTGAAGAGGCATGATCCAGCAGCAAGCCGACTCTTTTTGAGTTGAACAGGTGTAGTGAAGGAGAAGAAAGAGCAGCATGGGCTCCTTGGAGCAACTCATTGATCTTCGACGCCATAATCGTGATCCGGAGCTGTTCGCCATTGCGCTCGCTCTCCGTTATATTCGGGCGCTGATTCAGCGTGATGGGAGTGGTATTGGGTGGCCCGGTGATGACTCAGCGCTCCACCCACATCACCTGGAAGTGTTCCTTGCTCGCGCAGTGGAAAGGGCGTGGAAAGACCAGCGTGTTGTGCAGGAATGGCGTCGCATACAGCAGGTGCTTCCACAAGTGAAAGGAGTATGAGAAAGGACAATCTTTGTTCCAGGAGGACCTTGACCGGGCGAAAAGTGATGAAGAGTACATGGAATACTTCTCCATGATCGATTTTGCCGTCGATGGCTACGCCTGTGTGTTCGCCTCCCGTGCCTAGCCCGACAACTTGGCGCTCCGGGACTGGGCGATTAATGGGTATATGCTGCTATGGCGGCAACGTTTCCTCATAGATAGCATCGATCTAGCCGAGTAGCACTCAAGCTTACACGGTGATCATGGCTTTTTCTCTTGTCTTATTAGTCGGGCGGAACATCTATAGACTCAGCAATAAGAGGCGATAGATCTGTCGAAGTGCATAAGTTTTCGGTGAACAATTAAGTGCTCCCCAACCTACCATTTAATGTAGAAATAGTGAGCTGATGCAACTGCAACCAATACATCCATATGACTCTGCTTGGTCAAGCACATTTCCTCACCTGGTTGCGCCCCAATTTGACGAATGGTTTCCTGGCCTGTTGTTACGTTGCGATGAGGTCAATCACTGGGAAAGCGGCGCAACGATGGTCCATCTTATTCGTTCGGTCAAAGAGTATCGACCAACAAGAAGTAGGTCCAACTGGGTCATTGTCCCATTATCGGTTCATGAATTGCTGGCTCAATTGCTCGCCCTACCCACGAGTAGCCTTCTCGCCACGACCTATCAGCTTGAACTTGCCAGCCTGTATGATACCTCCAGCCCACATGCCACGTACCTGTGTCGTTCGTTTCCGTTTCACCTCTGCCCAGATTGTATTGCGGAGAGACGGCTCCTCAAGCGCACATTGATATTGCCTCATATTACCTGTTGTCCGTCTCATCAGGTGGTGTTGGTGGGAACATGTCGGTGTGGTACGCTGCTACAATTGTTTCCACGACAATCGCTGCCATTTACCTGTCAGAAGTGCTGGCTGGATTGGGCGGAATTGCCTCGGATTACTAGCAAGCCGGAGCGCATCGCGCTGGAGCAGAGGCTCATGTCCTATTATGCATTTTTCTTCGATAATGCAAGGCCGACTATAATCGCGAAAGCACAGCAACTTGTCCGTGAGAGCATGAAGAGGAAGAAAGTCGACCGCTTGAAATATTTTGACGGGAATTATAAGTATGTGGAGCTTTACGATGCGAAAAGAATATCACTCGGTTCCCTCGTTGAGTTGTTGGTAAGCTTGGATCTTTCCCCACATGATATAGTGGCTTATGAAGGCCCTCTTCCCTGGTGGTCTGTGAAGAATCGGAATGAAGAGCGGAACACTCGTGACAATAATAACGAACTTGTCATTGGAGAAGGTTTGTAAACGGGGGCAGATGGTTAGGCAACCAGCCACCAAGTTATCTTCGTAGTCGTTCTTCGTGTTAGGTTACTCCTTTTCCAATTGTAGTGGCTTTCCACAAAACGTGCAAAGGCTATGTTGCCGACATACTTCAGGCAGAGCCAGATCAAGTGCATCAGCGAGTAGAGCGTGCAGCGGCATATCTATTTGCTCTGCCATGTCTCGATACCAGTCAAGTACAGCGCTGTGATCATGCTGCACTTTGAGCAATTCAAGTTGTAATTGAGCATCATAGATATCGCTGCTTTTTTCCAGGTCACTCGTGCTCGTCACAACGATATCTACTTGAATTTGTCGATTGCAGCCTGGACATTGAATATTTACCATATCTTCTCCTCTTCTTGCATGTTGTTCAAAATACACCGTTTCCTCTTGGTCCCCATTGATATGGGGTCACCCCAACTCGGTTTCTCTTCTTCCCTCGTCTTAGAAGAATTGCCAACCCCGGTTGATATTAGAGACTGCATAACAAAACTTGCAAAGGGTGAAGGTAACCTTTGACGATGCTTGGAAGCTGATCAGGCCTTAGAAGAATACGGCTTAATTTGGACACGAAACCCTATCAAACATTATATTCCTTGCCGACTGCGCATCCAAATATGCGAAGATAATGCCACCTTTGTACATATTATGCGTTTTTTTGTGAGCTTCTCATTTGGCGAAGTATCCAGTCACCTATAGACTCGGATCTTTCCTCCTGTGATATTGTGGCCCCGGATTCACTATACTGATTTCCGTTAATTATCATGTATGAAGTAGTGTAGTATTGAGATGAGAATGTTTGTACTTGCTCGGGGACGATGAAGTCACTCCGCCATCGGAGAATAGATCAGGATGCCGGATGGATTCTGTTCGAAGATTCGTGCAAAGAGCCAATGTCGAGAGCGCGATTCCAGAGCATATAGACACTTACGTGACGCGCCTGAACCGGAAAGGCCGCCGTTCGGTGAGAGAAACGCGGCGAGCGGTTTGCCGGGATATTTTGAGATTGGAGCCTCTTGCCGATGCACCTCCACGCGCACAGCGCCTCTCTTGAGCTGGAGGACACTCCGTGCCGATTTCATCGCGCTGATCACTTCGCGAGAACGAGTACAGGTGAGACGGGTGATGACCTGGCCCACTGCATCGCGCGCAATGAAGATCAGACCGCTTGATAGCTGCTCATGCTTGCTCATTAGCGTTTCCTGCTAGCCGTGATCGCTGCATCAGGAATAAAGCCGCCGGGAGCCTCCCCAGATGGCAACTCCAAACGTTGGATCTGCGTGCTTCCTGGAGGAGCAACAAGGGGTGGTTCACCCAGGCACCCTGGAACATCTTAACCAACAACAAGCTCGATGCATTAGCCTAAGCTCGTCCTTTCGCTGGAATCCTCTCACTCCTACTCTACCTTGTTTTCATGCCGGGTGGCGCACCTTCGGTGCATGACTTCTTAACCTCTTTATGCGAGGGAACTATAACAGAGAGCCGGGAAGAAGTCCAGCGAATTTTAGTGTGAACATACTGAAAAGTGGGTTGGCAGACATCATGAGGGTGCTCTAGAAGAGGGATGATGCGATTGAGAATCAGGTTATCCAAAAGTCATGCTGAGCTTTTTTCGAGGTTTCGCGTAATTATTC
>Ga0070708_100004557_pt1 | contig 10914 bp, 7 predicted proteins | sample KBSK5503metaG_FD_65469 | JGI IMG/M metagenome (GOLD analysis project Ga0070708, IMG submission 65469) | Corn, switchgrass and miscanthus rhizosphere microbial communities from Kellogg Biological Station, Michigan, USA - KBS K5-50-3 metaG | ecosystem: Host-associated > Plants > Roots >...
CCGTTCTTCGCTCAGCATCACCACGGGGTGAGCATCCTCGCTGCTTCATCGGCGTCCGGCGGCTATCTATGGGGATTCGTGGCGGCCGCCATCGTGGTGGGATTCCTCGCAGAGCGCGGCTGGGACCGGAGCCTGGGAAGCTCCATCGGAGCGATGCTGATTGGAGAGGTCATCATCTATGCCGTCGGCTTGCCCTGGCTTGCCGCAGCGCTCCACGTCAATGCGAATAAGGCCTACGAGCTCGGCCTCTACCCATTCATCATCGGTGACGCGATCAAGCTGGCCATCGCAGCGATCGCTCTTCCTGCTGCGTGGCAGATCGTGAAACGGGGCCGCGACAGCTGAGCTACGCCGCGCGCCGCGGCTGCCTCTGCTCCTCCGCTTGCTGCGCGCGACCGGATCGAACGGCGAGCATCACTCCGCCGGCCATAAGACCGAACACGGTTGCGGCCGTTGCGATCGCGATGCCGGATGTCGACCAGCCGAGAGCTGCATCGATCGAGACTCGACCCGGTCCCGCGTAGGCAAGCGCGGTCGCAGCCGTGGCCATGACGAGGGGAAGCTCGTACCCGCCGTTGGTGTTCCAGAGACCTTTCGGCAGGTGGACGGCGAGAGTTCCAACCATCACGCCGACGATCATCGCGCAACCGAGCGGCGTCAGGAATCCGAGCAGCAGGAGCCCGCCGCCCCCCGCCTCCGACATCCCGGCGAGGTATGCCATCGGCTTTCCCGGCGAGTAGCCGATCTGCGAGAAGAACTGACCGGTTCCTTCCGGTCCGTGGCCGCCGAACCAGCCGAAAAGCTTCTGGGTTCCATGACCGATAAAAAGGCCGCCGACGACTAGGCGCAGGATAAACAATCCGATAGTCATGACTCGATCACCCCTTCCAAAGAGGGCTGCCCGAGAGACGGTCAGCCGAAACCCCGCCTGGAAGGCATGCCCTAGCCCTTGCCCCTGCAACCAGGCGATGTGAGGATGCGTGCCGACAGCGGAGGGGGAAGCGGGCTTGCTGGCGCGGCGTGGCGAATGGGAAAAGACTCGAGTATTGGTTTATGAAGCGCTGCGGCGACATGCCGCTGAGGCCCCTTCGAAGCGAAGGGGATCGAAGAGGAACGCTCACTGGCCGGGCATCTGGGGTTCGCTGGGTGTCCGTCAGGGTCCCGTTCGGACACGAAAGCGCGCGGTTCGCCCGTCCGATCGCACAGACGTGTGGCGGACCCTCCGAGAGCGCGTTGATCCCGCGAAGTTCACCCCGAAGCTCGCAGACGACATCGAGGTAAGGCGTTTCCACGCGAGAGGCGGCGACTACGTGATGATCGCCAACCCGAGGGACTTGATCCATTACCGCCTCGACCTGGGAGAAGCCGAGCTCCTCGGATTGATGGATGGAACTCGCTCGGTCGAAGAGATCGTGATCGATCATCTTCACGAGGCCGGGGAGCTCGAGCTTTCAGGCGTCGCGGACTTGGTCCTCGGCCTCTATCAAGGGAATTTCCTCGACCTGCCTTATCTGGATGTTGATGCAGCGCTCGCACGCGCTCTTGATCCGCTGTCTCCATCGCGGCGCAAGCTGCGGATCTTCTTGAAGACGCAGACCTTCGAATGGAGCGGACCTCAACGAGTCGTCGAGTGGTTCTATGAGCACGGGCTGAAAGCGTTCTTCACTCCAATCGGCAAGGTAGCTTCGCTCGTACTAGCAGTCTTCGGATCCATCGCGTTCTTCGCCATCGTGCACGGGAGGCAATATCGGATCGGAGGGTCACAACTCGCGCTCGAAGGGCTCATCTTCCTCGGGCTGACATATCTGCTGACGTTCGCGCACGAGTTGGGACACGCGCTGGTAGTGGTCCACGACCATCGCCGCTTGAAGTCTGCTGGGTTCATGATCTACTTCGGCTCGCCGGCGTGGTTCGTCGACACGTCGGACGCTTTGATGATGGATCCGAACAAACGCGTCGCGATGGCCTTCGCCGGACCGTACGCACAAGTCCTTCTGGCCGGTGTCGCTTCCCTCATCCTTTGGGGCTTCCCGCATATCAGTGCGGGACATCTTCTCTTCAAGTTCGCCGCGATCAATTACTTGCTGATATTCCTCAATCTCATACCCCTGCTCGAGCTTGACGGCTACCACATCCTGTCGGATCTCATCCAGGTGCCAGACCTCCGGCCTCGTTCTCTCTCTTTCGTCCGATACGATCTGCTGCGCAAGATACGCGTGCGCGAGCGCTTCCACTCCAATGAGGTTGGCCTCGGCCTCTACGGCATCCTGGGCGTCGTCTTCACGATCTTCTCTTTCTACACCGGGGGCCTGTACTGGAAATCGCTCTTCGGGGGGTTCGTTTCGTCACTGTGGCGCGGCGGCCTTGGAACTCGACTGGTTCTACTTCTGCTGGCGCTTTTTGTCGGCGGCCCACTCATCCGGGGAGCGGTCGGCCTTGCGCGGTTCAGCGTGCGAAAAGTCCGAGCAGCGTGGCGCAGTGTCCAGTTCCGACTCGAGACAGATTGGCGAGTTGAAGCTGCAACACTCATCGACGCACTGCCGATATTCGATGACGTCCCGGAGGATACGCTCGATGATCTCGCCGGCCGCGTACGACTTCGCTCTTTCTCAACGGGCCGCTCTGTCGTTCGCCAAGGAGAGCGGGCCGAAGCTTTCTATGTCGTCCGCACCGGTAGTCTTGAGGTTTTCGAGACTGACCCAGAGTCCGGACAAACAAACGTGCTTCGTATCCTTGGTCGTGGTGAGTCGTTCGGCGAGCTGGCGGTCGCGGCGGCAACCGTGAGGACGGCTTCGGTGCGCGCGTTAGAAGATTCAGAGGTTTTCGAGATCGACCGCAGCACGTTCCACCGGCTGCTCGCGGACATGATCGAGATCCCCGATTTCGCGCCCACCTTCCAGCAGATCGCCGAGCTCCGCGAGCTCGACAGCTTCAAGCACCTCGAACCGGACGAGCTGGCCGACCTCGTTCAGTACGGCGACTGGGTGACGTACGCGCCGGGCGAAACGATCGTCAAGGAAGGGGCCGAAGCTGACGGGTTCTTTACGATCGGATCTGGCCAGGTGGAAGTTCTACGGGGCCGCAAGCGTCTCGCTGCGATCGGACCAGGGTCCCACTTCGGCGAGATCGCCTTATTGCTCGGCACAGCGCGCACCGCCACCGTTCGCGCGCGCACTCCCGTGCGAGCATATCGTTTGACCCGCGAGGGCTTTGAACGTTTGATGCGGGAGGCGTTCAAGAAGGGAACTCTGAGTCCGCATGGTGCCCTCGATCGCACGTGGCAACACTAGAATGGAGACTGCAGATGGATTGTTGGCACTGCAAACGAACGGCGGTTGGCACGTGTCGCTTTTGCGGCCGCGGTATCTGCGAGGATCATGTTGAGACTCATCCGTTCATCCTCGAAACCTATAAGAGCCAAAACATAACGAAGGCGCTGGTCGTCGAAGACGCCCTGTTCTGTGGAGCCTGTACCCCCCGCCCCGAGCCCGTCGACCTGCCCGAGCTCGACTGAGGAAGGTCTATCGAAGGGTCGGCAGGTGTGACTTGGATCACACGCAGACACGTGAGAGACATCACATGGGTTCGAGTGATCCCGGACACAGACGAGTGCGCCTCGGCGGCGGGATACTTCCGGCAGGAACGGTTGGGGAGGTGAGATTTGATGGCAGCAAAGAAGAGAGTGACGCCGAAGGCTCCGAAGGCGACCTCCAAGAAGACCGGAGGTAGGAAGGCAGCCGCGACTCGTGTCTCGAAGATGAAGAGCGCGATGAAGAGCGCGATGAAGGTGACGTGACGAGGCCTTAAGCAGTCGATGAACGGTTTGCGGCTGATCCGCACGAACCGCAAGCTATTGGATCGGATCGGAATCGGACGGGCTGGGTTTTTTGGGGGCGCCCGTCCGATTCCATTTTTCGTGCGCCGAAGCCTGGTCGTCGTCTCAACACCCCGCTAGTCTTTGCGAATGGCACTGGCACGACACTCGCGGGACGACGTCGAGCCCACGCTTGCCCGCACCCCCGTATGCGAGGGCGTGCCGGCGCGCGCCATCCGAGACCTGGCCGACCTTGGCAGCCTTCGCCGCTACCAACGTGGGACGTATCTGTTCCACCAGGACGACGACTCCGATGACGTGTTTCTCCTGTGTGACGGCCGGGTCGAGATAAGTTCCCTCTCGTCGACCGGGTACCGGCAGATGCATACGATCATCGAGCCTCCCCAATTCTTCGGCGAGCTTTCCGTCCTCGGTGAGATGTACAGGTCCACGTCTGCGCTTGCCGTCGAGGACGCCTCGGTCTGGGTGATCAAAGGGGAGCTGTTCCTGCGATTCCTTCTCGAGCAGCCTTCCGCCGCGCGCGCCCTGCTGCGTGCGCTCGCGCGCCAGGTCCGCGCACACGAGTCGCTCGTCGACGACCTCCTCTTCCTCGATCTGAAAGGCCGCGTCGCGAAAAGACTGCTCGGCCTCGTTAGTCCGAGCCTTGACGAGATCCCTGCCGACGGGTCGTTGATCCCGTCTGGTGTTACGCAAGCCGACCTCGCCAGCTTGGCCGGTGGCAGCCGCGAGAGCGTCACGCGCGTGCTATCCGATTTCCAGAAGCGCGGGATCGTTGGCCGTTCCGGCCGCCGCTATGTGCTGAAAGACGTCAAAGCACTGCGGCGGCTTGCCAGTATCTGAGCACCGCAGACGAAGCCGAGCGGGACGGTAGGCTGCTCCCGTGACGAACTGTCCGCGCTGCGGCGCACCCGCATCCGACGCCGACACGTTCTGTCGCGCGTGCGGCGTCCAGCTGGCCGGGGACGGCGCGAAGCCGGTTCCATACCGCCTGATCCTGACGATCATCTGGCTCACGATCGGCAGCGGCATCGCCGTCCTTCTCGTGGTCGAGCTGAAGAAGGTGATCCTCGACCTCGTCGTCGCGGGCTTCCTCGCCCTCGTTTTCAACCCTGCCGTCGAGCGGCTACGACGGTTCCGCCTCAACCGGGGCCCGTCGATCGCGATCGTGGTCGTCGTCGCAACGATCGGCCTCGTCAGCGTCGGCACCTTGATCGCAGCGCCCCTTGCAACCAGCGCGACGAAGTTCGCTGCCTCCGCACCGACGCGGTTGCAAGAGGCGGCACAGGGGAAAGGCTCACTCGGCCATCTCGTCACCAAGCTGCACCTACGGAACCAGTTGCAGAAAGCGTCCAAGTCTCTGTCGAACACGATCGGGAAGCTTTCCGGTGCCGTGCTCACCGTCGGCCGTCGCATCGCATCCGCTGCATTCCGAACCTTTATCGTGATCATCTTGGCGATCTTCATGCTGGTTGAAGGCCCTCGATTAGCCGACGGCGCTTTACGGTTGGTCCCGGCGAACCATCAAGATGCAGCTCGCCGCATCGGGCAAACGACCTCGCGGGTGATCTCCGGCTACACGACCGGCGTACTCATCATGGCCGCCCTGAATGGAGTGGTCGCCGGGATCGCGATGGAGATCACCCACACGCCGTTCGTACTGCCACTCGCGACGTGGGCCGCGGTGATCGACATCCTTCCCATCGTCGGTGGGCTGCTCTCGATCGTCCCGGCCGCGTTGTTCGGCTTCACACATTCGATCGGGTCCGGCATCGCCGTGGCCATCGCGATCTTCGCCTACCAACAGATCAAGAACCACTTCTTGTACCCCGTCGTCGTCGGGCGCGCGGTTTCGCTCGGCTCTTTGTTGGTTCTGGTTTCGGTGCTGGCAGGCGCCCAGCTCGCCGGGATCGGCGGCGCGGTCATGGCTATCCCCATCGCCGGCGTGTTGAACGCGTTCGTCGTTGAGGTCAGCCGCTACCGCGCGGCGAAGCGTGCGGAGGAGATCGCATCGGACGTGGTTCACGATTCGCCCCCCACGCTGCCCAAAGAGCCGGGACGGCTCCGTACGGCGGCAACGAAGATGCGGAGCCGGCGTACCGCGCGCAAAAAGCCTTCATCGGAAGACTAGGGCACCGAAGTCTCGGGCTCCGGACGGCGCGCGCGCGCGACACCCGCGGCAACGGCTCCTGCCAAGATCAGAACGCCTCCGCCGATCGTTCCCGGGCGAAGCGGGTCGCCGAGGAAGATGACGGCGAGGGTGGCCGTGGAGAGGGGCTCGAGGGCCGCGATGATCGCGGTCCGGACCGCACCCAATCGCCTCAAGCCGGCGAAGAGAGCGAAGAACGCGCCGCACGTGAAGATGCCCGTGCCGATCACCGGCCACCATTGGTGCGCACCGTGCGGCCACGCGGCCTTGCCGCTCGCGATGGCGTAGAGGGCTATCGCGATGGCCGCGGAAGCGCTGACCCACGTGGACGCGACGGCAGAGGAGGTTCGCTTCAGCGTCCGCTCCATGCCGAGGAGGTAGAGCGCGAACATCGTTGCCGAGGCGAGCGCGAATGCGATGCCGGCGCCCGACACATCGAACCGACCGGACGTACCGGCGACGAGCGCAACGCCTGCCACCGCCGCGCTGAGCGAACCCACGACGAGGGTCCCTGGAATGCCTACCCCTGCGAATGCGGAGATGACCGTCACGACGACGGGGTACACGAAGAAGAGCAGGGTGACCGCCGAGGCGGTCCCGCGCGCAAGGGCGAGGAAGAACAGCGTCGCCTCCACGCCGTAGCCGAGCGCCCCCAGCGCGAACAGCTTGACGGCTTCGCCCGGCGCGGCGAGCAGAGGTTTGCGGGTCGCGATCAACGCTGCAGCAAGCAGGACGGCAGCGATGCCGAAGCGGATCGCGAGCAAGGACTCGACGGGCACACCGCGGTTCGATGCGACCTTGCCAAGCACGACGACGAGCCCGAATTGCACGGATGCTAGCGCGACGAACAGCCCACCCAGCGCCTCTTCCGGCATGGCGGAGAAGCGTATCGTCGGTTCAGGGTTGGTGGATCAGACGGAGGCGATCGAGTAAGAGCTTCGGCCCTAGCTGGCGCGTGCGACGGCCTGGCGGGAGGCCCGCCACTGCTCGACTTCCCAGGCTGTGCGCTCGGCAAAGTCCATGTAATGGGTGGCTGTGCCGCACGCGCAGATCTTCTGGCCCTCGTGGAGGGTCCGGTCGCACGAGGGGCAAAGTTCCTTTATCCGTTTCCTACCAAACATCGCTCATCACCAACCTGAGCATCGGGTCGTAATGCGCCAATCTTAAGACCACTTCTAACTAGTTAGAACGGCCAAAACTCACCGAAAGTTATGGGTCTTAAGTCCTGTCAAAAGCGACCCGACGCCTGTCCCCGAGATGAGGCAAGATTGGGCCGTGAGCCTGTCCCCCTTCTCTTCCGCCACGCGAGAGTGGTTTTCCTCGACCTTCGACGGCCCGACCGAGGCCCAATCGGGCGCGTGGCGCGCGATCGCATCGGGCGAGAACGCCCTGGTCGTGGCGCCGACCGGGTCGGGGAAGACGCTGGCCGCGTTCTTGTGGTCGATCGACCGGTTGGCGGCAGCCGCCCTTCCTTCCAAGAAGGAGCGGCTCCGCGTCCTCTACATCTCGCCGCTGAAGGCGCTGGCCGTCGATATCGAGCGCAACCTCCGCTCTCCGCTGACGGGTATCGAGGCTGCCGCTGCGCGTCTGGGGGCGGCCTTGTCACCCATCGTCGTCGGCGTGCGGACGGGCGACACGCCGCAGGAGGACCGCCGCCGCATGTTGACGGCACCACCGGACATCTTGATCAGCACTCCGGAGTCTTTGTTCTTGCTGCTGACCTCGCAGGCGCGCGACGCGCTGCGGCATATCGACGCCATCATCATCGACGAGGTGCACGCCGTTGCCGGCACGAAGCGGGGTGCGCATCTCGCCTTGTCGCTCGAGCGGCTGGACGAACTGCTTCCCACGCCGGCTCAACGCATCGGGTTGTCGGCGACCGTGAGGCCGCTCGACGAGATGGCCACGTTCTTGGGCGGCGGTCGCCCCGTGACGATCGTCGAATCGCGCGCGCGCAAGGAACTGGACATCAGTGTCGTCGTTCCGGTCGAGGACATGAGCCGGCTCGATGAGGTCGCACCGGCCGGTGCGGACTCAGAAGAGAAGACGAGCATCTGGCCGGCCGTCGAGCGTCGCATCGTCGACCTCATCCGCGAGCATCACAGCACGATCGTGTTCACGAACTCGCGCCGCCTCGCCGAGCGCCTATGCGCGCGCATCAACGACGTTGCCGGCGAGCAGATCGCGCGCGCGCACCACGGTTCGGTCGCGCGCGAGCAACGCATGGTGATCGAGGAGGATCTGAAGCAAGGACGGCTGCCGTGCGTCGTCGCGACATCGTCGCTCGAGCTCGGCATCGATATGGGACTCGTCGACCTCGTGATCCAGGTCGAAGCGCCGACATCGGTCGCGTCGGGGTTGCAGCGGATCGGGCGCGCGGGCCACCACGTCGATGCCGTCAGCCGCGGCGTCGTATTCCCGAAGTTCCGCGGCGACCTTTTGGAGTGCGCGGTGGTGGTCGAGCGGATGCGCGCGCGAGAGATCGAGCACATGCGCTACCCACGCAACCCGCTCGACGTCCTCGCGCAACACATCGTGTCGATGGTGGCGATGGACGAATGGAACGTGGATCATCTGGAGAAGGTCGTCCACCGCGCGGCTCCGTTCGCCGAGCTCCCTCGGAGCGGCCTGGAATCGGTACTGGACATGCTTTCGGGGCGTTATCCATCCGACGAGTTCGCGGAGCTGCGACCACGGCTGAACTGGGACAGGATCGACGGGCGGCTGAGCGCGCGCGGCGGCGCACAACGACTCGCCGTCACATCGGGTGGCACGATCCCAGACCGCGGCCTGTACGGGGTGTTCCTCGCGGGGGACGGGAGCCGCGTCGGCGAGCTCGACGAGGAGATGGTGTACGAGTCGCGCGTCGGCGACGTCTTCACCCTCGGTGCGTCCTCCTGGCGCATCGAGGACATCACGCGCGACCGCGTAGTGGTGACACCGGCGCCGGGCATGCCCGGCAGGGTGCCGTTCTGGCACGGCGATGCCTTGGGACGGCCGGTGGAGCTCGGGAAGGCCCTCGGCGCTTTCCTGCGAGAGACGGCGTCATCTTCCGAAGAAGCCTCGATCGAGCGGCTGCGCGCGGCCGGCCTCGACGGATACGCGATGCAGAACCTGCTGGGTTACCTGAACGAACAGAAGCAAGCGACGGGCGTGATCCCAGACGACCGGACGATCGTGCTCGAACGGTTCCGAGACGAGCTCGGCGACTGGCGCCTGTGCATCCATTCTCCGTTCGGCGCGCGCGTGCACGCGCCGTGGTCGCAAGCGATCGAAGCACGCGTGCGCGAGCGCCTAGGCGTCGACGTGCAGTGCTTGTACTCGGACGATGGGATCGTCGTTCGCCTGCCGGAGTCGGACGAGCCGCCGGCGGCAGACGTGATCGTGTTCGAGCCCGAAGAGATCGAAGACATCGTTGTTGGGACCGTCGGGAACTCGGCGCTGTTCGCCAGCCGGTTCCGCGAGTGCGCGGTGCGCGCGCTGCTCATCCCCCGCCGGCGGCCGGGGCAACGCACACCGCTGTGGCAGCAACGCCAACGTTCGAGCGATCTGATGGCCGTCGCGTCGAAGTACGGCTCGTTCCCGGTCGTGCTCGAGACGTTCCGTGAGTGCTTGCAGGATGTTTTCGACCTCCCGGGTCTCGTCGATCTGATGACCGCGATCCGGCGACGCGAGATCCTGCTGGTAGAAGTCGAGACCGCGATCCCTTCGCCGTTCGCGAGCTCACTGACGTTCGGCTACATCGGCGCGTTCATCTACGAGGGCGACGCGCCGCTCGCTGAGCGGCGCGCGCAAGCGCTGTCGCTCGACCGGCGGATCCTCGCCGAGCTGCTCGGGCAAGAAGAGCTGCGGGAGCTCGTGGACCCCGGTGCGCTTGCCGACCTCGAGGTCGAGCTGCAACGCCTCGCCGAGAACCGGCGCGCGCGCGACGCCGACGAGCTGCACGACGTGCTACGGACGATCGGAGATCTGAACGCGTCGGAGATCGGCGCCCGCTGCACGAGCGCGCGCGAGGCACCCGCGTGGCTGGACGAGCTCGTCTCGTCGCGGCGAGCGATTTCCGTGCGCATCGCCGGCGAGAAGCGGTGGATCGCGGTCGAGGACGCGGCGCGCTACCGCGACGCGTTGGGAACCGCATTGCCGGCCGGGGTGCCGGAGACATTCTTGGAGCCGGTCGGCGACGCGACCGGCGACCTCATCGGTCGGTACGCGCGGACACACGGGCCTTTCGTCGCACACGAGCCAGCTCTCCGATTCGGGCTCGGGCCCGCGGTGGTCGAGCAGATCCTGCGAAGGCTGCTCGGCGAAGGACGCGTCGTGCACGGCGCGTTCCGTCCCGGCGGAGCCGAGCGGGAGTGGATAGACGCGGATGTGTTGCGCGCGCTGAGGCGCCGTTCGCTAGCGGCCTTCCGCAAGGAGATCGAGCCGGTGCCGGCCGAGGCGCTGGCCCGGTTCATCCCCGCATGGCACGGCGTCGGGCGCGCGCAGGGTGGCATGGACAGCCTGCTTCGAGCGATCGCTTCGCTGCAGGGTGCGCTCGTGCCGGCATCGGCGCTCGAGCGCCAGGTGCTCGGCGCGCGCGTCCCGAACACGGACGTCGGTCCGCTGCTCGATCAGCTCACCGCGTCGGGCGAGGTCGTATGGGCGGGAGGCGGCGCGCTCGGGTCCGACGATGGCTGGCTGACGCTGTGCCTGGCCGACGACGCCGCTGCGTTGCTGCCCGATCCGCAGCCGGGTGACCTGTCGGACACCGCGCGCGCGGTGCTCGAGGCACTGTCGTCGCGCGGCGCGATGTTCTTCCGGCAGATCGTCGAAGCGATCGGCTCGCTCGACGACGGGGATGTGTTGCGCGCGCTGTGGGACCTCGTTTGGGCCGGCCACATCACCAACGACACATTGGCGCCGTTGCGCGCACTCATCGGAACGGGGTCGC
>Ga0070708_100004558_pt1 | contig 10914 bp, 11 predicted proteins | sample KBSK5503metaG_FD_65469 | JGI IMG/M metagenome (GOLD analysis project Ga0070708, IMG submission 65469) | Corn, switchgrass and miscanthus rhizosphere microbial communities from Kellogg Biological Station, Michigan, USA - KBS K5-50-3 metaG | ecosystem: Host-associated > Plants > Roots >...
GGTCCCTGGGACTCGAAACCAGAGGAAGCCGTTTATTCCTATGAGTCCGAGTTCGCCCAGGCGCTCCTTGGCGCGAAGCCGGGCGAGCGCGTGGTTGCGGGCGGCGCCGGCCTGGAGGTCGTGTCGATCCAGCCATGGCGATAGAGGGAGAGACACGGAGACGCGGGGACGCGGGGATGAGCCGTCTTTCTCCGCGTCTCCGTGTCCCCGTGTCTACGCGTCGGCTCATCGCTGCCGCGACTCTCCTTGGCGCGGCGGTCGTCGTTCTCGCGGAAGATTCGCTTCATCTTCCCATCGGGGATCCGTCAGGAGCTTCATCTCCCAGGGAAGCCGCACGATCGCGAACGCGTCCGCCGAGGAGCTGTGGTTGGCCACGAAGACGTAGGGGCGCCGCGGGTCAGGATGGACTTCGTCCACGATCCGGAACGTCCAGAAGGGGTTGAGGCTTCCGGCGAGGACGGCGGATTTCCGGAAGAAGCGGCCGAGGCGGTAGCGGTCGGGATCGGAGCGAAACGTGGCCAGCCGGTAGGCGAAGACGAGCGGCGTCCAGAAGATGACGATGGCGACGTAGCTCGCCCAGACCAGGAGCGACAGAGGGACGGCCAGGGATTTGAGCCGGAGCACGCGGGAATTATCGGGTGAAGGGGCTGCCTTGTGATGGGCGAAAAAGGAGGAAGCGTGAACAACCGATACAGGCCCGCAGCGATTCTGGTGTTTCTGGCGGCGGTGGCCGCTGCCGCCGCCGCTCAGACCGCTGAAGAGAAGCGCGCCTCCGGGGTGCCGGCGCGCGGCGACCACGTCATGGGGTTCGATCACGCGAAGACGACCCACCATTTCCGACTGACTCCCTCGGGCGGCCGGATCGAAGCCGAGGCGAACGATTCCGCCGACACCGACAGCCGGGACCAGATCCGGCAGCACTTCACGCACATTGCCAAGATGTTCTCCGATGGAGACTTCGATGCTCCGATGCTCATCCATGAAAAGGTTCCACCCGGCGTGCCGGTCTTGAAAGAGTTGAAGTCGTCGATCCGCTACACCTTCGAGCCGACCGAGCGGGGAGGCTCGATCGTGATCTCGACGAAGAACGCCCGGGCGCGGGAGGCGATCCACGAGTTCCTGCGCTTCCAGATCGACGACCACAAGACCGGCGACTCGACAGCGATCGAGAAGAAACCGATCCGGAAACTGAGCTGATTCGGCCTCATCGCGCGATTCGGATTCGGGATTGACAGCGGGCTTATAGTGGCGCCAATGCTTTGGGCACGCGTTCGCCGCGCCAGTGCGGTCCATTTCACACTCTTCTTCCTCGCGGTCGCGGCGGCGCCGCATCATCACTTGAACGGCATCGAGGACCTTCTCCTCGACCAACGAAGCGATTCCGGGCTGATCGCCCAGACTTTCGGCGAGGCCGGCACGCGGCAGGAGCCGTCCCTGAATGCGGTCCGCTTCGCTCGCGACTTTCCGTGCCTGGCTTGCTTCGGCGGCGACTTCGTCGCGGCTCTGGCGCCGACGATCGCCTTCCAGGCGACGCTCGTCGCTCTTTCGACCCCGCCCGTCACGCCGGCCTTTGCAACCCCGGCGCTGCTTCCCGCCGAACCCTCATCCCGGGCTCCTCCCCACATCTCCTGACCCTTTCCGTGTCCGACGAAGAGCGCGGCGCAGAGCGCGTCGCGCGAGCCGTCGTTTCGAGGAGATGCGATCTTGTCCTGCAAAAAAAGCTATCCGCCTGGCCTTGCCCGGAGGTCGGTCGCGCTGACCGGTCTGTTTTGGATTGGCCTGGCCGTTGCGGCTCTCGCCGAACAGGTCCGAACCCTGACGCTTCCGGAGGCGCTCGCGCTTGCGGAACGGCAAAACCCGACGCTCCAGGCCCATGCGCAGAGCATCGAATCGAGTCGAGCCGGAGAAATCACCGCCGGCCTACGGCCGAACCCGATCTTTCAGAACGATACGACCTCGGCCACCGTCGGGATCTATCAGGAATTCGAAGTCGGAGGAAAGCGCCGCAGCCGGCTCGAGAGCGCTCGCCTGACCACTTCCGTCTCCGAAACCGATTTCGCAGACGCCCGGAGAACCCTGGTTCTCAGCGTTCGGCAGGCTTTCGTCGGCGCCCTGCTTGCGAAGGCCGACGTGGCCCTCGCCCGCGAGAACCTGTCGAGTTTCCAGAAGGTGATCGATCTCAACCGACTGAGGCTCGAAAAAGGAGCTCTGTCCGGCGCGGATTTCCTCAAAATCGAGCTTCAGGCGCTCCAATTCGAAACAGACCTCCAGGATGCCGCTCTGGCGCTCAGGACGGAGAAAGCAACGCTCCGAGGTCTGCTCGGCGGGTCCAGTCTCCCGGAGCAGTTCGACGTGGAAGGAGATCTGGAGGCGACTCCATTCGAGAAGGGTCTCTCGGAGCTCCAGCAGCTCGCCCTGGCCAATCGCCCTGACTTGAAATCCGCCGAGACCGGCATCCGGAAGGCCGCGGCGGACGTTCGTCTGGCAAAGGCCAACGGCTATCCCGATCCGACCCTCGGGACGTCCCTGCTTCACACGGGCAACGAGATCGGAGGTCCCGGGTGGTTCCAGCCCTTCTACCCGAAGGGCGAGACCTCCAACGCGATGGGCGTGGGCCTCTCCTTTCCCATTCCGCTCTTCAACCGAAATCAGGGAGAAATCGCGCGGACCAGGTCCGAGCAACGCAGAGCGGACTTTCTCGTCCAGGCGATGCGGAACCAGGTTCTCCAGGATGTCGAAACCGCCTACGCCTCGTTTCAATCGAGCCGGGATCGCGTCAGGTTGTACGAGCAAACCTACCTGTCGCGCGCGAAAGACTCGCGCGACACCGCGGAGTTCGCGTTCCAAAGAGGGGCGACGTCGATCCTCGACTTCCTGGACGCCGAGCGGACGTACCGCGCCACGCAACTCGCCTACCGCAAGGAGCTCGCGGCTTACATGACGAACCGCGCGCAGCTCGAGGCCGCTGCGGGAACTTTGGTGGCGCCATGAGGCAACGAATCGCGATCCTTCTCCTTTTCACCGACCTCGCGTCACTCTTGGCTTGCCGCCGGCCCGAACCTGTGGAATCGCCGCCACCGCCGGGAGAAACGTGGTTGACCGATGCGCAGATCCGCGGCGCGCGGCTGCTCATCGAGCCCGCCGGGACGCGCACGCTTGCGCTCCACCTGGTCACCACGGGTCGGGTGGCCTTCGACGAAGGGCGGGTGGCGCACGTCTTCTCATCTGTCAGCGGCCGCCTCACGAGAGTCCTGGGCGCCCTCGGCCAACGGGTCGGCAAGGGGGATCCCCTCGCCGAGATCGAGAGCCCGGACCTTGGCTCGGCCTGGTCCGATCTCATCAAGGCGCGTGCGGACCGCGTCGCGGCCGAGCACGAGTTCGAGCGCCAGAGGGACCTCCTGCAGCATCGCGCGGCGGCCGAGCGAGACTTCGAAGCCGCGCAGGACAACGCGGCGAAGGCCAGGGCGGAGGTCGAGCGAGCACAGTTGCGCTTGAAGATGCTCCACGCCTCCGAGACCGGTTCCGCGACACAGGAGTTCCTTTTGCGCTCTCCGATCTCAGGAGAGATCGTCAACCGCAACGCGACGCCGGGCCTCGAGGTCCAGGGGATGCTTTCTTCGGCCAACGTCGTACAAGAGCTCTTTACCGTCGGGGACATCGATCGTGTCTGGGTGTGGGGGGACCTCTACGAGCGGGACCTCGGCAAGGTGCGCCGCGGCCAGATAGTGACGATCAGCTCCGTGGCATACCCCGGCCGGACGATCACGGGCGCTGTCGACTTCGTTGGCAATGTGCTCGACCCGCAGACGCACACCGCGAAGATCCGCTGCGTAGTGCCGAACGCGGAACACGTTCTCAAGCCCGAGATGTACGTGACTCTCTCGGTCGAGCTCGAGCGGCGCGAGATGCTCGCCCTGCCTCGAACCGCCGTCGTCCGGTCCGGTGATCGCCAGACTGTCTACGTGGAAGACGGGAAAACTGGCGACGGCAGGGCGCGCTTCCACGAGCGTCCCATCGAGCTGGGGGAGGCCGACGACGGCTGGGTCGGCGTCCGCTCGGGCCTTGCGCCTGGCGAGCGCGTCGTCGTCTCGGGCTCGATCCTGCTGTCCGGGGCCAGAGAGTAGGAGATGGTACGCCGACTGGTCGAGCTCTCGCTGCGCTTCGAGGCGGTCGTGATTCTTGCCGCGGTCGTTCTGGTCGGTGTTGGTCTGTGGGCCTATGCGAATCTGGACATTGAGGCCTATCCCGACCCGGTTCCCCCCCGGGTCGAGACGATCGTGCAGCCCCCGGGGTGGGCGGCAGAGGAAGTGGAACGGTACGTGACTGTACCGCTCGAGGTCGCCTTGAACGGGATGCCGGGGCTCGACCACATCCGTTCGATTTCCGTCTTCGGCCTCTCCGACATCAAGTGCTACTTCAAGTGGGAGACGAGCTACCGCGACGACCGGCAGGAGGTCTTGAACCGCCTCGTGACCGTTGTCCTCCCCAACAGCCTGCAGCCGACGCTCTCGCCGGAGAATGCGATCGGAGAGATCTATCGCTACACGATCAGCGGACCAGGGTATTCGCTCGCGGAAAAGAAGACCAGTCAGGATTGGATCCTCGAACGGCAGTTCAAGCAGGTCGATGGGGTCCTCGATGTGGTCGGATTCGGGGGATTCGTCAAGCAATACCAGATCGAGGTGGATCCGTACCGACTGCGCGGACACGGATTGACTCTTCAGCCGCTGATGGCGGCGCTCCAGGCCGCCAATCAGAACGTGGGCGCCAATGTATTGAACCTCGGGGAGCAGTCCTTCAATGTGCGCGGAATCGGATTGATCCGCGGGCTCGACGACATTCGCAATGTCGTTGTGTCCTCCAAGGGCGGAACGCCCGTCCGTGTCAACGAGGTTGCGGATGTCCTCCTCGGCCATGCGCCGAGGCTCGGAATCGTGGGGCAGGACGGGACAGACGACGTCGTTCAGGGCATCGTAATCATGCGTCTGGGGGGGAACACACTCAAAACCCTCGAGAACATCAAGCGCAAGATCGCGGAGATTCGGGGAGATCATCTGTTGCCCGCTGGAATGGACGTCCAGCCTTTCTACGACCGCACGCAGCTCATCCACACGACGACGCGCACGGTCCTGCACAACCTCGTCCTCGGCATGATCCTCGTGGCCGCGGTCCTTCTTCTCTTCCTGGGGAACTGGCGAGCGGCGGCGATCGCGGCGCTCAATATTCCGCTCGCTCTTCTCGCTGCGCTCACCGGCATGGCCGCTGGCGGGACCCCAGCCAATTTGATCTCCCTGGGTGCGGTCGACTTCGGAATCATCGTCGAGTCGACCGTGATCATGATCGAATCGTGCTTCCGTCACCTGGGGCGCGATGTCTCGGGGAACAGGCGAGAGCGGATCGCGGGCGCCGCGGCCGAGGTTGGACGACCCGTCGTTTTCTCGACGATCATCCTGGGCGTCGCCTTCCTCCCCCTCTTCACCCTGACGGGCGTCACGGGCGTCATCTTTTCGCCGATGGCTCACACGTACGCGTACGCGATCGCCGGCGCCTTTCTCTTGTCGTTGACGCTCACACCGACGCTCGCGCGGCACTTGCCGATGGGCCTCGAACAGCGTGACAGCGCGCTGCTCCGATTCCTCCACCGCACCTACGCGCCGGCGACCGGATGGGCTCTTCGCCACGCCGGCCTCGCCACGGCGATCGGTCTGGTGCCGGCGTTCCTCTTCTTTCTCCTGTTTCCGTTCGTGGGCCGGGAGTTCATGCCGAAGCTCGAAGAGGGAAACTTCTGGATTCGGGCGACGCTGCCTCTCTCGGTGTCGTTGCCGCAGTCCGCGCGCTATGTTCAGCGGATGCGCGAGATCCTGCGCTCGAAGCCGGAGGTCGTGACGGTCATCTCGCAGCTGGGCCGGCCCGACGATGGGACGGACGTGAGCGGCCCCTACAACCTCGAGCTCTTCGTTCCTTTGAAGCCCTTCGAGAAGTGGCCGCGCGGCATGGACAAGGAGAAACTGACCGGCGTCCTCTCCAGCCAGTTCGCACGCGAGTTTCCGGGGATCGTTTTCAATTTCTCGCAGAACATCCAGGACAACATCGAAGAGGCGCTCTCGGGGGTCAAGGGGGAGAACACCGTCAAGGTCGTCGGACCGTCGCTCACGGTCGACGAGAGCAAGGCTCGAGAGATCGTCGCGGTCTTGAAGGGAGTGCGAGGCATCGAGGACCTCGGCCTAGTCCAGACACTCGGACAACCTAATCTCACGATCACACCGGACCGCGCACTCTGCGCGCGATACGGGCTGAACGTCGGCGACGTCGAGGCGGTCATCCAGGCGGCCATCGGCGGTCAGGCGGTCACACAGGTCTTCGAGGGAGAGAAGCGGTTCGACCTGGTCGTGCGGTGGCAGGAGCCCTACCGCGACACGGTCCGGCGGATCCAGGAGATCCTCATCGGAACGCCCGAGGGAGGCCAGGTGCCGCTCGGCCAGGTCGCCGCCGTGCGCGAGGAGGAGGGGCCGGCTTCCGTTTACCGCGAGGACAATCACCGCTACGTGCCCGTGAAGTTCTCGGTTCGCGGCCGGGATCTGAAATCGACTCTGGACGAAGCGCGCGAGAAGATCGCGCGCGCCGTGGTTCTGCCCTATGACACCCATCTCGAGTGGGCGGGCGAGATCAATGAGCTGAAGGACGCGGAAAGGCGTCTCACGGTGATCGTGCCGCTCACGTTGCTCCTCATCGGACTGCTCGCCTACGGCTCCGTGAGGCGGGTGCCGGAGACGGTGATCGTTCTTCTGACGATCCCCCTGGCCTGTTCGGGAGGGCTCCTGGCGCTCATCGTCACCGGGATCAACTTTTCCGTCTCGGCCGCGATGGGCTTCATCTCGATCTTTGGGATCGCGATCCAGGACGGCATTCTGGTGACCTCCTACACGCAGAGATTCTGGAACGAGGGGATGACCATCGAGGAAGGGATCCGCAGGGGCGTGGAACGCGGCTTCCGGCCCGTGCTCATGACGAGCCTCGTGGCGATGCTGGGGCTGCTGCCCGCCGCTCTCTCCAACGCAATCGGAGCTCAGACGCAGAAGCCGCTAGCGGTCGTTGTGATCGGGGGTGCACTCTTCATCGCGCTCCTGACCCGCGTCGTGCGCCCGCCGATGCTTCTTCTCGCCCGCCGATGGTTCCCCGGACCCGAGCCCAATGTCTCTGCCGACGGGTCCTGAATCTCCCTGCGGGAGTTCTCAGACCTCCATCTCGTCCACGTAACACCAGCGCCACTCCTCGCCCGGCTCGAAGGAGCGGATGATCGGGTGCTTCGTCTGGTGGAAGTGCGCCGTCGCGTGGCGTTGGGCGAGGAATCGCAGCAGCCCACGTGCCCGCATTCCAGGCAGAGGCTCAGGTTGACCCAGCTCGAACCGATCTTCAAGCAGTCCTCGCAGCCGGCGGAGCTCGGCGTGATGTCGCGAATCAGGTCGAGATGCGCACAATCCGGCATGACGGTCCTCCTACGTCTCAAATGCGCGCTAGGACCATCCAGAGATTCCGGCACGATCGTCGCACGGATTCGTCGGCGGCGAAAGGAGGACTCATGATCCGCAAGCTCGCGTCCGGAGGCTATCGGCTGTACTCGCGCAAGAAGGACGCAAAGACCGGCAAACGCAAGAACCTCGGCACCTTCAAGAGCCTGGCGGCCGCTCAGAAGCACGAGCGCGCCGTTCAGTTCTTCAAGAGGAAATAGTTTTCAGCTCTCCAGGATCGCCTCGGCATCGATCGTGATGTCCACATCATCGCCGACGACGATCCCGCCCCGGTCGAGAGTCGAGTTCCAGCTCACTCCGAAGTCTTTGCGGTTGATGCGCGTCGTGGCGACGAAACCGGCCCGGGTCTTCGGTCCCTTGTCCACGCCATCTTCCCACCATGGCGTCAGCCACTGGCCCAGGGCGCGCACGTCGAGCGTCACGGGTTTCGTAACGCCGCGAATCGTCAGCTCGCCGCGGAGCCTCGCCTCGTCCGCACCGCACAGCTCGACGCCCGTGCTCCGAAACGTGATCGTCGGATGGTGCTCGACGTCCAGGAAGTCGGCGCTCTTCAAGTGCGCGTCGCGGTCCGGCTCGCCGGACCAGAGCTTCCTGGCATCGATCGTCGCCTCGACCGAAGCGACGCCGGGGTTCTCCGGATCGAACTCCAGTGTGCCATGCACGTCTTTGAAGTGCCCGCGCACCCAGGACACCATCATGTGGCGCGCGCGGAACTCTGCCGCCGTGTGTCCGGGCTCGAAAAACCATTTCGCCACGGGGTCTCCTCCCTCGTCGGGCCGCGAAAGCGCGCCCCGCACCGTAACATAGGCAGCTAGGACCAGAGAAGATTCATGCCGGACAGCGGCCCCATCTCATCGTCCCTGGTCGGGCAAGCGCGCGCGTTTCTCGCGGGCCGCGTCCGGCACACGCCCCTGGAGGAATCGCCGGCGCTTTCGGCGATTCTCGGCATCCCGGCTTTCCTGAAGCTCGAGTCGCTTCAGCTCACCGGGTCGTTCAAGATCCGCGGAGCGCTGTTTCGCCTCTCGTTGCTCTCTGAAGAGGAGCAGCGCGCGGGGATCGCGACCTGCTCGGCCGGCAATCACGGCAAGGCGGTGGCGCACGCCGCGCGGTCGCTCGGATTGACTCCCAGGATCTACGTGCCCGCGAGCGTGGACGAATCGAAATACCGGGCCATGGTGACTCTCGGCGCCGAGGTCGTGCGCTCGGGGTTCGCCGGCTACGACGAGACCGAGGAGTGGGCCCTGCGCGAGGCGGCGCGGGCCGGCCGCGTCTGGATCTCCGCCTTCGACGACGAGGCGATCATGGCGGGCAACGGCGGCACGCTGGCCCTGGAGATCCTGGAGGATCTTCCGGAGGCGCGCGGGTTTGTCCTGGCCGTGGGCGGAGGCGGTATGGCGGCCGGGCTCGCCTTCGTCGTGTCCGAGCGCGTTCCCGGCGCGGTCGTCGTCGGCTGCAACCACGAGAAGTCGCCGGCCCTCGCGCTCTCGCTCGAGCGGGGCGAGGCGGTCACCCGCCTTCCGGCCGCCGAGACGTCCGCCGGCGGAATCGAAGGCGGCATCGGCGCGAAGCCCTTCGAGATCCTGCGCTCGCGTATCGCGCGGGTCGCACTCGTCTCGGAGGAGGAGATTTTCGAAGGCGTGCGCTGGATGCTTGCCGAACATCAACACTTGATCGAGCCTTCCGCCGCCGCGGCCGTCGCTGCCTGCTTGACCGGCAAGGCCGGCCACTTCGACGGCGCCACGGTCATCGTGATCTCCGGCCGCAACGTGAGCCTCGAAACCCTTCGCAAGACCCTGTCGGGCGCTTAGGGTGAGAGGCTTGCCTCCAGATTGGAGCTCGGATATGTCGGATCTGACATATCCTCACTACCTCGAGGCGGACATCGTGCGGAAGTAGATGCAGTCGCCGCGGACGGGGCAGGCGTCGCAACGGGGATTGCTGGCCTTGCAGAGCTCCTGGCCGTGGCGGCGGAGGAGCTGGGAGGCTTCGATGAGCGCGACGCGACTCGAGGGCAACTCGGGAGCGGCCGCCTCTTGAGCGGATCGGTACCTGGCCGAGTAGTTCTTCCCCTCCCGGCCGTACCCGAGGCGCACGAGGACCCGAAGGCCATTCGAGTCCAGTCCCAGAGCGCGCAGGCGCCCGGCGAACACCAGGATCTTCTCGGCTCCCGGCTCGCCGATCGAAGGAAACTTTCGAAGGGCCTTTTTCGCCTCGGTTGTCGGAAGTCTCCGGATCGCTCCGGCGAGGTCGCCGCCGAACTCCTCCAGGGCGACCCGGGCCGTCTCGCGAAGCTTCTCGGCGGTCGATGCCGGCAGGATTCCGCGCAGGCCGATTTCGTGGAGCGCAGCGTCCCGCGACTCGAGGATTCGTTCGGGCGTCAGGCCGATCCGCTCTCTCAGCGCGCGGAAGGCTTCCGTTCTCCGCGCGTCGCCGGCGAGGTAAGCGACGTTTTCGTACAGGATCTGTTCGAACGGATCCGTGGCGGCCGGCGGCTCCGGCCTTCCGTAGAAGCGCTTCAAGGTCGAGAGAAGCCGGCCGAGCGGGGCCGCACCTCTCCTCGTCAAGGCGCCCGACCGTCTCCGGGTGAGCTCCCGGATTTCATTCTCGCAGTCTGACACGGGCCCTTGTCGTCCCGGAGCCGGCGAGAAATAATCGCCCTCCCAATCGAAGGAGCGAACGACATGAAGGTCGGACGAGTGTGTCGAGTTGTCGGTGTCGTCTTGATGGTTCTGGACGGTGCGGCCTTCGGCGCCGAAGCCGCGAAGCCCTCCAGGTCCGCCGCCGCGCCTGCGACGGAGAAAAAGGAAACTGAGGGGCCGCTGCAGAACATGAAGTTCCGCAATCTGGGGCCGGCGGTGGGCGGGGGCCGCGTAACGGCGGTCGCGGGTATCCCCGGTGACCCGAACGTGATCTACGTCGGCGCGGCCGCCGGCGGCGTCTGGAAGAGCGTGGACGGCGGCAACAGCTTCAAGGCGATCTTCGAGAAATACCCTTCCTCGATCGGGGCGATCGCGGTCGCCCCTTCCAACCCGAACCTCGTCTGGGTCGGAACGGGGGAGGCCAACCCGCGCAACGACGTGATGGACGGCCACGGCCTGTACTTTTCAGCGGACGCGGGCAACTCCTGGCGGTTCATGGGGCTGGCGGACGTCGGCCAGATCTCCCGCGTCGTCATCGACCCCTATGAGCCCTCGACCATTCTCGTCGCGGCGCTGGGCCACGTCTGGGCGCCCAATTCCGACCGCGGCGTTTACCGCACCACCGACGGGGGCCAGACCTGGAAGAAGACGCTCTACGTCAACGACCAGACGGGGGCCTGCGAGCTCGTCATGGCCGCTGGTAACCCGCACGTCCTCTTCGCCGGGATGTGGCAGGTGCGGCGCTA
>Ga0070708_100004560_pt1 | contig 10910 bp, 8 predicted proteins | sample KBSK5503metaG_FD_65469 | JGI IMG/M metagenome (GOLD analysis project Ga0070708, IMG submission 65469) | Corn, switchgrass and miscanthus rhizosphere microbial communities from Kellogg Biological Station, Michigan, USA - KBS K5-50-3 metaG | ecosystem: Host-associated > Plants > Roots >...
ATCTCGACCTTCGCCTTCGAGACCATCTCCTCGATGCGCGCCGGATGGATGCGGCCGTCCACCAGGAGCCGCTCCAGCGCGCGCTTGGCGACCTCGCGGCGGATCGGATCGAAGCCCGAGACGACCACGGCCTCGGGCGTGTCGTCGATGATCAGGTCGACGCCGGTGAGGGCCTCGAGGGTGCGGATGTTGCGGCCCTCGCGGCCGATGATGCGGCCCTTCATGTCGTCGCTGGGGAGCGTGACCACCGACACGGTGTGCTCGGCCGTGGCCTCGGCGGCGTAGCGCTGGAGCGCCATGGTGATGAAGCTGCGCGCCTTGTCGTCGGCGCGCTCGCGCGCGTCGGCCTCGTGCTCGCGGACGCGCCGGTTCATGATGTCGCGGACCTCTTCCTCGGTCCGGTTGAGGACGATCTCGCGGGCCTCCTCCATGGTCAGCGCGGCGACCCGCGCCAGCTCGGTGCGCTGCGCCTCTTCGAGCTGGGCGATCTTGGCCCGCTCGGCCTCGAGGCCCCCCTCCCGCTCCGTGAGCTTTCGTTCGCGGTCGGCCAGCTCGGCGGTCTGGGTGTCGAGCTGCTCGTCCTTCTTGTCTAGCCGGGCCTCGTAGCGCTGGAGCTCGGCGCGGCGCTCGCGGTTCTCGGCCTCGGCCGCTTTGGCGACCTTGATGGCCTCGTCCTTGGCCTCAAGGAGGATCTCCTTCTGACGGGCGTTCGCCTCGGCGACCAAGCGCTCGGCGTTCGCGCGCGCGGTGCTCTCGCTGCCGAGGGCGAAGGACCGGCGAACGAGGAGCGCCACGACGAAGCCGAGCAGCGCCGCGACGAGGGCAACGAAGCCCACGACGAGCCCACTGAACTCGGGCATGCCAGATTCCTTTCCGTGTCGCGTGCGCGGAGGCGACGCCGGTGGGGCGCAGCCCCGTTTCGCGTTTCAGTCGGCCGGCGGGACGGCGATCCCGACGGCCGGTGGTTCACAGGTTTTTAGTGATCGAATCGTAGCACCGCACGCTTTCCGTACGCGGTACCCTCGTTCCATGGCCATTCCCGCCAACGAGCACCGCCTCGAGGAGCCGCTGCTCAGCTCGGAGCTCGCCCGTCTGTCGGGCTGGGAGCGCGACGGCGAGTCGCTGGTGAAGACTTTCACCTTCAAGGGATTCAAGGGCGCGATCGCGTTCGCGAATCGCGTCGCGGATGAGGCGAACAAGGCGAATCACCACCCCGACATCCACGTCGAGAGCTACAAGAACGTGCGGATCGTCACCACGACGCACGCGACCGGCGGGATCTCGCAGGCGGATATCGACCTCGCGCGCGCCATCGACGCTGCCGCGAACGCTTGACCGACGTCTATCTCGAGTCGGGCGCGCGACGCGTGTTCGCGTGCGCCCTCGATTGGCCCGGGTGGGCACGCTCTGGCAAGGACGAGCGAACCGCGCTGGAAGCTCTCGCCGCGGCCGCACCGCGCTATGCGGCCGTCGCCAAGGCGGCCCGTGTCCCCTTCCCCACCGCTGCCGGCAGCAGCCTCAAGGTGGTCGAGCGCCCCGCGGGCAACGCGAGCACCGACTTCGGAGTGCCCGGCGCGATCGCATCACGTGATCGCAAGCCGACCACCGCGGCGGACGCGAAGCGCATCGCTGCGCTGGTCGCGGCGTCGTGGAAGGTGCTGGAGCGGACCGTGGCCGGCGCGCCGGCGTCGCTGCGGAAGGGGCCGCGCGGCGGCGGCCGCGACCGCGATGCGATCGTCGCGCACGTCGTCTCGGCCGAGTCCCATTACTACACGCGCGCGCTCGGCCTGCGCTATCCCGAGCTGCATCCCGGTGATCGGCGCGAGGTCAAGGCGATGCGCGATGCGATCCTCGAGGTCCTGAGCGCGCCGTCGAAGGGCAAGCCGCTCGCTGAGAAGGGCTGGCCCCAGCGCTACGCGGCGCGCCGGATCGCGTGGCACGCGCTGGACCACGCCTGGGAGATCGAAGACCGTGGCGCATGACCTTGCGCGGTAGGCGAAATCTGACAGCGACTGCCCGCGCTCGTCGGGTCGAGTTGTCCGCGACTGAACCGGCAGGGGACGCGCATTCGGCGGCCCTGATCCGACTACCTATAGTCAAGTGTCAGATCCTCCTGCGCGTCCATCGTGACCTTCTTCGAGGTGGCTTGCCCCTTGAATCGCGTTCGAAGACGAGGATTGAAGAACGCCACCTTTTTCACAAGTAACTGCCTGAAATGCCGATGCTTCGCAGCGGCGGCGTTCGATATCCACCCAAGACGAGCGGCCTCATAAGCGAGCAGCCAGTCGCTCGACTCGAGCCCATCTGGTGAACTCGCACGGTTCAGAACCGGCGGGTCCGCGATCGCGCGCGGCACAAGCCCGCGGTCACGAAGGTGAAGCAACATGATTAGGCAGCAGTTGTCCTCCATCTTCGCGACCGCAGTTGCTGTGCGCTCGTCTATTTGCCGGCCCGCCTCTGCCAGGATGGAGAGTGACCACAGCACGGTGAAACTGTCAGCCAGCGGAGCGTGGTAAACGATGAGATCCTCGAGCGTCTCGCTTACGTTGCGAAACTCCACTTTGAGCCCCAACGTACGCGCACGGACTAGGGCCTGCGCCGCATAGCTCAATGCGCTCGGCTCAATCGTCAAGGCTGGCAACAGGAGTCGCGCGAACCGGCGCCACGTCTTTCGTGAGAAATCCCAACTTTGAAAGCGCCGAATCGCGTAGCTGACCACAGGCTCGGTGGGAAACTGCCGACGGAGGTCGAACGCGAGGGAGAAGAAATCGGCCATGTCATTGGCCGTCGCAGCATCGGAGGTACGGCGGATTCGGTGGCGACTGAGAGTTGAAAGCCACGAGGGCCCTAGCGGAAGCGGGGCCTCGACGATCGAAGTCTTGGCTGGATTGAGCGTCAGCTCATACCGGGCCAGCTCGGATTCCCACAGGAGCAGAGCCTGCTCCGCCTCCGCACGCGATGACGCGAAGTACTGCAGGTCATCGCTCCATCGAGTTGCGCGTCGGGCAAACTCCGGTATCTTCTGCTCGACTTTGACGTCTACCGCGCACAGAACGATCTCGGAAGCCAGGAAAGACGTATCGGGTCCTATCGGTATTCCCTTCGTCTGGCCTTCCTGCGCCGCAGTAATGGCTTTGTCAAGCCGATCGCCGACCGTTTCCTGCGCCAGTCGCTCCTGCTTCGTCAGGCGTCGTCTCGCTGCAAGGCGGGCCTTCGCAGTGTCCTTTTCCTCTAGTGCCCACGAAAGACTATGCGTATAGACCGATGCATAGAACTCTGAGATGTCGGTCGAAAGAACGAAGCGCGCGCGGTTCATTCGGAGGAGCCGGGCGTTCAGTTGACTTGCGAACGGGAGTCGCGGCTGTACCGCGCGCTCGGGACTTGGGACTGGTCGGCTGAGACTCACACGACTCCGCGCCATGTGCCTTGCCAATTGAGGCCATGCCGTCACGACTTCGCTAGCCAGCCGTAACTGCGAGAACGGATTCGGGATCGAGAGTGTTCGCCTTAGGCCTCCTGGGCGTTGGAGAGCAAATTTCGCTGACTGCGTCCATTGCAGTCGCGAAGAATCCAGATCAGCTGCGATGCGGGCAAAGCTGGCCGTCGAGAATGCTCTGGGCAGCTCCTTGGGGAAGTACCCCCGCTCCAAGAAAGTCCTGAGAGTAGGTGTCCGAGGTTTCGGGGCCGTCGCTCGGCGACCAGATCGCTTCAGCGTCGGCATCGCCTGGAATGTAGCGGCGAATGGCGCTTCGCCGCAGGATCGTCTGCCTCAGCATCGCTTTTCAACGCAGCGCGGCGCGGCGTGATGCGATCCGAGGCGAGAGTTCACGGCCGTGAGGTTGCAACGCACCGCACGAGGCTGCTGCCGGGATGACAATATTTGATGGATGCCCCAGCTCAGCTCCCCCTACGTCTCCTGGCCAGAGCTCGCCGCGCGCTTGCGCGCGAGCGAAGGGCCGGTCGCGTGGTGCTGGATCGCGTCGCGCGACTACCAGGGTCGTTGGGTGCCTCTCTTGTGGACTATCAGGTCCGCAACCGAGATCACACCAAGGTCCCATTACTATCCCGACCACGCAATCTCCTGCACGACGCTCTCCCCAGCGAATGCCGCGGACCAATTCCTAGTCGGGCGAATCGGCTCGGTACAGGATTCCGACCTGGCCATCGAGCCTCCAGAGCAGCAGAGGCTGAGCGCGACGTGGCGAACCACCGAGACAGCGCACCACAGCATCGCCGTCGGACCCTGGCCGTATCTCATTTTCGAATGGGAAGGCTCGCCGCCAATGGGACAGAACGTCTCGACCTGGGGCGAGCTGACTGCTCCCGACGCTCCGTTCTTCGTGAGCCCCCAGGCCGCCGCGGCCGAGTTGCTGCTCGGGCTACCTTACGACGCGGTCCGCCAAGAAACCCGTGGGCGGCTGATCCTTGCAATCCCGGACCGCCGCGGCGCTATCGATCCGCTGTCATTCGCCGAAGGGACGACTCGCATCCAGGTCCGTTCCGCAAGACCTGCCGAACTCGCCGGCGGCATGCTTCGCGTTACGTGGCGCCCGACGACCGCGACGGTCAACGCAGAGCGCCACGACATCCCGCTGATAGGTGAGACCCACCGCGAATACGCGATACGCACAGGCGGCGTGCCGCACGAGCTCTGGGCCATCCTCGTCGCGCCGGACGGCACGGTTCTCGACCGCCACGGCTGGCAAGCGAACTACGGCGACCGCCCAGCGGAGACACACACGCAAAGCGAGCAGATCGAACGGTGGCTTAGTGAGAGCGAGCACGAACAGCTCGAATACAAGCAACAACTGGGCAAAGAAAATAACGACGCCTTCGCCAAGGATGTCTGCGCATTTGCGAACACGGCCGGCGGCGTTGTCTTGATCGGCGTCGCGGACGACGCTGAAGTCGTCGGCTACCCGCCAGCCGAGTTCAGCCGTGTCAACGTCGCGGACCAAATCACGCAGGTGCTCGCTGACCGGGTAGCGCCGCGGCCGCCATACGACTATGAGCGCGTCGAGGTACGCGGCAAGCCCGTATGGGTCGTGCGCGTTCGTCGTGGCGGCGACCGGCCCTATGAGATCAGCGACGTGCCCTACGTCCGTGACAATGCGATCAGCCGCGCGGCAAAGCGGGACGAGCAACTGAGGCTGCTCTCGCCGTCTCCTGATCCACTCTCGGCCCTCCGCTAGCCCAGCTAGCCGAGGACTCCGCGATACGCGTCGAGGGTTCGACCACGCCTGGGCGACCGAAGACCGCTGAGGTTGGTCGGCAAGGAGGACATCGCGGCGCTCTGCGGTTGACACTGCAGCCCCAAGCATGCGCGGCAAAGAGCCGATGTTCGATTATGGATCGGTCCGGTGTGGGTCGTCCTCGCCCTGGGACGCCCCGCCCTACGATGCTCCACCCAGCCCGATCCGGTATTGCCAGTCGCCGCTCGATCTAAGTGGCCCTGACGCAGGTTCGCAACCGACCGCAGAATGGCGTCATGGAAGCCGAGAACAGGACGAGAGTCCGACGTCTCCGCGTGTCGAGCACCGGGTTTTTGGATGATCTCGTGGTCGATTTCTCGGAAGGCCTCAACTGCATCATCGGAGCGCGCGGTACCGGCAAGACGTCCATGTTGGAACTGCTGCGCTTCGCATTAGGGCGCGAGGATGACTGGCAGGCGCATGAGCCCGCTGTTCTTGAGCTCGTCCGTGCCGCAATCGGCCTTGGGTCGGTTGAGGTCGACGTAACGACAGACGCCGGTCTCGATCTCACCGTCCATCGAGAGTCAAGTGGCGAACACAACATCTCGAATCCGGACGGTTTCTTCGAGACTCTCGTCAACTGGCCTCCATTTGGACCGAGCGATATCGCCATCTATAGCCAAAACCAACTCGAGGAGGTCTCACTCGACCCTTCGGCGCGTCTGCAAATGCTTGACACCTTTTGCGGTTCCGAGGTCGCGCGGATCCAGCAGCAGATTGGAGACACGAAGCGGCAGATGCAGGTCGCCGCCGTTCAGATTGGTCACCTGACATCCGAAATCGACGCTCTGCAGCTGCAGCTTGAGAGTCTTCCGAAGCTTGAGGCTGACCAGCTGGCGTCGGAGACGCGATATCAAGAGGCGCTGGCGCAGATAAAGGCAAGCGAAGCAGACAAGAAAGATGTCACTCAACTTGCGAGTCGACGGCAGGGTCTATCGCGCGAGCAATCGCTCTTGGATGGGCTGGTCGCCGACGCGGACGCGGCTGCGTCGGCGCAGTATCCCGGCGTCTTGCTCGGCCAGCGCCTAAACGCGGGTCTATCGGAGAGCGTCCTGGCCGAACTGCCGAGTCGCGACGAGTTGACCTCTCTCCGCGCCGAGATTGCGGTTGTCGCACGACAGCACGCCGAGCTTCGGGTGCAGATGCAAGCCTCGCTTGAACACGTCCGAGATGTTCTTCGTGCCGCTCTCGATCGCACCGCTGCGCGACTCAAGGATGCCAATCTCGAATTTGATCGCCAAAGCAAGAAGCTCGGCGCAATCGATCGAACTTGGAAGGAAATCTCGACCCGCCGCGAGTCAGTATTGGCGCAGGTACGAAACCTGCAAGTTGCCCGCGACTCGAACACTCAACGGGCGGCGCGTGTTGCGGAACTGCAGGCAAACTTGAGCGAGCTGCGGGCTCGCTTTGCCGCGCTCAGAAGACACAGATTTGAGGTTCGGCGGGCGGCCGCTCTGTCGCTAAATGATTCAATCGGCGCGACGGTGCGCATTCAGGTCCGTGAGAGTGGCGCCGCAGCGCCGTACGAGGAATACCTCGCCGAGACGCTCAAGGGTTCTGGCCTCTGGTACAACCGCCTCGCCACAAAGGTGGCTGAGGTGATCCCGCCGAACCTTCTCGCCGAAATCGTTCGATCGCGCGACGCGAAGCAACTCGCCGCACTCGCCGATGTCGACGCCGAGCGAGCTCGACGAACAATCGAGCACCTAGCTGACTCCGGTCGCCTAAACGACATTGAATCGTTCGACGTCGAAGATGCGGTTGAGTTCGAGTTGCGGATGGAGGATGGCAATTACGCCGCATCCGAGCATCTTTCTCAGGGCCAACGATGCACGACCGTACTGACGATCCTGATGGTGGACTCATCGAGCCCTCTATTCATCGACCAACCGGAGGACAATCTCGACAACTCGTACGTAGTCCAGTCCGTCGTCGAGGTTGTACGCCGACAGAAGGCTGTACGGCAATTCGTCTTCGTCACTCACAATGCGAATGTTCCGGTGCTGGCCGAAGCGGAGCGAGTGATTGCCATGAGTGCGCCTGACGGAAAGGGCTCAATCGAGTGCGAAGGACCGTGGGACGCCCGCAAGGTCTCTCAGCGAATCGTTGATGTCATGGAAGGCGGCGCGGCAGCGTTCCTGCAACGCGGGAGCGCCTACCGGGAGCATGGCGCGCTCCCCCCGGTGGTCTCTAAGTAGATGGCTGACGCTCTTCGCCGACCGGACATCGCAGTCCTCCTAGGTGCTGCACGATCCGATAGTTGGGAGCAGCGTTATCGCGCCTTGGAGCGGTCGCGGAGCCTTGCCGTGGGCCTGCGCAGAGAGGTTGCAAGTGCTTTCCTCGCTGACTCGAACTCTTGGGTGCGCAACCTCGCCGAGCGGATCGTGCGGTCAGGCCAGCGGCCCGCCAGGCGGTCGCGGCGAGGCATCGTCATGGAGATCGATAACGTCCTCAAAGGCGCCAAGCTGTCGAGTCCACAGCGTTCACGCCTGATCGAGCTCTACGAAGAGGCTGAACAGCTCGGCGCGTTCGGATACCTGGCCCTCGCAATGGATCGCGCAGCGAGGCTTGTAACCGAGACCGCGGCGCCCAGTGGCTCATCTGATCCGCCGATCAGAACCCTGCAGACATTCTTTCGGCACATCGCCAACTACACGAAGCCTCCGGAACTTGACACGAAGACCGTGCGAATCGGCGAAGTGGTAGCGGAGCCACAGTGGCCGATAACGGTCGAGTTCGACGGGTCGACGGACGTCCGAGTAAACGCTGCCGCGCTCCGCGTGATTGTCGAGGAGTTATCTGCGAATGCCTTCGAGGCAAACGCAAAGCGACTCCGAATCGTGGCTACGTCGCAGGTCGAGTCCGTCGATCTCCTGATCGGCGATGACGGTTCCGGGATAGACGAGGACTCCGAGCCTCACGTCTTTGAGCCTTGGTTCACTACAAGAGTTGGTCACGCGGGTCTCGGCCTGACGCTGGCACAGGCTGCAGCTGAGGCTGTTGGAGGTGCTGGCTACCTAACCTCGGCCCATCCGGCGGGCTTCTCCTTCTCGCTTCCAACAAAGTGAGGACCAGTTTCGTTGGTCCAACCAGTCAATTGCTCGAGCAATTGGAGTCGATCACGCCCGGAATTCTGTGTTACGAGGAACTTCAGTCTGTTCCGATGCTTGAGACCGATGTCGTGATCATCGATTTCTACCGCTATCGACTGAACACGAGTAACTACGAGATTGACGAGCGAGGTCTGACGGACGAACTCCTCGGCTTAGCGAGCCTCAACCCAGACGCTCGGTGGTTTCTCGTCTGTCCACCGCACATGGTGAGTTTCGGTTATCGCGTCTGTCTTCGTCTGGTCAAGTTACTGAATGCCGGCGCAGACGGGAGCGCCCTTGCCGAAGAGGCGACAATCGCAGATTCCGCCCAAAAGCTGGCGGCTTGGCGCGAGCACGTCGAGCGAGTTGACGGGTTCAATCTGACCCTTGTCGACTCACGCAACCTGACATCCAACGAGACGCGGGCCGTGGTTGAGCTCCTCAAGAACGTCGAGTCCGCCGAACTCACAGCGGTTGGAGGCGGTCAAAGCGAAGCGCTGACCTGTGTAGTCCGATGCATGAGCGGCGGGGCGGCTCTCCCGCCGAGGCTGATGAAGGTTGGCTCGGCACCCGCGATCCGGCGCGAGCATCAGAACTACATGGATCACGCTCGATGGAGTCTTGGCAACAACCGTCGGCCCGACCACTCCGACGATGACATCTGGATTTGCGCCGATCGCGGAGCGTTGATGTTTACGTTTGTCGCTGCAGGCGGTGTGGGCGAGACGCTACGAGATGCAATGAGAGCCAGAGACGTGAGCGCGCAAGTCACTGAGCTGTTCGGTACCGTCGTGCGCCCTTGGCTGGACCAACGACTCGACCAGTCCATACCGATCGGAGACTTCATGAAATCATTTCTGCAACCGCTCTCCCTTCAACGCGCAGACGAGATGTGGAATCCATCGGCGGTGCCCAACCCGGTCCCAGAACTGATCGACCTCGCGACTCGCGTCGTGCGCGCGGATCTTCCGTCGACAATCACACACGGCGACCTACACGGACTCAACGTGCTAATCCAAGACGGTGCACCATGGTTGATTGACTTCTATCACACGGGCCGCCGGACAGGCGTCTTCGACTTTGCGTTTGCGGATGTCGCGTGGTTCCTGCACAGGACAGCAGCACACGGGCCGGTGGCGTTGGAGTGCACGGTGGAAGAGTGCCGCGCTGCTGAGCAGAGCTATGCAACGGGAGGCGCATCGCTTCGGCCGGAACTCGACACTCTCCGGCACGCTGCCTTGCTCGTGTGGGGCGACGACGCGCAGGCGCTGTTCCAACTGGCCCGTGCTTGCGCCGCTCTACGTCACTTGCACTGGCCCTTTGCCGACTACGAGAAGGCGAAGTGGATTGCTCACACCGCCTATGAGCACGTCCGAGTCCTGCGCCCTGACTGGTGGCAGGCTCCTGTTGCTCCAACCATCGACTTCAGCTAACACTGCCGGACACTTTCCCAAGACAACCGCGGCTGGTCTCTTTCTCGCGTGCGCGCAGCCGAATTGCCGTCCGCCGCGCCCCGCGAAGCCTTGACGGGGTCTTGGGACTCCGGACGTGGCGCTCCATCATGCCTGCGCCCACCTAAGCACCAACAGCGGTCTCGCCCAGGTCAGTCGATCGGATCGACTTGCGGCTGCGCGATAACGGCTTCGATCGTGTCGTAAGAGAAGCCGCGGGCGACGAGGTACTACTGGATCTTCCGCTTGCGATCGCCTTCGTTCAGCGAAGCCCAGCGCGTCATCGGCTTGCGGATCGCCTCGCACGCTGAATCAGTTCCGCGTCCGGGGTTACGGCAGGAGCCAGCTGAACGTCGGGACCCGACCGAAAGCGGACGACGCGCTCTAGGCTCGTCGGGCGAGAAGCGCGTCCTAGGCGCCTTCGCCCAGCCGAAGCTGCAGCGAACCGTCTGCACACGACTCGAATAGCTCCGTCGCCAGACCGCTTAGCCACATCCTTGCCATGATCAGCTCGCGCTGTAGGAGATCGTCCCGAGGAAGGACTTTCGTTCCCCTTTGCAGGGCCTGAACCGCGCCAAGAATGTTCCGCCTCGCCCGGTTGATTTGGTACAGACCAAAGATCGTCGGCGCTCCGTAGACGCTTCGGGTGTCGTAGCTGGCGGGAAACTCGGTACCCATGGTCAACGTTTGGGCGCGAGCCAACGCTCTCTCGGCCGCGGCGCACAACCTCTCGCGGTACCGATCGACGATCCCGACACGCATCTTCAGTGCCTCGCGTTTCGACGCATCCTTGAGATCGAAACTCTCTCTGGCGCGCTCATCCGCGGCCTGCCAGAGGAGCCGCGCGAGCGTGAGCAACGCAAAGCCTCTCGAGTAGCTTGGCAGTGGATGACCTTCTCCGATCTCTGCGGCCGCGTCGTATGCGGCAAGAGCCTCTGCAATCTTGCCTTGACCAAGCAACGCATCGCCGAGCAGACAGTGCGCTGACATCGATCGGATTTCGTATTTCAGAGCGTCGCGAGCGCACTGCTCGGCGGCGACAAAGTCTCCCTCGTACACGTTGAACTCGGCAGCCCGGCGATTCAGGTAAGGGTTGCTGGGTTCTGTGTCCAGCC
>Ga0070708_100004561_pt1 | contig 10908 bp, 7 predicted proteins | sample KBSK5503metaG_FD_65469 | JGI IMG/M metagenome (GOLD analysis project Ga0070708, IMG submission 65469) | Corn, switchgrass and miscanthus rhizosphere microbial communities from Kellogg Biological Station, Michigan, USA - KBS K5-50-3 metaG | ecosystem: Host-associated > Plants > Roots >...
AACCAAGTTTCGCGACGAGCCTCGTCCCAAGGCGGGCCTGCTGCGGGTGCGCCAGTTCATCATGAAGGACGCGTACTCGTTCGACATTGATGCCACCGGGCTCGACGTGTCTTATCTCAAGAACTACGACGCTTACTGCCGCATCTTCGACCGCTGCGGGCTGAAGTACGTCGTGGTCGAGGCGCACTCCGGCGCGATGGGCGGATCGCAATCGCACGAATTCATGGTGCGAACGCCGGCCGGCCAGGACCAGATCGTGAGCTGCGAAAAGTGCACCTACGCCGCCAATCTGGAGAAGGCGACGTCGAAGCTTGATGCGGTCGAGGATTTGAAGCCGGAGGGCGACGGCAAGCCGCTGCTGGTCCACACGCCCGGCAAGGGCGCGATCGCCGAGGTGGCGGCTTTCCTGAAGGTTTCTCCCAAGCAGGACATCAAGGCCGTGGCCTACATGGCGCAAAGGCCCGGCGAGGACGGCGCGAAAACGCTGGAGCAGCCGGTGGCCGTCTTTCTGCGCGGCGATCACAACGTCAACGAGACCAAGCTGCTCACGCTGGTCAAAGCCAGCGGTCTGCGCCCCATGCAAGGCGAGGAATTGGAAAAATACTTTCAGGGGCCCGCCGGTTACATCGGGCCTCTCGGCCTGGTGGTGAAGTCGAAGGAAACGCTGGGCGTGTGGGATCCGAAGCAACCGGCCGGCGATCCACGCGCCGTCACCGTCGTGCTCGACGAGGGACTTGTCGGCCGCGCCAACCTGATCTGCGGCGCCAATAAACTCGACTATCATCTGAAGAACGTGACTCCCGGGAAAGACTTCCAGTACACCGTTGCCGCTGACGTGCGCAGCGTGAACGCGGGCGAGGATTGCCCCAACTGCGGCGCCGCGCTCCGCATCGAGACCGCGGTCGAGGTGGGACATATTTTCAAGCTGGGCTCCAAGTACTCGGAATCCATGGGGGCGCGCGTGCTCGATCGCCAGGGCAAAGAAGTGGCGCCGATCATGGGGTGTTATGGGATTGGGATCGAACGCATTCTGACCGCCGCGGTCGAACAGTCGAACGACGAGAATGGCTTCTGGCTGCCGCCCTCGATCGCGCCGTTCGAGATTGTCGTCGTCCCGACCAACACGGCCAATGACAAGCTGCTTACCACCGCCGAGGCCATCACCCGGCAACTCGAAGCCCAGGGCTACGACGTTTTGCTGGATGACCGCGACGAGCGCCCCGGGGTCAAGTTCAAAGATGCGGATCTGGTCGGTATCCCCTTTAGAATCAATGTTGGGAAGAAGGTTACCGAAGATACTGTGGAAGTCGTTCAGCGCTCGACTCGGCAGACGACCGACGTTAGAATTCCCGGCATAGGGGAGTATTTCGAGGGCCTGCTGCCGCCAGCCCGCTAAGAAATTGGGCCGGGGCCAAACGGCCCGTGCGAGCGAGCGATTGCATCTATGACGAGTCTGAAAATGATCCTGGGCTTGGCCGTCATGGTGGCCATGATTGTCGTTGGGGTGAGGGTTATCCCGGTGTACTTCAACAACTACCAGTTTGAGGACGCCATCAAGAGTGAAGCCCTGCAGTCCACTTATAGCAGCCGCTCCGTGGACGACATCCGCGACGAGGTCATCAAGCGCGGCAAGGACTGCGATATTCCTCTGACCGCCAAACAGGTTCACGTCGCGCGCACTGGCATGAACGGCAACGGCAGTCTCATCATCGAAGTCAACTACACCGCCAACATCGATCTGCCGGGTTACTCGACCACGGTTGAATTCAATCCCTCGACGAAGAACAAGGGAGTGTTTTAGGGACAGGTGACAGGTGGCGGCTGGCAGTTGGCAGCTCTTAGCTTTTGGCCTTTCGCCCACTTCTGGCGCTGGCCGTCTCTGGTTTGACACGCATCCAAACCCTGTAGAGGCTGGCATGTGATTTAGAATCGAGCCAGTTGCGGCTCGGTCCCGACAATTAGGTTGGGCCTGAGAATTGCTCCTATACATGGTTTGAGCCATTTCCGTGGCCATCAAGTTGAAAATCCCGAAGGCCTACAGCGGCGCTAAGGGCAAGATCAGCCGCCGGCTTCCCCGCGATCCGATTATTCGATTTGCCCTGCTGGCATTCCTGTCGGTGTCTCTCGTGGTGGTCGGCTTTTTTTCCTACTGGTATGTAAAGTACGACCGGATTATCGAGCAGCGCTTCCGGGGGCCGGTGTTCGCCAGTTCGGCCAAGATTTATGCGGCTCCGCGTGTGGTGCGGGCCGGATTGCCGATCACCACCCACGAGATCGCGAGCGAGCTACGGCGCGCCGGATACTCGGAAAACACCAGCGATGCTCCACTGGGCAGCTATCGGGTGCGCGGCGGCTCGATCGAGATTACGCCCGGGCCGGAGTCCTATCACAGCCAGGAGGGAGCCACCATTACGGTTTCCGATGGCAAAGTGGCCTCGATCAACAACCGTTCCTCAGGCGAGCTGGCGGCTTACGAACTGGAGCCGCAGCTGGTCACCTCCCTGTTTGACGCCGAGCAGCGCTCCAAGCGCTCGCTGGTGACCTACGACGAAATCCCCAAGGTCATGGTGGACGCGGTGATTGCCATCGAGGACCGCCGCTTCTTCCAGCACGGTGGCGTCAATTACTTCCGGCTGGTCGAGGCCGCCTGGGTCGATTTCACCCATCAGCGACATCAGCAGGGCGGTTCGACGATCACCATGCAGCTTTCGCGCGCCTTCTTTCTATCCCCCGAGAAGACGCTCAAGCGCAAGTTGATCGAGATGCTGATTGCCGTCGAACTGGAGCGCAAGTTCTCCAAGCAGCAGATCTTTGAGTTCTATGCCAACCGCGTGGACCTGGGACAGCGGGGTTCGTTTACCATCTCCGGCTTTGCCGAGGGCTCCCGCTCTTATTTCAACAAGGACCTGAAGGACGTTACGCTGCCGGAAGCGGCGCTGCTGGCCGGGTTGATCCAGGCGCCCAGTTATCTTTCGCCGTATCGCCATCCCGAGCGCGCACTGGAGCGGCGGAACACGGTGATTGATGCCATGGTCGAGACGCGCGCCATCACGCGCTCCGAAGGCGACAAGGCCAAGGCCACTCCGCTCAAGCTGGCTCCTCCTAATGTTGAGGCCAGCGACGCTCCTTATTTTGTAGACATGGTGCGCGACACGGTCCTCAGCAAACTGAACGAGCGCGAGATCAATGAGCAGGCCTATCGCATTTACACCACGCTCGATCCGGAGTTGCAGCGCGCCGCTGCTCAGGCGGTCGAGATCGGCATGAAACTGGTGGACGATCAAGTCACCAAGATGCGGACCCGCAAGACGAAGGTAGGGAAGAATAAGTTCGAGACCAAGGTGACGCCCGGGCCGGAGGCGCAGGTGGCGCTGGTGGCCATGGATCCGCATACCGGCGAGATCAAGGCGCTGGTTGGTGGCCGCAATTACGGCATGAGCCAGTTGAATCACGCGCTGGCCAAGCGCCCCACCGGATCGATTTTCAAACCGTTCGTCTATGCCGCCGCCCTGAACACCGCCGTGGATGGCTCATCCACGGTGCTGACACCGGCCTCGACCGTTGCCGATCAGCCGACGACGTTCACCTATGGCGACCAGATCTATGAGCCGCGCAACTACAAGGAGGAGTACCACGGCGACGTGACGCTGCGTTATGCGCTGGCGCTTTCCCTCAACAATGCAACCGTGAAAGTGGCCGAAGAGGCCGGTTACGACAAGGTGGCGGAGTTGGCGAGGTCGGCGGGGATCGCGTCGGTCAAAGCCACGCCAGCCATGGCACTGGGCGCCTACGATGCCACGCCGGTGGATATGACGGCGGCGTACACGGCGTTTGCCAATCAGGGAGTGAGGCTTTCCCCGATCTTCGTCAACTCGGTGCGCAACACCAAGGGCGACATCATCATGAACTTCGACACCGAGAAGAAGGGGGTGCTCGATCCGCGCGTTGCCTATGTCATGACTACGATGATGGAGGGCGTGTTGAACTTCGGCACCGCGTATCCGGTACGCGCGCGTGGATTCAATGCTCCAGCGGCCGGCAAGACGGGCACTTCGCACGACGGATGGTTTGCCGGATACACGAGCAATCTGCTGTGTATCGTGTGGGTCGGGTACGACGATTACAGCGATATCCGGCTGAGCGGCGCGCAGACGGCGGCCCCGATCTGGGCCGAGTTCATGAAGAAAGCAGTCACGCTGGCGCAGTACTCCGGCGTCCGGCCCTTCAGTCAGCCGGATGGCGTGGTGGATGTGGAACTGGATAAAGTCACGAACCGGCTGGCAACGCCCTCCTGCCCCGACACTTACACCATCGCGTTCGTGGCGGGTACCGAACCGCGCGATACCTGCGACCAGACAGGCGTGATCCAAGGTTTTTTCTCCCGCATTTTCGGCGGGAATTCGGAGAAGCCTTTGCCACCGCCGGCAAACGGCGGGAACTCGCAGATGACCGGCGGTGTCCAATCCGAAGGGGACGCGGCGAAGAAGAAGAAGGGCTTGTTCGGCAGACTTGCGGGTGTGTTCAAGGGAGACAGCGACTCACATAACAAAAACACGACAACGCCGTCTAAGTCAGGAGCGGACGATGCGGCGCATTGAAGCGCAGATTTCGGGGTGGAGGGTTCTCCGCAGCTTGTAAAGCAACGCCCGGATACAAACGTGGGGTCTTCGGCAGCCTGTTAGACCGTAAAACGTTGGACTTTGCAACCAGGGAGGGTGACATGCTTTCCCGCCATCAGCTGTTATCGCTTTTCCTCCTGCTCGCCCTGTCTAGTCTCCCCTTGCCAGCCCAGAATTCCGATCAATTGCAGGTAGCGCAAGTGGCGCCACCGCCGCTGCACCGCGTCGAACCGCCTTCCCCCGAGGCTACCGCCGAGGCGCTGGAGCAGCGCGGGGATCAACTGCAAGCAGAAAAGAATTATCTCGACGCCATCGACTATCACCGCGCCGCTCTGAGCAAGAAGCCGGGCAGCGCCTCGCTGCTGAATAGAATCGGGATTTCGCAGCTGCAGCTGCGACGCTACCGGGAGGCCCGGAAGAGCTTCGAGCAAGCCCTCAAGACAGACCGCAACTATGCCAACGCCTACGTCAATCTCGGCGTCGTCTATTACGAGGACAGAAGCTACGGCAAGGCCATTAAGTTCTACGACAAAGCGATCGCGCTGCAGCCGGACAACGCCGTCTTCTATAACAACCGCGGCGCGGCCTACTTCAACAAGAGACAATTCGAGAAGGCGACTCTGGACTATGCCAAGGCCCTGGAACTCGACCCGGATATCTTTGAGACTTCGGGACGGGCGGGAGTTCAGGCCCAGGTTCCTTCTCCTGAGGACCGGGCCCGCTATGCCTACGTCCTGGCCAAGCTCTACGCCAAAATGGGCGAGAATGAACGCTCCCTGCACTATTTGAGGAAGGCAATGGAGGACGGCTATAAAGACATCAAGAACGTATACAAGGACAACGAGTTCAGCGCGCTGCGGAAAGATCCCCGCTTCGCCGAACTGATGGCCGCCAAGCCCCTCGCCATTCCGGAATAGACGCGCGGGTGGGCGTCCGAATTCACACCACGCACGGCGAGAGTACCCCCCGATTTGGAACGGACGCGTCGTCCCCGTCTTACTGAGCACGTCTTGCGATTAACCCCCAGAAAGCACGGAAAATCACTGACGGTGCAATCGGTTCCGGTGTAACATGGGTCAATTTTCAGTTCCTGTGGAGGAAAAGGAAATGCCCAGCGCGCCGGGTTACGACCAAGGGTGGAAGCTGCTCATGCTGATAGGGCTGTTGGTGGTGGCACAGATCGCCAGTGGCCAACGAATCAACACGCTACTGCGGTTGCAACACTCAACTGCTGAGGGAGAGATCGAAGAGCATCGAATGGCAACGGGAAGAGATGCCAACTCCGTTGCCCGCAGACCTCAGCAAGATGTGTGGAAATATCCGAACACCGCTGCCTGTCTGATCGTGTACGAGGATGGCAAGTACGCCTTCGAGAGAAGAGACGAACGCACTGTGGGCAAACCAAAGGTCAAATCGGCAGAGGGCTTTTTGGCGCCAAACGATCTGCAGCAGCTGAAGGCGATTCTGGAGGATGAAGAACTCAAGAAAGTCACGACGCCGAAAGCGCCAGAGCTTCCCGCTGACACGCAGGTGGTACGGGAAATCGAAACGTTAGAAGCGCAAATCGACCATGCGGGAACCATGCAGGAATTCACCACAGTGAGAGAACGGGTGAAGACAGGAGCTGTGGTTTTACCCTACCAAACGGCCTCAACTGGAATGGATACCTACCTGGACAACGGAACACCCTACAAGAAAGCGCTCAGCCCGCTGCTGAAGTGGTTTGAAGAATTACAGAAGAAGAGCAAGTCAGGGTTGAAGGAATCGAAACCCCAGTACTGTGTAGCGATGAACATCCAGTAAGCCGAAGGCTGGTGCGAGGGTGATGCGATGACACGTCCGATTACAATTCTCTCCGTCGTGCTGGGAATCGGCCTGGCGGCTAACGCTGGCCCGACTGAACCGGCGAACAGCGCAGCGCTGCGGCTCCTGCTCTCTGAAGTGCAGCCAGGCAGTATGGCCTCGGAGCAATACTGCATGTTGGTGTTTGCGGATCGCCATTTCCACGCCGAAAAGGCAAACCGCAAAACGGGAAAAGACCGGGACCGCAAAGTTTACGAAGGACAACTGCCGGAAGCCGACTGGAATGCCCTCGGCGGAATTCTGGACAGTAAGGAATTTCGCGAACTCAAGGTGCCGGCGGATCTGCCGCCGTTGGTCATCGAAGATACGCATGCTTATACCATTAGCGTGGCACGCGGCAAGGGATTCCAGAACATGGAGTTCCTGAACAACAAGAGTCTCAAGCCTTATGAGTCCCAGGTGAAGCCCCTGCTGCAATGGTGGAAGTCATTCCGAAGCGGACACAGAACGGAGTCGGACGCCCCCCCCGACAGCAAGTGCGCACTGGACAGCACCCACGCTGTCTTCAGCTATTAGAGCCCGCGTCGCAAACAACCACTACCCGCAAGGCCTGCTCCGGATCGTTGGATGGGAAGGAGTATTTGCACTCCGAGGGCCGCTTATCTGGGTGGTATAATCCCCGACGAGCGCATTGGATAGTTCCCCCTCTGTTCCGCCAGGACGTTTCCATGAACCCTCGAAGTCCGCGAACGGCACTCCTGTTTGCATACATGATGTTTGTGATGCACGCTGCGGCGCAGGTTACCACGGGAGAGTTCGGACAGCTGGGTGGAACGCATTCGTTCGACCATGAAAGACTTAACATGACGATGCTGGATCGAGGGGCGAGCCAGGATCTTAGCCCGCTCCAGGATCTCACGATTTCAGTATCGAAACTGGATTTCAAAGCTCCCCAGAAAGCGCGAACCGAGTATGACGCGGGCTTTAGGCTTCTAAGCGGGAAGGAGTACCAAGGCGCTGCTGAGCACATGACCCACGCGACCTTGATCTATGGGGACTTCGTGGCGGCTCACCTTGCACTTGGTTGGGCCTATTTGGGCCTACGACAGAACGAGCAGGCGCGCGATGAGTTTGCCAAGGCCCTTGCCCTCGATGACCACCTGCCAATCTCCTATTTGAATCTTGCGTCCGCTGAATTGGCCCTTCGGCACTACTCTGCCGCCGAGGAGGCGGTCGAGAAAGCTTCGTCCATTGCGCCGCTTGATCAGCAAGTCCTGGCGGCGCTGGCCTACACCCAGCTCTTGAACCATCATTACGGAGCAGCCGTTGGAACGGCGCATCGGGTCCATAGCCACGCTCACGAGGGTGCCGCCATCGTCCATTATTATGCGGCCGCAGCGTGGGATGCCCAGCACAATCTGGAGGAAGCGCGGTTGGAATTACAGGAATTCATCGAGGAAGATCCGAAATCGCCGGTGTCAAAACAAGCTCGTGGGATTCTGCAGAGGATTGAGCAAGACCAAACGCAGAAAAAAGTTCCGCTGACAACGCCGCCTGCGGTTGCGGTGGAGTCCGCTCCGGTTGAGGCAAGCACGGTGCCGGCGGAGCCGGCTTCAGGTGGGCCGAAGCCCGGGATGGAGGCAAAGGAGCGGCGAGACGGGGGAGCGGAAGCGATGTGCGAGCGCTGCGAGACAACCAGCGTTGCCGCGGCCAGCGAAGCCGATTTCTTGCGCGCTCCTGAGTTGCGGGCCGAGCCGGCGACATGGGATGACAGTGGCTGGAGCTTTCGCAGGAACGTGGACGAGGTGGCAGTCGTTTTCGCCGCCACTGACCACGGAAGAGCAGTTAGCGATCTTACCCAAGGCGATGTCACGATTCGCGATAGCGGCAAGCCTCCCGCGGGTGTGACCGGATTCCGGAGCGAGGCACAATTGCCTCTGCGCCTGGGCTTGATTGTGGATACGAGCGAATCCATAACCAGCCGATTCTCATTCGAACAAGCTGCTGCCAGCGATTTCGTGAGCAAGGTGGTCGCAAGCAAAGACGATCTTGCCTTTGTGGTGGGATTTTCCAACTCGGTCTTACTGGTTCAGGACTTTACCGGCGAGAACAATCGGATTTCCGAGGCCATCAACAAACTTGCGCCAGCGGGCGGAACCGCTTTGTGGGAGGCGGTTGCCTTTGCTGCCGAAAAGCTCGCCACCAGACGCGAAGAACAACCCGTCGCCAGAGTGCTGGTAGTCATCAGCGACGGCAACGACAACAGCAGCAGTGTCAGCCTTAGGCGTGCCATTGAGACGGCCGAGCATGGGGATGTGATCATCTACACCGTCAGCACACGCGATGATGTCGACCTTAATACTGCTATGAAAGACAGCGCATCGTTGGGCGATCGTGCTCTAAGGATGCTAGCCGAAAGTACCGGGGGAAAGGCCTTTTTCCCGGGCTCGATCAGCAACATGGACCATAGCCTGGCCGATCTTCAACAGGTCATCCGTGGCCGTTACTTCGTCTCTTACAAACCTGCGCTTTTCAAACGTGATGGCCAGTACCGCACCATCGACATCACGGCCCACAAATCAGGCCGCAAGCTGCGCGTCTACGTCCGCAAAGGCTACTACGCCGGGCAAGGGAGTCAGTCAGGGCAAGAGTCCCTGGCTCGTTAGCGTCGCTTCACCGAACTGATGGCCGCCAAGCCTCTCGCCATTCCGGAATAAAGCCAGGCAAGACTGTTTAAACATTCATTCCGTCCGAATCCCGTGCCCGACGGGGTTATTCTTTCAAACGGAAGTTATTCAGAATTCATCGTCCTTTCACGCGAGGAGGGTTGACTGGCTGTAGTGCCGGTGCCACAATCCGGACGTGCGAGACGGCGTGTGCCTGGGCGGCCCCAGTCTGCTCCGCACGCCAAACCCACCCTGGGTAGTTAGCCCACCTCGCCCTAGGAGTTGTTATGACAATCCCAGGAGCGGCAATCCTACATGCGCGGCCGGACGAACTTCGGAGTTCGTTTGTCATCAGTGTGCTCGCGATCATTCTGGCCTTGGGCGTGTTCTCGTCCGCGCAGAACCTCACAGTGCTGCACACTTTCAACGGCGGACAGGGGGACGGATACAACCCAGCTGCTCCCGTCGTTATTGGCCAGAACGGCGTTCTCTACGGGACTACATTTTATGGCGGCAACCTGAATTGCGCCGGAGGAGGCGGAGTCGGCTGCGGCGAGGTGTTCCAGGTGGTTCCGCCATCACAACCCGGGGGCGCGTGGACCTACTCAGCCATTTACGAATTCACCGGGGGCAAAGACGGGTGCTGCGTATATAGCGCCCTCACTCTCGACGCCAAAGGGCGACTTTATGGCGTAACCGATGTGGCAATCCCATACGATCAATTGTTCCGGCTGACGCCACCCTCCAAGCAAGGGGCTTTCTGGCCTTACAAGGATCTTTACGATTTCACGAATTATATTTACCCAAGTACTCCTCTCTTGATTGATAGCGCGGGCGCACTCTACGGAATGAGCTTATATGGCGGCCTCCAGAATTGCGGCGGGCCCTGCGGAGTGGTGCTGCAGTTCGTTCGGACACCGAGCGGTTCCTGGACGGAAAAGATTATTTACCAGTTTACCGGCGGCGCCGATGGAGCTTTTCCGGCTGCAATCGTGCTGGACATCGCTACCGGCACGCTTTATGGCATGGCCCAGGCGGGTGGCATCCTGCCGCCAAACTGTACTTACGCCTCTGGATGTGGCACCGTTTTCAAACTTACGCCGACTCAGGGCGGAACGTGGAACTACTCGGGTCTCTATAGCTTCACCGGCGTACACGACTATAGCCCCTATGCGGGGCTCGTCCGCGACTCGATCGGCAACCTTTACGGTCTTGCCCGTCGAGGCCAGTACGGGACCGAAGTCTTCAAGCTGACTCCACACAAGAATGGTACTTGGACCAAGACGGTTCTCCACCAGTTCGCCCCAAAGAACATCCCAGCCGATTATTGCGGCTATCCCCCCTCGTACTTGACAGTGGGGGCGAACGGCGTGCTGTACGGCGCCATCTTCGGGGACATTGACCTTTATTTCGGGGCCTTGTTCCAATTGGCGCCGCCGGTTGGCGGTATTGGCCCGTGGACCTACACCACTCTCTGGGATTTCAACGAGTCGGGGCCTGACCTGAATCCGAACGGCGTCGTTCAAGGCGCCGACGGCGCATTGTACGGCACAACAAACGGAGGAGACTCGACCGGCGGAACCGTATTTCGGTTACAGTTGCCTTCTCAGGCGCCCTGGCCTCCTTCAGATTTCTGTTATTGAAGCAGTTACGTCGCCGCAGAAACTCTTGGCGCGTCCCGAAACTTTAGCGCGGGAACCGTGTTGTTAGCGGTAATTGCTCCTGAAAACGACAGGGTGAGTAAGGAGAGTCCGTAAGCCCACCGGCTGCCAAACCTGAGCACGCCCCAAGCAGGTGGCCGGTGGGTGGTTTCTGGCGCG
>Ga0070708_100004565_pt1 | contig 10904 bp, 11 predicted proteins | sample KBSK5503metaG_FD_65469 | JGI IMG/M metagenome (GOLD analysis project Ga0070708, IMG submission 65469) | Corn, switchgrass and miscanthus rhizosphere microbial communities from Kellogg Biological Station, Michigan, USA - KBS K5-50-3 metaG | ecosystem: Host-associated > Plants > Roots >...
GATTCCATCTCGCGATGGACACCGTTGCCGTTTGGCTAACACTTCCCCTTGCCGGGTGTGTAGAGGACTTTCACCTCCAAGTGAGTGCGCCCTGCCGGGCGCACCAAAGCAAAAGGCCCTCGAGCCCGAGGGCCTTTTTGGCTGATGTCTATAGAGAATGAGTCTAATGCCGATTTACACGCTAAACGATGATCCGCAACCGCAGGTGCTCTTCACCTGGGGATTGTCAAACTTGAAGCCGGCGCCTTCCAGTGTCTCAATATAGTCCACGGTACAGCCGTTCAGATAGGTTAGCGAGGTCGCGTCCACGTAAACCTTCAAGCCGTCCATATCAAAAACCTTGTCCATCAGCCCCGAAGCGTTCTCAAAGGACATGGAGTAAGAAAAGCCGGAGCAGCCACCGCCGACTACACCTACGCGCAACCCTGCAGGCACAGGATTCTGTTGGGCCATGATCTCCTTGACCTTGGCAACAGCCGTCGGGGTCAGCGAAACCGGAGCTTTCTTGATCTCGTGGGGCATTTCCTGGGGCTTAATTTCCGGCGTGGTGCTTGTGGCCATGAAAGGTTCTCCTTTATCTATTTGTCATTATAACAGACGTGATTTCAGGTATAACAGACGCGATTTCAGGGCTTGGGATTCTGAAATCCTTGCCCTGCCCCCAACGCGGTCAGGCTTTTACCGGCCTTACCAGTTCCCTGGTTGCGTCATCTGGCTCTGGCACGTCCGGCTCAGGTTCATTCGAACCCGGCGGGCGCGGCGGTTTGGGCTCTTCATCATCGGGAGGGTGCTTGCGAAGCATTTCCAGGAAATTCATGACCACCTCGAAAGCTCGACATTATCGCCCTGTCAGGGCTGCCTGCATCAGATATAGACTGTAGGAAATCTGGCAAAAACTTGTAGGTCTCCCGGAAGCTTGGTGATCAGGCTAACCATCGTCTTGAATCCAAATGGTCTCGCATGTGCAATAATTTGCTTTGTGCGCTACCGCACAAATCCTAGACAGTGAGGTTTAGGAACCAAACGTTCTGAATAAACTTTCCTGGAAAATACAGTGCCGACTGTATTGGAGAATTAGGGTTTTGGCTGTATGGTCTGCTCGGTCGCTTCTCAGTCCTATGCTGGCGCGCTGCATCAACGAAAGCTGTAATCGTCCGCTGCACTCGTTTAGCCAGGGACGGCTGTTTCAGTTCGAAGTGATTTCTATTTCGCTCGCCGCCAGTGACGAAAAAGCGGCGCCATTTGACGAGAAGCCGCAGCGGGACACGGTGCATTTCTGGCTGTGCGGCCAATGCGCGTCCAGTTTTACGCTTGTTCTAGAACCAGCCCGAGGACTCAGGCTGGTAACTCTGGAAGAGCACGATGCGAAACGGGTAGAGAACTTGCCGGCTCCTTCGGACTCGGTAGGTGCAAAAGGATGCTAAGGATTTTCGCCGAGTGGACGTAGACCTAGTTAATTTCGCCAGTGGACGTAGACCTAGTTAACTAGGAGCGAAACAGTAACGTAGCGCAGAGTAAGATTTACCTTACGGCTCGAAACTGTGAGTGGCTGGCTGGTTCATCAATAAGGTTTTTGGTTTGGCAGCTCTGATGCAGGCTGGTAACCTAAATTCAGTTACTACGATGAACTCTCCGCCAGGAGGGGGAGCTGTCTCTAGTTCCGCAGTACAGGTTCGATGCTCGTGGGAGGCGTGATATGGGAACATTTCGGATCCTAGTCGCAGATGATCATGAGGTGGTCCGCAAAGGTCTGGTTTCCTTGTTGCAGGCACAGCCGGATTGGCAAGTTTGCGGAGAGGCGGGCGATGGCCGCGAGGCCGTGGAGAAGGCCCGACAGCTTAAGCCGGATGTCGTGATTCTCGATATCGGAATGCCAAGCCTGAATGGACTTGAAGGCACGCGCCAAATCTTGAAGACGAACCCGCACGCGCGCGTGCTGATTCTTACCCTGCATGATTCCGACCAGGTGGTTCGTGAAGTTCTGAATGCTGGCGCCCGCGGCTTCCTGTTGAAGTCGGATGCGGCCCGCGATCTGGTGGCGGCGGTCGAAGCATTGCGCCGCGACAAGACCTACTTCACTTCCAAAGTCGCCGCAATGGTTTTGGAAGGATACTTGAAAGGTGGAACACCGGGCGCGGTGATTACCCCCGGACGAAACCGGCTGACTCCGCGCGAGCGCGAGATTGTGCAATTGCTCGCAGAGGGAAAGAGCACGAAGGAAGTTGCGGTGGCGCTGGGCTTGAGCGTGAAAACGGCGGAGACGCATCGTTCCAACATCATGCGCAAACTTCAACTCCACTCCGTCAGCGACTTGGTGCTTTACGCGGTGCGCAACAACATTGTGCATGTTGTTCAGGCGGGTATCGAGTAGCTAGATTTCCGGGCCCGTTGGCGAATCGGAAAGAAGTGCGGCTTTCAGGGATAAATCTGCAAAGAATGTAATTCTCACTGTTGGTCTCCCAGAAATTCATTGCTTGCCCATTGATATGGAGCGAACCAGGCGTCGCTCGCGGTTTTGCGTCCTTCCCTTCACTTCCATCGAGGACCGTAGGTTTGAGGCGAGAAGCAGGTGCCGGCTCTTTAGATTCTGCCGGCGCCTGCTCGAGAGGTGGGTAAGTTGAGGGCAACTATCATGCAGGCGAGAATAGGCCCACCGCGAAGGAGGAACAATCCTGCCAAGTCTGTAGTTTCCTGCAGGACTTTCTGTAGCCAGAGAAGCTTTGCGGCCGTCGTCGGCAGACGATTATTTGCAGCCACACCTGAATTGCCCATGAAAAAACTTCTTCATGGTCATGAAAAAAACTCCCAATCTCTCCCTGCTCTTCATTGATTTGTTGCCTTCCTTGGTTGAACTGCGATTTGCAGCATTCGCCGCGCGCAGATTGCCTTTTGGTGTGCATATGTTTGCGCGGCAATCCGGTACAGCAACATCTCTCAGTGCATACAGACCTCACCGGATAGACCATTCGCGCTAGGAACTCTACGCTTCCGAATGTGATCGCGGCGAAACCATTTCATTGGAAAGGCCCGACAGAAGGCTGTTTTGAAAGGAGAGCCCAGTGACCACCGACACCAATCCCACCGTACGGTTTACTTCTGATCTAGATCTGGTTAAACGAGCGCAACAAGGGGACGCGGATGCGTTCGCATCCTTATTCCACTCGCACAAGGCCCGGATTTATTCCGTTTGCCTGCGCATGACTAACAACACCGCAGAGGCCGAAGACCTGACCCAGGACGCCTTCCTCCAGGTATTCCGCAAGCTGCTCACGTTCCGCGGTGACTCCGCGCTGTCCACTTGGCTGTACCGGATCGCGGTGAACACTGTGCTGATGCATTTCCGGAAGAAATCGCTGCGGCAGATTTCGCTTGATGAACCCTACAACCAGGACGCAAAAGTCGTACGGCGCGAATACGGCAGCAGGGACGACCGCCTGACCGGCTGCATTGATCGCATCGCCCTGGCGCGCGCCATCAAGGAGCTTCCTCATGGCTATCGTACTATCTTCCTGTTGCACGAGGTGGAAGGTTACGAGCACCAGGAGATCGCCGAGTTGCTGGATTGCTCGGTTGGGAATTCGAAATCCCAATTACATAAAGCCAAGCTCCGCATTCGGGAGTTGCTGAGCCGGGCTCACCGTGAAAGCGAGACTGCCGGGGCAGCACACGTGCTTCGTCGGCGTTCCAAGAAAAAGGGTGCCCGCTGGGAGACAGAACAAATCCTAACCGGACTGTCCTCCAGGCCGGCAGTCTTTCCGGCAATTTCGCGATTCACAGCGACTAGCGCCTGACGTCGGGGTTGAAAAACAGCGGATTTTGTCCGCGCACAGACAATTGCGCGGACCCCAGAATGCGGAGACCTGAACGTGCACATCGGAGCGATTCTAACTTTAGCAGGGCAGCGAAAGGCGGAAGGGGATGACTCAGAAATCCCTGGCAAGTATGCGCGCAGAGAACCTGCGGGATTTCTGAGTGGTGCGTCGCGCGTGCTCCTCGATGTGCTGGGACAGAGTCTGCTGGACCGAACCATCAGCAAACTGCGCGATTTTGGAACGACGCAGCCTACCGTGATCTCCGAAGGTGCAGCCTCGAGCCCGGTGCTGCCGTCGCATTCGGCAAAAACCAGCCCATTCATAGCAGCGTGGGAAACCGCGGTTTCGCGCTATGTGCAACAGGGCGCGGAACTGTTGCTCTTGCTACGAGTCAACGCTTACAGCGATCTCGATTACGGTGAACTGCTGCAGTTTCACATCGACAAGCAAAGTTCTTTGACGCAGGTGTACGGGCCGACTGGCTCACTCGACCTGGCGTTGGTAAATACCACGCTTCTCCGCAACGCCAAGGGGGCGTACAGGAGAACGTTGAGCACACTTATTCCCGAGCAAGAGCGGTTCTTTTATCGCGGCTATGTCAACCGTTTGAGCAAGCCGCAAGATTTCCGCAAACTCGTGGAAGACGGTTTACACGGCCGATGTGGTCTGCGTCCGGTAGGCGTTGAAACCGCTCGTGGCGTGTGGTGCGGCCCGGGCGCGCAGGTGGACAGCTCGGCTGTGGTCAGCAGCCCCACATTCATCGGCGCAGGATCGCGCATCGCCGCGTGCTGCAACATCAGCGGCGCAAGTTCGATTGAACGCAATTGCGAAGTTGATTGTGGAACGGTGGTGGACCAGTCCTGCATTTTGCAGGACGCTTATGTGGGCTTGGGACTCGATGTACGCCACTCCATTGTCAGCAATAAGAAACTGTTTCATCTGGACCGCAATATTGAGGTAGGGATCGCCGATCGGCGCTTAATCGGCGCTGCGAAGCCGATTCCGTTCGTCCCCGGCGCCGGATCGGCCTCTGGGGCGAGTTACAACGGGGACTGACTAGTTCACGGTCTGTAAACCCGTGGTTAACAATTGGCATCTTTAAAGGAGCAAGTAGAAGGCACACCGAGCTAATTTGGCAGGCCCAAGGAAGGTGACATGGATACCCCGTCCGCGATCATGATTAAGTTGCCCGAAGTATTTGGTGGAAAAGAGGCAAGAAAACTAGGGCGCGAGTTAAAGAGCAAGATTGCAACTGATAAGCCCTGCGTGGTTGTGGACCTTTCGCGGGTGAAGAAGATCGACTTGGCAGGCCTGGAAGGATTATTGAACTGCATGGATGAAGTAGCGAGACAGGACGGCGCCATGCAGATTGGGGGTATTTCTCCTGAAGCAGCCACAGTTCTGGAACTCGCTCGCATGGACAGGCTGTTCCAGAAGTTTCCGGCATTTCCTGCCGACGCCCCAAGTTTCGCCTTTATGCCGGAGTCGGCGGTGGACGAAGTGCAGTCCGAAGGCGCGGTTCAGCCGCAGCCGGTGGCGGCCTGATTCCAGGCATGCAGGGAGGCGTCATGAATCGAACACTGATACGCGCGTTGTGCGGTCTCTTGATTGTGGCGGTAAGCGGGGTGACAGAACCGTTGCTGGCACAGCAGTCCTCTACACAAGAGCAGCAGGCACCGGCCAGTCAGAATTCGATGCAGCCACCCGTGGAGCTTCCCGATAGTCCTGGGGCTGCGCCACGACCGGAAGCAGCACCGGTCACACCAGCAGCTCCCCAGAGCACAACTCCGCCGCAGCCCAGCGGTACGGCCGCCGCTCCTGCCGTGCAGGTTAGCGGAAGCGCGGGATCGAAACCTACCGGGGTTGCCATCGCTCCGCCAAAGCAAAGGCAGATTCGCTCCTGGCTGATCAAGTTTGGATTTCTCGCCGGAGCCGGCGCGGCTATCGGTACGGTTGCGGCTCTTACGGCAGCGAGCCCCGGGCACGTACCGAACAGTCCAGGACATTGAATGGAAGTTTTTGCGGAAGATCGGGTTCGAGGAATGACCTTTTGAAATCCGTATTGATTACGTTCTCCGGAATCGATGGCGCAGGCAAGACGACACAGATTGAAAAGCTACGCACTTATTTCGCACAGGCGGCTGTTCCGGTCTATCAAGTGACTTTCTGGGATGATGTTGTTTTGTTCCGTGACGTGCGTTCTGGCTTTAGCCGCGCAGTCTTGCAGAGCGATGGGGCGGTCGGCACTCCCGAGCGGCCGGCACAACGCAGGGACAAGAACACCCAAGCGTGGCCCCTACTCTTGGGGCGGTGCGTTCTTCACCTATTCGATGTGCTTAATCTACGACGCATTGTGAAAAAGGCCCGAGCTGAAGCTGCGGGCGTCATCATTTTCGATCGCTACATCTACGATCAACTCGCTGCGCTTCCCATGGATCATTGGCCCGCGCGAAGCTACGCGCGCCTACTGTTGAGCATCGCGCCGAAGCCGGAACTTTCATATCTTCTTGACGCGGTGCCGGAAGTAGCGAGGGCGCGAAAGCCCGAATACCCATTGGAGTTCATGCGCAAATATCGCAACTCTTACCTTGAACTGCGAAAAATGGCGGGGATGCAATTGATCCCCGCGGCCGATCCCGACGATGTGCATCTGGCGATTCTGGATCGACTCGAAAAGTCGCTTTTGGCCTTCCCTCCTCAATCCCAAATAGACTCCGCGGTGACGGCGTAGGGCTCTCGCGCATGCCACAACGTACTCACGTACAGCAGTTTGCAACTTTTATGGGATGAATAAGACTTTTTTGACTGCGAGTACGACCAACGCCTTTCTGCTCACACACATCCAATAACTCGCGCCAGAGGTCAGGATCCAGCTATGACTGATTCCCTACGCCAGAAGCTAGGTTTAGTGATTCCAACTTTGAACGAAGCCGGAAATATTCCTACACTACTCAACCGTCTTCGCCACGCGATGGTGCAGGTGCCCATCGACTACGAATTCATCGTGGTCGACGACGACAGCAGCGATGGGACGGCAGATGTAGTGCGTGAACATGCCAAGCAAGATCCACGAGTCAGCGTGTTCATCCGCAGCGGACATCGAGGACTGGCAGGAGCAGTGATCCACGGCTGGAGACAAACTGACGCAAACCTTTTGGGCGTGATTGATGCGGACCTGCAGCATCCTCCGGAAGTCTTGCCCAAACTTGTCGAACCAGTGCTGGCGGGAAACGATATCGCCATTGCAAGTCGCTACGCCACTGGCAACGGCGACGCTGTAAATGAATGGAACAAGCTTCGTCTTTTGATCTCGCGTTGTGGCACGCTCGCAACCGCGCCGTTGCAGAGAAGAGACCTGCGCATCAAAGATCCTCTGTCTGGATTTTTCGTGGTCCGCAGAGACTGCATCGAAGGTCTGCAACTCCAGCCCGAAGGTTTTAAGATTTTGCTCGAAATTTTGGTCAAGGGTCGCATCCACCGCGCAGTCGAAGTGCCGTTTCGGTTTGCCACGCGGCACTCCGGCAAGAGCAAGGCAGATTTGAAAGTCGCCCTGCACTACTTCGGTTTGCTGGGAAAGTTATCTCGTTACGCACTCTTTGGGTCGGGTCAGCAATGAAAATCTGTCTGGTGACCTCTTTTCCACCGAGCCGGGAGGCGTTGAATGAGTACGGATTTCACATCGCTGGCGAGCTCAGACGTATTCCCGGCGTCACGCTGACCATTCTGGGCGACGACTATTCTCCGGTTCAACCCGAGCTGGACGGGTTTTCCGTTGTCCGCTGCTGGAGCTTCAACAGCTTGCGCAATCCCTGGCGCGTGCTACGTGCGATCTGGCGTGAGCGCCCCGACGTGGTCTGGTTCAATCTCGGTTTCGCCAGTTTCGGCGGCAAGCCGCTGGCCGCATTTATGGGCATCGCAATTCCCTGCCTCGCCAGGCTGACGGGATCGTATACCCACGTCACCTTGCACCAGCTCATGGAAACCGTCGACCTGAAAGACGCTGGAGTGCGCTTCCCGCTGCTGTACCGGGCAGGAGGATTCGTGGCCACGCAAATCGTGCTGTTCGCGAATTCTGTCTCGGTAATGCTGCCCGCTTACCGCAGTGTGCTGGTGGAAAAATACGGGCGCGGTGCAGTCTACGTGCGAAGACATGGCATTTTTTCCGCGCGGCCTGAATATCCTGATCTGACCTTACGTGGGAGCCCGGAACATCGCATCCTCGCATTTGGAAAATGGGGGACTTACAAACGCCTGGAACCTATGCTCGAAGCTTTTGACACGGTTCTGCAGCAGGTTCCGGAGGCGCGGCTCATTATCGCAGGCACCGACCACCCGAAAACGCCGGGGTACTTGCAATCCGTTCAGGAGAAACTCAGCGCCCGGAGAGAGATCAGTTTCGCAGGATACATCGCAGAAGAGGACATTCCGCAACTGTTTCAAAGCTCCACGGTCGCTGTGCTGCCTTACACTTCTTCAGCCGGTTCCAGCGGGATCGCACACCTGGCCTGTACGTATGGTGTGCCCATCATCGCTTCTGACATTCCCGATTTCAGGCGGTTGGCGGAAGAAGAAGGTCTGGCAATCGATCTGTTTCCCGCCGGCGATATCTCAGAACTGGCTCGCCATCTGGTGTATCTGCTGAAGCATCGCGACCGGCAGGTCGAAATGGCGTTGCAAAATGTCTCTGCAGCGCTGCGTATGAGTATGCCTGAGATTATCCGCCAGTACCTGCGCACCTTCGAACTGCGCCAGGAGTTGGAAGACATGCGTTCGCTGTCGTTAATGCGCAAACTGCCGCGCTGGTTGCCCATGCGCGATATGCTGGTTCGCAAGAGGGCGCGCAAGATGCTCCTCCGCTCGGAAGCGTTCGCCGCGGCAGCTTCCGCAGCCGCAGCCAACGGCACAGAACGCGCGGAGGTCATTTTCTTAGCCACTCCCGCACCCGCGGAAGCCGATCAGGCCAAGACTGGCACCGATTAAGCGCAGACTAGCAGAGCACAACTGAAACGGACAGACCTGAAATTTCGAGTCTTGGCCATTGTTGCCAGCATTCTTGTCGCACGCCACCTGAAAAAATCCGGAAGCCTTCCATGAACCTCACTCGATTCCTAGAACAGAATCTTTGATTGCGAGCGCGGTTCAATGGGCGGAGCGCATCCTGCGCAGCATACACGGTCTGAGTCGGTAATGATTTTGTAACAGCCTATGGTTTCCTTGCTAGGGGTATAGAATAAGCGCAGCCCTTCTCCTAGCTACCACGAGAATTGCGCGTTTCTGTCCGTCTCATGATTCGGGCCTAATGGGTTTGAAGTGAGCAACTACGGCAGTGTCGCCGGGACTGAGCTGGTCAGGGAAACGGAATCCGATTCGCCACAGCAATACTTCTTAAAAGTGGCGGTGGTCTTTGCCCTGTATCTGGCCGCCGGTAAACTCGGGCTCTCGGTGCCATTCACAAGTGGCAACGTTTCACCCGTGTGGCCCGCCTCAGGTGTGGCACTGGCATCGGTGTTGCTCTGGGGTTACGAAGTCTGGCCCGGACTCGCCTTAGCCGCGTTCTTCGTTAATTTTCTGAGCCCGATTCCAGTGTTATCGTGTATCGGAATCGCGCTCGGGAATACCTCGAGCGCCCTGCTCGGCGGCTATCTCCTGCGCCACTTCCTACGTGATAGACCCTCTTTTGAGCGACTGCGGGACGTCCTCGGAGTGATGGCTTTCGGTGGCGCAATAGCGCCGATGCTTGCTGCTTCTGTCGGAGTGACCGCGCTCCTCTTAACGCACGTGCGTGCCTGGTCTGGTTTCAGTTCGGCGTGGCAAGTTTGGTGGCTTGGCGATGCGATGGGAGTACTGATCGTCACGCCATTGTTTTTTCCTACACGTCGAGAGTTCACAACACCCTTCAAGAAATCAAGCATGATTGAGCCATTCGCTCTGCTGTTTGGGCTCGTCGCGACATGTCTGGCAATTTTCGGAGGTCGCCTGGGGCTTGGGATGAAGGATGATGCCTTGGCATTTCTGGCATTTCCGTTCGTAATTTGGGCAGCGATTCGTTTTCGCGGGTTTGGTGCGGCGATCGCAACCTTTCTCATCGCAGCCATATCAGTCTGGGCCACAGCACACGGGAATGGACCTTTCGTAAAACATAACCCTCTGTACAATGCTGCGCTTCTGCAGATTTTCATCGCTGTAACCGCCATAACTGGCTTGGTGTTGGGCGCCGTGATAACGGAACGCGCGGAGGCCGAGGAAGCATCGGACACTAAGGACAAATTGCTCAGGGCACTCGAACATGCGCAGGCTTCCCTACAAGAGGCGCATGCACAATTGGAAGTGCGGGTTCAAGAGCGCACCGCTGAACTTGAGCGGGCAGAAGCGAAGTTTCGCGGACTGATGGAGTCGGCGCCAGACGCCATGGTCGTAGTGAATCGTGAAGGCAAGATTGTGTTAGCCAATGCCCAGGTGCAAAACTTGTTCGGTTATCGGCAGGAAGAGCTGTTGGGGCGCGAGATTGAGATGCTGATGCCGGAGCGCTTTCGCGGCGCGCATCTGGGACACCGAACCGGCTTCTTCCTCGAACCTCGTCTGCGGGCCATGGGTGCCGGTCTCGAACTATATGGTTTGCACAAAGATGGCCACGAGATTCCCATCGAAATCAGCCTCAGTCCTTTAGGAACTAAGGACGGCATTGTGGTGACAAGCGCCATCCGCGACATTAGCCAGCGCAAAAGGTCAGAAGAAGCCTTGCGCACGCTTTCTGGCCAGCTGCTGCGCACGCAAGATGAGGAAAGACGGCGCATTGCCCGCGAACTGCACGACAGCGCCGGACAGGTGCTGGCTGCCCTGAGCATGACCCTGACTCCTCTGGAGTCCGAAAACGGAAAAATCCCTCCCCGTACGGCCAAGGCGATCAAGGAGAGTCTCAGCCTTGTAAAGGATCTCTCAAACCAACTGCGCACGATCGCTCATTTGCTGCATCCTCCGCTGCTGGATGAAATTGGCCTTTCATCGGCTCTCCGTCTGTTCCTGGAAGGTTTTGGAGAGCGCAGCAAAATCAAAGTGGATTTCGAAATCCCTAATGATTTTGCGCGGCTCCCA
>Ga0070708_100004567_pt1 | contig 10900 bp, 10 predicted proteins | sample KBSK5503metaG_FD_65469 | JGI IMG/M metagenome (GOLD analysis project Ga0070708, IMG submission 65469) | Corn, switchgrass and miscanthus rhizosphere microbial communities from Kellogg Biological Station, Michigan, USA - KBS K5-50-3 metaG | ecosystem: Host-associated > Plants > Roots >...
GACGTGGTCGTCTTGACGGCCGGGGTGCCCCGCAAGCCCGGGATGAGCCGCGACGACCTGGTGGCGACCAACGAGGGAATCGTCACGGACGTCGTCCGGAAGCTCTTGCCGGGCTCGCCGCAGGCAGTCCTGATCGTCGTTTCGAACCCCCTCGACGCCATGTGCGAGGTCGCCCGGCGGGTCTCCGGGTTCCCGCGCGAGCGAGTTTTCGGGATGGCCGGCGTGCTCGATTCCGCGCGGATGCGCTATTTCCTGGCCGAGGCCCTGGGTGTCTCGGTCGAAAGCACCCAGGCCTTCGTCCTCGGCGGGCACGGCGACACGATGGTCCCGCTGACCCGCTACTCCACGGTCGGCGGCGTGCCCGTCACCGAGCTGCTCCCGAAGGATAAGCTCGACGCGATCGTCCAGCGGACCCGCGACGGCGGCATCGAGATCGTGAATTACCTCAAGACCTCGGCCTGGTACGCGCCCGCGTCCGCGGCCACGGAGATGGTGGATTCGGTGATCAAGGACAGGAAGAAGATTCTCCCCTGCGCCGTATCTCTCCGGGGGGAGTACGGCCTGTCGGACATTTATCTGGGCGTGCCGGCGGTGCTCGGCCGGGGAGGCGTCGAACGCGTGATCGAGATCGCCCTGACGGCCGAGGAGAAAGCGGCCCTCGAGAAGTCGGCCAGCGCCGTGCGAGAGCTCTTCAAGATCCTGAAAGCGTGACGCCTCGAATCCCGTGACAGTCGAACGCCACTTCTGGCTGCGGCGCCTCCACTCGCTGTCCGGCATCGTCCCGGTGGGCGGGTTCCTGGCCTTTCACCTCTACGAAAACTACACCGCGACCCGGGGGGCCGACGCGTACAACAAGATGACCCACGGGCTGCAGGAGCTTCCCTTCGCGGTGGCGCTCGAGTTCCTCGTCATCATCGTGCCCCTCTTCTTCCACGGGATCTACGGGCTCTTCGTGACGTCCACGGCGCAGCCCAACGTCGTCTCCAATCCCTATCTGCGAAACTGGATGTATCTGATCCAGCGGGTGACCGGGGTCATCGTCTTCACCTTCATCCTGTTCCACCTCTGGACAACTCGCTTCGTGCAGCTTCAGGACCACGAGAGTCTGGATCTCTTCCGGCAGGTCCAGGCCGCCGTTGCCAACCCGTGGATCTACGCCTTCTACATCGCGGGCATCCTCTCGGCCACCTTCCACCTCGCCAACGGGATCTGGTCTTTCTCGATCGTCTGGGGATTGACCGTCGGCCCCAAGTCCCAGCGGCGGATGGGGTACGTCTCGGTGGCCGTGTTCCTCGTGCTTTCCTACGTCGGCCTCTGGGGCATCCGGGCCTTCCGGATGTAAAGGAGACGATGATGGCGGAGAGAGAACGCATCGTCATCGTCGGAGGAGGGCTCGCAGGCCTGATGGCCACGACGCGCGTCGCGGAGATGGGCGTCGGTGTGGACCTCTTCTCCGTCGTGCCCGTCAAGAGGAGCCATTCCGTCTGTGCGCAGGGAGGGATCAACGGCGCCGTCAACACGAAGGGGGAGGGGGACTCTCCCGAGATCCACTTCGACGACACGATCTACGGTGGGGATTTCCTGGCCGACCAGGCTCCGGTCCGGGCGATGTGCTACGCCGCCCCCGGGATCATCAACCTGCTCGACCGGATGGGCGTCATGTTCAACCGGACGAAGGAAGGGCTGCTCGACTTCCGTCGCTTCGGCGGCACCAAGCACCACCGCACGGCCTACGCCGGCGCGACGACCGGGCAGCAGCTCCTCTATGCGCTCGATGAGCAGGTCCGGCGGCACGAGGTCGCCGGCCTCGTCCGCAAGTACGAGTACTGGGAGTTCCTGGGGCTCGTCCGCGACGCGGACGGAAACTGCCGGGGCATCGTGGGACTCGACTTGTACTCGATGAAGATCGAGGCCTTCCCGGCGTCGGCCGTGATGCTGGCCACGGGAGGACCGGGCATCGTGTTCGGCCGCTCGACCAACTCGATCATCAACACGGGGACCGCGGCGTCGGCGGCCTACCAGGAGGGGGCCTGGTACGCCAATGGGGAGTTCATCCAGGTGCACCCGACCGCCATCCCCGGCTCGGACAAGCTGCGCCTGATGTCGGAATCGGCTCGCGGAGAAGGAGGGCGCGTGTGGGTGCCCCGCGCGCAGGGGGACAAACGCGAGCCCCGTTCGATCCCCGAGGCGGAGCGCTGGTATTTCCTGGAGGAGAAGTATCCCTCTCTCGGGAACCTCGTTCCACGCGACATCGCCACCCGCGAGATCTTCCAGGTCTGCCTGGCGGGGTTCGGCGTAGACGGGAAACGGCAGGTCTATCTCGACCTGACCCATATCCCGAAGAAGGAGCTGGACGTCAAGCTCGGCGGGATCCTGGAGATCTACGAGAAGTTCGTCGGCGACGACCCCCGCGAGGTCCCGATGAAGGTCTTCCCCGGCATGCACTACTCGATGGGCGGCCTCTGGGTGGATTTCGCCGCCGATGCGAAGTCGGGAACGATCGACGAGATCTCGCCGCGCAACCAGGCCACCAACGTGCCGGGCCTCTACGCCGGGGGCGAGGTGGACTACTCGATCCACGGAGCCAACCGCCTGGGAGCCAATTCCCTGGTTTCCTGCCTCTACGCCGGCAGGATCGGCGGCCCCGCGATGGTGCGCTACGCCCGCGAAAACGGGGCGAAGCTCCCCGCCGCGGAGGAGGCTTTCGCCTCGGCGAAGAAGCGCTGGGAGACGGAGCTCCGGTCCATCGCTTCCATGTCCGGCCCGGAGAATCCGCACGTCCTCGCCGAAGAGATGGGGGACTGGATGACCGACAACGTCACGGTCATTCGCGAGAACGGAAGGTTGGCCGCGACGGAGACCAAGCTCCAGGAGCTTTCCGAACGCTGGAACCGCGTCGGCCTGACCGACCGCGGCGCTTACGCCAACCGCGAGCTCTCCTTCGTCAACCAGCTGCGCAACATGCTGGTCCTCGCGCGAGTCATGACGCACGGAGCCCTGCTGCGCGAGGAATCCCGCGGCGCGCACTTCAAGGTCAAGGACCTCTCGCGGGGTGTCGCGGAGGGCAACACCCTGCCGCGGGACGACGCCAACTTCCTCAAGACCACGGTCGCCGAGCACACTCCGGACGGTCCGAAGATCACCTACCGTCCCGTAGACACCTCGCTCATCAAGCCGCGGCCCCGCAAATACTGAGCCGTGAAACGTGAAGCGTAAAACGTCAAAAGAAGCCGAGCTCTTCTTGGCGCCCCGTTTTACGTTTTATGTTTTACGTTTTACGTCTTACGATTGTTGATCATGCCTTCCACGATCGAGCTTCACGTCAAGCGGCAGGATTCGCCGACGTCGAATTCCTACTGGGAGGAGTATGTCGTGCCGTATCAGCCGCGGCAGAACGTGATCTCGGTCCTGATGCAGATCGAGAAAGACCCGAAGACCAGGCAGGGGAAGTCCACCTCGCCCGTCGTGTACGACCGGGCGTGCCTCGAAGAGGTCTGCGGCTCCTGCGCGATGCGGATCAACGGCGTCTCCCGTATGGCCTGCACAGCGCTGATCGATTCGCTCGAACAGCCGATCCGGCTCGAACCGATGGCGAAGTTCCCGGTGCTGCGCGACCTGGCGGTGGACCGTCAGGAGATGTTCGAGGCGCTCAAACGTGTCGAGGCCTGGATCCCGATCGACGGCACCTATGACCTGGGACCGGGCCCGCGGATGCCAGAGCCCGAACGCGAGATCGCCTACCACTACTCCCAGTGCATCACCTGCGGGAACTGCCTGGACGTCTGCCCGCAGGTCAACGGCCGGTCGAACTTCATCGGCGCCTCGGCCATCGCCCAGGCCCGGCTCTTCAACACTCATCCCACCGGAGCGATGAACGCGGCCGAGCGCCTCGAGGCGCTCATGGGCGAGGGAGGCGTGTACGACTGCGGCAACGCCCAGAACTGCGTCCGCGCCTGCCCCAAGTCGATCCCGCTGACGACGGCGATCGCCGAGATGTACCGAGCCTGCACCCTGCATGGCTTGAAGAAGCTCTTCGGTACGTGAGTAGGAGTTGTCAGTTCTTAGTTTCCAGTTCTCAGTCAGAGGCGTTGAACTGACAACTGACAACTGACAACTGATAACTTCCTCCATCCATGAAGGTTCACGAGTACCAGGCCAAGTCCATCCTCGCCCGCTACGGGGTCGCGGTGCCTCGAGGCGAGGTCACCGACAGTCCGGCCGAAGCGCGGGAGATCGCGCACCGGCTGGGAGGTCATTGCGTCGTGAAGGCCCAGATCCACGCCGGCGGGAGGGGAAAAGGGGGCGGCGTCAAGCTCGCGAAGGACCCCGAGGAGGCCTACGCGCTCGCGAAGTCCCTTCTCGGCATGACGCTGGTGACGCCGCAAACGGGCCCCGGCGGCCGTGTCGTCCGGAAGGTTTTGATCGAGGAGGCTCTCGACATCGCCCGTGAACTCTACCTGGGGATCACGCTCGACCGCGGGCGAGGGCTTCCTGCGATGATGGTCTCGCGGTCCGGCGGCATGGAGATCGAGGAGGTCGCGGCCAGAGATGCTACGGCCATCGTCCGGGAGCCGCTCAATCCTGGCCTCGGGATGTTCCCCTTCCAGGCGCGAAAGCTCGCCTTCGCCCTGGGCCTGGAGAGAGAGAGCTTCCGCAAGGGTGTCGCCTTCATGCTGTCGCTCTTCCGGGTCTACGTCGAGACGGACGCCTCGCTGGTCGAGATCAACCCGCTTCTCGTGACGAAGTCCGGCGACGTTCTGGCGCTCGACGCCAAGATGAACTTCGACGACAACGCTCTCTTCCGACACGCCGACGTCAAGGAGATGCGCGACCTTGCGGAGGAAGATCCTCTCGAGGTCGAGGCCTCGAAGTTCGGCTTGAACTACATCAAGCTGGACGGGAATGTCGGTTGCATGGTCAACGGCGCCGGTCTGGCGATGGCTACGATGGACCTGGTCCAGCTCGCGGGAGGGCAACCCGCGAACTTCCTGGACGTCGGCGGGGGAGCCAACGAGGAGCAGGTGAAGAACGCCTTCCGGATCATCCTGTCGGACGCGAATGTGAAGGCGATCCTGATCAACATCTTCGGCGGGATCATGCGATGCGACATCATCGCCAAGGGGGTCGTCGCCGCCGTCGAGGAGATGGGGCTTTCCACGCCGGTCGTCGTGCGCCTGGAAGGGACGAACGTCGAACTCGGCAAGCGAATCCTGCGCGAGTCCGGCCTGAAGATCACCCCGGCCGACGGGCTCGCGGACGCGGCCCGGAAGGCCGTGGAGGCCGCGCGATGAGCCGCGTCCCGGACCTGGTGCCCTCATGAGCATCTGGGTCGGCAAGGAGACGCGCCTTCTCGTCCAGGGGCTGACCGGGCGCGAGGGGACTTTCCACGCTCTGGCGAGCCGCGACTACGGCACGCGGGTCGTCGCCGGGGTCACGCCGGGCAAGGGCGGCACCACGCACGAAGGCATCCCGGTCTTCGACACCGTCGCGGAGGCGGTCGCGGCGACAGGCGCCGACGCCTCGATGATCTTCGTTCCTCCGCCGTTTGCCGCCGACGCGATCGTCGAGGCCGCGGACGCGCGCGTCGGCGTGATTGCCTGCATCACGGAGGGCGTGCCGACCAACGATATGATCCGCGTCAAGGCTTTTCTCGAGAGCCTCGGGTCCGACGGCCCCGCCGTCCGGCTGATTGGACCCAACTGCCCCGGGATCATCACGCCCGGCCAGTGCAAGATCGGGATTATGCCCGGTCGGATTCACACCCCCGGCCAGGTCGGCGTTGTTTCGCGCTCGGGCACGCTGACCTACGAAGCGGTGGATCAGCTGACCCGTCTGGGTCTGGGGCAGTCCACGGTCGTGGGCATCGGCGGCGACCCCATCAACGGAACGAGCTTCATCGACTGCCTGCGCGCATTCCGTGAGGATCCGCAGACCGAGTCGGTCGTGCTGATCGGCGAGATCGGAGGCATGGCGGAAGAGGAAGCGGCGTGCTATATCGCCGGCAATTTCCGAAAGCCGGTCGTCGCGTTCATCGCGGGTCGGACCGCTCCCCCGGGACGCCGCATGGGGCACGCGGGCGCCATCATCGCGGGCGGCCGTGGGACGGCGGCCGACAAGATCAAGGCTCTGGAGGCGGCCGGGATCAGTGTCGTCCGGTCCCCGGCGGACATCGGCAGCAAGATGAAAGAGGTCTTGGGACGATAGAGGAGAATCACAAATTGCCGTGGGGGCCGAGGACGTGGAAAGAACTCTGACGATCATCAAACCGGACGCGGTTTCGAGAGGTCAAGCCGGGACCATCCTGGCGCACCTGGAGAAGGAGGGATTCCGGATCGCCGGGATCAAGAAACTGCGTCTCACCGCGGAGCAAGCGCGCGCCTTCTATTCGGTCCATCGGGAGCGTCCGTTCTACGAGGGCCTTGTGCGCTTCATGACGGAGGGGCCGGTGGTCGTCGCGGCCCTGGCCCGTCCGCAGGCGGTCACCCAGCTGAGAAAGACAATGGGCGCCACCGACTCGCGCAAGGCCGAGCCCGGCACGATCCGCAAGCTCCACGGCACCGACGTCGAGCGCAACGCGATCCATGGGAGCGATTCCCCGGAGAACGCCGCGAAGGAGATCTCTTTTTTCTTCTCGGAGGCCGAGCTGCTGTGAGTCGGGAGGCGGCAGGCGGCAGGGGAAGCAGAGACGTCTACCGCCTCCCGCCTCCCGCCTCCCGTCTTCGTAACGACACCAGGATGCGGTTGGCGACTCCACGCAGGATCGCCACATCGCGCTCGGAGAGGGGCCGGCCCGCGATCAGCCGTCGCCAGTCTCGCAGGGTGCGGCCCCGGTGGCCCGTGTCGTAGAACCCGATCGCTTCGAGCGCGCGGTCCCAGTGCGCGATTGCGCCTTCGACCTCCCGGGCGGGGGCCCAGGACCCCTTCGCGCGCGGGTCCCCGTCGGCGGCCGCGCGGACGGCGGCCAGCGTGACCGCGACCGCATGGGAAACGTTCAGGGTGGGAAACGCCGGCTGCGTCGGAAGCCGGAGAAAGACGGAGGCGTGTGACAACTCTTCCTCGGTCAGGCCACTCTTTTCCGGGCCAAAAACGAAACCGATACCGGCCTGGCCGACCTCTTGCAACAGCTCCGGCAGGTCGGCCAGAGCGAGCGCGCGGTGCTCTCCCCGGCCGCGCAACGACGTTGTCGCAACGACCGCACCGAGATCAGCGATCGCGAGGAGAAGCGAATCGAAGCGCCGCAAGCCTTCCAGGACGTCTCCTGCTCCCGAGGACAGGCGGTGTGCCTCCTCGTCAGCAGGGGCGGCCGGCTCGACTAGGCGCAGATCCGGAACGCCGAAGTTCTTCGAGACCCGCGCGATCGATCCGAGGTTGGCAGGCAGCCGGGGGCGGACGGCGATGATGGCAAGGCGGCCGGGGTCCACGCAGGAATTATCAGGCCGATGCGTCCATTATTGGAGACAGATGAAACGTGGACGGGCAGCACTGGTGGCCGCGTTGGTTTTGGCGGGCACCATCGCGTCCGCCCAGGAGAAGGCTCAGGAGAAGCTGCCGACCTACACCGAGTCGGCCGGCAGCGAATACGTCCTCGTCCCGGTCGTGGTTCTGGACAAGAAGGGGCGCTTCGTCGAGGGGCTCGAGAAGAAGAACTTCCAGCTTCACGTTCAGGGCGTCCCTGTCCTGCTCGACACCTTCGAGAACGACGACAGGGCCCCCGTCTCGTTCGCGTTCTTGATCGATACCTCCGGCAGCATGAAGCTGGCGGCCAAACTCGAGTACGCCAAGTCGGCGGTGCGACACATCGTCGGCCTGCGCCAGCCCGGGGACGATTTTGCGCTCTTCGCCTTCGCCGAGGACGAGGTACGGCTGGTCTCGGACTTCTCGCGAGACCCCAGCCGGCTGCTCTCGGCCCTGGGGGGGCTGCGCGCGGAGGGCCGGACGGCCCTCTTCGATGCTGTGGCGGCTACCCCCTCGAAGATGCTCGCGGGCAAGAACGGGAAGCGTGCCATCATTCTCTTCACCGACGGAGTGGACAACGCCAGCAAGCTCTCGGCGGCGGAGATGGCCGAGATCCTGCAGCAGGTTTCTATCCCGGTTTACGCCGTCGGCATGAAAAATGCTTCCTTCGATCGTCTGACCGACGAGGAGCGCAGTCAACTATCTGTAGACAACCTCAGAATGCTGTCCGCATCGAGCGGCGGGAAGATGTTCCTTCCGGGCGGAGAGGAAGACTTGAAACCCCTCGCCGAAAAGATCGGCGTCGAGGTCCGGAAGCAGTATTTGCTTGGGTTTACGCCGTCGGGGCAGGGAGAGCTAAAATACCGGGTGTTGGTGGTGACCGTTATGAAATCGGGAACCTGGGACATACGAGCCCGCCGGGGATACCGGGGAACCGCTCCGGTCTCCGCGGCGACTCATTAACGACGAGGAGGGTTTCATGGCTGAACGAAGGTGGTTCCGACGGGGTCTGACGGGCGCGGCGCTTCTTCTAGGCATCTTCGGGCTCACCGCGTGCGCTTCCAAGCGCTACGTGAGCGAGGAGGTCTCTAAAAGCAGCGCTACCTCGGAGAAGCGCATCAACGAGGTGGAGTCGCAGGTCGAGGCGACGCAGAGCAAGGTCCGGGAGCACGACACCCGGATCACCGAGCTCGACAAGACGACTCGGGAGGCCCTGGAGCGCGCCGAGGCCGCGGGAAAGCTGGCCGAAGGGAAGTTCGTCTACTCGCTCGTCCTCTCCGACGACGCGGTGAAATTCCCGGTCAACAAGCACGAGCTCTCCAAGGAAGCGCAGGAGAAACTGGCCGACTTCGCCCAAAGGCTCAAGGGCGAGAACAAGAACGTCTACCTGGAGATCCAGGGCCACACGGACGCGACCGGCACGCCCGAGTACAACATGAACCTGGGCGAGTCACGGGCGGAGGCGGTGCGGCGCTACCTCTCCAAGCAGGGGATCGCCCTGAACCGGATGTCCACGATTTCCTACGGGAAGGACGAGCCGGTGGACTCGAACAAGACGAAGGCCGGGCGTGCCAAGAATCGCCGGGTCGTCGTGATCGTCCTGGCCTAGTTTCCTCGACAGTTCTCCGCTTTCAGCGCCCCGGACCCTTCCGGGGCGCTTTTCTCTTGGCCCTCAGCCGCGCGAGGACATCCAGGAAATCCGCCGGAAGGGGGGACTCGGCTCGGACGGCCCCGCCCGTTCGCGGGTGCGGGAAGCCCAGGCGCCGGGCGTGGAGCATCTGGCGCGGGGCGAGGGCCGGCGGCGGCGGGGCGTTGCGACCCCGGTAAACGCGGTCTCCCAGGACGGGATGGCCCGCGGAGGCGAAGTGAATCCGGATCTGATGCGTGCGCCCGGTCTCGAGCTCGACCGACACGAGGCTCGCCCCGGCAAGGCGCTCGACCACCCGATATCGCGTGACGGCTCGTTTCCCCGGCTCTCCTGCGCGCGCCACGCCCCGCCGGGAGTCTCCCCGGTCCGTGACGAGCGCGGTCGAAAACCGCCCGGACTCGGAAGGGTTCCCTTCGACGATCGCGATGTACTCGCGCTCGATCGCGTGGCGCCGGAAGAGCTCCTGGAGAAAATGGAGGACCGAACGCGTCCGCGCGAACACGACCGTGCCCGAGGTGTCACGGTCCAGGCGATGGACGACGAAGGCCGTGGGGCGGCGACCGAAGCGGTGATGGAGATAGTCGAGCGCTCGCGCCAGCAGGGTGTCCTTCTCCTGCCCGGCCGTCGGCACCGTCAAGAGGCCCGCCGGCTTGTCCACGATCAGGAAGTCCGCGTCTTCGGCGAGCACGCAGAGACGCGAGCGGACGCGGTAACGCGCGGGACGGCCGGGCGAGAGCGTGATCTTCGCGTCTTGCCCGACATTGCCCCCGGGCTCGTCCGCGGTGATGCCGTCGACGTCCACGCGGCCCGCCCGCACCGCCTCGCGCGCCGTGCGGCGCGACAGACCGAAGGCCTGGGAGACCGCCAGGTCGAGCCTCACGGCAGGTTGGGCACACGCACTTCGATGAAGAAGTCCGGGTCGCCGATTCGCTCGCCGGGCCGCGCACCGGGACCGAAGGATGCGACGGGGCGCGAAAGACGCCGGACGGCGGTGTCGAGCTGCGTGAGGTAGTCCGATCCGAAGGCCGCCGCGCCGTGTCCGATTGTCAGGACATTGACGTAAACGAACGCGTCGGGAGGACGATGCTCGATCGAGCGGATCGCATCCCGCTCCGCGGATGGGTCGAGGTGACCGGGGAAGAACTGGTCCTGCGGAAGGGGATTTGCGCGGCCAAGGACGTACTGCAGAAAGCCAACCTCGGGGAAGCCGACGACAGTTCCTTTGGTCGGAGTCCGGCGTGCGAGCTCACTCAGAGCCAACCGTGATGTGTCCGCGTAAGGCTCTGTGAGAAGGAGCGATCCGGCTGGCGTGTCCACCCTCGACCAGCCGGGTTGGCGATAGATCTTGGTCAGCGCCGTAACGCGGAAGCCGAGAAAGATGATCAGGACGCCTGTCACGAGTCCTGGCAGGCCTGAAAGACCGCGCGATCGCGCGGCACGGTCCGCCAGGCGCGAGAGTCCGACCGCCGCTACGAGAGTCGCCAGGGGGAGATAGAAGGCGGCGTAAGGTCCGACGTAGCCCGCGGCCAGGATCAGCCGGCCCGCGAACACGACCGAGAGCAAGAGCACCTCGTCGGGGACGGCTCCCAGGACTCCTTCGTCGGTCCGGCGCCGTACCCTGGCGAGAAGTCGCCAGAGAGCCCCGAGGACGACAAAGAGCGGGAGTGGACGGATCAAGGGCGGAAAGAGCGAAAGGCGTTCCGCCAATTCCGGCGGCGGCCACAACCAGGCTGCCGAAACGGCGGCGACCACGGCCAGGCCCGCGACGATGACGACACGGCTGCTCCGGGCGCTCGG